>ERZ791734.165-NODE-165-length-113736-cov-6.903942_pt1 | contig 113736 bp, 198 predicted proteins | sample MGYA00509953_ERZ791734 | MGnify/ENA primary metagenome ERZ791734 (study PRJEB30046, sample SAMN00792038) | human gut metagenome | study: EMG produced TPA metagenomics assembly of the A metagenome-wide association study of gut microbiota in type 2...
AGCCATCAGCCCGGAACAGGTCAGCCAGATTTCCGGCTACCTCGACACTTGGGAGGATGTATCCTTTGATGACAAGCGGCGTGTGGTGGATTTGATGATTACCACCATAGCCGCCACAAGCGATAGTTTGAATATCACATGGAAAATCTGACGGGCGGTACACCTCCCGTCAGATACCTACCCTGTGTAGTCCCTTGTAAACTGTACTTTATCTGAAATTAAAGAACAATTGCATAACCTGAATTGTGATTATTATGGACGTTCTGTAAATAGCTATATTTATTGTCAAAAACCAGGTTCAGATATTACCACAATAAAAATTGCAACAGATATGATAAAAGCAGGTGACAAGCTCAAAGATATTTCGGCTGTTTCTGGATTACATACACAATATATAACTGATTTACGAGATACTTTAAGAGAAAAAGGAGAGGTAAAAGAGAATTTTGAAGATGCAAAACGTTCCAAAATCAGGAGAGCGCAAATTGTTGATTTATATTTAAATTCTGGAATGTCACAGGAAGAAGTTGCAAAAGAATTGAATATCACCAGGTCCACTGTTATGACAGATATTCAGACTTATATCGCACAAAATCCAGACAAAGCAAATGAAATCCGTCAAAAGAAAATGGTAAATTATCGTTCTTCTTTAGCAGAAAATGTTGTAAGAGAAGTACTTCGTCCATATGGCTTTAAGAAAATCTTAAAGGGCGAATTATATGATGAAGGTCTTGGTATGAAAGGCTTAAATATGTATCACGAAGGAAAAAAAATAGCAGTCGAATACGATGGTTTTATCTTAGAACAAAACGGACAAAAATTTGGACATACAATCAGACGTGATACTGCAAAAGATGCCATCTGTAACGATATAGGTATCGATTTAATTAGACTGAGAGAGCCACAGTTAGATAAATATGAAAGTGATACTGTAAAATTTATTTATACAAAAACAACAGATGTAAGAAGTAAAAGCTTTTTAAATTGTGTGAATAAATTAATTCAGTATCTTAACAATAATTATGATTTTAATATTGAACCAGTTACTTCTATGATTCCATATATCGAAAAAGTTAACAGAACATATTTAAAGAATATGGCAAAATATAACGAATTAAATATGTATCAGTGGAAAGAAATGTCAAACTCTTTAAATGCCAGAGTCATCAATGTAAAGGATAACGGATTAGTTGATATTCAGTACATGAATGGCAAAGTCTCTTTTAATGAAAGCTATAAACAGTTCAAAAAAGGTACTATTGTTTATAATGGAATCGTTCCTTATGTCTCAAAATATATAAATAAACAAACAGCTTTAGACCCATCTACAAACGCTTCTTTTGCAAAAGTAACAGGCATCAATAATAAAAATGATATTCGTTTATTAGTAGATGATAAATATATATTATATCATGTATCTTTAGCAGAATTTAATGCAGGAAAATTCGGTCCTGAGACGCAAAAACAGTTAGATACATTAAAATATGAATATGATATGTCTTTAAATAACGCAAAAGAAAATAATCACGAAATTCGATTAACAAAAAATGGTGTTATGTTGAAAAATATTGGAAATAGAACAATCAAATATAGTGAAAATACAATACCTAAAAATACAATAAATGAAAAAGATACAGAAAGGATACAAGAACATGATTTATAATAATAATGCTTACAAAAATATAGAAGTAACCAGTGCTTATGATTTTCTTAGATTATCAATTCCCGTATATTTTATTAACAAAGATTCCATCATTTCCTGTAATACAAAAGAAGATATTGATTTATGTAAGGATAAAAATGGGACCTTTGTTTGTAAAGATGAAGATTTAAAAAAAATGACGGAAAATATATTTAAATTACCTGATTCAAAAGAAGAAAATGAATTAAATCTTTAGATATGGATGTTCTTGCAATGGAGATAATGCCTGACCATATACATCTTCTTATGGACTGCAAACCACAGCTTAGGCTTTCGGATGCTATCAAAATACTTAAAGGTAATACGGCAAGATGGTTGTTCCTTAATCATCCAGAGATTAAGAACCAACTTTGGGGCGGTCATCTGTGGAATCCGTCATATTTTGTAGTAACCGTAAGTGACAGAACACTTGAACAAGTAAAATCTTACATCGATAATCAGAAGACCAAATAATTCAGGAAGGAGGCTTTGCGATATGAAGATATATTCTACATACAGCGTGAAAATCAAACACTATAATCATATATTTAAAGACAGCATATCTATTTACCGCAAAGCCGTAGACTTTCTAATAGATGTCTGTTTTAATGAATGGGACAATATTTCTGCTATCAAAGGCAATCTTTTGCAACAGCAATATGTAGAGAGATGTATTCATTCCACAAAGAATAATCTGGTTCCTATATACGACTTCGATACTAAGTTTTATAAGATGCCAAGCTATATGCGCCGTGGTGCAATAAACGAGGCTATTGGCAAGGTTTCGTCATATAAAAGCAATCTTGTTAATTGGCAGAACAATCCTATTGGCAAGAAACCATCATATCCAAAAGCAGGATATGTATTTCCTTCAATGTATCACACTGTAATGTACAATCAGACAGGGGATTATACCGCACAAATTAAGGTCTATATACGCAATACATGGGACTGGATAAATATAGACCTTAAAAAATCTGATATGGATTACATATACAGACGTTGCAATGGTCGCAAACAGTGTGCTCCTACGCTTCAAAAGCGTGGCAAGGAGTGGTTTTTGGATTTTCCATTTGAGGAAAAAGTCAAACTTGCAGATACACCTGTATGCGAACAGACCATAGTTGCTGTAGACCTTGGCATAAACAGTGCAGCCACGATTTCTGTAATGCGTTCAGACGGCACTATTCTTGGAAGATATTTTTGCAAACTTCCAAAAGAAACAGACCATCTGATGCATAGCATTAACCGTATCAAAAAGGCGCAGCAACATGGTAACTATAAAACACCCAGGCTTTGGGCTAAAGCAAAAGGTATCAACCACGATATTTCCACAAAAACGGCAAACTATATCATGGACATAGCAGTTCTCTATAATGCCGATACAATTGTATTTGAGCATTTAGATAAAAATGGTAAGGTTCGTGGTTCTAAAAAACAGAAACTCAAACTCTGGCGTAGCCAGGAAGTACAGTCTATTGTAACAAACAAGGCACACAGACTTGGTATGCGCATAAGTCATATCTGTGCATGGAATACTTCACGCCTTGCCTACGATGGTAGTGGATTTGTACTTCGTGGTAAAAATGGTGGTTTAAATACCTATGAGCTTTGCAGGTTTCAAAATAGCAAAACCTACAACTGTGACTTGTCCGCTTCATATAATATCGGAGCGAGATATTTCATACGAGAAATCTTAAAATCCTTGGATGAGAGTTCAAGGATGCTCATTGAGGCTAAAGTTCCTCAATGTAGTAAGAGAAGCACCTGCACGTTCTCTACATTAATTAACCTAAATGCGGCACTTATTGCTTAAACAGCATAAGTTTCTGAGTTTAGGCTGTATGGTAGAAACGCAATTTGCCCGCCTAAAGCGGGCGTGTCCGTAAGGACACTATAGGAAACATACGACTTTAGTTGTGTGAGGCTTCACGACCCAGATATAGATATGAATTTTTAAAAGTATTTGTCATAATGTGAAAAATTTTCAGAGTTTAAACAGATTATTTAAGCTCTATCAAAACTAGAATTTTAAAAAATTCTAGTTTTTTATTTCACCCATTTTTGAAACTTTTTTCTACATATATAAGAAAACCTGAAGAATGGGATGTGAATACAATGTATCTTGATGCACAGACGATTAATGTATTTAACATATATATTCAAAAATTGGAAGATGCTTATGAAGAATATAAGAATAAATGTAAAACATGATAAAAAATTCTTAGAATGTATTAATAACCTGATAGATTATTTAAATGAAGAATATTCTCTTCATATTGAAAACGTCATTTCTCTAAATCCATATGAACAAAGAATAAATAAAAAATATGAAGAAAAAATACAAGAACAACAGGAAATAAAACAAATTGGAATCCCAATAAAAGAAAATTATGAAAAAGAAACAAAACATTATAAAGATAGAGAAAAGCTAAAGAAAATAGGAATGAATAGATTACAAGCTTATCCTAAATTTGAAATGAATAGATTCAAAAATTATAATATGAATAGTCAAAAAGATACTCAAATAAAAGAAGAGTATGCATACGATTATTAGTGCTTTATTTATTTTAAAATATTTTTATATTTATCATAATAAAATTGATTTTTTTTCTACATATATAATTGTATAATATAGATAAAACGTTCAAAAAGATGAAAAGGAAGGACAAAAATAAAATGGCACGTATATTAATTGTTGATGATGCAGCATTCATGAGAATGATGTTAAAAGATATATTGACCAGAAATGGATATGAAGTATGTGGAGAAGGAATTAATGGTAAAGATGGTATTGATAAATTCAAAGAATTAAAACCAGATTTGGTAACATTAGATATTACAATGCCAGAAATGACTGGATTAGATGCTCTAAAGGAAATTATGAAGCTAAATCCAGATGCAAAAGCAGTTATGTGTTCTGCTATGGGACAACAGGCTATGGTAATTGAGGCAATCCAATCAGGAGCCAAGGATTTTATCGTAAAACCATTTCAGGCGGATAGAGTTATTGAATCCATAAAGAAAGTTTTAGCATAATATACTATTTTTAAATAAAAAGTGACTGAAGAACTTATTCTATTCAGTCTTTTTTTTATGGAAAAGATATTACGTGAAACAAATGATTAATGTTTGTAACATTTTTGTAATAATTAATGAAATTTGAGATAAATCTTTGGTTATTTTTCAATTCAATTTTATGGTTTTTTTTTACATATATAAAGGTAAGTAAATTTATATAAAAAGGAGACTAATATTTTGAAAAATACCAAAAGAATGAATGCAATTATTTTAATGATAATGACATTTATACTGACAGTAATAAGCCCTTCATTGGTTGTTTCCGCAAAAAATACATCAGATTTTATCAGTAGAAATGATTTGCAGACATTTACAACAACAATAGGTGAAAAATACGATATAAACCCATATATTTTACAGGCAATGGCTGAAGCAGAAAGCAGTTTATACATATATGCAGAAAACAAGAATACAGGCTGTAAAGGGCTGATGCAGGTTAGTGAAAAATGGCATTCAAATCGTATGAAAAATCTAGGTGTTTCCAGTTTATTTGACCCATACGGAAATATCCTTGTTGCAACAGATTATTTATCTGATTTAAAAAATATCAATGAGGATTATATCTATATGCTGATGAGATATAATATGGCGACAAAAACCGCTGATGAATTATATGAAAAAGGTGAGTATACAGATTATGCGCTCAATATTATAGCGAGAGCAGATGAACTGAAAAATGCAAAGGAAAACCAAACTGACATTACTCCTATAAATGAGCATATGGAAACACCAGCCCTTTATAAAGATGAAACAATAATTTATGAAACAGCCGTATAGGACAATGAACCGTATCTTTTTTGATACGGTTTTTATTAATTAAATCCCAAAACAATAAAAATTAATCCATTTTTCTATTTATTTTTTACATATATAACTAAAGAAAATAATGGAGGCATTATTATGGGTAAAATAATTATGGATGCGGATTTTAAACCAAATTTTGATAAATGGATTCTTGAAACAGGACTTATTGGAAAAAAAGATACTATTATAATTCAATTACATAAACCTTTGTTCCATACTTCTTATGAAGATTGGAAAACAGAAGTACCAGAAAATAACTATATTGATAAAGAATTAAAAGAGCCTATCGATGTAGATGAGCTTGAAAACTATATGGAGCAAATTTTTGAAACAGAATTATTAAATAATCGTACAGAAGATATAGACGAATATAACCTTTTTAAAGAAGTATTTAATGATAATTATAATGAGTGGAAACAACGATGGATAGAACAAAAAATTAAAGAATACGAATCTGAATATGAAAGATAAAACATAATTATCACGATAATTTTATATTAAGGAGAATGCTTATGTTTATTGATGAATTGCCAGAGTCAAAGAACATACAAATTAGTTTAATTAGCAATGAAAAAATTATACAATTGGAAAGTACAATAAAAAAAGATATATCTGATAAAGATATTAAATACCTAAACACAATATGTAAAAAAGCAAATGTATTTCACTATATTGCAATAAATGACATTTTCAGAAAAGGGAAACAAATAGGTTTTTATAACAAGACATTGAATTATACAATTTTTATTACCCAAAATGAGAAAAAACTAAAATTTGAATATGTGAAAATTTTACGATTATTTTTACCAGATTCTGGGTCTGTAAATATCCTATTCTGCAATTTTGAGGCAAAACCTGTGAATAAGAGGCAATTTTATAGAGTAGATGTAAATGAATCTGCTACATGTAAAATTAACGATGCTCATTATATGCATAACGTTTTACTAAAAGATTTAAGCATTCATGGTATGGGATTTATTATGCAAGAAGAACATGTACTAGACGAAGGTGATGAAATTGAACTTCGCTTTTTCGTTCCTAAAAATAACGATACAATTCAATTTACATTACACGGAAAAGTTATACATTCTTCTGTTATGCCAGATGGCAAATTTTTAGTAGGTTGTTTTATTCCTCAAACAAACAATGAATTTTCCAAATTAGTAAACAGAAAGCAATTGGAAAATATAAAAAAGAAAAAATGTATAAAATAAGAGGAAGAAAACATTAGTTGTTTCTTCCCCTTATTTTTAATCCTGTTTTGTCCAATAGATACAATCGACTGGGACATGCATTTTCTTGTCATAAGGTGGTCCCAGCTTCACAAGTACTGTACTCATAATAGGAGGTGCAAGAATAACAGCTTTTGACTCAATCATTTGTGATGTCATATCACCTGGAATTTCATGTACCTGGACATAACATTTCATGCCTTTTTTCATTTCATATTTTAACATTCCCATATTTATTCATTCCTTTCATATAATACAAATGATTCATTTTCACATATCTTTTGATAACCACTGTGATATTTTAAATACACGTCAAATACATCATTTTTACCTACTACAAAATGTGTAAATCCATATTTATCTATAAATTCATGGATATCTGTTTTATAGGTATTTGCTTCATACCAATCCTGCAAAAGATTAGGTCCTTTTGTAATCACATCACTGTATAATTCTGGTCTTGCATCCAAGAATATTTGATACCCAGAAAATTCCATATATGCACCCGTATTAAACGTTGTGTATAATGTTATATCATCTTTATTTAAGGTGTCTAAATAAGCTACAGCATCTTCAAAAGCATATTCTTTATATACTTTTGAATCATTTGTTGATTTTCCAATTAACAGCCATGAATACAATCCAATGAAAAAGAATATAATTAAAAATTTTCCATATCCATTATTTTCTTTTTTTTGTCCTGTCATTGATTGTTTATGGCATTCTGACATAATTTGTTCTAAATCATTTTCATTTTTCTTTTGCAGTTCCTGACATTTTTTATTATAGTATTTTGATGCTTTCCCCATTAAAATGATATAAAGGATAATCAATGGGATATACATGGTCCATAAATTCCTTAATGCTGTAGCTGCCATAACAGAGGTTCCAAGACTCATATATAATAAATAAGTGTCAATTTTGTCTATTTTATATAAAACGATAAGGCAGATTACAATTGTTAATATCAAAAAACCCGTGGCTGATGTTAAGGCTGGGCTTTTTGTTTCTGCAATGCTATTCTGTAATAAGGAGATAGCAGAGGTTGATTTAAATAAATATAGCGGACCATTAATCCCATTAGGATTCATTAAAGAAGCCAGCCCCATACAGGCATATAACATCACGCCCAATTTTAATTTGGTCTTTATTTCTTTTTTATATAATGGGTTCCTAAAACTTTTAAATTTCCTAACATCAAAAACGACAAAGCACAATATCCAGATAAACATCATAATCGTAAATGAAGCCTGATAATTTACCTGCAATAGTGTTAAAAGGCAGCATTGTACAAATAATTTGATAGTATCTTTTTTATGCTTTTGGCTTATATAGAAGTATTTATATAAGCAAATAATTTCGATAATTGACAGACACATGGTTATTTGGTATGGTCTTGTCGTAATATAATTGTTACTTGTCAAAATCAACTCAAAAAGCCCTGTTGCCAAGAGCTTCCTCAAAGTTTCTTTCGTATATAAGGAACATAACTGATAGACAGCGAATAAAAGGAACATATTCTCAATTGCTGCCAGAATCCATAAATTTTTCAATCCAAAAGCACAATAGCCTAAGTAATTCAATAAACTGCACAAGGGCTGTTGAATAATGATTCCAAGCCCAGATACAATTGACCAGGGGTTCGTTGTAGGGACAATCTTATATTCGAAAATGTAACGACCATTTTCAATCAAAAAATAAGAGTCCGTATCTGGGTTCCTGTCAATTGTCCTCATAAAAGCAAAAAATATCACTGACAACAAGAACATAATAGAAAAAATATTATCTGCCACATTTTTTATAGCCGCTTTGGTTTTATTCATCGTTCAAAATCCTCATCTTTTTCCTTTAATAATATTTCTGACAAATTCTGAAACTCATTTATCCAAAGTCCCCATGTTTTAAATGCGTCTATATATGCATTTTTTAACTGTAATTCTTTTTCTTCCTGTGTTTCTTCATTTTTTATCCCATATTCATCGAATGTATCATTCAATGAACAATAGTGTTCTTCTTGTTCTTCTTTTGGTAAATTTTTAATTTTATCAGTTTCCTGGATTGTTCTGTCTAACTCATCCCGTCTTTCTTGTTGCATTTCTTTTGTCATCCCATTAAATGACATTTCATATAACAAGGCTGCAATAAAATTTTGTAATTTATTTGGTTTATAAAAATTGTCACTATATACACTAGCCCCTAGTGTATCTGTCCAATCAGAAAACGTATAATCGTAAGCTTGTGGTATTAAATCATACATTTCTATAGTACATTGTTTAATTTCTTCTGTTACCATTGTCTCATTTAAAGATGGTATATTATAATTTTTAATTCCATTTACCTTTTCATAAAATTCACTTTTTTCGAATAATTCTGCAAAGGTTTCTAATTGTCCATCCTCATAGGAATCCATAGCCAAAATCATAGTATCATTTGGGACAATATCTAGCTTTGATAATTGTTCAACAAAATCATGGATTCTTTGAGCTACTTTTTTGATATCTAATGGTTCTGCATATGATGGTCTGTTTTGTCCCCATATTTGTGCTACCATATTGGCATCTGTGTAAGTCATTAATAAGTCTTGAACGGTCATTTATCTATCTCCTTCCAAAGATACAGCAGGGAACGTTCCTGCTGTATCTTTTATAATTTAGGCTTCCTCTGATTCCTCTTCATCAATTTCATCAAAAATTGAAGTTGCATCTGCGTCCCCATAACACTGCTGGCACATACCATCAATGATAGCCCCATTCTCCATCTGTAATGAACTGGATTTGATTGTACCCTTCACTACAGCAGTCGATGCTAATACAACAGGACCCTGGATATCAATATCTCCCATGACAGCACCTTCAATAACAACAGATTTTGCATCAATATTGCCTTTAATGATGGTTCCTTTTGTAATTTTAATCTTACCCTGTGCGGACACATTTCCCGTCAGTTTTACACGGTCAAATGCAATTTCTTTTGCAGTTACATTCCCTCGCACAACGCCAGAAATTGTTAATTTATCCCCCGCTGTGACACTGCCTTCCACAACGCCATGCTTGAAAATAGTGATGCTGGATTCAGATTTTACATCTCCATTTACACGCCCATCAATTGACAAGATACCTTTTGTTGACAAATCACCATCAACAATGCTTCCATTCCCAATATTTGTTCCACTTAATTCAGTATCATTCATCTGCATCTTATCCTTTTTCCCTTCCTTTTCTGTTGGTTTTACAATTTTTTCCGTTTTCATTGATTTTTGATGGAAATTATTGTCTTCTGCCTTTTTATACTTTTTCTTTTGTTCTGCTTCATCTTCGCCATATTCATCAATAATATGTGTTTTCTCTTTTTGAGAATTGTAGCTTTCCATATCTTCCTGATTATTTTTACCTAACAAATCATCAATAAGGTCCGTTTCTTTATCATATTCATCATCTTCATCATTCGATAAGAATACATCATCTGAAAAGTCCTGTCCTTCATCAAGATAATCTTCATCCGAAAACTCATTTTCTTCATTTTCATCATATACATCAGGAATAGGGTCTTCCTTTTTAGGTCTCTTAATTTTACTTACGTCTACATCTTGAAAAAATCCCATTGGTCTTTCGTCCTTTCTGTGAAAATATAATGTTACCCTTATATATGAATAAAAAAAATGAAAAATCCGACTTTATATCATAAAAATTCATTTTTTTTTGACATATATATATGTCAGATAAAATATAAAAGAAAGGATTGTCTATGAAATTTAAAACATATATATTTTTGCTCATGACAGTAACAATGTTATCAGCTTGTGGGAAAACAGAATCAGAAGAACCGACAACAGAAATCCAAACAGACGTTGTTTCTTCTTTACACATAGAAATGAATGATGAGATAGAACAAAAGCAGGAAGATTTTTTTAAGATTTCTGATGAATACAACCAGTATTTAGTTGATTTTTCTGCTTATAATACACAATTGTCCCCAGAGTTATTTATCCAGCTATATGATAAGGATGGAAAAGAAAAGTATTATATAAAGGCAAATGGAGATGGGACACAATACCAGGCAAAAGGAGTCAGTGTTGGACGAAATAACCAATGTATGATTTTATCGTCAAAAAATGATTATTATATTTCTTTAAACCAGTATAGGGATGTCTCTGTCACACAATGGGCAAACGGAAGTAAAGATGGGCTTTTTTATTATGATGAAGAACTGAATGAATTTCACCCCAATAATTTAGTAAATGCTGTTTCTTTATCTGATTTTGCAAAGTATTGTGATACAGATATAAATAAAATGAATACAATCATAAAAAGTTTCCCCTACAATTTTGTAGAGACATATGAAGAACAATTGGAAACCTTGATTGGTTATGAATCTGATTGGAATGAGTGGATGCATTCATCTTATATGGTTAAAAATGGAACAGTATATGAGGGTATGTTATCAGATGATTATATTAATTCGGTTTTAGAAAAACAGGGCGCTTTAGATGAGCAAAATAGACAGATTTTATTAGCGGAGAAGGAATCATTAGGTGTAGTCAATGTATATGTTGTCGTAAATGAAGATGGAATGGTATCTTTCATTTCTCAGGACGGAGAAGAAATGACAGCTATTTTTGCACAAACCGAAAAAATAAATGATGCAGCAGAGCAAAGCGAAGAAGAATCTTCAACGGAAGAATCAACTTCAGAAGAAGCAGGGCAGGATATAGAAATAGTTCTGCCAGATAAATTAATTGATGAAAACAAAACAGAATACGTATTTTATTCTGAGTCAGAAAACAAGGATGACAACAATAACCTTTATTACGAGATAGTACCAATAAATTCTTTGCAGAGCCAGCTTTCATATATAAAAATCAATTATAACGAAACAGAAAACAAGATAGACATATTCGGTATAAAATACAAAGACATTCAAGAGACAATTGATTCATTAGATAAATTCCATTTATCATTAAATGACATCAAAGTAAATAAAGATAATGAGGCATATGTAAAAATAGGGCAAAAAGAACAACCAGTAAAAATATATTTGTATGACCCAAAAGATGCGTATGTCAATAAAAAAATATTCGCATTAAGCGAGAATACATCATGTATCTACATTGTCGTGAAAGAAAATGACTTTTCCGCTATGGCAAACGATATAAACAATTATAAAGAGCTTTCCTTTGATGAATTTGAAATGGTATATGAAAAATTCAATACGCTGGTAAAACCAGAAGAATCTGAGACTAACACAGAATCGGAGACAATAGTGGATGGTTAAATTATTGTCTTTAGACACCTCAACAACAACGACAGGATATTGTTTATATAAGAATGCAAGATATCATCAAAGTGGAATCTTACAGCCAAATAATGGCAATGCCGACTTAAAAAACATGTGTATTATGTTATGGTGCCTATTAACTGAAATCGACCCCGACATCATTGTAATAGAAACTCCATCCGTAGCAAAAAATGCACATACACAAAGAATGTTGGTTATTGTCTTTGCAGTTGCATATATATGGCATATATTGCAGGATAAAGATATTTTTTTCTATCCAATACGACCGACAGAATGGAGGAAACATTGTTCGGATGACGAATGGCGTGAAAAAATTAAGAAGAAAAAAAGACCTCAATTGAAACAGCTTGCAGTAGAAGAGGTGAAAAAACTGTTTCCATCGATACAATTACATTCAGATGATGAGGCAGAAGCAATATTAATAGGGTTAGCATATATCCATATCTTTGACAGAAAGGAAGAATAAAATGGAACAGATAAAGAAAATGAAACGTCCACTGACAGATTATAAAATCTTATTTGGCATCTCAGCAATATCAGGTAAACCTATAGATGGATTCGAAAAAGTCATATATGCCGATGAATGGCTGGACTTTGAATTCAGTTACCACCCAGAAGCATACTATGCATTTTCGATGGAGACAATGATAGGATTTGAGTCGCAAAAAATCTGTGTTGAATATGTACATTCCATTTTGGATGAATTTACAAAGTGGATGAAAAAGAATAATTTTGACACGACACAGGAATTAGACCTTTATAGCGTATTTACAGAAGGGATTAATATTAACAGCCATTTTGGTTCTATTCAACAGGCATATGCAGCCTTTAAATATTTTGTAAATGGATTTAATGGAACTGGTTTGTGATAATGAAGATAAGATAACTATTATAAAAAAATAGTTATCTTTTTTTTATAAAAAAAATGAAAAATATTATATTTTAGACCATTTTTTCTATTTTTTTTTACATATATAAGGGTAAGTAATATAACAACTAATTAAATGTGTAAGATAGCTTACACGCAGGAGGAATTTAAAATGAAGATTTATAGACAAAAAGAGGGTATTACTGTTGCATCAGGAAAGATTAAGGACATTTCAGACGATAGAATGCATATCGTACTGGCAACACAGGATTATAATAAGACTGATAAAAAGAATGTTGATATGGATATGAACATTGTATTACAGATTCCATTAGATGATTCCATGAAGAAAGGCTTTGATGTAACGGTTGCTGGCTATCCACATGGTAAGGGAACCTTTATGGCAGAAACAATACTTTCTGGCAATGATATTTACCAGACAGATGATTTAACCATTCTTACAGGTTTTATTGCAAGTACTCGTTTAAACGAAGAGAAGAACGAAGATGGAAGCCCAAAAATGAAACGGGATGGCATTACACCTAGAAAGCCACATTATGATATTTCCATTGCCATTACAGAAGAGGGTCATAAAGTATGGCATCAGATTGCTATATATGACAATGAAAAACACAATAAAGATGCTATCGAAAAAGCGAAGAGATTATTCGACAAGTTTGATAAAGAGTCAAACAGAATCAAGGTGACTTTCGTTACCAGACCTGGCGAAACAACATCTTATGTAACACATGGGGTAAATGGTCTGGAATATACAAATTATTCTTGCCGCCATATGGGATATCAGTCAGTTGACATTGACTATGTAGACCAGAAGGAAAGAACAAAGACTACACCTGCTTCTGAAAAATCAAACCCAGCCCCAGAAATGCCTGCTCCAGCACCTGCTCCTGTTCAGGAACAAAATGGCATGGACAAGGATATGGACTTCGAGGAAGAACCATTTAAGTAAAACTAACTAAAGATATAAAAAAGAAAGGAAGGAAGGATGTTTATAATAATATAAAAGTCCTTCCTTTTTAAAAGGTGATACGACATGAATTACACGCAGGAAGCATTTACACTACACTTTAGGGGTGTCACGGCAAATGTGTTAAGAAAAGAAATCGATTTCAGGGAAATTCCAGAGAATGAGTTAAGGGAAAACGGCATCCGTTTAGAAAATGATTATTTTAATAATGAATTGGCGAAATATACGGATGACCAATTAAAACACATCTATCTTGAACTTGATGCAATTGAATCAGATATTCAGTACAATAATATTGTGTCACAGGAACCAGAAATTGAAATGTAACAGGAGATATAAAATGAATACAGAATATGAAGTAATTAAAAATAAATTAGAGGATTGCAAGACAAAAAATGATTATAAGGATGCTTACAAATGGTTAGCCCAGAAATTTGTCGGACTGAATGAAACATCAATCAGATTTGAAAATCTGGTAAAAGAAAGATTTGGCGACAGAGAACTGAATATCCTAATCTATGGCAGCGAAGAAGCTTATAATAAACAGTTAAAATTTCAAGAGACACTTGAAAAGGCAAAAGATGAAGAAGAAAAACAAAGTGCAATTCTTGACTATATTATGAATTATGATATAACAAATATTCCCTATTGTCCTAGATTATGGGATGATTACGAGGAAGATACAGACATGGAAAGATAAAACACAAAAGTACCCGATAAAAATTAGAATATCGGGTGCTTTTTTATAATGTAATTATCTGATTATTTCTAGTATTTCAATAAATTAATTTATATTTTTTAAAAAATAATCGTATTTTACTACATATTGTGATTTTTTTATACATATATAGGTGTAAAAGGAAAAAAGAATAAGGATATCTTTATTAGACACTTGTTAAAATAGGCTTAACTTACTAAGGAGGACTATTTATGGTTATAGGATTCAGACCTAATCCATTTCCTGAAGAACAAGGGGATAATATTCTTATTCAAAAAGAAAAAATAAAAGAAAACGATATGATTCTTGCCGAAAATGAATATTACGATATGGATTGCTTTAAAACAAAGCTAAACAATAATATTATTATCGTCGGCACAAGCGGTGCAGGAAAAACCCGTTCTATTATTATTCCGAACATTTTGCAGGCTATCGGTTCTTATTTAATATCAGACCCTAAAGGTGTCTTATATAACAGATATCATACACATCTTGAAAAACATGGTTACGAAACTAAAATATTGAGTTTTGTAAATTTTTCATCTACATTTACATCGAATACATATAATCCATTCTCTTATATACATAATGAACAGGATATTTTAAAAATATCTCATATTTTGGTCGGGCAGATAGAGTGTTCTTCTGACCATTTCTGGGAATATTCCAGTGAAGTCCTTTTATCCAGCCTGATATCTTATATGATGGAAGCCGTCAAAGAAGAAAACAGGACTTTATCTACATTGCTAACATTAGTAGGTTATTGCAAAAAAGATGATACTTGCAGCCGCATGGATGTCTTAATGCAAAAGCTGAAACAAAAAAATATAAATTCTTTCGCCGTGAAGCAATATGAAAAAATAAATACAGCCCCATCGAAAACTTACGATTGTATTGTAGCAACAATAAATGCAAAATTGGGGATGCTTGACAGCCTTCAGGTACGCAACATCTTAAAAAACAACAGTTTTTCATTTTCAGAATTAGGTCAAAGAAAAATGGCGATTTTTGTTGTTGTATCAGATATGGACAGAAGCTTGGATAAATTAGCCAATCTTTTTTTCACACAGGCTCTCCAGGAATTGTGCCTATATGCCGATACACAATGCGAAGATTTTGCTTTACCTGTCCCAGTAAGATTTATATTGGATGATTTTGCAACCAATGTTGCCATTGACGATTTTCCAAGAACAATATCAAGTATCAGAAGTCGAAATATATCCTGTATCTTGGCAATACAGTCGGAATCACAGTTGACGAATTACTATGGTGAGAATGGAAATACTGTCATAACAAACTGTGACACTTATATTTACATGGGTGGGAACGATGTAACAACCGCCGCAGAAGTAGCACGTAGAACGGATATGTCCATAAAAGAAATTATGGCATTGGAAGTAGGACATAACATATTATTTAGGCGTGGTTCTTTACCTAAGTTTTGTAAGAACTATGACTTATCGCATTATCCCAAAGATATAAATTGAAGATAAAAATTTTCAAGGAGAATAGTGAAAACTATTCTTCTTTTTTTTATAATAAATATTTTTTTTAGACATATATATATAACGATAAAAAAGGAGCAGTTTAAATGAAACAGAAGATAAAAACAAATTTATTCTATATGATAGAATTTTGTCTTGTTTTTTTAATGGCAAGCATAATTCCTAAATATTTTGTCCAACGGACATATGTATATGGGCACAGCATGGAAAACAATTTCCAAAACGGAGATAATGTAATCACAAATAAAATAATATATAGGTTACAGAGTCCAGAACGTTTTGACGTTATTACGTTTTATACACAATCAAACGAAGTCTATATAAAAAGAATTATTGGCTTGCCGAATGAAACAATAAAAATTAATCCAGATGGCAAAATCTACGTCAATGGGGAACAATTAGACGAACACTTTGGGAAAGAACCTATACAAGACCCAGGGCGGGCATCGAATGAAATTACATTAGGCAATGATGAATATTTTGTTCTTGGCGACAATAGGAATAACAGCATAGACAGTCGCTTTGATGAAGTAGGAAATATAAAAACAGACGATATCATTGGACGTGTAAAATATGAAAATATGACCTATTAAATAATACCATCATATTTTTTTTGATTAAAATATAACCAATTATATATATTACATTTTTACCTATATATACCAAAATAATGTCAGAATGTGCATTTTTCCTTATCAAATAAAAAAAAAGAAAACTGAATGAAGGTGTAGTAAGTTATATACACTAATAGATGAAACTGTAAAAACCAAGTAAAAATACAAGTAAAATTCTTATTTTATAAAAAGAACCGTTATATTTTATAAAAGAAGAATGGATTGTATTTTATAAAAAAGAGAGCCTGTTAATATAAAAACCAGACTCCCTTATTTTTTTGATGGGATTTAGCTATTTTTGTTTTTGAGGGTCTCGTTTAAAGCATTATAATAAAATTTTTCGAATTCTTCTAATTTTTCAGAATCACATTGAGAATGATAAATCAATCTTTGTTCTTCAATACTTTGCCCATAGCCTATAAAAGAGACAATAGCTGGGTTGATAAGATATATATGACCTCTTGCATTACGAAACTCATCTGTATGGTACGTTTTACAGATAATACCCATCTGTATATACTTACTAAGCAATTTTTCTGAAATATATGGTTCATCAAAGCCATGCTGTTTTAACCTCCGTTTTGAAACAAAATAAGATACGAGAATATGTTTGTCAGGATGGACATAATATTTTATAATATCCATCAGCAGACCATTTGGCATTCCATCGATTTTTTCAACTAACGTCCTGTTAATAAAAGCCGTTGTATTGGTTTCTTTGTGAAAATATGCATCAATATCCCAAAGCATATAATCATGTTCATGCGGATAACCTTGCTCCACTTCCTTTAATCCATTGTATATCTTTCCTAATGTTTCTTTTGAAAATAAATTTTTCATAACCTATTTTCCTTTCTTAAATATGATTTTTTTTGTTACATCATCAATATGTAAGAAAGGATGAAAAATAAAAAAACAGATAAAGATTGTTAATTATTTAACATTTTATACATGGGTATATAATGTAGACTTTAATAAACGATGCCCAAAACAGCCCCTGTCGATTTTCCATTTTCTGTAACGATAGTAGTCCCTTTTCCAAACACATCATGATAATCAGATGTTGGTTTTATAAATGACTTCCATTTTTTTAAATTTATATATTTTGAAAACTTTATGGTTAATTTAACTTCACAGGAAATTGCAGAATATAAATTATCTTTTGTAAAAAAACCAACAAGAATATTATTCTTATCAAGGACTGGTAATTCATCTATTTTCTTTCTATGCATTATTTCAACAGCCTGGAACAGTGTATTGTCTGTTGTCACATAAGCCATTTTGTTAAAAGGAACCATTACATCGCTTATCTTTAAATATAGTGATTTGATTTTTAATGATTCATGCTTCATGAAATCAATCATCCCATTATTAATTGAAATAAAATTTTCATAATCCTGTTCATGTACACAATAATTGCGGATGATTCTACACATCCTAAGTTTTATCTTCTCTTTATCATCAACATAATCTGATTCTTCATAAAATTGAAATAAACTTTTACCCCCTCTTTGTTCATCGGATGGTAAATTGGGTACATCTTTTAAATTAGATTCTATTTGCCTGAAAATATCTAAAAATTCTTCATAATTTGTTTTATTCATATGAGTTATCCTCTCCATAAAAATTAAAGTACTTATTGCGTATTTCATCAAAACAGACATCACAGTATCTATTTTTATCATTCCAATGTAATGGCTTCCCACATTTACAGCATTTTTTCATAAATCTCGTTTTCTTCTCCTTTAACAGTTCCATAATTTGAAGGGAAATCCTATCCCTATCTTCCTGAATCTGTTTTGATTCGACATCATATCCCATTGTTTTTGAAAAAGAATAAAATAAATCCACAGCTTTATATAATGTTTCCAAATCCTCTAAAGATTTATTTTGGATGCTGTCACAATTTGGATATAAGTCCAAAATAGGATAATTCATATACATGGTATGGACCAGCATTTTCCATAGGTTTTCTAATTCCTCATTTGTCTCATCAAACGGGATATTGCATAATTTATGGACAGTATCATTTGGAAATTCATAATCACGGATAAACTTATATTGTGCCAATTCCCTGGAGATGTCCTTTTTTACAAAAGGAGACGGCAGTATTGCTTTCTCATGCCATGAAATTAATAACCGTCCATATGCATATTTCTTTTGTAACAGTTCTTCTGGGAAAGAGATTGTGGCTGACCTGATAACTGGAGTTTCCATATTTAATTTCTCATTTATTTTCTTTAAATCAGCAAAATCACCCGAACAGCTCACATACCCAGTATCAAACATGCCAAACCGACCAGCCCGACCTGCAATCTGCTTTACCTCACTAATATAAAGCGGTCGTATTTTAGCCCCATCATATTTTTGATTTTCCATGAAGACAACCCGTTTAATGGGTAAATTAAGCCCCATACCAATGGCATCAGTAGCTATGACTACTTTTGTTTCACCATTCCTGAATTTTTCAGCCTCTTTTATTCTGACAGAGTAGGGCAGGGAACCATAGATAATAGAGGCAGGGATTCCTTCTTTTTCTAATTCAGACGCCAAAGCCAGCACATCATTCCTTGAAAAAACGATTAGTGCGTCATTATCCTGAATCTGACTAAAAGGCTCCTTTTCTACAATTAAAGGTACTTTTCTTTCATGCTGTATAATTTCATATTCATCACCGCAGGCATCAATGAGCTTTATTAAAATAGACAGTCCTTCTGGGGCAACGATAGTATGTATTTCGTCCGCACACACACCCATAACTGCCCTTGTCCAACTGACACCCCTATCCTTATCGCCAAGCATCTGACATTCATCAATAACAGCAACTTCATAATGAGTCTTTATATCCGCCTTTTCAACAGTTCTGGACTCAAATAAGGCATCTGTTTTTATTTCTTCCTCTTCCCCAGTTAATAGGGAACAAGGATAGTGTTCATGATTCAACTGGTCACAAATCTCAATTGCCAGTAATCTGAGTGGTCCCAAATAAACACCTTTCTGACATTGTTTCAATGCTATTAAAGAACTGTAGGTTTTACCTGTATTTGTCCCACCGACATGGATATAAAATTTTCTATGCAGTTTCCTTGCATCGGGGTAATAATCCATGATTTGTGGTATATCCCTTAAAATTTCAATATTTTTTCTCTTCCTTGGCTGTATCAGACCAATACAATTATATACCTCTGACAAATTATATAGATAACAATCCTGACCATATAAATTTGTTATTTTTTTTGAAACATGTAAATGCCCTTTCTTTGATAATGTCCTAACCGTAGTTTCAGAAAGATTTAAAATTTCCGCTGCATTCTTAATGGGTATGCTAAAATTTGTCATATCAATAAAATTATCGATGTTATCCTCATTCAATATATCTAAAACGGCATTGACATAATCTATTTTTGTATTATTGCATTTATTTTTAAAATTATTTTCCTCCAGAAAATCCAATAATTCAGCTTTTGTCAATAAATCCAGATTCTCTTTCACATATTCCAATTTTGTCATAAAAACACATCCTTTGCACTTTGTTTACTTATATATGTTTAAAAAAAACACAATTTATTATGGAACATAAGAAAAATATCAGTTTTATCATGATTCTCAGGATAATTCATTTCCGTATACACTATAGCCTTTTTTTGAATGATTGTAATATATTGTAACATACATCATATAATACATTTTTTATACTACAGTTTAATAATATATAGAGGATTATCTTATTTTTCCATTTTATCCTATCTTTCTTAAAATTAAGATAATAAATATATTTCTTTTGCTATATTTTTACCTATTGTTGAGATTTTTTTTGACATATATAAATAGATGTAAAAATATTTGCCCTATACAACTAAATATGGAGCCTAAAATAGACAACAAAAAAAGAGGTGCCATTTATATGAAAAGATTTTTTGTAGATACTGAAAATGTAGGATATAGCTGGATTGAAATAGCAAAACAAAACCCATATTCAATTTTTTATTTAGTGTATTCAGACCATAATGAAATGCAGAAGTTGAATTTTGAAATGTTTAAAGAACTGGACACGATTGATTTCAGGTTTTCATATTGCAAAACCAATAATGAAAAGAATGCACTAGATTATGCCCTGGTTAAATTGATGAGGCGGGAATTATTAGAACAGGGCTGCCTAAGTGATGAATTATATATTATTTCAAATGATAAAGGATATAAACACCATGAAGAAAAATTTGGATTATACCAAATCCAGATAACCAGAGTACCTGTGGCAACAAAAAGAGTAAAATATAAATTAACAACAAAACAGAAAAAAGATTTTAGGCGATTATGTTCTGAATACCATTATTCATGGACTAAGAAAGAAATGTCCAAGGAAATGAGAGATGAATGCAAAGCTATTATCAAAGATAAACAAGGGGATTTAGATGAGATAATCGATGAAATATTTATATCCCCATCAGCAAAATGGGAGTCCTTATGCCTATAAAAATATGGTATTAAATATAATTAATTTGCTATAAAAATATAACGTAGAACGTTTGTTCCGTGTTCCAACTTTTACTAAACTAGGAAAAAAGAGAATTTTTAAAAATCGAATTTTATCTTTTCTCTATTTTTCTAGTTTTATTTTTATATAGACTCAGAAAAAATAAAAAGTTTTTTATAAAAAATAGAAAAATAGAAAGTTTTATGTTTTTTTTTAACATATATAAGAGGTATTGGTAATTATCATCACCTATTTTTAAAATAAGGTTGATACTAAACTGTATTGTAAAATGGTAATTCAAAGTTATTAGCTTTTATTTTGTTTTCGAATTAGAAGTAAAACAAAGAAATCACTGATAGATTTTTTTATTAATTTTTTTTGAACATCACTCTGTAGAAATGAAAAAGGAAAAAAATTAAAATTATATTGAACAATAAAGCTATATTGATTGATTTATAGTTCTATTTTTCGTATATAACAATTAAATATATAGCATATGAAAGGTTTTATAATCTAATGTCAGAAAAATATTTGTATATTGAATCGAAAATAAAAGCTTCATTTTTGAAGGGTAATAATATCCTTTTGTTCACAGAAAAAGATGAGAAGAAAAATATTTTTTCAAAAGTGAAGTCTATATATTTGGATATGCAATATAATGATAAACCAATTCATGGATTCTTTATATTAAATGAGAATTTACAAGAATTATTGGACGCTTTATATCAAGAAGAAAATACATCAAATGCAAAAAGATTATCAGAAAAACAAGTTTTTGATATTATGAAACATTATGCAAAATATGAATATATTATTTCTGATATTGATAAAGAAAGTATGCCTTATCGTGCAAATTGCTTTTGCAAATGTAAATCAGATTCAGCTAAAAATGAAGTGATTATAAAACAAAACATAAATAACATTGTTTCTTTTATAAGCGTGAAAAATCGGACTATTGAATTAGATATTGAATTAGATTATTTGAAATCCATGTAGTTTTATAACATAGTTTGAGACCCATGCAATTTTATAACAATAAATTTTAAGAAAATCCTACTCTCAGGAGAAAATATGACCATACACAAAGGAGAGTTTAGAACAAGCTCTCCTTAAACATAAAAAAAAGGAGTGTTGAATATATATGACAAAAGAAGCAGTCATCGCATTAAAACAGAATAGACTTTCAACATTAGAAGGTACACCAAAGAATATCAAATGCCCTGGTGTATTAAGGAAATTAAGAAGAGAAATTCGTAATTTAGAAAAATAAAATAGAAATTAAATAAAAAATCATTGTTAGTAAGATTTTAGACATTTGCAGATATAACAATTAATATAATAAAATAGAGAAGAGGAAACTAGAATGTGTTACTACATTGGGATTGAGGATTTAGCTGCAAATGCTTTAATAGAGTCAATGCGTAGAGCGGAAAAAACATTTTTGACCTATAAAGAGATAGAAAATTATGGGTCAAGAGTTGTTGAATTTTTAAATAAAAAGGGCGAAAAAGCGGTTTTGATTTTGTCTAGGGAAAGTACAAATGCTTTATTTAGAAATTATTCAGATTTTTTCCGAGAAAAAAATGTTAACGGAAAAATGGGTATTGAATTAAAGGAAGAAGTTACTTTAGAAAATTTAATAAACCAGTTTAGAGGCTATTTGGCTTTAGATGTTTTGATGGCATTTGTAAATAAAAATTCTGTTCGGGCATTGGGTGTATAGTAGGCATTGAAAGAGTACAAGCGATTAAAAGAACCAAATAAGATATCCAATCTGCATCTAATTTAATTGATAAGCTTCAAGAAGAAATTGAAAGAGAATAAAGAATAAAATAAAAATTGTCTTGGTCTACAGAATAAAATGATATCCGATATAACCTGTAGACCTTTTTGTATAAAGGAGAAAAATATTTTGTTTTTAAAAAGATTAATAAAAAAGAAAAATAAAGATATTGATTATCATAAAGAACCATCTATAAAAGCTATTATCATAACAGATTTGCATGGAACAGCTTATAAATATTCAGAAGAAGAATTAAGAACAATTTTTACGAATGATTATGACGCTTGTTTTTTATTAGGCGATAATTATAAAGAAGACGTTCTATATCTTCTCCCTTATATGGATTTAAACAAAACATATGCAATATATGGAAACCATGATGATGCTTCATTTTTTCCAACAATTCCATTGAAAAATATTCATGGAAAACAGATACAAATAAAAGATAAAATATTTGTAGGATGGGAAGGTTCTTTCAAATATAAAGAAACGGCGATTGGAATGAGCCAGGAAGAATCTATTGAATTTGAAAAAACATTACCAGATAGATGTGATTATCTAATTAGTCATGATGGATTATATCAACCAGATAATGATAATATTCCACATAAAGGATTACAGGGAATCACAAATTATCAAAAAAGAACTGGATGTTATATACTTAGAGGACATCTCCATGATAGATATGAAAACAACAGAGAGCATTGTTTTTACAAAATAGAGACATGCAGAATATAAAAGGACAACAAATCAAATGAGAAAATATTATATATTGGGATTAACAGTATTAACAGCTATTAGTTTAACAGGCTGTCAAAAAGAACAAAAGATAGAAGAACCGACTACTGTAGAAGAATCACAGACTATAGAAACATCAATAGAAGTTGAAACAGAAGATACAAAAGAAACTCAGACAGATACTTTTATTTTTGCTAATTATAATATACTGGATTCTGTTTTTACAAAGGATTGTTCTTTTACAGAAGAAGAAATTATGGTATCGGATTATATAGAAGAAGAAATAACAGATGAAAATGGTTATCGTCCAGCTTTTTCAATATCAAGAAATGTTAATTAAAGAAACGAGGTATAATTGATGAATTTATATGTTGTAAGACATGGAGAGACCGATATGGGAAAGAACCATATAATTGCAAATGAAACCGAACCGCTTAATGCAAATGGTATAAGACAAGCTCAAAATTTGCATAATGAACTGGAAAAATTAAGAATAGACAGAATCTACGTATCACCAATTCAAAGAGCACAAGATACATTGTTCTATTTCCATCTTAGTCAGGATATACCAGTAGAAATTGAACCAAGAATAAAAGAAAGAAATATGGGAAAGTATGCAGGAGTACCATTTTACGATTTAGACTGGGATAATTTTTGGGGTTTTCATTCTAATCAAAAATATCCAGATTGCGAATCAATGGCAGATACATTTTTTAGAGTTTCAGCTTTTCTTGATGACTTGATTGAAAAAGATGAAAACGTATTGTTCGTAACACATGGCGGTATTTCGAGAGCTATATATTGGTATATAAACGGAATTCCTGACAATGGATTATCAAGTGATATTAACGAAAATTGTAAAATTTACAAATATGAATTAAACAAAGACAAATATCCATTGGCAATAGATAGTAAAATTCTTGGAAAACATTTTATATAGCATAGAAAAGCATATAAAAACTAAATAAAAATTGAGTTAACTAAAATAAAAACAGTCATAAATCATTTATGGCTGTTTTTTTATGTTTGCCGCTATTTTATTATATCGAAACGCTATTTAAAAAATTATTGATTTCTATTTCATTTTTTCTCCTAAATAAGCAATAAGGAATTTTTTTAAATCATCATTATAATATTCTTCTATCAATTTTCTTGACTTTAAAAACGGAAGCTTTTCCTTGGAATATTTTGCTGAGACAAATCCTCGATTATCTCTAAGAATTGCATCTTTTTCTGATAGCCTAATCAATAAAGTATTTAATGTTTGTCTCTTCCAATTTTTCCCTTTTTCTTCTAAATAATAAAGAGTTCTTATTTTTTATCCTTAAACTATATGATTCCGCTATTTTTTTATACATATATAAGTAAGCAAATAAATAGTATAAATTTATCATTCATTAAAAGAGGAGAAATAATATTATGAGACTGACAGTAAAAAATAGTAACAATGGATATTCTTTAAATATTCCAGAGGCAAATAAAAATAAAAGTGATGTTGATTTATTATTTAATGTATATGATAAATTAGGACAATACGAAGATTTAGAAGAGCAAGGAAATCTTATTAAAATACCATATCCAATTGGAACTGTTCTTTCTACAAGAAAAAATGGTGAATGGAAGAATGATAAGGTTCACCACTATATTATAGATAATGAAGGTCTAAAAGTTATTTTATTCTTAGATTATGGAGAAGATAACGTCCGTTTATCTGTTCCTATTTCTATAGAAAGATTAAATAAAGAATGGATTCTTAGATTATGAAAAAGGTAACATTCGTTTATCCGTACCTATTCCCGTAGAAAAATTAAATAAAGAATGGGTCTTTACTCCAACTTATAATAGTCAAGAAAAACTGGGTTAGGATTTAATAATGTTCTTTCAAGCCTGAATAATACATTAAAAGGAATATAACAATAGCAATATATAAAAATTAATATGTTTTTCATTTAGGGAGGAAGTATTATATGATATTAGTGCAAGAACAAATGTATGTAGTAAGAAGAAAAGGTACAAATGAATATACAAGAAATAATGGATATCGTGAGTCATTAGATAGTAATTGTAAATCGGCTATTAAGTTATATGAAACAGAAAAATTAGCAAAATCTTCAGTACGGGATTATGAAGATGATTTTGATTTTGTTCCAGTAAATGTAACGATATCAGAAATTTAATAAAAAAAGTAAGAATATATAAAATAGAAGAGACTTTTATATCTCTTCTATTTTTCACTATATCTGAAACTTTTTTTTACATATATAATATGTAAAGTTAAAGAATATGATAAAATAAGGGAAAAGGGAAAAACAGAACAACACAAGGAGTTAATATATGATTTTAGAATATTATCATGGAAATGATTTAACAACAAAAATATATGTAGATTATAAGAGTAATTTTATCGGTATTATTAATTATACAGAAGATAATTTAGAACGTGCATTTGGTGTCAATGAAAATCCAACTATGAATGATTTTAAAGAATTTATGGAAAGCCGTTGTGTCCCCAAGACAAGGGCAAATATAAAAGATATTTTAGCCTATTATGAATTAAACTGTTATGACCCAGTAGAAATATGTAAAATCACACACGGTAAAATGGCAGAAGACAAGCAATGGATGAAATTTATTGATGATAATTATAATTTAACTGATGAAGAAATTAACGAATTTCAAGAAAAATAGATGAATAGTGAGGAAAAGAAAATGGATAAAATTTATAAAATAAATGACCATATTACAAAAAGAGTTTTAAATAAATATGGTGGTTCTAAAAAAAAATGAACAGCTCTGAAATCTTAGAAGATAATGAAAATGATTACGAACTAGAATAAAATCAGACAAAAGGTACAAATTATGGTATATATAAAAATAAGAGAGCAAGATGGTATTATTATTTTAGACTGTCATAAGAATTCAAGAGATGGCGAATATTTTAAACTTACATTAGATAAGAATACAAAGAAAGTAATAGAACGACCAGAACATTCAGACATCGATGTATCGACAACTTATAACCATATTTGTTCGTTATTAGACAAAAAAGAACCCTTACAAACCACAGTCCAGCTTTAGCTGGCTGTGTTCAGAGAATTTAAATAGTGTGAAAACATCCGAATCTAAAGATTCGGGGTTTGAACTAAACTATTTAAATTCTATCCAAAGAATCAGTATCAGCATGGGGATGAAATAAATATATAAATTAATTTATAGCAAAGATATTTACCACAGTATCTTTGCTATTTTTTTATACATATATATAAAAAGAGAATAGAAATGGCAAAATAACAAATTGGAGATAATAAAAATGAAAAACAAAATCACAATAAAAGTAGATAACTATATTGGACGATATCCTACTTTTAAAGAAGCACGGAAAAATGCGAGAGAAGTTGCAAGAATTTTAAGAATTCATTGGACATATATCGAAGTAGTAAAAGATAAAAAAGATATTTATTATGTTGTAAAGGATAAAATTGATAACCATGAGGGGTTTGATTATTATGTCCATAAAGACGGAAGAATTTGTCCTAGAAGTGCGATTCAAGAAGAAAACAAAAAATGGGCAAGACACCCTGAACAGCACATGAGTGCGCTCCCCTTTAATAATGTAAGGAACAGAAAACCATTAGAAGATAAAAAATCATACAAGAGAGAAATGAATATTGAGTTTCCTTGTAATCTATAATATATAAAGTCCCAAAATGATACCTAATTTAGAATAAAAGAAAAAAGAGCAAAAAAAGCTCAACAAGAACAATATTTTCAAGATATACAAGAAGAATATGGAGAGTTTGATTATTATTAACATCAAAAGGAAAACAATATGAAAAAAGAGAAAGTATTAACAGTAGTAATTGTTTTATTCCAAATAACTATGTTTTGTATAGCCCTTTATAATTTTATCTTACATAATTACAAGACAACATTTACTATTTCTTGTCCTGGCATCATATTACTTCTATGGATGTTTGACCTTACACAAAATGAATAGAATTAAGTGATTATATAATAGAAAAACTTTTTAAAAAAAAATATCGAAAATAGTATATTTTTTGCATTTTTTTTAGACATATATAAAGAGTAAGGACATCAGAATGAGTGTATAAGTTCATCAGTTTAATAAGGAGTTATAATATATGGAGATAAATGTAGATAATCGTATGAGTACGCAAGAATTTATGTTTAGATATAATTTGCTTAACTATTTAGGAGAACGGTATGCAATAGTAACTATTAGTGATAAAAATCTTGATGATTGGACTGTGAGAGACGTTGATGGGGTAGAGTTTAATCTTAATCCAAAAGAAATTTATCAAGATTTTTTACAATCATCTAAGAAAGTTCCAAATTATTTTATAGGCGATAATTTATATCGTTCAATCGAAGCCGAAGTAAATGGAGAAACAGAAAATAGAATTTATACAGAATTCATTATGTGAAGTAAAAGATTTTTCTAAAAAAAACGCCGACATCTATATTTAAGGGAGCAAAATGAAAGATATTAAACTTAGTTATGATAGCGCAGAGATTGAAATAAGTACTTTCTTACTGCTTTTTTTTCGATTAAGTGGAATATATGTTTATGAGAAATTTCTGGATTTTGATAAACGTAGAGAAGAAGCAATGCTGTCATCTGTTGATAACAAAAATATTATCGCTACAGAAATGGCTGATACAAATATAGGACTCTATATAATCAGTGAAGAAAACAGGCAATATCTGCAATCTATTATAAACCACCAAATACCTACTAATTCGGAAATAAATGGTTTGATATACGAGCAGGGAGTTCTGACAGAACAGGATGAGGTTGCCGTAAAAGAAGGTGATATTGACTTTTTAAATTTTTCAACCAAAGAAGAATTATTGGAAAAGATTATCGACTTCCTGTATCAAAAGAAAATGATAGATGAGGAAGAACGTTGTGATTTGAAGATTGTAAAAGCGTGTTATCTTAATTATGATATAAGAGATTTGCTGACTGTCAGTAAATTTTTCTATAAAATACGGGACGAAGAAGCTTTTGAAAAATTCACACAGAGTTATGTAGAGGCTATTAAATCTATTCCAGCAACGATATTTGATACGCAGCATTGGCATAGTCAATACGCTAAACTATATTTGGGATATGAAGTCAATATGTTGTGTAAGGGATATGATAAGCAAAGGATATGCTCTAATGAATATATTGAAAAAAAATTGAAATCGATGCTGTCAGAGCATACTCGGACAGGTGAATCTCAGATTATTCTATTATTGGCACAGACTTATGATGATTTATTTGGGGAATACAATATTTCGTATGAATATTATTTAATGGCATGCAATAAAAAGAATGCATTCGCATATTTTAAGAAAGGAGAATATTGGAATAAGTATGGAAAAAGACCAGAAAAAGCAATTAAGTATTATGAAAGAAGTGTTTCACTTTTCCCAGAATACCATAAGGCATGGTATAACTTGGGTGTAAGTAATTTCAATATGGGCAATATGGACAAAGCACTTACAGCATTTAAAAATGTTAATCTGATTTTAAGTAAAAAGAAAAAATATCACAATTTAAGCCAGATAGACATGGAATACCTTTATAAAGCATGTAGTTTAAGTGGATATATTTACAATAAATTCTATTCTGATTATTCCAAGGCAATAAAATATGACCTCATAGCAGTTGATGTGTGGAAGAGTATTGAACAGAATATTTTTGGTATAACAAATGAATCAAAATATTATTATATGATTAATAATAATATTTTAAAAAAGAAATTGAATGTTGAGAAAATGTACCATATATTGTATCAACTATTTGAAACAATTGGAAGTAAAGAATTGGCAGAAGAGTTCAAGAAACAAATGCAATAGAATACAATAGGACCTATTATCTAAAAATATTTTTAAAAAATTTTTTAAAAAAATATCAAAAAATAGTATGCTCCGCATTTTTTTTATACATATATGTATGTAATCAAAATAAACAGATAAAATCTGTAATATGTTTTGTATACATCTTAGTTTAAAAGTGTGTAATATAACGGGGTGTAACCCAGTTTGGCTAGAGCGCCTGCTTTGGGAGCAGGAGGTCGCAGGTTCGAATCCTGTCACCCCGATAGCGTTCCCGATGAAGATGTCCGAACTATTTACAATACGGAACGGCTTCATACGCAGCTTGGCAACTTTAAAGGTAAATCGGTGTAAAAAGAGTCATGCAGGTTGAAAGTCCTGAATTTATAAAAATAGTGTCTTTAGTATAAGACTTAATTGCGGAACTGGCATGAATCGAAAGAATAGATGTAAGTCCAGTATATAATTTAAGATAACAACATGAAACATGACGATGTGAAATGTTTGTATAATAAATTATCCATAAGAAATGAGATAGTCGCAGCTATTTTTATAAATAAAAAGTTTTGAAAAAGAATTTTTCATATGTAATAGAAAGAGGCTATATCATGAAAATTAAAAAGATGAAAAAACGATTGTATACTGCAATGGATTTATTAGATGGAACAATTAACGAAAATAACAACATACTTGATTATGTAACAAATGAAGACATAGAAAAGACAATTAAAGCAGTTAAGGCAGCTATTGGATTGATAGAGGCATATGACGACTTAAAAAATAAAAATGATGAATAAGGGAATTATATTAAAAATGCAGTAAATGGGAGGAAAATCGATGTTAAATAAAACATATGTACAATCATGCTTGGATGGCGATGCAAATATATTTGACTTAGATGACTACATTGATTATTGGAATAATAATGATACAGGTGTGACATTGAGAGAATTTCTTGGCTTGACCCCATATGAGTATCAAGAATGGGGAAAGAATAGTGACAGTATATTTAGAGATATCTTAAAATGCCGAAGAGAAGGAATTGATTTCGCTGAGTATGAAAGAATGAGTGATACAAACCAAATTGCATTAAAAACAGAATATGCAGATATAGATACTAATTATGAGATATGATGAACTGATAAAAAATAAAAATTTTAAAAATATTTAAAAAGTTTTCAAAAACCATTATGTTTGTGATTTTTTTCTACATATATATGTGTAAGCAAACAAATAAAGCTATTTAGTTCAGTAGGCAGAACAAAGTCTTCATACGGCTAAGGTCCTGGGTTCGATTCCCAGAGTAGCTATTATAGAATTAAAATGCATAATTGTGAATATCTAACTTAGGTAGTGAGGAGTGGATTATTTGGATAACTGATGCATCAGTTCTGGTTCAAATCCCAATGATTTAGCATGATATTCAAGGTTAGTAAAGTAGTCCACCCGAAAGGCTAACCAATTCTATTACATTATGTGCCATTAGCTCAGTTGGTAGAGCACTCGACTTTTAATCGAGTTGTCATGGGTTCAAATCCCATATGGCACACTCAGGATAGCTTTCCTTATTTCGAACCATACATGTGTTGGGAAAAGAAAAATAAGGTGTCAAGAAATACTCTCTTGAGGTTCCAATCAGGCTGGTAGTTTTCCAGCGGATTATACAATGAAAATTGTATATGACGAGACTAATACGTATGAATCAAGAGGGTATAATGATTGACAAAATTTTAAAAATTTTGAAATCGAATTACTATAAAAAAATAACTAGACTAATATAAGAATTTAAGGAGAATAAAAGTATGGAAAATTTGGTTAAGGCATTAAAGCGATTTGACAGTCTTGAAACTGTAATCGCAGAGTTGGAAGCATATGACAGGCAATACGAAGAAAACATTACAGTAGAAGATGTGGCAGAATATTTAAATGATGAAGCCGATTATGTTGTATAAGAATTTAGGGCTATCGCCAAGCGGTAAGGCACAGGATTTTGATTCCTGCATTCGTTGGTTCGAATCCAACTAGCCCTGTTTTGCAGGTATAATACAATGGCTAGTATGCCAGACTTCCAATTTGGAGATGTGGGTTCAATTCCCATTACCTGCTTTATTTCAAGAATCCTGTAAACATAGAATATATCTGTAATACCGGTGACAGATGAAAATACAAATTACAAATTACAAAATTCTATTTAATAAAGGATGAATGAAATAACATAAGGAGTAATTACCCTTGTGTATGCAGTATCGTTTAAGTGGATAGGACGCTCTCTGTGTAGAGGGAAATAGAGGTTCAAATCCTCTTACTGCGATTTAGCATGTATGGTGGAATTGGAATACACGATAGGCTCAAAATCTATTTTTTCTGGGTTCGAATCCCAGTGCATGTATTTTGTTGTAAGCACAAAAGAAGTTCTGTCATAGCTTCTTTTTGAAACTTTCTGAGGCGATAAATCGTAGGGACTAGGCAGTTGTATACGACTGTGGATTTACAGATTATCTAGTCATTGTACTTGTGGAAGGGTACAGATTTTATATGGGGATATGGTGGAATGGCAGACGCAGAGGACTTAAAATCCTCTGGTAGAAATACCGTGTGAGTTCGAATCTCATTATCCCCATCTTATTACAATTTACGGTTGCTTGTTAAAAATTTAAAATTTATTAAAAAAAGTATGAAAAATAACAATGTTTGTGATTTTTTTATACATATATAAGTAGTTAAAGGAAATAAGAGATTATGGGGCTATAGCTCAGTTGGGAGAGCATTTGCCTTGCAAGCAAAGGGTCAAGGGTTCGAGTCCCCTTAGTTCCATTATAATTCTTTTATAGTTTAATAGGGAAAACACCCCTCTTGAATAGGATAGAGAGGAATTGCAGGTTCGAATCCTGTTGAAAGACTTCCCCGTAATCCGAGGGTTAAAAGACTTTGGTTCAATATATCATGTCTAATATCGGAAAAATATTGCGGCTGGTTTCGGGTCGTTAAATAAGCCTAGTGATAGGTATAAAGTGGTCGAGAGACTGCGACTGTAATTTACTTACAGTTTAACGGAAAACCAATACAACCTATAGTCTTCCTACAGCTTGAGAGCTAAATCTAGTGGAAAGCCATTGGAATAGGGAAGTATAATAATTCTTAGGAATTATTATATGGAACTGGACTTGGACGGCTAGGTGTCTTGAAATAGGCACTAAAAAAAATAATCATAATCACAGAAATGTGTGGCAGGTTGATTGTTGTTTGGTATGAATGCCGCAAGCATAAGTGCTGAATGAATTACACAATGTTTTCTTAAATCGAAAGATAGGAAACTAATGTAAAGTAAGTCGATAGCAAGACGAGCAGGGTTGCGATGAATGGGTTCTACTCAAAAGGTAGAAATGTTCAAATGTATACCTCGTAATCCAATAATAAAGTATACGTTTCTTTAATTAAAAGAAGAATATTTCATAAATATTGGAAAAAACATATTATATTAAAGCAAAAGCGTATACGGCTTTAAAGTGAAAAACGGCTTATCGTCCTGAAAAATGGACGCACATGGAACCCGCAAGGTGAAATGTGAGAAAGTACGATTAGATGCAACTCTAGGAGACTGCAATCTCCGAATCCCGCAAGGAAGAATGTGTCAAAAGGAAATCTATGAAACTTTAGAGCAAGAGTTTTCTGGTAGCCACTGAAACCAGTGCCGTTGCTGACTACTGTTTAACAGACAGTGTGATAACCTATTTCCAACGATAGGAGATGTCAGTATAAAAGGTCAATTATCTCATCCTTTATAATCAAGCTAAATTGGTTCCCATTAAAGCAGTTATAATGTTTAACATTTGTAGCGCTGGTATCCAGTCCAGTTGGGACCAATTTGAAATGCTTGAAAAATATATTTTTGGCTCCGTAGTCAAGCGGTTAAGACACATCCCTTTCACGGATGTAACGCTGGTTCGAATCCAGTCGGAGTCATTTAAAATGGCTTGTTAGGATAGTTGGTTATTCCGCCTGCCTGTCACGCAGGAGATGAGGGGTTCAAGTCCCCTACAAGTCGCTATGTATTATTTTCTAAATACGTAATAAATGGGGTTATAGTATGGTTCGTCACCAGTGAGTACCACTAAGGGTTTGGGTTCGATTCCCATTAACTCCATCTTACTATAGCGGGATGACGAGCAAATGGACGCTCACTTGGCTCATAACCAAGAGTATACAGGTTCGAGTCCTGTTCCCGCAATTTCGGGTAGGTAGGTAAGTGGTTAAAACGGGCAGACTGTAAATCTGTTGCTTCGGCTTCGATGGTTCGAATCCGTCCCTACCCATTAATACTGTAATAAGTTCTTGTCCATTTTATATACCTATTTGATTATGATTGCTGCCTTGGCAGAATGGCATTGCATTGGTCTTGAAAACCATAGTCATCGGCTTATATCGGTGTCAAGGTTCGAATCCTTGAGGTAGCGTTTAGATAAAGAACATAAGGACGGATGTTGTTTATCTTGTATCACATAAAGATTGACTCATTTGATTGTATGATTGACCGTCTCAATGTAACATGAAAAATCCTTTCTTTTGTGATATTCTCGTATAAAGAGAAAAAGACTCCTATCAAAAAAGAACAAAACCTCAACAACACTTTAAAAAACCAAACAATGCACAACTCTCAAATATACTATCATGTTTAAAGCATGGTAGTATATTATTATAAAGGAAAAATAAAAAGGAATGATGAAAAATGATTTATGAAACAATTTTGAATGATATTAAAACGGCAATGAAAGAAAAAGATACAGACAAGAAAGATGTCTTAAAGCAGGTACAGATAAAAGTCCAAGCCGATTCAAAAGAAAATAAGAAAGAAATCACAGATGAAATGGTACTGTCTGCTATCACAAAAGAATTAAAACAGCTAAACCAGACAAAGGATGCTATTGCCTCAAAACCAGACACACCACTATACCAATCCACAAAACGTAAGATAGGTATTTTGGACACATATCTGCCAGAACAAATGTCTGTAGAAGAAATTAAGGCAGAAATCAAGAAACTTATGATGGACAACCCAGATGTAACTGGTGGTAAATTAACAGGTCTTGTTATGAAGGCATTAAAAGGAAAGGCAGACAATAAAACAATAAAGGAATGTATTGACAAAATTGGATGAAAGTATAAGGAATAAGATATCTTATTTTTAAGATGTCTTATTTTTTTATATGTATTTTTTGTTTTTTGATTTTTTTTAAACATATATAAGAGGGAGACAAAAACCGTAAAAACAGGAGACAAAAATGGAAGATTATGTAAGTTTAAGGCAGAAAATGGTGCCAAAAATATATAAATTTATATATGGAATCGTACTTTTTTTTATTTCTGCCCATTTTTTAATAGGGATATCAATGATATATAATAAAGCAACAAAATTATGGATTTATGAGATGTTAAGTACGTTTTTTTATTTTTCTTTATTTCTCGCCATTAATAAAAATAAGGAAAAATATACCTTGACATCTTTGGTCATATTTATGAACCTAACAATTATAGAAGTATCGGTCCAAATGTTCCTAGCCGTGATATGTCTTGGTAATGAATTTGAATTTCAACATTATATATATGGTATTATGGTATTTATTATGTTAGAAAGTTATATAGAGGGAGATATCAGAAGAACTATCGAATTGTTATTATTTTCATTTATATGTTATATAGCTTCAAAATTCCTTTTGGTTTCTGGGATATCCATTTACAAAAGCACACCAGGACTCATTACATTTTATAATTGGGCAAATCCTGTTGCCACTATTATTTTTATTATTATCTGTATTCTGCTGTTAGTATCAATTGTCACAGAATATGAAGGTGACATTTTATATAAAGCAACGCATGACAATTTAACAGGGCTGGCAAATAGGAACTATTTACAAACAATACCATATAAACACCAAATGACATATGTGGCAATGTTAGATATTGATGATTTTAAAAAAATAAATGACACTTATGGGCATGATACAGGTGATGATGTGTTAAAAAGCCTGAGTAAAATATTAAAAGATGTAAAACGGGAACATGATGATTTGTATTCCATCAGATGGGGCGGAGAAGAATTTATCCTCATATATAATGGGGTGGAAGACTTTTTATCCTTGGTTGAACATGTAATCCACGAAATCAGGGATGATAAAGTGGAATCTGACAATGTAACATTGAATTACCATGTAACAATTGGGATATCAGATTATTATGATGGAGAAACAATAGAAACAATGATTAAAATAGCAGATGATAGGTTGTATAATGGTAAAAATTCAGGGAAAAATAAAATCGTATTTAAATAGGGGGATGAATAAATGAATCAATATAATGCAGTTGGGGATATGTCTGTGTTTGTATTATGTATTGCTTTATTATTATCATTAAAAGCAACGTATACACAAAAGACCAGAAGGTATATATTCGTTTTAATTTCCATCATGAATCTAATGTATACAAGCTCATTAAGTATATTTTTCAATCATTATATTTTAACGGATATCGGTAAGTATAATGTATACGTGGTACATTTAATACATAATGCCTTGTATATAGGTTATATATTTGAATTAGGGCTGTTCCTATTTTATATATTGGATTTGATAAATTACCATAATAAAAAATTTGTCATAGGTATAAATGTCTTAACTATTATCTATAGTCTATTGGAATTAACATCCTGTTGGACACATATAGGGTTTTATATTGATAATGGAAGTCCTCACCAGGGGTCAACAAAAATTATCTATATGATATGGTACATTTTATACATCATTATCATGTTAGGGATTGTAATCGGTAAAAATAAAGTAGTTATCAACAAAATATACTTCACAATTTTTGGTGTTTTCACAGTTTCATTATCCATAACGGTAAGCCAGTTTATTTATAAAACAGAGACATTTACATCATTGACTTACCTTATTCCGATTTTAGTTGTTGTTATTTTGTTCCATTGTAGTTCATATAATTCAAGTTTTGGCGCTATAGACAGAGCTGCTTTAAATACAAGGTTGGAATCATTAATCAAGGGGAAAAAGGAATTTATCTTTGTAAATATCATGATACCGAAATTTCTGACAATAGAACATTTGCCACAGACCTCTGAAGATTTTAAAGATTTCACACGGACTATGAATTATAAGGACTATCTATTTAGATACAATGAAAATTCCTTTGTCATGATATTTAACAAAAATACAAAATTAGATAATTTTTCAAGTTTATTTGATAAACTGCATGACAAATACCAAATGTCACACCATATCACGATTATTGAATCGAACATATATTGTAAAACATTGGATGACTATATGAATTTATGCAACACGAACCATATGAATTGCCATGTATATAAGATAACAGAAAATGATTTGGTCAAATTTAATAAAATGAATTTGATAAAAAAGGCATTGGAAGACATTGAGCAAAAAATGGATTTAAATGATGAAAGGGTAAAGGTTTACTGCCAGCCAATTTTAGATATAGAGTCAAGGACCTTTACGACAGCAGAATCATTAATGAGGCTTGAAATTGATGGTGTTGGCTTCATCTACCCTGATTTATTCATACCGATAGCGGAAGCAGAAGGGAATATACATAGCCTGACATTGATTATTTTAAATAAAGTCTGCCAATTTATTGAACAGAACCAAGACATAAAAAGAATCTCTGTTAATTTTTCAATGTATGAAATTGTAAAACCAAATTTTTATGAAGATGTCATTGATGTCATTACAAAATATTCTTTTGACAAGAGTAAGCTAGGCTTTGAAATAACAGAAAGCATCGATGCAAATGATTTTGATTTAATAGGAGAAATCCTGACAAAATTCAGAAGCATGGGTATCAAAATTTATTTAGATGACTTTGGGACAGGATATTCCAATATAGAACATATTGCAAGACTGCCGATTGATATTATAAAATTTGATAGGTCTCTTGTTATTTCTTCTGGAAAAGATTCAAAATCAAAAATGTTAGTTGAAAAATTATCAGATATGTTTACGATTATCGGATGTAACCTGCTTTACGAAGGGATTGAAGACGAAAATGACCAAAATAGGTGTATCCAAATGAAAGCGGAATATCTACAGGGATATAAGTATTCAAAACCAATTCCAATAGAAAATCTTGTCAATTTTATTGGAAAGGAATATTTAGATGATATTGACGAAGTAAATTTATAAAAAAAATATCAAAAAATTTTCCAAAAATACAATGTTTTATGTTTTTTTTATACATATATAAGTACAATGGAATTGTTATCATACACATCAAATATAACGCCTTGTTGACAAATCGTTTTCAGGGTGTTATATTTAGGAAAAATAAAAAGTAGCAAAAAACTACTTTACTACATAAAGAGGCATTTGACATGGAAAAAAGAAATGAGAATGGATTAACAGAGAAAGAATTTCTTGAACAGTATAAACCAGGTGATTATGAAAAACCATCCGTCACTGTAGATATGTTGGTATTGGGAATGTCAGAAAAATTAGATGGATTAAAGGTATTGCTCATCCAAAGGAAAGACCATCCATTTATAGATTGCTGGGCATTGCCTGGTGGCTTTGTCAATATGGACGAGTCAACATATCAGGCTGCATGTAGGGAACTGGAAGAAGAAACTGGTTTGACAAATATTTATATGGAACAGCTATATACAATGAGTAACCCCGACAGAGACCCAAGAATGAGAATCATTGATGTATCATATATGGCATTAATCCCTGTTGTGGAAGTGGAAGCAGGGGATGATGCAAAGGATGCCTTATGGTTCGATGTCAAATTAACAGAAGATAAACTGCTTCTTGTCAATAATGAAAAGAATATCCATATTGAATATGCCGTAAAAAAGAAAACATTTATAAATGGGATTATAAAAACGGATGGATATACAACTGAATTATTGACAGAAGATGCTTTAGCTTTTGACCATAATGAAATTATATTGGAAGGATTACTGCGGTTACGGAATAAAGTTGAATACAGTGATATTGCATTCAATTTATTACCAAGAGTTTTTACAATGTCCGACTTACAACAGGTATATGAAATTATCCTTGGAAAAGAATTGTACAAAACAAATTTCAAGGCAAGTATCGCAACAAAGCTGGAATGTACGAACCATAAAATCAAATCAATGGTAAAAGGCGGACGATTATCTACAGGGTATCGTTATCGGAAATAACAAACATTCAGACTATTATGAAGGAGGGAAAACATAAGTATGGAATATGGGGTATTTATCACAAGGGCACAGCCAATCCATAGTGGTCACATATCTGTCATTAAGAAAATCTTGGAAGAAAACGATAAGGCGCTTATTATTCTTGGCAGTGCTGATAAATGCAGGACAAAAAGGAATCCATTTAAGGCGCAGGAACGTTTCAATATGCTGAATCAGGCTATTGAATATTATCATTTAGATAGAAATAGGATTGATATTATGACATTATCTGATTTCAGTGCAGATAATGAAATCCCATACAATAGTAATGTAGGAAGTACGAATCAAAATTATGAAACAGTAAATAAAGAGTGGGGTTTATATCTATATTATAATATCGTGTCAAAAATTAAAGAAAAAACATTTTCTATTTATTATAATGATGACCCAGCTATTATAAAGGAATGGTTTCCCGACTATATTTGGAGCCGTATTGCATTAAAAAGCTTTGAACGAAATAATATATCGTCCAGTTTAGTACGGGAGGCTCTATTAGATAATAATATTCCATTCATAAAAGAAGCCATGCCATTCCTTGATGAAGACGAGTATAGGACATCAAAATATATAATGGATTTATTATATTAATTTCAATAATAACGGAGGAAAAACTATGAATAAAAAATTATTAGTCGTAATTGATATGCAGAATGATTTCATTGCAGGTCCTTTAGGAAATGAGGAATGCAGAAAAATTGTCCCTAATGTTGTAAACAAAATTGAATCTGTTTTAAAAAACAATGAAGCAGATGTTTCCTATACATTAGATACACATAAGACGGACTATTTAGAAACACAGGAAGGAAAAAACCTGCCCGTTATCCACTGTATTGAGAACACGTATGGATGGATGCTGATTCCAGAACTTCAGGAAATTCAGATGGAAAAATCATTTTGTAAACCTACATTTGGTTCTATTGAATTAGCAGAATGGATTAAAGAAAACGGATATACAGAAGTAGAACTGATTGGAGTATGCACAGATATTTGTGTTATCAGTAATGCCTTTGTTATTAAGGCAGTAAATCCCGAAGTGAAAATTATTGTAGATGCCGCCTGTTGTGCAGGAGTGACTCCAGAATCACATAAGAATGCATTAGCTGCAATGAAAGCCTGTCAGATTCAGGTCATTAATGAATAAAAATCTTAAAAAAAAATATGAAAAACTTGTATATATCGAGATTTTTTTTAACATATATACATGTAAACAAAATAATATATAAGTATATAAGGACTATGAGTTCTCATATGTCCTATTATATATAGCAAAATAAAAAGTAGTAAATTACTACTTAATTAAAATAAGGAGATTATTATGAAATTACCACAGATTATTAACAGTTTATTAGAAACAGATATGTATAAATTTAGCATGGGACAGGCAATTTATCATCAGTTCCCAGATTATAAGACAACATGGACATTTGCATGTAGAAATAAGGATGTCAATTTTACAGAAGATATGTTAATTGAAATAAGAAAGCAGATTAAGGCATATTGTGAGTTGCGATTTACAGAAGATGAACTATCTTATCTTGACAGTATTAAGTGGATTAAAGGCAGTTATGTCGATTTTCTGAGATTATGGCATCCAAGATTTGAAGATTTCACAATTACAAATAATGCTAAATGTGGATTATCAATTGAAGTTGCTGGAACATGGCTCAATACGTCTATGTACGAAATTCCTACGTTAGCAATCGTCAACGAAGTCTATTTCAGAATGGCTTATGACTATAACGACCTTCTTGACAGCTTTAAAGAGCGTCTGGACGCAAAGTATGAGAATGTCCATAGTGGACGGTGGTATGCAGGTACGTTCAGTGAGTTTGGGCTTAGACGAAGATTATCTTCTGAAGCACAGGAATTAGTTGTAGAAAAGTTTTCTCATTTAAATGATACGATGCATAGTCCATCAAGATTTATCGGGACAAGCAATGTGTATCTTGCAAAGAAGTTTGGTCTTACGTCTGTAGGCACGATGGCACATGAATGGATTATGTGTACAGGACAGGGAAACCACAAACATAACCCTGCATATTCTAACTGGTATGCACTTGATGCCTGGATTAAGGAATATGGGGTCCTTAATGGTATTGCCCTGACAGACACAATTACAACAGATTGTTTTTTGAGGGATTTCCAGTTGACCTATGCGACTCTGTTTTCTGGGGTACGCCATGATTCAGGAGACCCATACGAATGGGGCAAAAAGATGGTTGAACAGTATAAGGAGCTTGGAATCGACCCTAAAACAAAGACATTATTGTTCAGTGACAGTCTTGATTTCGAAAGAGCAGATGCTTTATGGCACCATTTCCATAATGATATCAATGTAGCATTTGGTATCGGAACATACCTGAGTAATGACACAAAGGTTCCTGCATTAAATATTGTCATGAAGGTCACAAAATGTAATGGTATGGATGTGGCTAAGATTAGTGATGCGGCAGGAAAATGTATGTGTAAGAATCCTGCATATGTCGATTATTTAAACCGCTGTATTAAGTGGAGAATGGAAAACGATAGATAAAACAATATAAGAACGGTTATTTCTAACGTAAAAGGAGTAACCGTTTTTATAAGAAGGAAGGAATAAAACAGTTATGACAGAAATAAATAAATTATTATGGATGTTCCTTATAGTGTCCTTAAATGGTCTTATATCAATAGCCATAAAACGAATAAATAATGAAAAAGTGTTGATTATATTAGGTGCATTATTTGTTTTGATATTACTAATTATAAATAGTTGTTGGGTATTTATGGATTTTTGGAAATAAGAATAAGATTAATTTCTTATAAAAAGTTCTTTAATAAAGGAGAATAACAAATGGTTTTATATGGCGGAGTACCTATCAATGAAGTAGATTTTGAAAAAGAATTTGATAAAGAATTAGAACAACTGAAACAGACGATTGAAATGTTAGAACAGCGAAAACAGGCAAATAATATCGCCCATAATTATTGGACTCTAAAATTACATAATGCCAATAAAGCTTTATAACAAGGAACGGTATAAACCACAACGCAGCTAAAGCTGGGTTGTGTGTAAAAATATTCTACGAATATTTCTAATGAATTCGTTTTACGAATTCAATGCAAAAAATTTAAATAGTGTGAAAACATCCGAATCTGAAGATTCGAGGTTTGAACCGAACTATTTAAATTTTATCATTAGATTAAATAGAAGAAAGGAAGAAATAAAAATATGTCTTTAAATGGATTTCATAAAATAGAAGCATGTACATTTCCAATTAGTTTGGGCGACCCAGTAGCAAATGCAGACCGTATAAATGAAAAAACAGAAGAAGCAATTTCAAATGATGTTGAAATTATTGTTTTTCCAGAGTTATCACTGACAGGCTATACCTGTGGGGATTTGTTTTTAAGAAGGGAATTTATTTATGCAGTTGAAAATGCTTTGGAAAGAATTGTAAATTATAGACCAGACTCCAATATATTAAAGTGTATTGGAATGCCCGTGCTGAATCAGGATAGATTATATAATTGTGCAGTCTATATACAAGGCGGAAATATTTTAGGTGTTGTGCCAAAAACATACATGCCGAATTACAATGAGTTTTATGAAAAAAGATGGTTTACATCAGCTACATACAGACAGTCTGATACGGTACAGCTTTTATTGAAAACGGTATCTTTCTCAGAGAATCTTATTTTAGAAAGTGACGATTATTACCATGAAATGAGGATTGGGACAGAAATCTGCGAAGATTTATGGGTTATGGAATCCCCTAGTGAAAAATTGTGTAAAGCAGGAGCAAATATTATTATCAACCCAAGTGCAAGCACAGAAACAGTCGGGAAATCAGCCTATCGAAGAGATTTAGTACGTATGCAGTCAGCAAGGTGTATGTGTACTTATGTATATGTTTCAAGTGGTGAAGGAGAAAGTTCAACAGATTTAGTTTTCTCAGGTCATTGTATCATTGCAGATAATGGTAAAATCGTAGCGGAAAACAAATATAAGGATGCGGTTGGAATTGTAGATATTGAAAAATGTTCATCTGACAGGACAAAGTTCAATAGCGATTCATGGTCTAAGTCAGAAGATATTGTAAAAGTTTCTTTTGAAGAAATGGCACTATTAAATACCCTTCCAGATTATGTGGACCCATATCCATTTGTTCCCAAGGACAAAGAACATTTAAAAGAAAGATGCCTTGAAATTTTACAATTGCAGTGTAGAGGATTAAGTCAGAGATTAACCAGTACAGGAATAGAGCATGTAGTTATTGGTTTATCAGGTGGATTGGATTCTACATTAGCATTGTTAGTATGTGTGAAGACCTTTGACTATTTAAAGCTTCCACTTACAAATATTCATTGCATTTCAATGCCTGGATTTGGGACCACGGAAAAGACAAAAAAACTTGCAAATATGTTAGCTTATGATTTCGGGACATCATTTGAAGAAATTGATATCAAGGCTGCATGTAAACAGCATTTAAAAGATATCGGACATGCAGATGACATTTACGATATTGCATATGAAAATGTACAGGCAAGGGAGCGTACTCAGATTCTTTTTGATAAGGCAAATATGTTGAATGCATTAGTCATTGGTACAGGAGATATGTCAGAATTAGCCCTTGGCTGGTGTACTTATAACGGGGACCATATGAGTAATTATGCTGTAAATTGTAGCGTTCCAAAAACATTGGTAAAATATATAGTCAAAACATATGCCGACGTATTTAACAAGCCTATTTTAGATGAGGTATATAATCTGCCTATTTCTCCAGAGCTTCTGCCACCAGATAAAGATGGAAATATCAAACAGAAAACAGAAGACTCTATTGGAAAATATGATTTACATGATTTCTTCTTATATCATTTTGTAAGAAATGGCTTTTCAAAGGAAAAGATTGAAACACTTGCAAATATAGCCTTTAAGGATAAGGTCTCACCAGAAGAAATTGAAAAGACACTGGATATTTTTGTGGACCGTTTCAGGACACAGCAGTTCAAACGTTCCTGTATTCCAGACGGTGTTAAAATTGGTTCCGTTTCTTTATCACCAAGAGGCGACTGGCGGATGCCAAGTGACCTAAAAAAAATATATTAAATATAAAAATAATTTACCTCTTTCTGTTTTTTTTAGACATATATATATGAGAAGCAGAAGGGGTATTTTTATGGTTATTGGTAAAATTCATAAGATAAATGAAGTAAAACAAAATATAAAATTAAAGAAGATATTTATGATAAATTAAGCCTTGATTATTTGATACCTGAAAAGGTAATTGAATATAAATTAAACTTACTATTTTCTATAGCATGGAATATTTTAAAAGAACGCTATCCAGAAATTTATAAAAAGGACAACCGAAAAAATTTCAAAAATAATTAAAGGAGAAAACAAAATGAATATGAAGATGAGAAACAAATTAGTTGTGATTGAATTAGTTTCCTTATTATTCCTAGCCATTGTTGTTGGTATTTCAAATTTAAAAATAACAATAGATGAGACAAATATAAGGATTGAGGAAACATTAAAGATTGCAATAGAAGGGTATACAGACGATGTTAATTATTTAAGGGATGAAGATGAAGACATCGATATTACGGTTTTTGAGGGGGACACAAGAACGGAAAGCTCAATTGCTGGTGTCGTGGGAACAAAAGCCAGTGATGAAGTAATAAATACGGTGTTAAATAAAAAAGAGATATATTTTGACACAGATGTTACTGTAAATGGCGTATCTTATTATGGATATTACAAACCAACTGAAAATGGGATGATATTTGCAGGCAAACCGAAGGATGATGTAAATAAATTTATCAACGCCATTATATTGGTCGAACTTGGTATATCCATTGTGACGTTTATAATCAGTGTTTCTATTGCATCGTTCATTGTCTCCCATATGGCAAAAAGATTAAATGTGGCAATGGAGAAGGTAAAAACAATTACAAACGGGGATTTGACGCAAGAAGACGGGGAAATTAAGGAATCAAATGACGAAATCACATTAATCAATAATTCTGTTATCATTTTACAACAAAAATTAAGGGAAATTATTGGGAATCTGGTAATCCAGTCAAATGAATTGAGTAACCACAGTACTAATTTTACTGAAAGATTCCATAATGTCACCGATGGAATCCATAATATTAATATTGCAGTGGAAGAAATTGCCCAAGGCAGTACACAACAGGCAAACGAAGCTGTTGCAGCCAATACACAGGTAGAGAACATGGCAAATGTGATTGAGCAGAACACAAGGGACATGGATACTTTAGATGATGCAATAATAAGCATGAACAGTTTTTCAAAAGAATCAATCAATGTGTTGACTAAGCTTTCTACGGACAACAACAAGATTACATCGGATATCCAATCTGTCACAGAATGTACGATAACGACAAATAATTCAGTAAAGAAAATTCAGGAAGCAATTCAAATGATACAGGATATTGCAACGCAGACGAACCTCCTGTCTCTGAATGCCTCTATCGAGGCGGCTCATGCTGGTGAAAATGGGAAGGGCTTCGCTGTTGTAGCAGACGAAATCAGGAAATTATCAGAGGACTCAAATAACAATGCAAAAATCATTGGGAACATTGTACAGGAATTGACGACAAACTCAGAAGAAAATGTATCAAGGATGCAGGGCGTAAACAATGATATGTCTAACCAAAAAGAAACAATAGACAATGTGGTTATCGCATTTAATGATTTACAAAAAGAAATCAATAAAATTTCCGAGATACAGCAATCCATTATGGTCCAGATAAAATCATTAGAAAACCAAAAAACAGTATTATCCGATGTTGTTGACCAGTTGGCTGCTGTATCAGAAGAAAATGCTGCATCTACAGAAGAGACATCTGCCAGCATGGAAACATTGTCAAAGACAATTGCAGACTGTCAGGAAGACACAAAGCAATTATTAGAATTAAGTAATGTGTTAAACGAAGCCGCAAATACTTTTAAAATATAATTTTTCTTAAAAAATATTTTAAAAAGTCCCTGAATTTGAAATATTTATGTTTTTTTTATCATAATATATATAGACAATTTAATAGATGAATTAGGATAAGTAATTCGTTTGGAGAAAGTGGAGAGCTACGAACTCTTCACTTTTTTGCGTTATATCTATATATATATAGAAAAAACGACCATTTTTCTATTTTTTTTTACATATATAAGTAGGACGAATTAAGAAAGGACTATAAAAATGATAGTCGAAATCAGAAATAAATATACACAGGAACCAATGGTTCGTTTAGATATTGATATCGGACTTAACTGTGTTTTTATAAATCAGGTTATTAATATAGATAACGAAAATTTCTTAAAAGAACAACATATAGAAAAAAATAATTTAGAACAGGATATTGAAAAATGGATAACAAAAAGGAATCTTTATAAATCAGACAAACAGGCAGACATTCATATTATGGAAATACTGGATTGTGAAGACAACAAAAATTATTTAGGGCGAATGAAGGAATTTTCCTATATGGCAATGCTGCTTCAATATTTTGATATAGGGGATGACTATGTTATCACCCCTGTATTTGATGAATTAGTCTGTTTTCTATATTTAAACCCATATTTATATAAAATCCATTATTTGGGGGTGTATTGTAATGATTTTAATGCACAAGAATGTTCCTGTAGCTGAAATTGAAATAAAAAATAACGCTATTTTAAATTTTTCACATATCTACAATTTTGATGAATTACCAATGGGCATTAATAATAAATCGATGGGCATTAATACAACGCTGATTAAATCATGGATAAAAACAAGGACTGTCCCAAATGGGCGTCCTGGGATAGAAAATATTATCAAAAAACTAGGAATGACATTAAGTGATGCAAGCATAAAGTCAATGGGGCTTAGTTTAACTGATACATATTGGTTTAAAGAAAAAGAAAGCCTATTGCAATGGGAAGATGTTAATTTTCATGATAATGGATTTTATCCAGTCTTTGCACATTCTTATTTTGTGGATGAGCTAAAATTTGAGAAATCTCCAGATTATACAACAGACGGAGAAATGGAAAAGTTCTGGATTTCAATGAATAACCAGGCTTTCTTGTGTAAGAAAGATAATCAATTCCATAACACACAAATTGCAAATGAAGTATTTATTTATAAATTATGTTCCTTATTAGATATACATTGTACACCTTATTTTAAAAGTGAAATAAAGGGAAATTATTTGTGCATGACACCTAATTTTGTAAAAAATTCAAATACAGATTATTTCAATGCGATGCAGGTATTACATGAGGACTTTTCAAGGACGGGAGACTCTTTATTCTTATATATCAAAAATAAAATGGGATTTGGAAAAGAACTGGAACAAATGAAATATATCGACCTGTTGACAAAACAGCAGGACCGTCATTTAAAAAATATCGGGTTCTTGAAAGAAGGCAATCATATTCGTTTTGTCCCGTTATTTGATAATGGAAATTGTTTAGGGTTCAATGGAATGAAAAACAATAATGATTATAAGCCGTTTAATAAAACATTTGACGATGTAGCACAAGATTTAACTTTTATTCCAGATATTAATGAATCAGAAATATTGAATTTATTAAAAGAGGTCTATGAGGATTATAAGATAAAAGAACAATTTTTCGAAATTGCAAAGTCAGAATTAGTAGATAGTAATTTACGTTTGATTGAGGCAAAAGAAAATTTTTATATGGAGGAGGACATTACATTAGAATGATTTATACAAGTTATTTTGGAAATATGAGCAATTTTCCAGCCAATGTAAGACCAATTTCCATTGCAAGATGGCAACCCAAATGGATAATAAATGGTACAAAATGTTTAAGTATAGCACCATTGGAAAGTACATTGTCAAAGTACAAAAATGGATTACTGGATGAAGCTGGGTATGAAAGAGAATACAAAGAACAGGTACTTTTAAAAAAGACACCAGAAGAATTTTTAAAGGAATTAGAAAAAATATCTGGTGTAAAAGATATTTCTACAAGTAAGAAAAATCATATCGCTTTATTGTGCTATGAAAAAGATGGAGCTTTTTGCCATAGAAATCTATTCTCATCTTATATGAGAGAATCTGGAATTCCTATCAAAGAATTAGATAAAGATGATATAAAGTTAATAAAACAATGGAATCAACCAGAAAAATATTATGCTTTTATTGCAGATTCACAAATTGCCGATTGTGCAAAGGAAGATGTAAAACGGGCAATTGATTGGTTTTGTAAAAAAGGCTATGGCATCAAAACGACAGAAGCTTCTTTAAAAATTTTAGAAAATGTAAATCAAGAAGCTGCAAAAGAAGTTGAAATATCATCAATTGAAGAAATCCAAGGAACTACATTTGATTCAGGTAAAATAGATTTTGTTTTTATGAACATGACATATAATACATTTCTTGCAAATACATACCATATAGACAGTGCAAACTATGTCCATGCAGATTTAAGAACAAATGAATTAACTTTTAATACAGATGCTTTTGTACATAAAGTAAATGAAATTTATGATTTTGTAAAAAATGCTAGAAATGATAAAGAACAAATAAATGATGAAATAGAAAGGTAAATGATAATGAACGAATCTTATGAACAAGGGAAGCGAGACGGAGCTGCTGATTATTTTAGCCAAATTAAAAAAAGCATCATGATATGTTTGGCAAAGAACAGTTCCCGCCAATCAGTATTACATTTTTTTTAAAAGATAACGATAAATACACATTAATTTAGGAGAAAAACTATGAGAGATGCAAGAAAAGAAGCTGTTATGAAAATAGCAATTCAAGAATATAGAAACTCGGTTGTATATGGATTTAGTTCAAATACAGCAAACGCTATAAATATGATGGAAGAAGCATATCATATGTGTGTGGCTTTCAATATTGAAGGAAACGCCGAATTAAGAAAAATAATAGACGAGGCAAAAGAAAAATATAAGGATGAACTAAATAGTTTAGAAGAAAAAGGGGAATATGATGACAGATAAAGAAATGGCAATTGAAATTGCAAAGAAAGTAAAAGAAAAAGGTGGGCGGACATTTTATGTAGGTGGATATGTCAGAGATAAATTATTAGGAAAAGAGAACAAGGATATCGATATCGAAATCCATGAAATCACACCACAAGAGTTACGAAATATTTTATCTGAATTAGGGATTGTCACAGAAATGGGTGCTTCCTTTGGAATCTTAGGTTTAAAAGGATATGATATTGATGTTGCACAGCCACGTTCAGAAAAAGGTACAGGTCGTGGGCATCGGGATTTTGAAGTATATGTAGACCCGTTTATTGGATATAAACAGGCTGCAATAAGACGGGATTTCACAATGAATGCTTTAATGGAAGATGTTTTGACAGGAGAAGTCTTAGACTACTTTGGTGGAATAGAAGACTTAAAAACAGGGACCATTAAACATGTTAATGATAAAACGTTTGTAGAAGACCCCCTTCGTGTATTAAGGGCTTGCCAGTTTGCGGCAAGGTTTAACATGAATCTTGCAGACGAAACATTAGAATTAGGACAAACAATGGATTTATCTACATTACCACGGGAACGGATTTATGGTGAATTACAGAAAGCCTTGTTAAAATCAAAACATCCTAGTATTTTCTTTGAAAATTTACGTTCCATGAATCAGTTGAATGATTGGTTCCCAGAATTAAAAGCATTAATTGGATGTGAACAGTCTTTAAAATGGCATCCTGAAGGCGATGTATGGAATCATACAATGTTAGTCTTGGATTATGCTGCAAGTCTCCGTGATAAAGCTGTTTATCCAGAAGCGTTTATGTTAGCAGCCCTTTGCCATGATTTCGGAAAACCAGAAGCGACAACGAATAAAGATGGGAAAATTCAGGCTATCGGACATGAATGGAAGGGAATTCCAATAGCAGAACATTTCTTAGATAGGGTAGTCCACGAAAATGATATCAATAAATATGTATTAAATATGGTTGGGTTACATATGAAACCGAATCAATATGCGTCACCGACATTGCCCCATCCTAAAAAGAAATCGACAAACGCATTATTTGATAATTCTATTTGCCCAAATGATTTGTTATTACTGACAAAAGCAGACCACTTCGGACGTGGCATTCAGGAAGAATATTCAATACAAGAAAAATTTTTAAGGGAACGATTGGATTGGTATGAAAACAACACAAAAAATATGCCACAGGTAACAGGAGCAGATTTAATTGAATTAGGATTAAAACCTGGACCAGAATTTAAGGAAATATTAGATTTCACACATAGATTATGGTTAGCAGATGTTCCTAAAAATGCTGCATTAAAACAAGCAATAGGAACTTTTTCTATTAACGGCACAAAAGAAAGACAAAAGGACAATGATTATGACGAGCCAGAATTGGAGGATAGATGATGATTAAATTTAAATGCTTCGATAAAGAAGCAAAAAAGTGGTCAAAAACACCGTTGGAATACCAGATAAAAGATATTAATTATTATACAGATTACGAATGGTGCCAATATTTAGGTCTTCATGATGTTGATGATAAAGAGTTATATCAAGGAGATATAATTGAATTAGAAATCACAGAGAAGCTTATGAAAACATCATTTCGTTCCTCTAATTTAGGAAAGTATTGCGAAAAACATCCAGAAATAACACATATCATTTTGGAATTTAAAATGCAGGATATTATATCCATGAAATATAATGTTTACCCCAAAATTAATGGTGAAATCAACTATAAAAAAAATGGAAAAGCAGAAAAACTTACATCAGGTGAGGATTCTAATTTTCCTCAATATCTCATTCAAAAGGGTGCTAAATATATTGGCAATATACTGGAACAACCAGATTTGTTTAAAAGACAGTATATTCCACTGAAAAAAGATATCATTAGTATGTATTATGATAGTAATAACTATGGAAATTTTATTGTTTTAGATAGCGATGACTCTATAAAGATTCAAAATTTAGAGAATGGCAATATTTTAAATTTATCCGTTGATGAATGCATAGACCTTAACCAAAGGGGGAATCTCGATTATTCGGATGAAGCAGATTTAGAAACCTATGTCAAAGATTTATATTTATATACAAACTTTTTCAAATCAGAAACTGAAGCGATAAAAGCTTACGAAACATATTTTGAATTAACTGAAGAAGATAATGATTATCGAAAGAAAAATCAAAATGATACCTATGATACAACATCAAAAACAGAAATGAAAGAAGACGAATTAGAATATGACAAATAATTATAAGATGCCATTTCTTCCAGATTTCATAGATAAATCATGGAACGAATTTTTAAATCTGCCAGAAACGAAAGAAAAGCTGGAAGAAATTCAAAAAGAAATTGAAATAGATTATTTTCCTGAAGAAAAGAATGTACTTCGTTTTATGAATTTAGATATTTTCCAATTAAAATATATTATAGTCGGAATGGACCCATATCCATCTGACTATGATTATTTCGATGAAAATAAATTAATCTATGTACAAAAACCAGTTGCAACAGGACGGAGTTTTGAAGTGGGGAACTTAGATAGTTGGTTGCAAAAGTATAAACAGGCATCTCTCAGAAATATATTAAAAACAATTTATTACAATGAAACAGGTAAAAAAGTCCCTTTATCAGAAGTCCAGAAATCTATTATTGATGGGACTTTCAAAATCCTTCCACCCAAAGAATGGTTCAATTATATGGAAAAACAAGGAATCATGTTTTTAAATGCAACATTAACAGTGAAACCCTACACTCCAGGTTCCCATGAAAAATATTGGAAAAATTTTATGCAAATGTTGATTGAATATTTGAATAGCAAAAATAAAAAAATTATCTGGGTATTATGGGGAAACAATGCGTATAAAAGGTTTTATCCATATGTGTCAAATACAATTGTAAGCCCTCATCCACGGGTACAGGATTTTATTGACCATAATTGTTTCCACTGGATGCCCGATATAGATTGGACTGGGTATTCACAAGGAAACTATGATAATAATATGTCTTTTGCTGATATAAAGGAGAAAAAAAAATGAATGAAATTAAATTTAAACGGTTCAATATAGACTCTAAACAAATTTCAGATGTTCCTGAAGATTATAAATTGAGTGATATCGATGGGTTCTCGATATACATCTATTTACAATATTTAGGGCTTGAGGACGCAAATAACAAAGACTTATATCAAGGAGATATTATCGAACTGCATATCACAAAAGAGTTAATGAAATCGTCCTTTTGCTGCTCTAATTTGGGAAAATATTGTGGCAACCATCCAGAAGTAACAGATATTCTTCTCATTTTCGATAATCCTACTACTTTGACTATGAAATATAAAATTGCCCAAAAAATAAATGGGAATCTTGACTATGATGAAGATGGAAACTTAAATGTCAGTACCTATGGTGAAGATAGTAATTTTCCTCAATATCTTATTTCTAAGGGAGCTATATATATTGGGAATATTTTAGAAATGGAATCTATACTTACAAAAGATTTTGAAGACAAAGAATCTGAATATGATAGATAATGATATGGTAAGAGATTATAATATATGGTTTTATAGTCTCTTATTTTAATTAATAAACGGAATTTAAAACTTTTATTGTCTAAAAATATAAAGTTTGCGATTTTTTTATACATATAAAAGTATAAAAAGAAAGGAGCTTATAAAATATGAGCAAATTTATTGTGATGGGCGTAGTTGCCTTTTTAGTATTATTATTCATTACATTGGGATATGTAAAAGCTGCTCCAGATACAGCAATTATTATCTCTGGTCTTAGGAAGAAACAGAAGATTCTTATTGGTAAAGCAGGAATCAAGGTTCCATTTTTAGAAAGAATGGATAAGTTAAATTTGAAGTTAATTCCGATTGATGTAAAAACGTCTAGTTCTGTTCCTACAGCCGATTATATTAATATTGCTGTAGATGCCACAGTCAATGTAAAAATTAGTAATCAGCCAGACAAATTAGGATTAGCGGCTGAAAACTTCTTAAATAAGAATACTGAATATATTGCAGGCGTAGCCAGAGAAGTACTGGAAGGTAATGTACGTGAAATCGTAGGTAAGATGAAGCTGGAAGAAATGGTTTCTAACAGACAGAAATTCGCACAACTGGTAAAGGAAAATGCTGAACCAGACTTAGCTGCTATGGGACTTGATATCATCAGTTTCAATGTACAGAATTTCGTAGATGGAAACGAAGTTATTGAAAACTTAGGTATTGATAATATTGTAAAAATTAAGAAGACGGCTGCAATTGCAAGAGCAGAATCAGAAAAGGAAATTAAGGTCGCTCAGGCAAGGGCAAATAAGGAAGCCAATGATGCAGAAGTTGAATCTCAGACAGAAATTGCAAAGAGACGAAATGAATTAGCAATTCAGCAGGCAGAATTGAAGAAGGAATCCGATATTAAGAAAGCTGCCGCAGACGCTGCATATGATATTCAGTCACAGGAACAGAGAAAGACAATTGAAATTGCCACAGCGAATGCAAACATTGCAAAGCAGGAACGTGGAATTGAATTAAAGAAGAAAGAAGCAGAAGCAAAAGAGCAGGAACTGAATGCTACAATTAAGAAGCAGGCTGATGCTCAGAAGTATGCCGCAGAACAGCAGGCTGATGCTGAATTATATCAGAGACAGAAGGAAGCAGAAGCAAAGAAGTTCGAATTGGAAAGAGAAGCAGAAGCCCAGAAGATTAAGGCAGAAGCAGATAAGTTCCAGGCAGAGAAAGAAGCAGAAGCAATTAAGGCAAAGGGTCTTGCAGAAGCAGAGGCTATCAGAGCTAAATCATTAGCTGAAGCAGAAGGTATTGAAAAGAAAGCAGAAGCCCAGGCAAAGATGAAAGATGCCTCCGTATTGGAAATGTACTTTAAGGTATTACCTGAAATTGCTAAATCCGTTGCGGAACCTTTAGGAAATATCGACAAGATTACAATGTATGGCGATGGAAATACATCTAAGATGGTTAAAGATATTACCTTGGCAACCCAGCAGATTACAGAAGGACTTACAGCAGGACTTGGTTTTGACTTAAAAGATAAATTATCAAAAGCTGTTGGTAATACTACTCCTGTAGAATCAGAAGAAACAAATGAAGATAATACATCTGAGCCTCAAGAAGCTGACTTTACAGAAGTATAAAAATAATAAAACAGAAAAGGAGCCGAACAGGTTCCTTTTTGTTTTAAATACAGCCCATTTTTGCGATTTTTTTGGACATATATAATTAGATAACATATAAGGAGATTGATAATATATGGATAGAGAACTTGATGACGCAATTAGGGATTATGCAGAAGCTGTTAGGAATAAATTTATGCGGGAAATACAAGCAGGACAGAATATGGATGAACTGGTTGATAAACTAGAAGGGACAATTAAAGAAGAAAGGCTTAATATATGGAATGACAGTAAATTAAAAATGGACCCAGAAAGAAATTCATTTATTATTTGTCTTATTTCAAATATGAATAAAGCAAGAAGAAATGTTGCCATAGCACATGAATTAGGTCACTTATTTTTACACACAAATTTCATCGCATCTAAAACGGATGCTGAACAACTATATATTCCTGATTTCTATAAAAATCGTGATTATAAAAAGGAAAAAGAAGCAGATGATTTTGCACGGAATCTTCTTATGCCAAAAAATGAATACATTGATAAAGTGAAGCGTTATACAAATCCACAAACGGATGATGTAAACATACAAAGTGTTGCTGAATATTTTGGAGTCTCCGTTGATGATGCTCTTTACAGGGGTGTTAAATTAGGCGTATTACATTGGTTCTTGTAAAATATTGTGTCATGGACTATTAAGGAATAAATCCTAAATAGTCCTATTTTTATTTATTGTTACAAATTCTTTATTATTTTTTAGAAAATAACTAGGTTTCGCCATTTTTTTTATCATATAAAAATAGAATATAAAATCATAGAAAGGACAAGGAACTATATCAATGTTAAAGAAATACTTAGACTTATTATCTTCCATCTATAGTGAAAATGGCACAAGGTTTGATTTTAGTACCTATTTACAGGTATTAAAATACACCTGCGGGTTAATGGGTGTAATTTTAGGCATTTTAGTATTAATTGTTGCGACCATTGGATTACCTGTCATTTTTTATAAAAATTTTGTTTCTAAATATAAGCCAGAACGATTTATACCAGATTTAGATGTCGAAAATTTTGACAGAAAAACATATGAGACACATCATAAAAAATATGTATTTAGAAAAATTATTTATTTCGTATGTTTAAGTGTCTTTTATATTCCATTTATGATTCCAACAGTATTGTTTTTATTAAATATTATGTTTGGTATCTAAGAAATAGGAGAATATATATATGTTAGAAGGAAAAGAAATAGTATTAGTCGTTTTTCTATTGGCAATGATTGGAATCCTCATTTACATATTAATTCTTAATTGGGGTTATTTTGAATATCCAACGTTATTCCAATATTTACAGTATAATGATATTGTAATGTTTCCATATGGAGTTAGAAACATTATTAATCCATATAATAATTATAGTCCATGTCAGGCTTCAATCGGAGACCACAGTGTTTATTCAAGACAAAATATAATGGGAGTATTAGATAAATTATATAGAATTTCAAAAAAGATAGAAAAGGAAAAAACAAATTACAAAAAAAATAAAAGCAAGGACAGACTTTTATGTTTAGACCATGAATATAAATATTATAAGGAATTGTTGATTTCTAACATGGATAAAGCAATCCGTTATGATAAAAAAACAGCCTTAAAACATATCGAATATGCTTTTGCGTGGTATAAAAATAATAATCCTTTCTTTTTATATCAGATATTACAGGAATGCATGGAAGATTGCGCAGCCATTTTCTCAAAAATCCGACAAAACCGTCTTTGCGATTTTAGTGAATGGGAAATGGGAGAAACCTTTAGAACCATTTTAAATTATTTATCAATGCTCAGTCCATCAAAATATAATGAAAAAGTAAAAGAAGAAATTTATAATAATTTTATGGCAAATTTAGAAAGTGGGAAAATAAAGAATGAATGAGACACATGATTTTTCTATTAGCAGTTATACTATTTCAATCATAATTGGGCTACTGTTTTTCTTTTCAATGAAATATTATGCCTGCCCAGCAGCCACACTTGCGTCTTCTGGATATTTTTGGTTAATATTTCTTACCTTGTTGGTTGCATCAATCTCTCAACATCTTATTGCCTATGTAAATGGCAATTTTCCACTGCCAATTTTATATACAGCAACAGGTATTTTAATCCTCTTTATCACTATTTGTAATCTTACAGGCAGTAAGGTGTTTAATGCAAAAAGTTATGCGAACCGTATTACAATTACAGACGGTGTATGGACTGATGATATGACAAATATTGAATCATTTAATGATTCTGATATCATCGATACAATTGCGTTAATGGATTCAGAAACAGCAAAGACAAAAGGAGAAACAGCTCTAAGTTCTTTATCTAATGTCGTATCAAGATATGAATTAGGCGATTTCACCCAGATTAATTATAATGGAATTCCAATGAAAGTAGCCCCATTACAGTATGCAAGTTTTTGGAAATATATGAAATTTGGTTCAGACGGAATTTCAGGATATGTCTTGTTTAACCCTGTAAATGGAGATACAAAGTATGTGGAATTGGACACTCCATTTTTATATTCAACAAATGCATATTTTAGCAGGAATTTAAGAAGACATCTGAGGGGGCAATATCCTGATAAGATTTTTGGCAATTCCTATTTTGAATTAATGGATGGTTCCAAACAGGATGTATACTGGGTTACTGCTACATACAGACCAACGGTTAGTTTATGGGGCGGAACAGTAATTGATGGAGCTATCGTTACTAACGCACAAACAGGGGAATCTGATTTTTATGACGTAAATAATATCCCAGATTGGGTTGACGTCGTATTTAATGGAGATTATATTTGCAAATTATACAATGACTATGGCTTGTTTTCAGGTGGATTTTGGAATTCACAATTTAGCCAGACGAATTGTACAGAATGTACAGATGACTATGGATATATTACAAAGGACAATGATATTTGGGTCTATACGGGAATTACATCTGTTGTAAATGATTCTTCAAATATTGGTTTGCTTATGGCAAATGAACGGACTGGCGAAGTTAAGTATTATGAAGTCGGAGGCGCAGATGAACATTCCGCAATGGCTGCTGCAAGGGGTGAAATCTCAAATTATGGATATGCAGCCTCATTCCCATCCGTAATCAGTATTCATGATACACCAACATATATTATGGTATTAAAAGACGCAAACAATATTGTAAAAAAATATTCATTGGTAAATCTTGAAGACTATAGTAAAATAGTCATTGGAGATACAAAGGAAGAAGCATTTAATAAATATTTGGTAAAAATGGGACTTGTTGATAATAGCCCAGAAGAAGAATATCAAACAAATACCAGCGAATCTCCCAATGAAACATTGGCAATAGAAAACAAAGAGAATGATAAAAATATAGTTGGTATTGAAAAACAGTATTCTGTTACAATTACAGATATTATTTATGCTGTTAATAACGGTCAAACATATATTTATATAAAGACTGATGATAATATGATTTTTAAATCAGAGTTTAATGAATCCTTGTTATTCTTAAATTCTAATGATAAAGTTGTCCTTAATGTATTAATAGATGAAAACACTGAAAATTCACCTATTATCGATATCCTAGAAATTTATAACGTTAATCCAGGGGAATCTCATGAAACTATTCCAGAAACAGAAAATACAAACAGCTAAAACAAAATACATCTTCCTTGATATTGATGGGGTATTAAATACTGAAGATTCATGGAAGATTCCATATCAGGTGTCCGACAGTAGAGTAGCTCTACTGTCAGACCTCTGTAAACAGACAAAGGCTAAGATTATTTTAATTTCAACATGGAAAACTGGATTCAGCTCGGAATATGAAAGCTGTACAGAACAGATAAAATCACTCAGAGATTGTTTAAAGCAGTATGATATAAGAATACATGATATAACACCATCTTTAAAAGGAAGGTCAAGAGATGACGAAATAGAACGTTATTTATATTTTCATCCATGTGATGCCTATGTTATTTTAGATGATGATATGTCTATTTATAAAAAGACCAAAAACATGATAAAAGTAAACGCAAAAGTAGGATTGACCAGCCAAAATATAAAAGAAGCAAAAGTAATGCTGAATATTTAATATAAAAAGGAGTCTTATAATGAAAATAAATATCAATTTCGATTTTAACGATGAAGATTTCTGGAATATTTTTGGTCTTATGGAAAGAGATGAACCAGTAGATTCTAATGCACTTCAATATATGGTATTCAAAATGGCAAAAAGTCTTGTATATGCTGGCAGGAACTCATTTACGAATGAAGAACAATATCAATATAATGAATGGAAAAACAAAGCCTTATATGGTTCTGATGAATATTTAATTGAATCACTAAAAAATGAAATACAAAAATTTTTAAAATACTACGTTAAAAGATATGAGGTAAAACAAACAAATGCCGATGATATATATTTTCCTATAGAACAATATGATACCGCATTAAAATGGATATATGCTATAATGAACAATGAAAAATATAATAAAATATCAAAATGTTTTGGATTTGTAAAAAAGAATTTGGAATCTATACCACAGAAAAAATGGATAGCATCTGAAAATTTTGATGAATCCCATATTCTTAGTTATGGTTCAACATTTAATGAAACTTCATTCGATAGACCAACTAAAAGAGGAGACATTTTAATTGGGATAAATGATATAAACGATGAAATAACAAACATTTTTAATAAAATAAAAGACGGAACGTATATTGAGATAGAAAACCAAGCATTCAGGCAAATAAATTCAAATAATCCCATACCATTTTTTTATGCATAAAAACAATAAAAAAGATACTCCCTGAACAAAAATTCAAGGAGTATTTTTTATGGTATTTCAAAGATTTTCAATTCTTTGTTATTAATAATCATAAACGGTCTTTCATCTAATAAGCGAAGACATAATTCTTTATCTTCACATTTTTTATCGCCACTATAACAGTTTCCGCCATGATTAATGATGTCAATAGCCTTCTGGTAGATAGATTGTGTTTCCTGTTTTGAATAAACGATGGCTCCAGTAAAAAAATAAGCGAGAATAAAAAATAAGCACACGATAATAGGGATGAAGGATAGTGGATTTACATCATCCTGTAGAAACATGTTTATATAAAAATATTCGCCTGAAAATAAAGAAAGGAAACATAAAGATAATCGTAAATATATTCATTTAAAACTCATCCTCTCTTTCTTTGTAATAGTTATATGTTTTATCAATACAAACAGGGTCTTCTAAATATTTAATAGATTCTGCCCCGTCATAATCAGCCAATGTCCATTTTTTAGAGATATCTACATCTTCAATGGCAATACTTTCAGCTATTTCTAAATCTTTATTCCAACATAAATACACATTTCTGAAATAATGAGTTCTATCACTATAAGCATCTATTTTTATAAAAGATTCAGGATTCTTTTTTAAAATGGATTCAATCTCATCAAAATTTTTAGTGTCTACTGATAAAGGATAAGTATGTTCTTTAATATAGAGAGCCATTTCATGTCTAAGCCTGACTGGACTTTTAGTATCATGATACTTTTTAGCAATTCCTGATAATCCTTGATTTAAATAGTTCATCCCAAAGCTTTTAAAAACTACGATGTCTAATAACATTTTTATCACCTCTTATTATTTTTTTTTGTTTACTTATATATGTGTAAAAAAAATCAAAAATAGATTAAAATTAGTATTTTGACTGTTCTTAAAAAAATATATATAAATATTCAAAAATATAGTATTTTTGCTATTTTTTTATACATATATAAGAGGATATGTACAAAAGAAATGAAAGCTTTTATAATAAAAGGTGGTTTGAAATGCTGAAAGATTTAAGAATAGGGACAGAATTCTATTATGTTGACATGCATAGTGAAAAAATAAGAAAATGTACAATTAATAATGTGCTTTATCAGAATCCAAGGAAAATATATGCGACAGATAATGAAACCCTAGAAACTCTTGTTTGCTACCCAGAATATGAATGTCAGCCATTAACAGAATACGAACAAACAATAAAAGACGTAACAAAATAAAGAGAGGTAAATGATATGTTTAAAAATTTTGAAAACTTTATTTATTCATCAGAAGAAAATTTTCCAAAGAATGATTGTAACGTTCCATCTGAAAGTGAAGACAGTGTTTTTGATTCAGAAAATACATATATGGTACTTTATATTGATACAAGATTTAAAAATGAAAAATGTATTACTTATGCAAAGCCATATATTTGGAAAGATAAAAATGGAAAATCTTTATTTGGTTGGGCATCAACAGGCAGTTCCCAGATTTTTGGAAATGTAGAAAATTCCTGCCATTTTTATAATGAATTTGTCATTGGCTTTGTTAAGGTTAATGATAATTATATCGAAGAAGATGAAAAATTCTTTAACCAATACAAAGAAACAATTGATAAATATTATAACATGGCATATTAAAACAGATTTTAAATTATAAAAGTATCAGAAAAAATAGACTCATTCCATAGTATAAGAACTAATAGATGGGTCTATTTTTCTCATGTATTAATTTATATGTTCACTATTTTTTACACCGTCATTCATTTCATCTAACAATACTGCGGTATTAAAGAATATACATATGATAAAAAATATTAATTTTAATAGGAATCAGAGGTATTTCGTACTATTTTTGCATTTTTTTTAGACATATATAGATATAAGAATTTTGGTTATAAGTTTCGGGGCGTACATATCTGATAGGTAAGAGAAGACCTCGTTGGAATATCTGAGGCATAGAGTGATTGTACTATAACTCTTGTAAAAGCCTCGCATTTAGAGAATGGAGTAAATTATGAAAATTGCAACGTTTCCAGGCTTTGGACCTACAAATTTAAATGATGCTTTAACAGAAATCAAAAATAAATATCAGGAATGTAGCCCTGCTGTAATTCGTAACCAAATGGCGCTTTATGTAAAAGACCATCTTTTAAACATTGATTTTGAACAATTAAAGGATAATGAATTAAAAAAAATCTTACAAAAGAATCCAGGGTCATTTATAAAACACTGGCATTATGAAAATATGACAGATTACCTATATTGGTCAGAAAAACAGAATAAAATAGAACTGATTCGTTTAACAGATGTAGATACATCAAAACGATGGACTCTGCATTATTGTAGTGGAGCCGAAAACGTAAAATACTTAGAAGACCCTATTTGTGTTGATGAAGAAAATAATTTTTATGAAGAAGAAAGAGATTGATGAAAATATGAATATTTTTAGTACTATTTTTATAATCATTGTTGGTATTGGAATTATTTTAGGTTTTGTCGGATTTGCATATAAGGACATCAAAACAATCCTTAGTGCAGCGTTTATTTTAATTGTCATTTGTGCTGTTGCGTATGGTTCACATTACTTAAAAGACAGCCGTGATTTAGAAATGATAAATGTGGAAGTAAACGATACATTTGATTATTAAGGACCAATTGTTAAGTAACCAAAAACATAGAAAGAGGTATATTATGGGACATATAAAATTTAATCTTTTAGAGAATTTTTGTGATTCAGCAATTGGTAAATTTTTAGGTTTTTTTATTCTTCTATTGGGAGAATATCATTATTTACGATGGCTCTGTTCACCAAATAACGAGAATGAAGAATCATTTCCATTTGCAATAAAATGTATGATATTTGTTATTATTAATTTCATTGTAAGTTTTGTCATTTATCTAAAAAAGGATGCCGAATTAATATATCAAAAGGCAATACATATTATTGCAAATGGTGGACCCTGTTATATCGGTGATAACAAGTGTGAAGATATGGTTTTGTGTAAAAAATTATTAGATGAAAGACCATTTGTGATAATTACAAATGTAGAAAACAAAGAGAAAACAGAAACATTAAAAATATTTTAGACACCATAACACAAGAGGATATATTATGAAAATAAAAGCGATAAAAATTTCTTGGAGTGTAGATAACATTGATTTAAATGAAACACCAATAGATTTGCCTTTTGAAGTCGAGATTCCAGAAAGGTTTGTCTTTACAGATAGTAAGAAAGAAATTTCTTCTTATTTGGAAGATACCTATAAATATAGACTAAAAGACTTCGAAATAGAAAAAGTAACTGAGAAAAATAATATAGAACCAATTAATTTTGAAGAGAATATCGACATAACAGATAACTTATGATTAAATATTAAATATAAAACTTGATATTTTTTAGAATTTATCAAGTTTTATTTTTTTACTATATAGATTTTGCGATTTTTTTTATCATATATAAATGTGATATAATAATATAGGATAATAAAAATAGTCGTAATAGAGGAGTCTTACAATTTATGAAGAAAATAACAGCAAAATTATTATTAGGCATTTTTATATTAACAAATGTAATCGGATGTCCATCATTTGATAAACTAACTATTCCAAATAGTATAACAACGGTAGATGCAGCTTCTGTTTCAACTACAAAGGTTACAGAAGAAAATGATGAACCGTGGTATGAAGTAAATGACAATATTCCACTTTTTACAGAGAAAGAGAAGAAGTCTACAAAAGCCTTTGAAACTTATTCTGATTTAGACGAACTTGGACGTTGTGGTACTGCCTACGCAAATATTTGTAAAGAACTGATGCCAACGGAAGAACGAGGAGAAATCGGACAGGTCAAGCCATCTGGATGGCATACAGTAAAATATAATGGGCTTGTAGATGGGAACTATTTATACAATAGATGTCATTTAATTGGATTTCAGTTAGCTGGAGAAAATGCAAATGAAAAAAATCTGATTACTGGAACAAGATATTTGAATATCCAGGGTATGCTAGATTTTGAAAATGAAGTTGCGGATTATGTAAAATCAACAGGCAACCACGTATTATATCGGGTAACACCTGAATTTACGGACGATAATTTAGTATGCAATGGCGTATATATGGAAGCCTATTCAGTGGAGGATAAAGGAAAAGGCATTCAATTTTATGTATTCGCCAAAAACATACAGCCAGGAATTACGATTGATTATAAAACAGGGGATAGCTGGATAACAAAGGAATCTCCTTCTGTAGAAACAAAATCAGAAAAAACAAAAGAGACACAGGTAGATTTAGTTTTAAATACAAAGTCCAAAAAATACCATAAACCTAGCTGCAAATCTGTATCAAAAATCAGTAAAACAAATAAAGAAAGTTACAATGGCACAATATCATGGTTAAAAGAAAATGGATATGAACCGTGCCATAATTGTATGAAGTAAAGATAATTTATAAATATATATGGTTTACAATATTTTTGTAAAAATTTTATACATATATAAATAAAAAGAAAGGATTCAATAATTATGAAAGAAAGAAATGTAGCCTTATGTGTAGTGTTTTCCATTCTGACTTGTGGAATTTATGGAATCTACTGGTTCATCTGCCTGACAAATGACATGAACCAAATGGTATCAGATGATGGATATCAGACATCAGGTGGAATGGCACTTCTGTACACATTAATCACATGTGGTATCTATGGTTTTTATTGGAATTACCGTATGGGACAAAAAATGGATAAGAAGAAAGATGGAAGCCATGCTATTCTGTTTTTGTTATTATCTATCTTTGGACTTGGTATTGTAAATTACTGTATCATGCAGAGTGCATTAAATGAATCAGCTCCATCTGTAGAATAATGAAAAACAGGGTAAAGAATGTTATTTTATTTTTCTTTATTAGTTTGATATATGCAGGGTTTGTACTATATTTTCATATAGGAATTCCCTGTATATTTCATTTTATAACAAAATTGAAATGTCCTGGATGTGGAATCACACATATGTATATAGATATGTTAAGATTAGACTTTTCATCTGCATACCACGATAACCAGGTAATTTTTATATTACAGCCAATAATCTATTATTTTATTGTAAAAAACATATATGGATATATAAAAGGAACTAAAATAAATTATAATAAATTGGAATTAATAACGCTTTATTCCTGTCTTATTATATTGATTCTATTTGGAATACTGCGAAACTTTACATAGAAATGAGGAATTATTATGAATATTTTGATTATAGATGATGATTATATAAAAACAGACGATAGTAAAAAAGTGTTATCAAATATGTTCCCAAATGCTGTTTTTACATTTGTCTGGAATGGATGTGATGCTTTACGGGAACTGACCCCTGCAATCTGTTCTACACAATACGACTTAATTATATTGGATATGCAATTTCCACTCCGTGAAGGACAAAATATTGACACCAGATGTGGTATTAAAGTCTTAGAACAAATTAGATTAAGTCAGGAATATGTAAATCCCCAAAAACGGATTGATGATACCATCCCTATCATTGTCTGTTCCTCTATGCAATACCCACATGAACTGGACAAATATGATAATGTAAAGGGCTATGTACGATATGGTGGGCAAGATTTAACAGGACAATATGAATTATTGTTGCCACTTTTAAGGAAATGCATGTCACAAAGACAAAAAATCTCTCTTAGTGAACCTGACAAGGAAGAATACTCTCTCGAAAATTAGGGTATATATTCGTTAAAGCTGCCTTTTGCGAATAGTTATATTTTCCAAGCTCAATGTAAAAAATTTATGGTCTTAAATTATCTTGTCCATTATATTTTTACATTCTTCAACAATTTCACGTATTTTTTTGTTCTGTTCATATAACCTATTTAACATATCTACATCTATACCGCTATACCTGTCAAGAAATCCTTGCAAACATAGATTTTTCTCTATGCTTTTTGACGAATTGTCTATGTTTGTAATACATTCTTGAAATATATTTATTTCTGCGACAGTAACTTCGCCTATGTTTCTCAGTGATTCATTTGATATCCGATAAGCATGACTATCATTTTGAATGACTTTCCCTGCTTTTCTTAAATTATATAGTAAATCTTGCACCTGTTTTTCTGTATATGTACCTTCACCAAATTCTTCTATTACCATTTGTTTTATTTCTTTGTTCTGATAATAATTCTTGTCACTGAGTTTATAAAGTACAAATTTTCTTAATCCATTTTTCTGATACATGCTCTTTCTCCTTTTTTTTCTTATTACATCATATTTTTTGTTTGGTGTAAACAGTATGTACGAAAAGTGAATATTTTAAATTTGTACCTATTTTTAAAAATATTTTTGACATATATATAGTAAGATGGAATAAGAAGGAAGGAATTTTTTATGCAGAAAAAAATAGAAGACAACCCAAACAGATATTTTCATGTAACACCACGAAAGAACCTGGAGTCTATCTTAGAAAACGGATTGATTCCTCAGATTGGAGAAAGAAGTTTAGAAATTGGAGAACCTGTCGAGGCTGTTTTTTTATTTCCAAATTTTGAAGAAATGAATAATGCATTATATAATTGGTTTGGTGAAGAATTCGATGATGATGAAGATGAATTAATCATCCTTCAGATAGATTTGCCCGATAATTTTCCTGTTTATAGAGAAATTGATGATAATGGTGATGAATTTTATGAGGCACATTGTCAATGTGATATCCCTGTAGAATATATTACAGGAATATATGATGAATATTATGATTTCATAGAAACAGAATGTAATTATGAACCAGAAAAATAAAAAGATACTCCTCTTATCTTAATGATATTTGGAGTATCTTTATTTTGTTTTAATTTAACAATTTTGTATCAATAATCTGGAAATTCGCTCTATGGATATAAAGGGCATGTCCATCAATCATTAGCTTTGTGGTCTTAGGTAAATCCTCACATACCTGCCAATATACATTATCCCCTGAATAAGCGCAAATCGGGTCTCCCAATTGGGACTGAATGATAACTACTCTTGATTTACCAAAATAGTTTTTATACTTATTTACAATGCTTGCAACAATTACATTTTCACCTAAACTGCCATCCGTTGTGCTTTTAATGCCTTCGGGACTCTTAAAATCAACGTCTGGATTCAATCCATTTTCTGCAAAAATCATTGTACTGCCACAGCTTTCGACTTCTTTCCCATCGATAATTACCGTCACGACACTGGATAATGTCTGCGTATATTCCCATCCACCATCAGAACTATATGATTGTTCTTTTACGATATTGGAAGAAAGGTTAATTTTCTGACCGCTCATATCCATAAATTTTTCACCGTCATTGGAATAAAATGAGATATTATATGTGTTACCAGTAATTGAGCCATTCAGCTCATTCACTTCATTATCCATGAAACCACATCCTGTTAAGGATAACAATAAAGATAAAACAATAAAGGTACTTAAAATTTTCTTTTTCATATGCGTTTTTCTCCTCTTATATTTTACATAGTCCCTATCTGAATTAAACTACGACCATACTTGTTTACAAAATCGGTATCTGCTTCATGTTCGGACATATCATATATGTCATATATAGAATTAAACGTTTTGAACCATGTACATGTCCCATCATCAAACACCAATTTTATGTCTTTTGTAATTTTTCCAGCTTGATGGAATTCAACTAATTTATCGACAAGCTCTTCCAATGTCATCAGTTCGTTGTCGTTTGAAATTTCATTTGCAGTCCTGCATTCTATAATTACAGTCCGTTCGTCCCTGTTTTTTCTGTCACCATGCAATATTTTGGCAGTATTAATATTTTCTACTTTCATATCGGTAATTGCATAAAATGGTGACGGAAGTATGTTTCCCTGAATCCGTACTACTACTTTTTCTTTAAAATCAAGAGGATTTGAACAATGGATTACTGCTTCCAGCTTCTGTTCCATTATCACTCTTAAAAAATGTCCAATTGAATCGTATTCTGCATTTTTGTCCGTATCGATGAAATCTTTCACTCTAAGCATCAATCCTGCATCTTTTAAGCTGGCAAAAACACTTTTATTGATATCTTTTTGTTTTACCATATATTTCTTACATTCATCTGAATTAATTTTCTTTTTAAAAACATCTTCATAACTCATTAGTGTATATGTCGTTATAATAACAGTACCGTTTATTACCTTTGATTCCACATTATTTATAACCATTTTGACAGGCTCTTGCAGATACTCACTTGTTAGTCGCCCATTTTCATCAGGTTTTTGAATCAACCATACCGTTTGCAAAGAAGCTGGAAATGTTGATAACTGTTGATATACAGCCAATACATTGGAATGGACCAATCGTAATTTTTCAAGATATGATATTTCATCCTTTCCATACAAACTACTTTTTCTTTTTATAAGGGATTTTTCATATCTGTCAATCTGTTCTCTTAAATTAGAAATCATATCTTCCATCATTCCTAAATCGGTATCGCTATTAAAGGAAAAGAGACCTTTCATTATTTTTCTCTTCATATCAAAATTATTCATAAGTCTAACTCCTGTTCTTATTATTTATATATGAATAAAAAAAATGCGAAATATCGTTTATATAGGAAATTTTATTTTATTTTTAAATGGGTGGAAAACTATGAAAAATTTTTATTTCTATGGTAAAATATAATTATTATTTGATGTGGAGGTATACCTTTTTGAACTATAAAATTCCCGACTATTTTGGTCCAACATTCTATGAAGACATCCAGGAGGCGCTCCCCTCTTCTATTTTAGATTTTTGGGGAATGCGGAATTTTTACCATATCTGCCAAAACACAACTTATGAGGCTTTTATTATAGATACACTGGACAATACCTTTCATGATATAGACAGGTCAAAATTAGCGGACCATATATCAAAATTAAAGGCAACACAACGCCGTAGACGTCTTGACTGGTACAATACCTATTATTCTTATATGGAATACGATATAAGGGATGTACAGCATCCTCTTGCCGCTGAATATTTAATCACATTAAACCTACCACCAGCCGAATTTATAAAACAATACAAGGATAAGTCATTAGATGAAGTAATGCAGGAAAAAATAGCCCAGAAAAACCAGACAATGGACGAATGGAAAAAGAACAGGGATTCTTTATTTACACAATATCCTGCTTTTCCAATCTTAACAGAAAAACAGAAAGAACATACATTATCGTATGATATCATTGCAACAGCTTGTAATTATATATCAAAGACTATTAAATACAGATTTGACGAAAATATAAAATCAATGCCGTCTCCCATTGTGTCAAAGCCTATTTTTTCCTTATCGTCAACCAAAATTGCCCTAGAGGAAATAAATGGTATTGTGCAGAGCGTCATTAATAAAAAAGGTGGAAGTACGTTTTCTGTTGTCCCTGTAGGAGACACTTCAGAACTCACAACTTTGAACAAATATGATTATGATGTTTATCAGGCACTGACAAAATTAGCGGAATCTGATGGGAAGGAATCTGAAGGACGGCTTGTGCTGCGACTAAGCTACCACAATTTGGCATCGAAATTATATAATTATACGATTAATACAAATGATGTCGAAAAAGTTAAAAAATCTGTTGCAAAACTTGCCGCCAGACGCTTTATTTATAAACAGGACACAACTTTCACAGAATATGTATTAATTGACTCAATCAGTTACGATTTGGCGGACAACAACCAGGCTACTATTACGTTAGGCTCCGTTGTATCAGATGCCATTACCCAGAAAAATCTAATCAGTATATCTAAGCGTGATGAAGAACGGATTGAAACGAAATACGCAAAAAGTTTCATGCATTCCTTGCAGAAACTGAGATTTATCCTGCATCGGGATAATCCAAATGATTTGACTACGACAGTCAGTATTGAATTTTTCGAAGATAGTGTATTTTTTAATACAAAAAGCTATAAAAAGAAAATATCCATTATTATTGAGGCGCTCGATGACTATGTGAGTCATGAGGTATTGGTACATGAGTTTAAGTATACGAATGATAAATTCATTATTACATTTCTACCATTGGGTAAAACTGACATATATTATTACAATGAATGGCTAAAAGTCAATAAAAGTATTCATTAGTATTACAATAAAACTCACGTTTTTTTAAGGGGATATAATTATCTGACAATTTAATCTCACGTTTTTATAAGGGGATTTTACAGTCCCCTTTTTTTTCTCACGTTTTATCAAGGGGATTTTTATAGTAGAATTTTTATAGTTGTCCAATTAAGTCAAAACTCACGTTTTTATAAGTGTTTTAAAGTTTAATTGCATAAAATCTCACGTTTTTACAAGGAGATTGATAAACCATCACAAAAACTCACTTTTTTGTAAGGGGATTTGGTAAATTTAAAAATACATAGTTATTTTCTCACGTTTTTGTAAGTGTTTTTCTATATTTCTCACGTTTCCATAAGGGGTTTTTGAAATTCCTATTATCAGGCTCACGTTTCCATAAGGGGTTTTGATAAAAATATGATTCTTTGTTCTAATCTCACGTTTTTGTAAGGGTAATCATAAAGTTCCCAAATAAAACTCACGTTTCTATGAGGGCATTTACATTTTTTTTTATAAAACTCACGCTTTCCTGCGCTTTTTTATAATTTGCTTTATATTCGGATTTTTATGTAGAATAGAAACAAATGAAGGGGGTGAGAAAAGTGGTTATATCAATTGGAAAAGCTGTTCTTTATCAAATGTTGGGGATTCAGGAATCATATTATACGCCAGCCAAAATCCCATCAACATGCAAGGGCTGCCCCTGGATAGAAGCCGCTTTATCAAACCCTTCCCCTACGGTTATTTCAAATCTAAAAGTCCATTGTTCATCATGCGCAAATTACAGGACTGATATTTTGCAATATGTAAGCGAAAAAAATAAATATGGTTCAAAGGAAAAAGTTTGCAGGAACGCAATTTCCCTGTTTATCATGCTCCATATGTACCATCCATCGCAATCTGGGTATATCAATAACCTTTCCATCCACACACTTGCCGAAAAATTAAATATATCAGAACGGACTATAAAGAACTGTTTATCCGTGTTATCTAAGAAAAACTATATTTTTGTAGATTACATGCGTAATGGTCTTTTTAACGTTATTTTGATGGATTACACAAAATATTTTTTAAGAGCAGACAAAGGTGGTCGTGGGTATATTAAAATATCAGATATGACTATAACCGAATTGTTTAAAATAAAGAGTATATTGGCATTTCGAGTAATATTGAGGCAATTGCTGGATGGACAAGACAATGACTGTGAAAAAACATACCAGCAATTAAGGCACACATTACCTGCTTATTGTAAAAGAAATGTCATCCAAAAAGCTTTGACAATCTATAATAATATAATTTATTCGATGAAAACGGCATCTGATACCGTTCATTTTTCATTATTAAGTATAGCTAATACAAATTATATTATACAAAAAGATAAAGATGACAATATACAATATTTCGATTCTATTTTAAAAGAGTTAGATGATTTTATCTTATCTGGGAAGCCTGTTTCAGATATACCAGTCAGTCTAAATCGTTTTGTTTGTAACCCAATAAATGAAACCAAAATTTCAGACCCTGTATTGTTCCAGCGGAATAATACAGAGACTTTGCTGGATGATTTGGCAAAATTAAGTATAAAATATTCAAGGCAAACTGTTCTTAATGCGCTTGCTGATACATACCGTGATAAGATGTGCCAAAAACAGTCACTCATTCGGGATGTAGGGGCTTATGTCCTTACCGTCATAAAGAACAATATGAAATCTGCTGTCTGACAACAGATGTTTTTCTTATGCACAATTTCAAATAAACTGGCAGACCCTATCTTCACATAAATGGAATTTTGACGGATTCCTTATTTTTAGGAATCTTGTGGAAACTTTTCACCCTTTATTGAAATCATCTCATCTTTTATTCACATAAACTCATCCTATTTGGCAATTAAAAAGCCAGTATTATTGAAAACATCCATCCATATCAAATTCCTGAAATATTGATAAATACTGGGTTTCTAGCTATATATATTAGCAATTAAAGAGAATTATGATTATATAGATAATAAAGATAAAGAAATTTGTTCGTTTGCATTTATAAAAAAAATAGATGTTTTCCGTTGTTGGGAAAACACCTATTATCTGATATTATGATAATGTAATTTGAAATTCTTTTGTTCCAACTTTGTTTAATTCTGCTGTTTCCATTATATTCCATTAAAAAGATATGAAGACATTACGGTTCAAAAAAAATGATATTTTCCTTTATGTATTACATTAATTCTTTGTAGTCAGTATCAGACAAATATGCTTTGTAAATAACATAATGGATAAATGCCGTATATTTCATTCGGTATTTGATTGAAATATCCATAATGTCTTCTTTTAATTGTTTGTCTATAACAATAGACCTTTTTATTGTTTGATGCTGTGTTGTCCTGAATTGTGGGCATAACCCGTCTTCGACATAACCTTTTGCTAATTCCTTAATGAGCAGATTCCGTAATAATTGTTTCGCTGAAATTCTCAGGTCCATTGCCTTATAAGTCAAATAATTGTTGGCTTCTGGTCTTAAAAGCAAAGAGATTATGACTTCATGACCTTGGTACTTTTTTTCCAGTCCTTCAATTTCTGACTGCCATTTATCACTTATTACGGAAATTTGATTAGTAATATCCTGTTCAGATTTGTTCTCAGGCTCTGTATTATTTACTTCTGTACGTTCATCCAAATTATCCTGCACCTGTTGTACACCAGCTCCAGCATTGGTATTTTCATCGGTATTGGATTTTTCTTCTATGGCTGGTACATTTTCCTGTACTTTTATATTTTCTTCTTCTACGGGCAAATTCATGAATTCAGGTTGCAAAATGGATTCATTATTAAGCTGGGATTCATTTTGAGGTTCAAGATTGCTGTCTAACAGTGTTTCCTTCACATCTTCTTGTATATCATCGCATTTCCCTTCAGGCTTTGTTTCTGATACAGCCTGTGTTTTGTTTTCTGCTGTATCTTCATCACGTTCCGCAATATCTGAAATTAAAGTAGGAACGTCTTTTACTTTTTCCACTTCCTGAACATTTTTTTTACTCATTGACCTTAATCTGTCCCTGTTTCCAGCCATATGTTATTTCCCCACTCTCTTTAAAATAGCATCCGAAATTGCTTTATATTCATTTTGAATTTTTTCTGTTTTCTTGTCCGTTTTTTCTAAACATACAGCAGTATGGAATGTTTTTACTTCGGACATTATGATTCCTTCTGTAACTGTCATGATAAACGGCTTTAAGTCTCCTTCTTTTTCATTTGCAAGGTCCTGCATTTTTTCTAAAGCGACAGAATGCATTGATGTATTTGATTTATAACAGGTTAAGACATACCCAATTATTTTAGCATGGCTGTCGTGATGCCTGTTATTGACAAGCTTATAGATATCATTTTCGACTTCTATAATCATGTCTGTGCTGCTTTCATCACACACAGTTGGTGCAATTACATAATCTACCGCTATGTAAGTCATAGTAAGCAATTTACTACGGGAAGGAGCATTATCAATAAATATGAAATCATAATCCTCTTTGAGAATTTCCATTAAATCAGCCAATAAAAAATTATCATCATCTTCCACAAATTCTTTAGGTACTCTTGATAATGATTTTGAACCTACAATTATGTCGAATATATCAAGATGCTGAATACAATCATATACATTTTCAGTTGCATGGAGGACTTCATATATTGTCCTTTCAGCACTGCTCCATTCAGCTCCAACATTTTTACTTAAAGAACAGTTTTCATCTAAATCGATTACTAAAGTCCTGAACCCTTTTTTCTTAAATAATGCCGCAATTTCTATGGTTGATGATGTCTTTGCTACACCGCCTTTTGCGGACATAAAACTGATAACATATGCCATAATTGTTCCTCCTAAATAATATAAACCTATTATAACATAGCATAATAAATATAACAAGTAAAACAAATATATATATTATTTAATATATTTTTCATCTATAAAATGCATATCATACAAAACATATTTATTGTCTCTTATATACTTATTCTCTTTTATGTCTATAATATACAACTTATATTTTTAATGTATAACATACGATTTATCCATAAAATATATAATATATATCTTATATTTTATGGATTTTATAGATAAAATATATTATTTATAACCTTAATACATAAAGGATTTTTAATATTTATCATATTTAACGTCTAGCATATGCGTTTTATCTTTTATATCTAATTTATATGTTCCATATATATAATACTTTATATACGATAAATACGTATTATATGATTTATATTTATCATTTTTTAAACACAAAAAATACATCAAATATATTTAATAAATCTAATATATAAAACATTATATATATTTATGTGATTTAAAATAAAATTCATATTTAAAACATATAAAAGATAAATTATGCATTTTATACAAAAAACATGATTTGTCTTTAATTTAGGATAAAAAAGATAAGAAAGAAAATACAAGACACGTTTGCAAAGAACATGAAAAGCAATAAAAATATGAATAATATAATTCATATTATAAATAGTATAAATGCAATAAAGATTAAACATATAAAATATATAATTAAAACTAAAAACATGATTTATATAACAAGTACAAACAATAATTTATATCTTTTAAACATAACAAATACAAAATGTATAAATCATGCAATAAATATGATAAGTAGAATAAGAAAATATGCAAAATAGTATAATTAGGATAAAATGCATAAAAGAGAAAAGAAAGATAAAAATGATAAAAGTTAAGATTATACATTAAAATTGCATTTTTTTTATGCATATAAAGATATCACTTTTTTAAAGAAAAAGAAATCAGAAAGGATATTTTTATATGAAAAAGATTGTAAGATGCATTATTTCAATATTATTAGTATGCACATTTATTTCGGGTACTGTGATAGCCGCAGAACCAGAAATTAATGAAACAATAACAGAAGAAATACAGAATAAAAACCCAGAACCATTTATTATTGATAGTGACTTTAGTTCAGATGTGGATGATGTATTGGCAATCAGTACAGCATGTTATTATATGGACCAGCGGATGATTGATGTAAAAGGCGTTGCATTATGTACGATGTCCGCAAGAGGAGCTTATGCAATGTCAGCATTATTACATGCGCATGGCTATGGTAATATCCCAATTGCCAGTGCAGGTGAAAACGGTATCGCAATTGGAAGTAAATGGATTCTTAACATGTCGAATCAAAATCATGATGAAGATTATGTCTATGGAACGACAAAGTTTTACAGAAAGCTTTTATCACAATCAGAGAACCCTGTTAATATCGTGTCTTTAGGGCAATTAACGAATTTATCTGATTTATTAAATAGTAAACCTGATGCCTATAGTCCATTAACAGGGTCAGAACTTATATCAGAAAAAGTAAAATGTTTATATGCGGTTGCAGGAAAATCAGACGGAAAATTGGAAAATAATATTTATTATGGTGGCGAGGATTATGGAAATAATAAATATTATGGAAATACAGGTGTGGCACAAGCCGCAAAAAATGTAGCTCGGAATTGGACAAGCCCTATCATCTGGATGGAAGCAGATTTAGTCGGAAATTTTAGTGTCGGTGAATTTTTTAAAGAAAATGACCTTACACATTCCGATATTATATCTCAAGCCCTTGTAGACCAGGGGCAAGCTTGGGGAAGTGCATCATTTGACCCGTTTGGTGTTACAATTGCAGCGTTACATGCAAATAATTTACTAACTGTAAATATGATTGATTTAACAAAAGGAACGATGAGAATTAATCTAAATGGAACTTCATACTTTACAGAGAATGACCAGGCAAAGGAACATTATCGAATTCATAAGTTAACAACAGATGCTTATTATAAATGCATAATTAATAAAGGATTGGCATTTGAATATCAAAAAAGAAGTGGAAAAACAATAAATTTATAATCAAATTTATTATAGAATTGCCATTTTTTTACACATATATAGATAGTTAATAGCATTTATAACAGGAGGTCTTATATGTTAAGTGCAGATTTTAAAGGTAGAAAATGCGAAGGCTGTGGATATTGTATTCATGCAGACCATGAAAAAATGAAATGTTTTCCTGAATCTGATGATTGTCAATCAGAATATGATTTAGTAGAATCCGATTTCCATAAGGATGCCAGATGCGATTTCTTTGAAAGAAAAAATTGATTATTTAAATAAGGAGTTAAATATGAACTATATTAATTGGAATATTGACTGGACTGAGTTAAATGCAAAAGAGTTAATAGATAATGCTTTAAAATTATATTTAAATGGTCAGCTAAAACAGAAAGTTATCATTCGTCATGTTATATCCAGTGAATTTATTGAAGAATATGAGGTCGAAGAACCAACAGACTTCAATGGCTGGCAGTGTGAATGGTGGTCTACTATGAATTATGAAGGTAAAACAATTCATATATATGGCGAAGCGTTTTATGGTAGAATTACATTGCAGCTTGATGAATGAAAATACTTGCTATTCTATTTTACATATATAAATAGAAAATATAAAAGTATGAAAGGAAAAATAATATGGAAAAATGGATTCCAATGGATGAAAAAACACCAGAATATAACAAAAATGTACTATTCCAAGCCAAAAGCGATGGACATATGTATGTAGGATATTATACGAAATATGGAGCAAGGTGTGTAACAGCCAGAAAATCATTTGTTACAGGTATGAAGCCCGTTGCATGGATGCCATTACCAGAGCGTTATATAGAATAGTTAAAAAATAATATTATATAATGAATGTTGAGGTATCATTATGAATCAAAGTAATTATGAGAAATATGCAATCGCAAAACAACAGGAGCTATTACATAAAGAAAGAAATTTACAGGAGGCTATCAGTTGTCTAAAGGACAGAAAAAGATTTGCTTCTTTATCTTCCATTGACAGCGTAGTAGATTTTATTGCGGATTTGTACGGTTTGTCCGTTGATGAAATTAAACGAGCCGTAGACGGCGAAGAATATTGGTGTGTATAGAAGAAAGGAGTTAGAAATGGATTTAACAAACCTTGGCAGATACTGTCACGAAAGCTCAAAGAATTTTTAACCGCAACACAAATAATTGGTATTGGGGTCGTCTTTATGGCAAAATGAAAGCCTGGACACCTTTACCTGAACCATATGAAGGATAAAATGTTATGAATGATAGAATTTTATATAATGCACAGAAAGCCATTATTGAAGAAGTGAAACAAGAACTGCTAAAGAAAGCAGACACAGAAAGGCAACGAAATGTCATAAAAGAAGTTTGTAATTCTGTAGCAAGAAAACATAAATTTGATGATACGATAGAAAGGAATAGGTAATTCCTAATATAACAAGTAGGCGGTATAGAACAAGTTTGCAAAAGCTTTGTTCCGTATTGCCTATTTTAAATTTTCTATGATATACTGATTTTTAGATACCCGATTAGGAAGGAAATAAAAATGGTAAATTCTATTTATGAAAAGTTATATGAACAATCAAATATTGAAGATATGATATGTTTAGCAGATGTTGTAACGGAAGAACAAAGGTTAGCATGGAATCAAGAAAAATATGAGATATCTTATACAAAATCTTCATGGGAACAGACATATCCTACAATTCCCGCCAAATTTATATACTATCCTAAAAAGTGTTTATTTTCTTCAGATGCTTTATATATCGATTTAGACCATTATACTATATTTCATACAGGATTATATGGTACAAATTTCTTGTTTCCTGGAGAAAATGATTTTGAAACGATAATGAATAAAATCATTTCTGAAAAATTAAAGCAATATAAAGAAAAAAAATATTATGCTTTAATATCTCCTATATTGTCTGAAGGGACTGGAAATACAGCTTTATATGTTTTGAACAAAATCTTAGAACAAGAAATACCTTGCCCAGAATTGTACGACTTATTTTTAAATGTCTATACATCTACTGATACAGGTGTACAAAAATTATCTCAATTAGCTCTTTCAAATTTATGGAAATGTCAATCAGAAGAGCAAAGAACAGAAGTATTAGATGAATTAAGCAAATATCCAGAAGAACTTACCATTTATAGAGGAGAAGGCAATGCTTCAACGAAATACAAAAATGCATTATCATGGACGATTGATTACAAGGTAGCTGAATTTTTTGCATGTAGACGAGGTGCAGGAAAAGCACGAATTGTTACAGCTACTATAAAAAAATCAAATGTTAATCAAATGTTTTTACATATCTGGATGATGACGAACAGGAAATCATCATAAACCCAAAGTATATTGAGAATCCAACTTTTTATGAATATTTACCATTAGATGAATTTCTTCATGAGGTTGTAGCGATTCCATCAGGTTTATCAAAAATAAAAAATATACAAAATACAAGTGGTAAAAATATATTATCCATTGTAAATAGATTGTATCATAATCATAAATCTAACTATCATAATGCAGCACACACTTGCAGAGTAGCTTTATTAGTAAGTTATATCTATAGAATGGATATTCTTAATAAAAAGCTGTAAAAGAAGAAAATATACAAGAGTATTTTGATTTATTGACAGCAACAGAATATCATGATATTGGACGAACAAATGAAGATGTTGATAACTCTCATGGTATAAAGAGCTATGACATATACAAGAAAGACCACAAAGAAAATGAGGTTGTTAAATTCTTAATTGAATATCATTGTATTGATGATACAAAAGCATTGGAACGTCTCCAGGATTTTCCACAAGATGAAAGAGAAGCAATCTGGAACTTATATCAGGTATTAAAAGATGCAGATGCACTGGATAGAGTAAGATTTAAAGGACCAGATAAATTGGATTCAAATTATCTTAGATTACAAACATCAAAAAATTTGATTGCTGTTGCTTATGCGTTGCAAAACTATAAAATGGAACCATAAAATTGCCTGAATATATATAAGTAAACATTTGTTCTGTTCCAACTTTTAAAAAACTAGGGAAAAAAACTTCGAAAATAGATTATTGTTTGCGTTTTTTTTATACATATATATAAAGAGAGAGAATAATAAATATTGATTGTAATGAAAAAAAAACATAGATGAATGTGCAATTGATATTCATTACTTTTGTAATTTTAATTGATTCTTGTTTAAATCCCCTGTATTTTAATTATATTTTTGATTTAATGAGAACCATATTATTAAAGTAGTGGATAATAACAAAGGTAGTCAAAAAATCGAAAGAACTTGGATAGAGGTTGAGGTTCATAGCCAGTTACTATGGGCAGCGAATGGAACATGATTTCAAATGAATCCAAGTTTTCTTGTGGAAGGAAAGAAACTAATAATATGAATGATATTTTGGAACAGCGATTAGCTGCAAAGAAGCGAGATTTGGAAAATCAGCAGGAATATTTCACAATTAATATAAAGAATATTGAACAGTCAAATTATGAAGACAATGCTATCAATGCGTTGTTATATATGAAAAAACTGAAAACGGAAATTGCAGAGTTAGAGTTAGTGATGCAGTTGAAAAAGATAAATGAACTTTAAATTTACTACAGAAGAAGTAGTTGATATGGAACAAACTTTCTATGTCGGAATGAAAATTTGCGATTATTATGCGGTTCATATCAATGATGATGGATATGAACAAAAAGAAATGGTTCAAGAAAACGAGATTGATGGATTTGTACATTGTCTACAAGTTTTAGGATATAAAGAAATCTAAGTTTACTATGGAAGGAAAATGTTATGAAAAATGAATTATATGTTGTAAAAGATGTTCCGCAATATTCGGAAGATGTATCTAATTACTGTTATGTAGTTAAAGCCACAAGTCATAATGAAGCAATAGAAATAGTAAAAAGTAAAACAGGTCATAACTGGAAATGGGAAGCTTCACTTGCAGATAACGATGAAGTTTGGCAATGAATTTTAACTTTCCTTTGTTATTAAAAATAAAGATTTTTGTGAGATACTTAGAATCAAGGTGAAGTAAATGAAAGATTACAAAGAGTGGTCTTCTTTAAAAAAAGGAGATAGAGTTACAGATTTCTTTAGACAAAAAACAGGTGTCATTATTAGTAATGTTGGTGTGGGATATACTGTAGAATGGAAAGATGGAACAAAAGAACGAATTACAAATGGAATGTTATATAAAAAATAACTGGGATTTCAACTTTCAGTCTGTTTAGAAATAAGGTGATATAGATGAAAATAAGATACGCTATTGAAAAAGAAATAGAAGTTCCCGAAACAGAAGGAGAAAAATCTATTGATAATATAATCAATAAAAAGTGTAAAGAAGAAAATGGATTAAGTTATATTTATGTAAGAGAAGATGATATGAAGGAAAATGGATGGAATAGCCTTTTTGATGAAATGTAATCAAAAAATATTAAAACTATGAAAGAATGATTTACTCGGAAGGTGGTATAAAATGAAAATTCCATATAGCGATAAGACAAACGAAGAATTATCACTGATTTATAAAGATTATGTTGTTTCAAAAAATGAAGGAATAAGATGTGAAAGTTTTGTGCCTTATGCAAAAGAAATCAAAGAAAATATAGGTGGAGACTTTACTTTAGCTGAAGCAATTAGACTGGCAAAGTTAGATTTTTTTGAAGAAGTATGTAATAGATTTTTATAAGTAAATGACGATTTCATTCGCTTAGTATGGAGAAATTATAGGTATGAAAAAAGAAGAGAAAATACGAGTTATAAAATGGTATATTAGTCACCACTTGAATACAAAAACCGATTATAGTGAAGTTGACGATTTGAAAGAACTTGAAGAAATTGTTAGAACAAATAAAAATGTTTTTGGAGAAGTGTCAAGATGTTACCAATGTACATCTGACGGAAAGAGTTTTTGTAATAGATGTGCTAATTGTGTAGAATGGCATTGGGATTCGAACATTCCAGATGATGAATGTGTAGATAATTATAGATTTAGATATCAATATTGGAAGACATTTTATGATATTGAGAATAAGAAATAAATAGAAATTCGACTTTTATTGTGTTTTGAGTTGAGGTGATATAAATGAAAGAAATAGAGACAAAGAAGATTATTGCAGAAGAGATTTTAAATCGTATGAATGACCAAGGCGCAGCGAATGTACTAAGAGACATTTTAAATAATAATGACAATAAAATTGATTGGGATAAAGCATTTGAGTCTATCCAAAAGCATATGCCAGAACTGAAAATGTTTGGCTAGAAACGGGTGTGTTGAATGGAAATAGACAAACTAGCAGAAAAAGATAATTTTACGAATGACAAACAATATAATCATGGATTGAAGCTTATTAGAGAAAATGGTTATAATTATGTTTGTGGCGAACCAGATGTAAAATATTATTGTATGTGTAATGGTTATTATTGGAAGAGGTAAAGTAGATGGTAAATATGACACTTAAAGAACTGGTAGAATATGAAAGTACATTAAGCAGTTTGCAACAAGAATACGAAGGAAAATTGAATAAATTATATGGAGAATCCGATATTTCAAGCGAAAAGAGGAGACTGACGATTATTTTGAATCTTATTATTGAAGAGAGACAGAAAGTAAATCGGCAAAAGTATCAACCAATTAAATGACGATTTCTTCCTATTGCAAATAGAGAGTAATATAATGGGAGGTGAGTGTAATATGGAACAAGAAATTGAATTAAGAGCAAATTATACATTTAATGATGGAATTACTGTAAATGCGTATAACTTACAAAGAGCGATAGAAAAACATAATTATGATAAGGAGACTGATAATAATGAAAACTGAAGAAATGATTAAAGAATTAAGACGTTTGGAAGAAAAACATAAAAATGATAAAGTAGATACTTTTGAAAATAATTGGTCGGCTATGTGCCATGATGTAGCAAATCGTCTTGAAGAACAGCAACTTGAAATTAATAAATTGAAATTTGGAGCATAATTTTTAAAGGATTATGTAAAATTGTCATTGGTATGAATTAACATCCGAAAAGGATAAGAATATGGTTTTAAACGCATGGAATGATGAAGGGCATATGATTATAGACGACATGTTTAAAAAAGTATAAAGGAGACTTATATATGACTCAGTTACAAGTTGGAAAAACATATAAAAATCTTTCACAAAAAAAAGATGGATAAAGATGATTATTCAGAAATATTATGGGAGTATATAATTATGGGCAAATTAGTACAGAAGGTTAATTTTAATCTAAGCGTTTTTCCCAAAACAATGTATTGTTATGGTGAGGCAAGCTTTGAAGCAAATCAAGAGATGCAGGAACCATTGGAAAAGCTGTATCAGTATGAAAATCATTCCGATATAAGGGAACAAATCATGGAATATATTAGCAGACTTGATACGGAAATAAAAAGAGTTGAAAGTGAAATTGTTAATACTTCTGATAAATCTTATGAAGCCCGTATGATGGCAAGACTTGATATATTAACAGAAGTAAAAAATGATTTACAGGGCAGACTTGAGGAGACAATATAATGGAAAATTTATTTAAAAATGTAACAGATGAAGAACTGAAAGTATATTGCCAACAGTATAGAGAATGGCAGAAAACAGGAATGATTCCGAATAATGAATTAGGTAAAATGAGAGATTTATATGCAGCATATTCCAATACGTGGCAAGTGAATTTAATTGCAGACTTGTTGGATGTTTTAATGGAAAGATGGATGAATATCGCATTATAAGAAGAAAATCATCAAAAATGTAAAAAATCGTAAAAATATAGTTTGATACTATGTCATTACGATTTTTTTTATTAAAAATAGACTACATTGTGATTTTTTTATACATATATCTAAAGTAATAAAGAAAAATATGGAGCAAGCTATGTTAGAAAGAATAGAATTCAAGGATAAAAGATTCCGAACAGAAGATGATTATAACATTATTGATTTTACAAATAATACAATCATTTTGTGTCCTAATTATAAGTTAATGGATTCATTAGCAAAGGAAATTATAAATACAGTAAATGGTACAGCAGAATATAATGATTATTGGTGTGATGATACAGATATTAACGCTGCAAAACTGGATTTATGCTTTGGTCTGCAAAGAATTATTGGTATTAATGGTCAAAAAATTACACTAGCCTTAGAACCTGCGATTATCTATAAAGCGGGAAAAATAGAAGATATTTGGCTTTTTGATTGTAGAGGAAAAGAAAACAAATACGAAGAATTCATTTATCCAATATCAATCTTTAAAGGTAGTCTTGAAGTTTGGGATTCAGGGAAAGATAATGTTTATAAAACTATTTGTAGCGGACAATACGGATGCTATGATGGTTCATGGGTTAATATAAAATAATAAAGATAAGGGTAATATTATGAAACTTGATAAATTTAAATTCAAAATAACAGATAAAGAAAACAATAATGTCATACTTACATTTGATGACCTTTATGGTTATGAAGGAGAAGTATCAGGTGTTTTTATCAGAGGAAATGATGAAACATCCAAAGACAGACCAACAAAAATCCCATCTAAAATGCAGTATGTTGCATTAAACCATAATGGTGATTTAAAATTAGACGGGGTTAATGGAGATTTAGATATACAATATGTGCCAGAAGAATCTGCATTAGATGAGTATAGGAAACGGTTAATCCATAATTTCTATGAATTGAACGTCAGTGCAGATATAACAGTTGACGAATTAGTTGACGATATTATAAGTGACATAACACAGCTTTCTAAGTAATAGGATGAAAAGGAAAAAGGATTATGGATTTAACAAGCGTAAGCAGATATTTATCTTTAATTTTAAGACATAAACCAGATGTGATTGGGATTACATTAGATGAACATGGATGGGCTAATGTAGATGACCTTATTTCAGGCGTAGAACAGAATAATCCTGGTTTTAATATGGAAGTACTGGAAGAAATTGTAAGAACGGATAATAAACAGCGTTATTCGTTCAATGAAGACAAGACCTTAATCCGTGCTAATCAGGGACATTCCATTCCAGTCGATGTGGAATTAGAAGAAAAAGAACCACCTGAATTTTTATACCACGGAACTGGCGAAAAATATGTATCATCGATTAACCAGCATGGGCTTATTCCAAAGAGCCGATTATATGTGCATTTATCTAAAGATATTGAAACGGCTAAAAATGTTGGGAAAAGACATGGGAAAGAAGTTGTATATCTGGTAAATAGCAAACAGATGCATGAAGATGGATATAAATTTTATCTATCAGTAAATGGTGTCTGGTTGACAAAAAGCGTTCCTGTAAAATATTTAAAAATGCTATAATAATAAATAAAAATGGGTCTATTTATAAACCTATTTTTATTATCTTTTTATACATATATAAATAGATAAAAGTAAAATGAATAACATTGATGATTACAAATTACTGAGTTTATGAGACAATAAAAATATATAAGAACAAAAAAAGAGATTAACAATGATAAATTATCCAAGTTTTGAAGGCAAAATGATTCGAATGAATAGGTCTTATCCAATTACAAATGAAGAAGATGAAATCTTAGGATATACGGAAACTGGAGATATGGCAGTAGTCACGCTTGCTGATAAAGATTATTTTGAAACGATTATTGTATCAGGTAAATTTATTGGTGTCGATTCATTAGCATTAAATTTGTCAGACATAATGAAATCTACTTTTGTCTTTAATAGTATAAATTATAATGATGAAGTAATGATACAAAATAGAAAGGTAAAATATGAATATATAGATACATCACACCAAAAGAATGATATGAATAATCAAGAAAAAGAATGTGAAAATGATGACCAAAATGAATTCGAATATTAAATAATGAGGATAAACAATGAAATGTAAAGATTGTGCTTTCTGTACTTGGGCATGTCCTGGATGGATGTGTACGAATAAACAGCATCCAGATTTCGAAAAAAATGGAGAAGATTATCCTGTTTTTATAAAATTGGAAAATAACAATTGTAACTTATTTTGTTTTGGCAATAATGATTATAAAAAATTTAAGGAGACAAACTTTGAAATTTCCAATGAAGTATTTTTAAAGGTTCAAGGAGTAAGAACAATATGTATAGAGTCTTATATAAGACATATCAAATGAGTGATGAAATGAGTTTAGAAGAGGCAAGAGCTTTTCGGGATAAGTGTTTAAAAATGAATTATCCTAAAGAAAACGTCCACATCATACAGGTTGTAAAATAAAATAATATTTAAGGAGCGTCATAAATGAAAAATGTAAGTTTAGAGCTTATTGAAGAAATGCAAAAAGTAAAATCAGATTTTAAAATTTTATCAGAAGATATCATCGAAGATATGTTAGTAGATATGACATCTGAAGAAAAAGATGCGTTATTAAGATTATATATCTATGATAATAAATTATAAATTAAAGACACAAAAGAATCTCCTAATTTTACGAAAAAACGAAAATCGTAATAAGTAAAATAATAAAAATATCTTGTTTTATCATTATTTTTTTTAATTTGTTTATTATTTATGGGGGTTTAAAATGTCAAAAAATAAAGACATGAAAGATATTCCTTGCTGTGCAAATTGTAAACATTTAGTACAGATACCAAAAAATAATAGATATGGGGATATCGAAAATTTTTGTTTTGTGACGGGATATTTTTGTATTGGAATCCATAAAGATATACGAAATTATAGGCGGTTTACCCCTGGGGAAAAAAATTAATCTGCAAATATGAGAAAAAATATAAAACAGGGGACATAATAGAAACCATTTAAAAATATAACCAATAAAAAAAACGTAGAAATATATCAGTTTTGCTATATTTTTGCGTTTTTTTTATACATATATAAGTAAGAAAATTATAAAGGTGGTATTTAAAAATGGATAACAGAAATTATGACGTAACAAATAAAGTAAATGATATATTAAACAATGTAAAAGGTTTCGATGTGGCTATGAGCAACCCATCAGAAGGTAAATTGATTGTAAGGTATAATGGCATTAATTTCTATGTCGAAATCAATCCAATTTACAATGACAATGAAACAGGTAGAGAAAAAGAAATGGAACCTTTTGAAACTACAGTTAAAAATCATTCCTACATTTGGAGGTAATAGTAATGAAAATTTTTCCAAAAAAAGCCACATTTATTTGTACCACATTTTATCATGGAACGTGTACACATGAATGGTCTTGTCCAACATGCAAAGAAAAATTATCCTATAAAGTATATAGATGTCCTAATTGTTCTCAAAGATTATCATTTTCATCACCATACGCAAATACTCCATTTGATTATAAACATTTTTAGGAGAAATTTTATGAAAAATTTTTATTTTACATTTGGAACAAGTCCTAATTTTCCATATAAAAATGGATATTTAATCGTAAAAGCTAATTCTGCAATAGAGGCTATTAGAAAATTTAGAGCAAAATACCATGATATCGAAGATAATTATATTAATTGTTCGTTTTATTATACAGAAGAGGAATGGAACACAATTACATGTGACATGGGAATCTGTCATGAAATCATAGAATAGAAGAAAATAGATGAATGCCTATGAAACGTTACTTGACTTTTATAAAAACAATAGGAAAAGAATAGAACGAATTGTGCTTCCAAGTGGATATATCGAATATAGAATATGGTCTTTATCATCAACATCATATAATGGAAAAGTTAAATCTTGCGGGAAAACATGTAAAATGAAACTTTTTGCACTGCCAGATGAATCTGGTTTCGTTGAAGAAGAATATTTACGCAAAAATAAGTATTCTTTTGTCTATGAAAAATCAAAAGAGTTTTATACAGAAGACTTTGATTTTTATGAATCTATCACAGGTGTTAATCCAGAACCTTTTATTGGACTATCCAGTGCTGAGTTTTATGATAAAATAAATGAAAAGAAATAAAGTACAATAAAATATGAAAAGCACATCTATTTTTGTAAACTTTTTCCACATATATAAATAAAAAGTATATGGGAGAAAATAAAATGAAAATAGAAAAATCATTGCAAAAAACATTAGATACATATGGTAATACACTGGCATTACTTGGTGCCGAAAAAGAAGAAGAAAAGCTTTCTACCAATGATATTGTATATATTCATGATGCCATGATTTCTAAATATGGTGGGATTTGTGGTATTAGGGACAGCAATCTTTTAGATTCCATTTCAAAGACACCATATCAGTCATGTTTTGGTACAGATTTATTCCCATCAGTCTTTGACAAAGCAGCTAAATTATTATATGATTTTTGTAATTATCAGATATTCTTGGACGGAAACAAAAGAACAGGTGTTGCAGCTTGTAATACACTTCTTTTTCTAAGTTTATATTTGTCATCACGATTATGTAGCAACGAAAAAATTTATGATTAAAAAAGCAAGAGAAAATGGATAGGCAATTGGTAAATATCATTTGTGTCCAGATTGTAAAGGAAAACGAGAAAAGTTAAAAAAGATGGTTGGTTAAACTGAAATTTAACGGAGGTGTAAACAGTATGAAAATATATGCTTTATATCACGATGAAAGTAGCGAAGAAACAGTTGTTTGTATTAGTGAAAATGTAGAAAAAATCAAAGAAATTTTATCTGAAATGTGCAAAGATAGGGCATTTCCTCATTTGGAAATATGGGAAAATGGAGATGTAATTAATAGCGAATACGGAAATGATGCATTGAAACTTATAGCAAATCATAACATCGAATTAGCATTAGATGCAAATGATGATATTGTAATTGAGACAGATATAGAAAAAGAAAGTGAATCAAGTTTAGAATTAGAATAAAAGGCATTTATATGAAAGATAGACAAATACTTCAAAAAAGGATGGAATTTGATTTGTTTAAATCAGAAATCTGCCATATTTATAAAAATGATGGATTATATCATTTTGTTTCAGAGATAGTATCTGATGATTGGATATCTTATTTTTGGAATAAACAATGGTTTGCGGAGAGTTTCTATACATTAGCTATGTTAGATTATCTTTCCGAAATAAATCATGCTCCATTATATAAAAAATATAACGAATATCGAAAATTAAAATTGGGCGAACCTATTTTTCCAAGTGATATTTTATATATAGACAAATTAAATAAAAATGATAATGCTAAAAAACGTGCTATTGAAGAATGCCAAAATTCTTTATGTGGTAAACATTTTTTAAAATACAATATAATCGAAAGGAGTATAACGGAGGTTGTCTGAATTTAACAGAAATAATATAGACCATTATTTATATGAGATTGCAAAAGAATATAAGAAAAGGAACAAAATATATAATGAAGCAGAAATTACATTAATTGGCGGAGCTTCAATGCTTATAAACTATAATTTCAGGGATATGACTACAGATATTGATGCATTAATTAAAGCCTCTTCTACCATGAAAGAAATAATCAATAAAATTGGTGATGAAAATAATCTTCCAAATGGATGGCTAAATGACGATTTTAAAAATACAAAATCATATACTTCTAAAATATTTCAATATAGCAAATTCTATAAAAAATTTTGTAATTGTTTGTCTGTCAGAACAATTAAAGATGAATATTTAATTGCGATGAAACTATGTTCGGGGAGAATTTATAAAAAGGATTTATCAGATATTATTGGCATCTTAAAAGAACATCAAGAACAAGAAAATCCAATAAACTATAACGATATAGATAAAGCTATGCAAAATTTATATAATGGATGGGGCAACGTTAGCCAAGATTCTATAGATTTTTTAAACAAAGTCTTTCAATGTGATGATTTAGAATCGTTGTATTACGAAACATTAAGTAAAGAAAAAACAAACAAAAAAGCTTTGTTGTTAGCAGAAAAAGACTATAAAAATGAAATTAACGATAATAACTTAAATTCATTTTTAACACACTTTATACCACAAGTTACAGAAAATGACGAAATAGACTTGGATTAAGATGAAAACAAAAATATTATAAAATAGCAAGGAAGTATACCATTCTTGCTATTTTTTTATACATATATATAAAGAACGAAAAACAGTTTAATAATAAATTGGAGGTAAAAAATGAGAGCAGTGAATATTCAGTGGGTAACAGATGGTTATGAAGTAGACTTGCCATCAGAAATGGAAATTCCAGATAAATGTATCGATGAAAATGGTGAAGTCGATTATGAGGATGTTGAAGATTATTTATCTGACACAACAGGATGGTTGCATGAAGGCTTTGAGATAGAAGATGATTAAAGAATAAATGTAGCTTTATTGGGAAGAAATTATAATAATGGAATAAAATATTTCGATGCAAAAAGGAGCGTGTATTATGGGATTCGCACCAACAAATGAATATAGGAAGATTTCTTTAACAGAAGGGTTAAATCAAGTTCAATTAGGAAATACAGATAAATTATATTCTGATGGCTTAGAAAAAAATGAATATATTTATTTTGACAAAGATAAGGGCTTTTGTTATGAGGATGGATGTGTCATTGGTGGAACATATGACCAGACATTAAACGTGTTACATGCGCTTAAATGGTGTTTTTCTCATAAATTTTATGTAAAGAAAGGAAAATAGTATGCCTAGAACACCAGATGAATATTAATTTTGAAATTATTTAATAGGGAGAAACAAGATATGTATTATAAATATCCAAGGACACCACATTTGCCATTTTCATTGGGTGCAACTGATGATGATGAAGTTTTAAAGAGTACAGACCATTTCAAAGGGAAACAGGTCGTTGTAACTGAAAAAATGGATGGTGAAAATTCCACAATATATTCCAACTATTATCATGCCCGTAGCATTGAGTCAAAGCACAGAGAATATCATTCGTGGCTATTATCATATATGAAAGAGTTTCAATATGAAATCCCGAAGGACTGGAGAATCTGTGGGGAATACTTATATGCGAAACATTCAATTGGCTATGATAACTTAGATAATTATTTTGAGGTATTTTCTATCTGGAATGAAAAAAATGTCTGTCTAAGCTGGAAAGATACAGAAGAATATTGTGAATTGCTGCATTTAACACATGTACCCGTTTTATACGAAGGCATTTATGATGAAGACAAAATAAAGAAATTAGCTTTCCAGGTACAGGAACGTGGTGGAGAGGGGCTTGTTGTAAGGCTTGCTGATAGTTTTTGTTATGAAGATTTTGGAATGAGTATTGCAAAATATGTAAGACCAAATCATGTGCAGACTGGTGAACATTGGGCTGAACAAACAATTACAGAAAACCATATGAAATCTGATAACAACTAAGGTGAAATGGGATAAAATATGAAATGTAAAAATTATAACAAATCTTGTGAAATGGCTATGATATGTCCGTGCTTATTGTATAATGTGCAATATAAAAGAAATATAACAGAAAAACAAAACACGAAAAAAGGAGAAAATTATTGGAATACGAAACATATCAAGCAACACTAAAAGAAAATGGAACAAACTTTACAACAGATTGTGGAAATAAAATGTATTCTGTAAAAGATGATATTATGGCATATCATGGTTGTTTATGCCCCAAATGCTTATCGAATGGAAAACAAGTGACATTATATATACGTGATTCAAGAGAAGCAAGAAATATAGAAATAGAAAACAAATAAAATATAGTATTGTGAAAAAGATTACTTAATAAGTAATCTTTTTTTTTTTTAGCTTTGATATTTACTCTATTTTTGAGATTATTTTATACATATATAAGTAGAAAAAATAAAGAAAGGATAAAAACTATGAATGAAATTACAATAAGAGAGTTAGATAGTATAGACGAATATGACTATATTATATATCCATCATCATATATAAATCCGCTTTCTAAAATAAAACGACTTAATGAGAAGTTAAAAAATAAAATAAATTATCCTTGTACTTTGTTATTTGATTTGTTGTTATGTAATGGGGATAATTTCAATAGATTTGCAAAAGCTTATTATGATGGAGAAAAAATTATACGAGATTCTATTGAAATCGTTAAAATCGAAGGAAAAGAATTAGAAATCATAGAAAAAGCTGATAAAATTGAAAGATAGGAAATCAAAAATAGAATATATGGAACAAAGACAAACATATTTAATAACAGTACATACAGAAGAACTATTACCTGGAATATCTGAAAAACTAGAAACATTGCTTATAAATACTTATGAAATATTCTAAAAGATATAGAAAAGAATATAAAAATTTTAAAACAAAAAAAGCTTATAACACTGAATCAGAACAAGTAAATGAAGAAATAGAAGATGAACGAGAATAATTAGTCAAAAGATAATTCAAAAAATAGAACAAAAATAGCAAAAAAAATAATAAAATATAACTCTTTTGCTATTTTTTTGTACATATATAAATAGTGAAAAACAGTAGAAAGGATGAATAGACAATGATATATGTTACATGGGGCGAAAACGAAGAAGATGGACCAAATGTTTTGTCATTTGATGATTATAAGGAAGCAAAAGAGTTTTGTGATGAAAATGGATTAGACCCAGAAGAAACAATCGATATTATGAATTGGTAAAATTTGTAAAAAGGAGTAAAAATAAATCATGAAAAATAAGGGCATGAAAAATATTAGAAGATGGTTTGAAAACGATACAATAAACAATGGTCAGAATTATGAAATTACAGAATATGATATAAATTTAGAAGCAAGAACAGATACAGCTCTTTTTATGATTGTTGAACCTCATAGTGGAACGAATAATAAATGGATGCTTCGAGTAGCACCTATTAGTTCATTTGATAGATGGGCTAATTCAACGGCTGTAGAAGCATTTTTCGATACTGATATTGAAATGTGTAATTATTTGCACGAACATCAACTGGATATTTATAAGGATTTGTTGAAATGTTTATCCGATGACTATGACTTGGAAACACATTAAAATGTTAAAATTACATAGGTAACAGAATAATGAATAATAATTTTGAGAAAGAAATCGAAAACAAAAAGGATTTAAAACAGTATTATGCATCTGGAATGACCTTAATCAACGGTTCTTGGAAAAGCTGTGGATGGACAATAGAAGCACATTCTTTTGCAGAAGCTGCACAAATTGCAGAAAATGATAAGACATTTAGAATCCATTTGTTGTCTGATAATATTTTATATTAAAATATTGTCAGATTTTTACAAATAAATATGAAAAAGGGTATTCATATGGATGAGAAATTTGGTAAGTTTGTGCGTAACAAACGTGAAGAAAAAAAGGTGAAACTAAGAAAACTGGCAGAAATTTTGGGAATAGCCCCAGCTTATATGAGTGATATGGAAAAAGCCAGAAGATATCCGCCAGATAAGGAAAAATTGGCTAAGATAGCAGAGGCTCTGGAACTTACAGAGGATGAAACTAATAAAATGTACGATTACGCAGCACTAGCAAAGGATAATTCAGTACCGCTTGATTTGACAGAGTATATTATGAATACAAAAAATGTGCGTGTTGCGCTTAGAAAAGCCAGAGATTTAGGAATGAAAGATAAAGATTGGGTAGATATCATAAAAATACTCAAAGCAAAAGATAACGTAGAATAGAATATTAAAAATAATTTTTGCATTGATAATATTCTTATATATTGAATAGTTGAAATTAAACTTAGACTTATTTTGGGAGAATAAAATGAAATTAAATTTGATATTGTCTGATGGAACCCCATTAACAGAGGCTCCTAAAAATCCATTAACAGAAAAATGGGAAAAGAATTATACATTGGATAGATTCGGGAAACAATGCCAAGATATATTAGGACACTATGAAGATGGCAGACCAATTATGAATTATGACTGTGTATTGTGTACATCAAAAATGTGCTATAAAAGTGATAAGTTTGAAGTTCCAGAAGAAGACAAAGAAGTTTATGAAAATTATATGGAACAGCTTGATTCATTCTACGAAGAGCATAGTACCATATATTAATGGCGGTGAACAAAATTAAACACAAAATCTGAAAGAAAAGAGGAAAACAATATGATACAGATTATTAAATTGACTGATGTAAATATAGATGTAGAAGAAATGATTCAGGTTGAAGGAAAACAGGAACTAACAAATGGGATTATTCAGAGAACAAAAGAAGCTATAGAAGAATACAAAAGGGTAAATGATGGAAAATATGATACTGATAGCATTATTCAAGTAGCGTGTGACCATTTAGAAGAAGAAGGTTACATGTGTGATTACATTTCAGCAGACGCTGAAATTGAATTTTAAAGACAAAAATAAATATTATAAAGGGGCATAATAATATGAGAGATAAAATTAAAGAATATATAAAAAATCATATAAAAGAGTTTTGGCTTGAAGGGGTTAAATTTAGCGATGAAGATTATGAATTTGTAGAAAATCTTATTGCAGACGGAGAATCTTTAGAGGATGCCTGTAATGAAATGATGCAGACAATCAGAAAATTTCAGCGTCTGCTGAATTATCTTGACGAAGGCTTAGACGATATTGAGAAATAACAATAATATAAGGACAATCAGTCTTAAAATGGCAGAAAATATTAATAAAAAATAGAAGAAAATAATTCATGGTTAAAATAGAATCGTGAATTATTTTTTTTACAAAAAATATAGCAAAATAGATATATATTGCATTTTTTTTATACATATATAAGAGTCAATAAAGTTAGTAAATGGATATTTCATAACAGGAGGCAAAGAAAAATGAGTAAAAAATTATTAGATAAATTTTATGATTATACAATTCAGGATAATAGCTGTTTTAAAATAGCTATTGGTGATTTAGTAGTAAGTGTTGCTTGCCATAATTACCTTGATGCATATAATAAAATGAATGAAAACGGAATAGCATGTTCTGATATTAGTATTGAAAAAATGCCAAGTGATTTGATAGCATTTACTTTTGATGGAAACAATACTGAAGTTGCTGTATTTAATCAGAAAACAGGAAAATATGTTACTGATGAATTTACTGACTTAGCAAATAATTATGATAATATTGCTTATGGCGTAAGTTCGTTAGAATTGATTGAAATATTGGTTAATGTGAAAAATTATGAAAAATAGTCATAAAATGTGTGTCCCCTATGGATTGGAGGTAAAGGCAAATGAAAGAATGTATAATTATATGCAATACTCGTTGGGGATATTGCATGACACCTAAAAAATGCAAATCTATTGCAGAAGCAATTAGATATGCAAAAGAAATGGAAATGGCATTTAGAATATTTGTGAATGGAAAATGTATTAAGTCAGGTTGGTACAAATAAATTAGCATTTACTAGGAAAAGGAAACAAATATGTATAGAGGATTTATTTGATTTGGAAGGAGAGACATTATATGGATTATTATGAGAAAATTCTTGAAAATCACAATTGTCGCTTGATAGAAAAAGACGGCTGTTATATTACATGGAAAAATCCAAAAGGAACTGTATTTACAGATGACCAAGCTGTAATAAGTTTTATGTCTGAAGCAGCTTGGAATTTTTGGTGTAACCAATAAGAAATGAAACTAAGTTTCTTTTGGAAAGGAAAGGTAGCAAATATGAAAATTAAAATATTAACAACATTAGAAGAATTAGAAAGTTTAGGTTCAGCCCTTACAATGGAGGGACTTGCAGAAGATTCAATATCTGAATTTATTGATTGGGTAAAACAGTATACACCAATGAAAAGTGAAACGGCTTATATTATCAAAGGAAAAACAATGAATGATGTATATATGTTGACTGGAAATAATAAATATCCAGATGATTGCACGATTGTTTCAATTAAGCTTGAAGATATGGAAAATAGTATGGCTGTAGTTATACCACGATTCAATATTGGTGCAAGATGGTTTGATGACATTGTTATGAATAATGCAGCAAGAGAGAAGTAGAAATGTGTGTTCCCTTGGAATGGAGGTAAGAGAAATGAAAACAAGAAAAGATATTAAACTTGGGAAAGATGAGGAATTTGTAGAAGATATTAGAGAATGCAATAATCGGTGTCCAAAATGTGGAGGACTTTTAATTGCAAATTTTGGCGCAGGAATTTCGGTTGAATTTTGTGCAGAAGATAATTGTGATTATGAAGATTACGATTATGATTTGTAATAAGAAATTCGCATTTCTTTAGAAGATTGGAGGAATCAAAAATGAAAAAATCAAACATTAGAGTATTCGGAGAAATAAGTATTGCACATGTGGAAAAGAGAGGTTTATTTTCATATGCGGTTGTAAGGGACTTTGATAAAAAGGTACTTGCCAAATCTTTTTCATTTAGAAAATACATAAACGATACTATTCGTACAATGTATACAGGAGAATATTACGCAACAGGTGATTACATATTGGTTGCTGACACTGTAAATGGAAATAAAGAAATTTATAGATGGCATTGAAACTAAGATTTCTTAGTGTGATTGGAGGTAAAAATCAATGGAAAACAAGCCCTATGCAATAGCAGTACGGATTTATTTGAACATGATGATTTTATCCCTTCAGAAGTTTCTGAAATGCATATTGGAATGGTAAAGGAAAAACAAGTATTGTTGATTACTCCAGGAATCATTTCAATTCCAGCCTAATTTGATACAAATATTTAAACTGAAAAATTTATTTGTTTGAAAAAACTATTTCGCAAAATTATTAAATAAGAACAAATGTGTGCTTTATTAAAAGAAAGGATATTAAAAATTATGTTAGTTGGTGATTTAGTTTATAACGATGATTTTGATTGTAATTGTAATTATGCATAGTACAATGGAACATGGATATAATAAACCATTAAATTATATTTTAGATATGAAAATTAAGTATATTACAATATCAAATAAAGTACTTATCATAGAGGCAACACATTAATAATTTATCTCAGAAATATACACATTTAGTATATTTTTGAGATTTTTTTTTACATATATAAATAGCATGATTCATTATAGAAAGATAGAATATTGCATTTTAAAACGAAAAATAATGAGAAAGGAATGAAAAAGATATGAAAAATTATGATATACATGTTAATTATGATGGAACAAAAGACGGAGCAGGGTATTCCATATTTGTTAAAGCAAATGTAAACAATGAAGACGAAGCATTACAGTATGCTGTAAATAATCATTTGTTTGAGGAAGCTGGAGATGAAAAATATGTTGATTATATAGATGAAGTAGACGAAGAATATGAACTATAGAAAGAAAAAAATATGTTAAATAGTGGAAAAAAGAAAAATCTTGAAAAATTGACAAAAGAGCAGCTTATTTATTTGATTGGACAATATGACCGTTTAAATTTTATGATAAGCGAAATATTGGTTGATGAAAGCAAATGGCATATTACCTCAAAAGAAGCTGTCGAAGAAATTAGAAAGTATCTAACAGAATCCCAAGCTAAAACTGATTTATCGAATGAACATTTAGATTCTTATATTGATATGGAAACTGGAAAAATTTCAGTAGAAGAATACAGAGAAATAGTTCTTAGTTAAATAACAAAAAAAAGGAGATTATACAATGGAAACAATCAGATTGATTGAATCGGATAAATTAAAAGCAGATTTAGAAAAGGCGATATTGGAAAACGGTGATATGGACTGCTTAGATTTTCTGCGGATTGCATCATTGATTGATGCACAACCTACCGCCTATGATGTAGATAAAGTTGTGGAGCAGTTAGAAGACTATGGAAACGAAGAAACACACTATTATAAAAACACGCCATATGAAAGATGCATAGAAGAGTGCATAGGCAAAGCGCTCAAGATTGTAAAAGCAGGCGGAATAGACCAGTCACCGACCTTAGATACAAAAGAAGATAATATTGAACTAAATTTCTAAGATTATCTTAGTATAAAAAACTGGAGAAAAATAAACTGGAAAGCGAATACGAACCATCGGTATTAGATTGGTTAGAGGATGATGTTGTTCTTGTATATACAAAAGGTTATAAAAAGGGAAGGAACATAAAAATAAAATGATAGATAACTATAGAGTAATTACATTATGTGGAAGTACACAGTTTAAAGATGAGTTTATGAGAATCCAAAAAGAACTCACATTAGAAGGTAATATTGTTATCTCTATTGGTTGTTTTGAACATGCAGGAGATATCATTACAGATGAACAAAAAATTATGCTAACTGATATGCATAAGCGAAAAATTGATATGGCTGATGAAATATTTGTAGTTGATGTGAATGGATATATTGGAAACAGTACGAAGTCTGAAATTAAATATGCAAAAGAGAATGATAAAAAAATAAATTATTTAATACATCCTATAGTCCATGAATTAACAGGTAAAAAAATTAAAAACAAATTAGATGATGAAATCTGTACTGTCAAAAAAGTGATTGTATTTGACGAAGATACATTCGGGCAGGGAGCTTATGCAGTTATAACGGATAATGACAAATATTTATATCCAAGAGAAATAGAATTTGTTAATAGCGAAACAGAAATATCCGTTTCTGAATGGTTAAAATTAATAAATTAAGAAAATTTATAAAAATAAAAAAACAAGAGATTAATAGCAACATGTGCGAAAGGAATAAATATGGCAAAGCGTTATGGTAATTGTGGACCAAATCTTATAACAATAGATGAAAAATGTATTGGATGTAAATATTTTAAACCAACAGAAAAGATATCATCATCTGTATTCTTTTTTGTTGAACATGGGTATTGTACTACAAATTATTGTAAGAAAAATGCAATTTCAAAGAAAAATGTTTTAAAGAAAGGAACGAAATTAAATGTTAAATAAAGATATTTTTAAAGAATACAATACGGAAAATTGGGTTATTGAAGAAAATTTATGTTATCTCTTACAAATGTATAAAGATTTTTATCGAGGTTAAGTATGCAGAAAAATCTAAAATGAACACAGTAGAAACAAATGTAATTGATGTAGATACATTAGACGCAGAATTGTTCTAATAAATTAAAATAAATGGAGAGTTAGTATAAAAAACTGGAGGAAAATAAAATGATAGATAACTATAGAGTAATTGCAACTTTAGCCCTAGTCCTTTTAATTTGTATAAACACTCCTTTGCCAGAAAAAATATTTAACCATCTTGATAATTATTTTACTGAAAAAGAAAATGAATATAATTATATAACAGAGACAAAGACAATATTAATTGTCTTTCAAGAAAATATAATTGAAAATGTCAGTGGCGGGTCCACGTTAGGAAGTGGACATGTAAATACAAAAAATAACTATACAGTATATAAAATTTTGGATGATGGCGGGAAAGAATTATATCCGATAAATTCAAATAATACGATTATTTACGATATCTTAGAACCAGATGCACAGGAATATTTGGAAGAAGATTATAATTCTAGTGGCGATTGTCTAGCCGTCCGAATTTATACACATAAATGGGATTCATAGAATGAAATAAATTGATATCTTCATAAAGGTTTATAAAACATTATGTATTTTAATTAAAAATATGTAGTGTTTTTTTTATAAGAAAATATCTAATTTGCGATAAATTTACCTTTTTTTATACATATATAGATATATGGAAATAGAAAACAATTTTGGATAGAAAGAGTGATAAACATGTTTGATTATAAAGAGTTTAAAAGGGAAATGCAAAGCAGAGGACACCGTGTATGGAAACGTGGTTGCTACATTGAAATAGAACCTTTTCATTCATATCGGATGATACCATATTTAGATAAAGATGCATATAATGTTGTCCAAGGATTTGAGGATTCTTTGAGATTTGTATCAATGAATCATTTTTATAGTTGTATATATTTTGTAAGATTTAAAATTGTATAATAGTGAATTTATGAAAAAATAAGGAAGAATTAATAAATATGAGAAAAGTTTTATGGTTTTCAAGACATGAAATGACAAGCGAGCAGAGAAAAGCTCTTGGTAATTGTGAAATTATTCAGGTGAACAAAACAATTAATTCTGCGTATGAATTGAAAGACGAAATTGATGCCTGTGATATCATAGCAATCGTTGCTCCAATTAACTTACAACAGCAATTTTTGCAGTTGGCTGGAGAAAAACCAGTTATCATGGCTGTAAATGACAGGATATTAGTGCCACAGGATGATGGGACAGAAGATAAGGTCGTTTTCAAATTCGTGAAATGGGAACGCTTGTTGGAAATTAAAATTATAAAAGAAGATTTTTATATTAATTAATGGAGGAACATGAATGAGTTACAAAGCATTAGATGTGACACAGTATATTGTTAAGAAATGTAATAAATTAAAAGTCTGTATTAATAATCTGAAACTACAAAAAATATTATATTTTGTACAAGCCGAATTTTTGGTTACAAAAAATAAACCATGTTTTGACGATGAAATACAAGCATGGGATTTTGGACCTGTTGTACCATCAGTGTATTTTAGATATAAGATGTTTGGAAGCAGTAATATTCCATGCGTTGAAAAAAAAGATATATCAAATAAAATATCAAAACAAGATAAAGAAATGATAGACGATGTTATTAATCATTGTATTAAATATTCTACAGCAACTCTTACAGATATAACACTTAATCAGACACCGTGGCTAGAAATTTATAATAAATCAAAGCAAAATGTTATTCCATGTGAAAATATAAAACATTTTTTTATTTCAGAGAAAGAATATACAGAAAATGAACAATGCATAGAATAGGAGGTTTGTATAATGAATGTAAAAACTGCAAAAAATACAATTACAGAAATTATGGATTTATGTAAAAGAATAGAAGAATTTGATAGCATATATAAAAATGACATCAACACAGGATTTCTATGTGATGCTGTAGCATATCTTTGTGATTATCGAAAAATCCTTGAAAATGCAATAGATAATGCTGAGTTAAATATTTAATTTTTTTATAAAAAAAATATAGCAGAATAAATATATTTTGCTATTTTTTTATACATATATAAAAAGAAACAATAGAAAGATGAGGATATAGACAAATGAAAAAATCAACAAAAATTATATTAAGTAGTATGGCAGGGTTTGCAACATTAAATCTATGCAGACATATTATTTTAACAGATAAAACAAGAAAAGAGTTAAAAAGGAGAGATTCGTTACTGATAGAAAAATTTTTATCAGAAATGCAGTGTTATGAAGAAAAAATAGATAATAAGGAACAGCGGGTAGAACAAATTTGTTCTATTGAAAGAAGAGACGATAATGCATGGAAAATGACCAGAAAAACAGTAAATGAAATCGGAGAAAAAGATGGGACCCATATAACGACAGAAAATTCCATCATTTCAGACATAAAAGAAACAGACGTAATGAGAGCTGTGCAGAATTTTTTAACAAATGGAACAGCAACGAATACGATTATCTGTAATGATGAAGCTTTGGAAAAGTCTTTAAAAGAACAAGATGAATATGTATTTATCCGCCTAAAAAATGGCAAATCATATTGTGTAAAGGATATTCCATTTGTCTTTTTAGATGAAATAGACTGATTTTTAAATTTATTATATATGAAAAAATAAAAGAATAATAATAAAAATAGACACTAACCAAGAACAATGATTAGTGTCTTTTATATTTGCACATTTAAAAATGTTATTTTTATTTCTAAAAATATATCTTTTTTTTGCTATATTTCCCATTTTTTTTGACATATATATAAGAAAGATACAACGGGAAATTAAAAAAATGGTGATGAGGTGATGATATGATTTTATTGTTAGGTAAAAATGATGCGGTTGAAAGATATGCAAAAGAAATACTGAGCATTGACATGGATAACGATATTGTGTATTACCCTGATGAAATAACACATTATACTGAACTTCCAGAATGGATAGAAATAGCTAGAAAAGAAAATCCACCTGTTATAACAACACAGCGACTCGATATGATAAATGAGTTTTTGCATTCTGATTTAGATTTTAAGGTAATCACAGCCATTGAAGTTGATGGAGATATTAAAGGAAGAGTTCTTGAAAATAAAGAAAAAGCTTTGTATGTAAAGGAAATACTTGGATTAGAATTGCGATGAAAAGGTTAATCATATGGTAAATCATATTACGTAAAGAATGTTACATTTCTTTTTTAGATGAGATTGAATAACTTTTATTTTTTTTCTATTATGTTATTATATAGATAAAATAGTAGAGATATTTATAATTTCGCTATTTTTTTATTCATATATATGTATAAGGAAAATGATAAGAAAGGAATCAGCTATGAAAGAATATTGTAACGGGTTTTATACAAAAAATAGTGAAAACAGAATATCTGTAAGAACTGAAAATGGAACAATTGTATTGGGAATTGATTGTGGTGTCGATGGAATGTATGAGACACTCACAAAGAAAGAAGTAGACGAACTAATTACAATGTTAAAAACAGCAAGCAAAAAAATAAAAGAATAATAATAAAAATAAACACTAACCAAGAATGATGGCAATGTCATTAAGATAAGAGTCATTCGAGGTCTTGACACTCAAAAACGACGAAAAATCTTAAAATTGGCATTAAGTTAAGGGACTACAAAATCAAAAAAATGTCTATCGAAGTATCAAAACTTCAGTAGGCATTTCTTATTTAAATATAAATAATAGTAAAGACGGGATTTTTAAGATGATTGAACTATGCTTATCTTCCACGTTCGCTGATAGGGACAAATTGATATATTACGAAGAAACATTAGGGTTTAAAAATACAATATTGAATTTCGGAGGCAATATATGAATAAAGACTTAAAAGAAATCTATGATAAAATTCACACGATTAAAAATATTCTTATGGATGAATTTTCTGAATTATCGAAAGAAAAGGCAGAACTAATTGCAAATAGAATCTATGATTTAGATGATAAATTTGATACGCAAATATCAGATGATACTTCTAATCAACATCATACGCAAATTGGCTATAAAATCGGAGGTTCATTTGAAGATTATAGCGATAACGGTGACATTGGTTTTGAAATCCTGTTTCCTCATGTATATGCTTCTTATGAAGAAGCTCAGTATAACAATTACCGCCTTTCTGCTCAGATGGAAAAACAGTCTAATGGAGAAGTTATTATCGTTTTGTATGAAGACAAAGTTCCTGTAGAAACAATCCGATGGAACGAGTGGCAGAAATATAAATGTAACCATATTAAAGAAGAAAGCAAAAATTCATCTTTTACAGACGCATTAACCGATTATGAGCCATATTCTGCAAAGTTTGAAGATATTTTTCGTGATTATTGCGGTAATGAAGACCGCAAGGCGTGGTCAATGCAATACTTAACATATTGGGTAGAACCCGTAATTTTGATGGAAAATGACGGTTCATATACAGCAAGAAAGAATAATTCAGATGGTGTGAAAGTAGGTGATACAGATGCCTAGACCAAAGAAAGATGGATGGTACTTAAACCTATATCTCGACAGAACTTTGCACGAAGAATTTGAGCAGTTCTGCGAAAATCTTGGACAAACCAAAACGGTTGCTGCCGAAAGAGCTTTTCGGATGTACATGGATGCTATGAAGCAGAATCCAGAACAACTATTGAAAAATAAGGAGGAAAGATAAAATATGTCAGATATACTAAATGCGCTAAAAGGAATAAAGCCATTGTTTAAAAGAGGAGAAACTTTTTATTATGCTAATAGGAACACAAAACAGGCAGAAAAGTGTACCGTTGTTGATTGGGTTTGTCAATACCCAATGGCGTATATAGCAAAAAACGACGCATCGGGAGAAACTTTTAAATGTTATCATGATTTTGGATGTTTTGCATCGGAGCAAGAAGCCTATGATGATGCTCAAATTGAGGCGGATAGAATAATATATTAAATCGAGCAAACATAATGATTTGTCCCATTCTATGTGACTATCTTCAATATTTTACATAGAAAGGAAACATATTATTATGGTTGAAGAATATGCTATATTTGGTGTTTTGTTTGTTATATTCTGTTTTATTGGTATACCTTTATTTAGATTTTTCTTGAAAAGACATTGTTTGAATTGTGTGGAAGAACGAAAATGCAACGTCGGTTAGCAACGCCGGCATTAAAAGAAGCAATAAAAATGCGTGATGATTACACCTGTTGTGAATGTGGAAATAGTATTTATAAAGAACCAAACTTATTATTGGAAGTAGACCACATAATCCCTGTTTCAAAGGATGGAAAAACGGAACCTGATAACTTACAGACTCTCTGTTGGAAATGCAACAGAACAAAAAGTAATAATATACTATCATAAAAACAACCCTCCCTTTTCTCTTTTGTAGAGATTAGAGAGGGTTACTTTTTGCTTAAAATAAGTTTAACTTAATGACATTGAGAATGATGGTTAGTGTTTTTTTAATATTTGTACATTTAAAAATATTATTTTATTTTTAAAAAAATGTTTATTTTGCTATATTCCGCATTTTTTTTTGACATATATAAATAGAAAAACGGTGATTTAAAAAGGGATGATGATGATGAAATACACAAAAACTGAAAATGTCCTCGATGAAATAGACTGGGGAAATGGAAGAAAGTTCAAATGTAATTCATATTGGAATGATGATACTTCTTTTGCCCTTGATATTGGTGATGGAGAGTTGACTGATAAAGATGGCAATGCATATTTTATCCATTGTGAATATAACTGTGACAATGGAATGTGGCATCATATCTTTGAAATTTGGTTCGAAGGTGATGATAGTTGCAATATCTATGATATTCCAGAATCCGATAGAAACGAATATCTTTCAGAAACAGAAATGGAAGAATTGCGAGCTATTATTTACAACTTATGCAACAGTATTTGTAATTGAACGTAAACTTGCAGGAAAAAGATTGGAGTGATTTTATATGTTTAAATTATCATCTATAAAAGTCGGAATGAAATATCAGGATGTAAGAAATGAAATTATTAAATCAAATAATTTAGTTATGAGTTGTTTGCCAGCTTTTTGTAATAGTAACTATGATGTAGCAGAAAATCTTGATACAAAAGAGAAGGTCTATGTATTAAGGGATTATGATACAGGAATTATTACAGATGTTACCACAGATTATTATAAAGCGGTTAATGATGAAATAGCACAGAGAAATATATCTGAAATTCTTTATAATAATGAATATTAAAATTCAATGAAACGGAAATTTTATTTAAAACAAGAGTTTCAACAGAATGAAAGGTAAAGACATGAAAAATAGAAATAGTTATGAACGATTAAAATGCATTCAGGCATCGTTCTCTGAATTATCAAAGAATGATATGGAAATAAAATCTGCTGATGATTTTGACCTTTTTAGAAGATTAGATGAAATTGACGGCGAACTACAAGATTTTCATATATTGGCATATCAGTTATTGGCATATCAGTGTGATTTATTATACAAAGAACAAGATAGTTTAAAATCAGAACTACGACAAAGAGGATATAAGATAAACTGATAAGACGATGATTTCTTCTGTAGTGCGAAAAGGAATGCTTAATATGTTGGATATTACAAACTTATATGCATACAGAATTGAAGAATTGGCTGTTGGGATTGTAAAGGCAGAGTCATAAGCAGATGCAAGAGAAAAGGTGAAAGCAGCTTATTTGAAACACAACGATTGCTTTGATTCTGAAAGAGATTTTATTGAGTTAAATGAAATTGCAAAGAATGATTCATGGTTTAGTGATAATCCTGATGTAGTTGAAGTTGATGAATTAATATAGAAGTGGAGTGACAAATATGAATTATACTTATTTTGGAAACAGAATTGAAAGAAGCTCATTAGGGAATATGGGGTTACAGTTATTAGAAGCTCAAGAGAAATTAGTTTCCCAGGAATATGAAGTTGAGAATCTTAGAATTAAAGCAGCTATGTATAAAGCATATTTCTTTCGTAATTCCATATTAGCAAAAAAATTAGAAAAACAAAGTGAAGAAAACAGAGATGCACTTATCGGAGAGTTTGATGGTTTTTCATATGCAAGTTGGAGAGCTAATGCTGTATATAGAACGCTTGAAAATATGTGCGATGAAGGACTATTAACTGAAAAAGAATATAGAGAATGCAAAGTATGAAACAAGAGTTTCTTTAGAAGAATGGAGGAAAATATGAATAAATGTAAAGAATGTTTTCATTATAAAAATGATTGTGAATTTTCAAAATCTGAACCGACTAATGGAGAATATGTGGCTTGTGGTCAATTTGAAAAAGATGGTTGTAATATTAAAAAATCATGTAAAGGTTGTTATCCTCCTATTAGAATTTGTAATAGACCTTGGGTGGGTTAAATCTGTAAAAATTGTGCGCACTGTGCTCATTGATATGGAAATTGTACAGTGAAAAATAGACATTATTAAACATATGAAATGAGGATTTACTGTGAAGATTGGAGGAATTATTATGATGTATGATTATGATTATTTAAACAAAAAAGCTAAACCATATGGAGGCATACATAAAATTTTTGATGAACTTTCAGATTATGCAGAGGAATTTATCATTGGATATTTAGAAGCAAAATGCGGATGCAAAGTTTCAAAAGAAGATGTTATAAAAGAAGCTACATTTACATCAGTATGGGATGGATATGGAATTACCACTCCCTGTAAGGTTAATACTGTAACAAGAGAAATCTTTGATATTGAAAAGATTGACGGTCTAACCGACAGAGAATATGTTACAGTAGATGGCGTAGAATATTGTGCAGGCAGTGTTTATTCTGAAACAGAAGGATGGAATCCAGATAAAGATTATTGGTATAATTAGAACGATGAAACAATGATTTCAGAAACGGAGTGATTAAAATGATTTATAAAATTGAAAAGAGATGTGAATTTGGAGGAGGTTCAATGACATCACATTATGAAGTGATAAGTTATACTCATCGCTCTAGTATTGGTATTTTGATGAATGGTAAAACACTCAAAAAAGGAACTAAAGAGCAATGCCAAAAGTATTGTGGTAAATATAATATACAAATTGAGGAAGACATATTATAAGGAAATAGAATGATGACTGAAGAATTTCGATGGATTCCTACAAAAGAAAAGAACCCTTCTCAAAGCGGTGTATATAAATGTACATTAAAATGTCATAATCGTGAAAATGATATTGGCAGAGATTTATGTGTTGATTGTAAACGAAAATGGTTATTACAGGAAGTAGATAAATAACCATCTAAATAAGGATTTAGGTGATTTTAATGAAAAAATTATTTGATTTTATATATGGTCTACTCTTGCTATTAGGCATTTTTGCAGGAATATATGGAATTGGCTATGAAAATACCATTCTTAAATGGATTGGAGCAATCATAGTATTTGGAATGCCTACTGTAATTGCTCTCATAGAAAAAGTAATAGAAAATTAAATAAGGATTTAGCGGAGGTAGAAGAATGATATTATTGCAAGACGGTGTAGAAGTGCTTTGCCCGATTGGATATTGTAAAGCAGATGATGAAAAAAGAAATCCAAATGATATAGAACAATGCCCGATTGGGTGTGAAACGTGCGCCGGAGACTGTTTTTATTATGATGAGGATTTAAACTAAACTGAAATTTAGGAAATACAAAAAAGTATAGAAGTATTTGAACATCCAGCAGAACATATATTTGTTGAGAAAGATGGGTCAATATCTTACAGTGTAGATATGGTAAGAGCGTTTAATATAGCTATTGAACAATTACAAAATTATGATGAACAGTTAAAAGAATATGGTTGGTAAATAAGAAATTTAAAGGTAAAGAAAATATGGCATGGTATTTAAACTGAGATTTGAGGTAATTAACTTTATGAATGCTTATAAATTTAGATTAACAGATTTTGCAACATCATACACAATAATTATTCTTGCTGAAAATAAAAAAGAAGCTATCCATATTTTTTGTATAGAATATGACAAAAACAAAGATGCAGCAAAGAGTTCCTTAGAACAGGTCTATAAAAAATCAGGCATTATTTTTGAAGAAAAAGATGATTATTAATTTATGGAATAGAAGATATGGAAAATGCTTATTAACGTTTATAAACTTAGATTAACTGAAAGCAGGTGTTACTTTGCATTATTATTATGTATATGGTGGGAAAAGAAACTTAAATTTTCACGCTTGGTTAAGTGATATATCAATTGAAAGATTAAAAAAACGAAGGTTGTACTGTAGAAATACGGGACTATGAATATGATTGAATAAGAAACAAATTTTATTATTAAGTGAGGTAGAAAAATGCAAAAATTCCCTGGTATTCATCGAATAGCTGGAACTATATATAGCGATATGAACTGTGATGAGGCATTGCGAAAAGTATATGCACATATAGCAGAAAGTAAGAAAACTAAAAAAATAAATAACTATTTTTCAATTATTGCCAGTCATTGCTATATCTTGGATAACAGTTCGACAAAGACATTTCATTCTGATATTGTAAGCAAGTATTCAGATGTTTCATGGGATGAAGCAATGGTTGAAGTCATGAATAAGTTACCTAAAATGCATTATATTTTCCCAGTAGAAATTGCAATCAGTATTATTGTAGATACATGCAGAAAAGTAGATGATTTAGCTATTGAAGCTGACCATTTGGAAGAACCTGAAAGAGATAACGACTAAAATTAAGGAAAAAGGACTTTATTATGTTTAGAAGAAAAGCAAAATGGATTTATTTTAGAAATGAAAAAGGATTTAAACAATGTAAATGTTCAAATTGTTTCACTTCATATGGCTGTTTAGATACGCCATATTGTCCAAATTGTGGACGGAAAATGGTAAGAGGAAAAAAGGAGAGTATAGATAATGAATAAGAAATCAACACTTTATATCATTGAAAAATATAAACACAATACCCATGATTTAGAAGAAACTATTGTACTCCCGATTCATACAACGACTAAGGAAACACTTATTCCTTATCTAAATAGAGACTGTGATATTTGGTATGGAAGACATAACAAACGAAATGGACGAGCTTATAAAATAAGTCCTTATCGTTTTGGCGAAGAGTGAAAGTACTATAGTACATGTACAAGGAGGCTATTATAAAAATGTTCCCAATTATAACTGAAAGTAGACAAAAGCTGTATGAAAAAGTTTATATAAGTAATAAAAATTTTAATAATGAAATTCCATGTATCTGTGGATATTATGGCAGAGCTTGTCGAAAAATGGGAGAAAGAGCAAACTCAATTCCATGCCAGAGATGTACTTTAGCCATTTTTGTTTCTACAATTAATGTTATATTAGATACATGTGAAGAAAAAGAAAAAATGGGTATTGAAAAATTATATGATTCTGATTTTCTTGATATCCAGGAAAAGTTAGAAGAAAAAATGATTCATGTTGATATTTCATATATTTATGCAATATTTGAAGCATTAAATTTCATACAAAAAGGAGATTAATTAAATGAGTGTACTTATAACACAACTTATATTTTTTGGACCCATGATATTATTCGGAATTTCTATAGTTCTGTTCTACACAATTGGACTGATTAATGGGAACCCTCGAAGCCAAACGAATGCCCTCCATTGTCTACTATATTTTGTAATGGAAACATGTACAAATAGGTTCTTTTATGGAAACCAACCTATTAACGAAAAAGTTCTTGAATTTAATATAACAGGAATTATTGCATGTATTATGGCTTTGTTGCCTTTTCTTATAATATTATTAGATTTATTCTTTAAATTAAAAAAGAATTGATAGAGAACATAAAACAAATATTAACCCATTTATAACCAATATCAAAATATACCACAACGCAGCTTTAGCTTGGTTGTGTGTAAAAATATTCTACGAATATTTTTAATGAATTCGTTTCACGAATTTAATACAGAAAATTTAAATAATGTGAAAACATCAAATTATTTAAATTCTATCAAAAATAGCAAAATATATATTACTTTTGCTATTTTTTTTGACATATATATTTAGTATATAAATAGAAATGAGGATTTTTATGAATAATAGATGGGAACTACAACCAGAATTAAGACAGAAATACTTTCTATATATTGAAGAGTATTTAAATAAATTAGATGCAATGTCTGTAGATGAAATTGAATATTCTTTGTTTGAAAACGTTATATTGGATTTATCAGACACAGGATTGTCTCCATATACATTAGGGCTTTTATTATCAGAATTTGGATATGAAAAGATAAAACAAGAAAATAATGGCTGGGAAATGGATTTATGGATTCGTTTAAATAGAAAAGGACATAATAATTGTTTGAGTAAATACATTACAATTGATAGTTGCGGACAAACATTTAAATTACATTTATATCCAACAGATATAGCGGAGTGTTGAAATGAAAGAAGATAATACAAATGAATATTTGATTCATTATATGGATAACAATAAAATTTTAATATCGGCAAATTACAATAATGCTTCTCTTTTCAGATATGTTGATGCAGAGAACCGATTCTATTATGCAAATTTTTTTAAGGATAAGATTGGCAAATTGGTCAATCGGTTAAGGAAAAATCCGTTCTGGGATAAACCTAGCTATGGTATTTTAATAGATGACATAGAATCCATATATTGTGGGGCAGATTTATGTTTCAATTCAATCATTAAAGATTCGAATGCTATCCAAAATGAAGAAAAAGAAGCATTGGAAACATTACCTAAAGATGAAGAATGTGAAGAAAAACAGAAAATAGAGAATGTGAAGAAGCTTTCTGATTATATAGGGATTTTAAAAACCTATGTAAATGATGTTTTTATACCAGAACCATTTAGGGAAAAAGATGAAGAATGTGAAGAAAAACAGAAAATAGAGAATGCGAAGGAATTTTCTGATTATATAGGGATTTTAAAAACCTATGTAAATGATGTTTTTATACCAGAACCATTTAGGGAAAAAATTAAAAATATCTGTGATATAGGGGTAAATTCCATTCAAATTATGGTGGAAAAGGAATCTGCTTATATCTCAGACCAAAGTGCGATTGAATATAGGTTAAAAAACCTAATTGACCTTTTAATACAGTATAAATCAGTAAACAGATATGCAAGATACATAGGCGAAGGAAAGAAAGAATCGTTAGACTCATTATTATCCGAGCATTTACAATATACAATTACAGCCTTAGAGGATTTTAATAAGACGTTAATTGAACTTGATATCCATAATTTAGAGACACAGCTTAAAGTTGCACTAATCAATCAAGATAACCAGTTCCATTATTATAATACAAAGAAAAAAGATGATTCAATAAAAGAGGGATAAATATGTGTTTTCATTTTAAGTCCATATATAAAAATCTACAGGAAAAACACAAAAAGAAAGTAGCAGTCCAATTGATTAAGGAAAAACAAAAAACATTGCGGGAACAGCTTGCTTTATTGAAAGAATATATTAACCACTTGGCAAAATATATAGAAATATCTTTAGATGATTTAGAGGCATATATTAATGTATATAATGCCCTTGTTATTTTATATAACAATATGACTCAAATACAATACCAAATAGAGACTAATGAAATATGGGAAACCAATTATTTTACCTCGCAAAATATACTTTACTTGCCAGTAGGCTGTAAAAAAGAAATGCTGGATTACAATGAGATAAAAAAAACATATGAAGAATACCATAATATATTAAAAAGTGACATTAATTATAAAAAAATTGATTAAAAGGTATAATTTAAAAAGACTATTTTTGATACTTTTTTATACATATAAAAACAGGAAAGTGAGTGAAACAAACATGGATTACAAAAAATATATAAATGGACCAGATTATGGGTTTTTAAGGACAAATCCAAACTTAGGAGACAATATTTGTCTTTTGACATTAGGTGGAAGCAGGGCTTATGGAACAAATCTACCAGAAAGTGATGTGGATGTCCGAGGGTTTGCAATGAATAAGCCATTAACGGATTTTGAACAGGTAGTCGAGACAAATACGGATACAACGATTTATAGTTTTGATAAAATCGTAAAGTTGTTATTATCCTGTAACCCAAATACGATTGAAATTTTTGGCTGCAAGCCAGAGCATTATCTGTATCTAAATGAAGTTGGGCAGGAACTTTTATCCCATGCAAATGATTTTTTAAGCGTAAAAGTAATTACTAGCTTTGGCGGATACGCAAATGCTCAGTATAATCGATTAGAACATGGGTTATTGGGGAACGGAGAAAATGACGATAAAAAACTCCTAATGTTAAAACATAGCCTGGAATCTGCAATGCAGGCATTTAATACGATGCATAAAGATATCTCATGCGATTTAGACATTCGTTTGGCAAGTACTGATGAAGTAAAATTTTTATATCCTAAGAGAAAAATAGTAGAAGACACCAGCAATGACCATATTTTAGTCAGTGGTAATTTTAACAGTCTGCCCGTAACAGACTTTAAAGAAATGATTTCTTCTTTACATAAAATTCAAAGTGAATATGGTCAGATTAATAAAAGAAATACAAAAAAGACAGATGTTAAACTTGCAAAACATATGATGCATCTAGTTCGTCTTTTTTTAATGGGAACTGATTTAAATAAGGGAAATGGTATTATTACTTATCGGACGAAAGAGCATAACATGTTAATGGATATCAGACTTGGGAAATATATGACTGGAAATGGTATGCAGGTAAGACCAGAATTCTATGACCTATTAAAAGAAATCCAAAAAGAATATGAATATTCTGTAAAACATACAGTATTGCCTGAGACTCCAAATATAGATTCCATTAATGAAATGGTTATTGATATGCACTATAGAATGAAAAATATGAAACAAATGGAAAACGAATATTCTGATTATGAAAGAAATAATGAATAAAAAATTGGAGTAAAATAGAATGGAATATAATTACGAAGAAAAAATAATTACAAAACGACATATTGAATCGAAACTATTTCCAGAAAATGATAAATATGAATATATTTATGATACAAAAAATGTAACGAAAAATGGAATAACAACAGAAAATACATATATTTCTCTTTGCCAAAAAGGTAGGAACGATAATATTGAAGGAATGAATCCTGTAGATACAAAGATTTTTGTCGAAGATACTTATAACCAAAATATGCAGGTATGTATGATATCGAATAGCCAGTATCAAGATGTTCTGCATGGAATAAAACATATTACAGAAATAGTAGAACCATATGATTATGATACTTACGATAAAAACGAATATACATTAGTATTATGGAATTGGGCATCGCATGATATTAGGACGCTTGATGGGGAATATATTGTATTACCAATCACCATTTCATATATGCAAGGTGTTACTGAAAAGACATATGATTTAAATGATTTGATTGCAAAAATTAAAAATGGAAAATTTCAATATAATGTATTACGCAATAGTACATTCGATAAAGAAACAGAATTAAAAATACGTGATATCCCATACTATAATGCAAGTGAAAACGAAAGAAAACACATTAATTGTCAAATTATTCCTGATTTAGAAACATATACAGAAATGAAAAAGATGGAATTTGATTTTGAAAAAGTCCATTATATGTTGAAAAAATTATATGGGATAGAACGATTACCTGAAAAAGAATATGACGATAATGAAATGGAGTACTAAAGAAAACTATGATTTATTATGCAGGAATTGGTAGTAGAGAAACACCACAAAAAATATTAGATGGGTTCCAAAGTATCGGAACTATTTTAGCAAAAAGAGGATATTGTCTAAGGTCTGGAAGGGCAGACGGGGCTGATAAAGCTTTTGAAATTGGTTGTGACAAAGCAAATGGTAGAAAGGAAATCTATTTACCCTGGAAAGGGTTTAATGGTTCCAGTTCTAATTTATTTGTCGGTAATTTACAAAAAGAAGCAGAAGCAATTTCTATTGCTAGTAAATACCATCCAGCATGGGGCAAGTGTAAAGACGGTGCAAAGAAATTAATGCAGCGTAACACTTACCAGGTATTAGGACAAGATTTGGAAACACCATCTGATTTTGTTATTTGTTATACAGATAGAGGGCTTGAGAAGGGCGGTACTGCCCAAGCTATTAGAATTGCAAAGGATAATGATATCCCAATTTTTAATGTGGGAAATTATTGTAATTATGAAAATGATACTGTCATGTTAAATAAAGAAATTTGTAATAAAGCATTTAAAGAATTTATATACAATATTGAACAGAATAAAAAACTAGAAGACGAATTGGAAAGATAATAAAAAAATGGTATACCAAGGATAAAACTTGATATACCATTTTTATAAATAGTCAGCTAGAAAACCCATTACCTTTAGGTAGTGGGTAGTTCACTTATAATTTTCCGCTAAACTTGGCGAATTTTTAAGTAAATTTTTAACTGTTAAATTTTCTGTTTTATCATTTGCAAGCCTAAGATTTCTATCACAAGATAATAATGCCTCCTTTGTTTTTTGCAGGTGGAGAATTGCTTTGTCTATCTCTGATAAAGTATCGCTAAATTTACGACTAGCCAATTCGTAATTTTTTGAAAAAGATGATTTAAACAGGGTAACTTGATTTTCCAATTCTGTAATATCTATGTTTGTCCTTTGAGCATGGATAAGCTCTTGTTTTAATTGAACCTGTTTCATTGCTGCGTTTCTGAGTGTTGTAATGATAACAATGAAAAACTGTGGTCGGATAACATACATTTTTTCATATCTGTGACTGACATCTACAATACCCTGATTATATAAATCAGAATCGGTTTCAAGTAAAGAACAAAGGACTGCATATTCACAATTCTTTTCATTACGGTCTTTATCAAGTTCTTTGAAAAAATCAGCATTTTTATGTTTCTGCTGTGTTGTCTCCATTTCATTTTTCATCTCAAACATAATAGATACAAGCTCATTACCTTCGTTATCGAAAGCACGATAAATAAAATCACCTTTACTGCCTGTTTCAGAGATTTCATTATCTTTTTCAAAATAATCATGAGGAAAAGCAGTGGCTCTTAACTTATCAAATTCATTCATACAGTGTTGTTCCAGACTTTCGCCAATCATTTTTGTACTGGAACGTGCCTTTAAGTCTTTGTAATAGTCTACTTCGGTTTGAAGACGTTTTATATCTTCAGAATACTGTAATTTTGCAGTATCTAAAGTAGTTTTCATCTTATTTTCCTGTTCTAATTTCATGACTTTTAAATCAGATTCATACTTTTGTTTTTGAACTTTTAACTCTTCAGAGACTCTTTTCTCTAATGACTGTTCAAACTCTTTATCTCGTACCTGATTTAAAATAAAAGCATAATCATTTTCATTAATTTGAAAATCTTGTCCACAATGAGGACAATGAATTATTTTATCTGCCATATAAATTACCTTTCTAATGTTTCTTCTTTTTCTTTTACTTTAAAATATTTAGATAAAATCTGATTTAATAATGGCTTTTCATCGTATCGGATTCTAATTAATGGAATACGATGGTCAAGACACCATTCATTTTTGAGTTCATCGTATTGTTTCTGTTGTTTAAATTTTTCTTCGCCACCAAAATGTTCTACAGGATGAAAATGTTGTTCTCCGTCAAACTCAATCATATATTCATTATCTACATAGAAATCAAAATATTTCCTGATTTCTGGAATATACTTTTGACGTTCATATGAAATATGATTGGCATCTAACCATTCAGCAATACAACGTTCTCCGTCATATCTGTCTTTAAAATTTGTTTCGATTTGATTCATGTCTACAATGATGTCTTTTGCAGAACCATTTACAAACAATTCATGTATAAAAACAAGCTTTAAATATTGATTACCTTTTGGTCCACACCATACATGAGAAAAATGTCCTTTTCTGATATGGGGTCGTGGTGAAGATGATTTCTGATTATGCCCGTTATAATAATGTTTTTCAGTTTCTTTCCATAATCGTATTTTTTCTCCATAGCGAACTCCAACGTCCCATTTTTTGATTTCGCTAAATTTGTTTTTTGGCGTTGTATATGGTTTATAAGTCTGTTTTGTAACAGGATTTTCCTGTATATGGTGCTAGAATATAACCATAGACACGAAATGTTGAACAAGCTATACTTATAGAA
>ERZ791734.166-NODE-166-length-113362-cov-25.940092_pt1 | contig 113362 bp, 101 predicted proteins | sample MGYA00509953_ERZ791734 | MGnify/ENA primary metagenome ERZ791734 (study PRJEB30046, sample SAMN00792038) | human gut metagenome | study: EMG produced TPA metagenomics assembly of the A metagenome-wide association study of gut microbiota in type 2...
CTGCATACTATGTGAAATGCACTTGAAGTTCAATCGTGCTGACTCTTAGACTTTTTCTTAGCTACCCAGCTAGCTTCGTACATGGATGTACGAAGCAATGAGGCCGCGCCACGGACGGCGCGTCCGAATGGTAGCGTCACCTATAACTACCTATATGAAAAGTCTTAGAGACAGCCGATTGAAGCTTCTGGCATTGAACATAGTGTGCAGAACTGCCTGTAGCTTATATTTGTCGTCCGTTCGTCACCAACTAATATTCAACTAAACAACAATATAGAATATATTTATATGGAAACAAACTTTTAATAAATATGAAACAGAATTTTAATAAATGGTACTAATTTACTATGTTATCCTATGTACTTTTTTGTGTGATATTGCTAAGATTAGCAAGTAAGACATCATATGTTAAAGCATATTGCACAAACATGTGCATGAGGAGGTAAAACATGGAAGCTAACATTAGCAAGGGTGCCCGCAAAGGATGGGCATGGATACTTGCAGCATTGATGGTTGTAAGTGTCATTATTCCAACTACAATATCTACCGCAAAGGCAGAGGTTGGAACAGTACAGTTCAATGGAACAGCGCAGGGCTGGCTTGAATCAGCTTACGCTGAGTGGTCTATTGACAAGGAAGCCGATGGATATACAGCATATATCAAAAAGGCTTCACAGTCAGATTCAGCATATGCAAGAATCGACAATGAACTTATAAGAAGGTACAAGAGTTACTACAGGGTAGATGCCATGGGTCTTTCGGCAGGAGACTATGTTATCAGGGTAGTACCAGTAAAGAATGGAAAAGAAGTAACAGCTAAGGCTAAGGTTACAGATGTTCTTAAGGTAAGCTCATATGACAGATCAGGCTTTGCATTTTCTTCTGAATCAAGATACAAGACAGGTTCAGGAGCATATAACGAAGATGGAACACTTAAGAGTGATTCAATCGTTCTTTATGTAACTAATGATAATGCTAAAACTGTAAAAGCAGGCATTATGGAAGGAAAGGGCGAGAAGGAGTACACAGGACTCCAGACAATTATTGATGCATATACAAAGAGTGCCAGTAAGGGTGTAGAAACAAGGGCACTTGATGTAAGAGTAATAGGATGTCTTACAGATTCGGGTATGGATAAGTTTTCAAGCTCATCTGAGGGTGTGCAGATAAAAGGAGCAAGTGCTTATTCTAATATTAACATGACTTTTGAAGGAGTTGGCGAGGACGCAAGCATAAGCGGCTTCGGTTTCCTTTTAAGAAATGCAGGTAATGTAGAAATGAGAAACCTCTCAATACTTAACTTTATGGATGATGGTATCTCACTAGATACAGCTAACTGCAACGTATGGATACATAACGTAGACCTTTACTATGGCAAGGTTGGTGGGGACGCTGACCAGGCTAAAGGTGATGGATCTATAGATATAAAGGGTGATTCACAGTATATAACAGTTTCATATGTACATTTCTATGATTCAGGTAAATGTTCATTGTGTGGTATGAAGAGCGAGAGTGGTCCTAACTACATTACTTATCATCATAACTGGTTTGATCATTCAGACTCAAGACATGCCAGAGTAAGAACTATGTCAGTACATATGTATAACAATTATTATGATGGTAACGCAAAGTATGGTGTAGGTTCAACTATGGGTTCTTCTGTATATGTAGAGAACAACTACTTCAGAAACTGCAAGTATCCTATGCTTTCATCTAATCAGGGTTCTGATGCTTTAGGCGAAGGCACATTCTCAGGTGAGAACGGCGGCATCATAAAAGCTTATGGCAACGAAATAGTTGGAGCAACAGGTATCATATATGCTAATGCAGCATCAGTTACAGGTGAAGCTGCCAATGCAGCAACATTTGATGCATATCTGGCTGCTTCTGCCGGTGAAAAGGTACCATCATCATACAAGACAGTAGCTGGTGGCACAACATACGATAACTTTGATACAACTAAGGATCTTGGAGTAAAGGCAGGAAGCCTTGTAGCAGCAAAGGATGTTCCAGCACTTGTTACATCTTCTAAGGGAGCAGGAAGCCTTGGCGGTGGTGTTATTGACTGGAAGTTCAGTGATGAAGACGACACAGCTTATGTTGTAGATAAGGATTTAAAAGCAGCTGTTACGAATTATAAAAACACAGAGCTTGTGGCTGTTGGTGGAACTAATGCCAACATAGTAACTCCAGAGCCTTCTACAGATGAAACAACAAAGGCAACAGAAGAGGAAACTAAGACTACAGAAAAGGCTACTACATCTAAGGCAACAGAAAAAGAAACTAAGACTACAGAGAAGGCTACTACATCTAAAGCTACAGAAGCAACAAAGGTAACTGAGAAGGAAACTACAGGTGCAGGTTCAGATACTAAAAACAGTTATGATAAGACAAGTCTCTCATATTCAGGTACATATACAGATTTAAGTACAAAGAAGGATTCAGATTTTAAGAATGCAAAGTATGTTTCATCAGCATCTGATATTCTTACAGCTATAAGCAGTGCTAAGGCAGGAGATGTTATCATAGTTAAGGCTGGAACTTACAAGTTTACAGATACGATAGTTATTAATAATGCCATGAATGGAAAAAGCGGCGCTTATATAGTTGTAAAAGCAGCTGATGGTGCAGAGGTTAAGTTTGATTTCTCAGCACAGACACTTGATGGCGCAAACAGAGGTGTTGTTGTAGATGGAGATTACTGGTATTTTGAGGGAATCAACTTCTATGGAGCTGGTGATAACGGCGTGCTACTTGCTGGTAACAACAACATATTTGAAAAATGTGTATTCGAAGCAAACAGAGATTCAGGACTTCAGATATCAAGATATGACACAACAGCAGCAACTAAAGATTTATGGCCATCAAACAACCTTATAATCAACTGTACAGCATTTGATAACTGTGATTATCCAGACCAGGGTGGTACAGGTGAAAATGCAGATGGTTTTGCAGCAAAGCTTACATGCGGCGAAGGCAATGTATTTGATGGATGTATATCATATTGCAACTCTGATGATGGATGGGATCTTTTCGCTAAGTCAGCTACAGGTCCTATCGGTGTGATAACTATAAGAAACTGTGTTTCATTCGGCAATGGAACATTATCTAACGGAGTTCATTATGCTAACGGAGATATGAATGGCTTTAAGCTCGGTGGTTCAGGTGTAGGTACACCTCATGTTGTACTTAACTGTCTCTCGTTTAACAATGGGGCAACAGGATTCACTGACAACAACAATCCATCAGGTCTTACAATCATGAATGCCACAGCATGGGGCAATGGTAAGTCAGCAAAGAAGGGCAACTTCTTATGCTACAGAGCATCAAATAAGGCAGTGTACGTAGGTCTTGTTTCAGCAAATGCTATAGACTCAGATAAATTTACAGGTAATATGAGTGATTCTATATACTATAATACAGGTAAGTATTACAGATTATCAGGATTATTACCAACACCAGTTGTTAGTGGCGACAAGAAGGGTACAGTAGTTGATAATCCATCTAATGTATCAGGAATGTTTAAAAATGCTGTTGATTTTATCAATCTTAATGGTAATGTAGACAAGCAGTTAAGAAATTCTGATGGAACTATTAATATGAAGGGTCTTTACGAAACACAGGGAAGTTATTCAACACTTGGAGCACATTTTGGTGTAGCTAATCAGGTTATAAGTGTTACAGGCAAGACATCTGGTGAAGTAAAGCCAACAGAGAAAACAACAAAAGCAACAGAAAAAACAACAGAAACAACAAAGGCAACGGAAAAAACAACAGAAACAACAAAGGCAACAGAGAAAACAACAGAAGCAACAAAGGCAACAGAAAAAACAACAGAAGCAACTAAAGCTACAGAATCAAAGACAGATTCGACTGTAAGCGGTACCAAGCTTGTTCTAAATGCTAATGATGTAAATACAGGAAAGTTAAAATCAACACTTACTGTTGATGGCTTTAAAATTGTTGCCGGAAGCAAAGCAACAGTTACAGTAGATAAGAGCAGAAAGGAATATAAAGGAATAGACTTTACAAGAAGAATCAAGCTTTCTGGTAAAGGCAGTACAAGTGGAAGAGCTATTGCGTTTAAAACAGCTGGAGAAGCTAAGGTGAAGGTATATGCAACAAGCTCAAGCACAGATGAATCAAGACTTATTAAGATAGTTGATAAGAATGGAAAGGATATTACATCTACATCAAAGATTCCAGGAAATTCACTTAAGTCAGTTTCATTCAGAGTGCCAGTTGCAGGTGAATATTATCTTATAGCCGAGGATGGCGGAGTTAATATTTACTATGTTGAAGTATCTAATGGAGTTGCATACTAAGTAAGCGTTAAAAAATCTTATCATGTAGGTTAAGAAAGACTTTTTGTCTTATGACGTTTACATCATATCAGTTATAAAATATAAGCGGATGTTTGTTATTCAGACATCCGCTTTTTTGGTAAAATAATAGTATGAACAATAGGTAAAAAATAAAATAGGATATGAATAACAGTATTGAAAATAATAGTATGAAATAATAGGTTGATAAAGCAGCAGATTGCAAATATAATAAATATGAATAAGATATTTTGGGTGTAAGAAATATAAGTATATGGCCAAGTATATTCAGAAATGTATCCATATGTATAACTAGAAATATATTTTATAGAAAAGAGGAAAGAGAACATCATGAAGATAAAGACCGTTGCTATATTAGGAGCAGGAGCTGTAGGTTCATATGTTATATGGGGACTTGCAGGCTTAAAGGATGTAAGGCTGGGGCTAATAGCACAGGGAGAACGTCAAGAAAGGCTGAGAAAAGAAGGTTGTCTTATAAACGATGAAGTATACAGACCAGAGGTGTGGACACCCGAAGAAGCGCATAATACAGGCGTTGACCTTTTGATAGTTTCGTTAAAGTATGGAGCTTTAAAAGGAGCACTTGACAACATTGCTACAGCTATTGGAGAAAACACTATAGTTATGAGTCTTATGAATGGTGTTGACAGTGAAGATATCATTGCAGACAGGATAGGCATGTCACATATTGTATATTCACTTATAAAGGTTGCCTCTCATAGAGATGGCAGGGGATATTACTTTAATCCTGATACAACAATAGGAATTATTTTTGGGGAAACAGCAGATAAGGTATCTGCATCAGACAAGATATCAGAACAGACACTTGTGAGTGACAGGATAAAGTTGATAGATGAGCTTTTTGCAGCCAGCAGGCTTAACTACAGAGTGACAGAGCATATAAAAGAAGAAATGTGGAGTAAGTTCAGACTTAATGTAAGTAATAATCTTCCACAGGCAGTACTTGGTGCAGGTGTCGGATGTTACAGGGATAGTGAACATATGAAGGCTATAAGCGATGGTTTAAGACATGAGCTTGAAACAATAGCTAAGGCAAAAGGAATAGATTTAAGTGTTATTGATAATTTATCGTCACGTGGAAGTGCAGTGCCGCCAACAGCAAGATACTCTACACTTCAGGATATAGATGCTAAAAGACATACCGAGATAGATATGTTTTCCGGTGCACTTATGCGTATGGGAGAAGAATTTGGAATACCAACGCCTTATAACGAATACACTTATCATATTATTAAGGCGATAGAAGAAAAGAATGATGGTAGGTTTGATTACGATAAGGGAAATGAAGAATTGACATATGCAAGGTGAAATTTGAAAAGAGTTACTACTGATTGAAGAATAGGAACACAAAAAGTATCTTATTCTTGTTGGTACAAGCTATGGATTTGATGCCAAGCTTGCAGAAATAAAAGGTATGTTTAAAATATGCGGTATTAATCCTGGTGAGTTTATCTTAGATGGTAAGCCTCTTGCTGAAAAGGGAGCAGCAGTTAAAGAAACAGTAGTTATAAATTCAGTTGCAAGAAAAGTTGATGTTGATAAAGAAATATTGCCACCAAATAAGCTGAATTATTTTAAAGCGAAGAAAGAACATATAGTTGATGGAATATCTTATTACGTAAGTACAAGATATAACAGAGAGCAGGGAATAGCACAGCTTGAAAAGATGCTTGTTTTATGTGAGGGTAGTGTGAATGCGTTTGTTATTACTGCTAAACCAGAAAAGGCTACTCATAAATAATATAATTAAAAGTGATTTTTTGATTTTTAAAACTAAGGAGAGGGTATGAAAATTTTGATTTTCATGCACAGAAATGGAGATTAATATGAAGCGAAATAAATACAAAGATTATCTGTGGTATACGGCACTTGCAGTATTTATTATATGTGTGATTGAAGGTATATTTTTCTACCATAATGTAGATAATCCGTTTCTTAAAGTAACATTAAACATACAGAATGCAATTAAAGCGTATAAGATAGATCCGGATATAAAGCAGAAAGAAGCTATTGCGTATATGCAGGCAACAGGTGGTGGCATATTAAGTGGGATAATAACATATGTGTATTGTATTGCTGTTATTGTTGCGCCATTCTGTACAATAGGTGCATTAACCGTTCTTATCAGAAAACCAGCCAGCTATGTCAGAGGACTGTTTAGCCAGAGAAATAAAAAGCGCGTATTGGTTATTGGTGAAGGAAAATATAAGTTTCCTCTTATAGATGCATTGACGAAAGATTGTCGTGTTACAGTGGTTGAAAGCACAATACTTTCTGATGATAAGAAGCTTAAATATATAAACAAAGGTGTAAAGTTTGTGCAGAAGTATCAGGATATGCATATGGAAAGTGTAATAAAAATGCTTGATATGTGTAAATTCAGTGATGTTTTTCTGTGTGATGATAATTCAATAGAAAATATTGAATGTTTAAATGCATTTACAAAGAGCTTTGAAAAAAATATAAATGCATCTGAAAATAAAGAGTATCTGCAGATTCATCTGTGCTGCAATGACAATTCAATGGCAGAACTGATAAGACAGTATTATGATAAAATAGATACAAGAACTTTTGATCTTGACATAGTAGATGTTAATAAAATGGCTGTCAATAAAATGTATAAAGAACATCCTGTATATACAGCTAATAAGGGTGATGATTATGATGTTCATATAGGAATCATTGGATTTGGTGATTTTGGCCAGAGTGCATTAATACAAGGACTTAATATGTCGGTTTTATCAGCAGAGTCTACTATATGTATAGATGTATTTGATAAGGATATGGAATCAATAATAGGAAGCTTCATGAAGAATTTTTCAGTTGATGTCCTGAAGGGATTGAAGTTCATAAAAGAAGATATATATGAAGGTAAAAGTATTGAATATTATGAATTGAAATTTCCATTTGATACAATACCAGATCAATTTGGTATAGATGGAAAGGTATGTTTAAGATTTTTTAATACGGATGCAAGGACATTACAGTTTAACAGTATTTTTAAAAGATGTAATGACGACAAATTATTTACATATCTTATTGTGGCGATGAGTGATACACATTCAATGTCTAATACACTTATTGAATTGAAGCAGCTGTTATACAATAAGGGTGATAGCTGTATTAATATTCCTATAGTTGTCAGGGCTAAGGAAAACAATGATTTTGCTAATATTTATGGTGAGAAGAATCTATTTACAATAAACAGGAATAAAGATATTTTTTCATATGCTTCTATAACTAATCGTGATATTGTAAATGATGCAAAGATATTTAATCATAGATACAATATGTTATATGAAATAATAAGCAGATATAAAGCAGATAAAAATATTGTTGTGGATGATAAGTTTATGTTATCTGAAGATATAGAGGAACGTCTTAAGAAAGATTCAATAGAGCTTGATGAGAATAAGAAAATATCAGAAGAAATAGATGAGGTATGGCATAATAAGGGCATATTTGACAGGGAATCAAGTATAGCACAATCATTGCATCAGGATATTAAAAAATGGATTATTTATGAAAAACATGCATATTCTCTTACAGATAACAGAGAAGAGCTTGAAAGAATTGAACACAGAAGATGGAATATTTTCATGATAACACATGGCTTTAAATATGAGAAAGCTGAAAGAAAAGATATGTATGCTAAAACACATCCATGTATTTCAAAATGGGAAGTTCTGAAGGTAGAAAAGCCAGATACATTAGAGTATGACTTTACACCATATTACATATTAAAAGCAGACAGATGATTTAATTGAATATCAGTAAGTAAATTACACCACAACCAGACAAATATAAGATACAGGCAGTCCTGCATACTATGCGAAATGCACTTGAAGTTTGATTGTGATAGTTCTTAGTCTTTCCCTTAGCCAACCAGCTAGCTTCGTACACGGATGTACGAAGCAGCGAAGCCGCGCCATGGACGGCGCGTCTGAGCGGTAGCGTCAGCTGACATAGTTTATATGGAAAGGCTTAGAAATATCCAATCAAAGCTTCTGGCATTGAACATAGTATGCAGGACTGCCTGTATCTTATATTTGTCGTCCGTCCGTCACCAACTAAAATTCAATCAAACTATTGTTTGAAATTGTTATTGTACATTACTGTTATTTGGTGTATTATTGCCATTTATATTTCTGTTATCGTTCATATTTCTGCCGCCATTCATGTTATCTCCACGGCCACCACCATTAAAACCGCCTGGATTGCTGCCAAAGCCGCCGGCATTGGATGCACCCATGGTTCCTGCAGATTGTGTCCAGTTTGTTAATGAAGAACCATCGCAGTAAAGAGTGTATTCAGTGTTTGTTGTAAGAGCAGATGCGCATATCCAGCCATTTGAGTAACTGTTGTTTAATGTAAAGCTTATTATTTCATTACCGCTGGAATCTTTTACTGAGTAGCTTCCTGAGTTAAATGATACAGAGCTGAATACGTAAGCATTAACTGAATTTACAGGAGTTTCACATATACCGCCTAAAGCTACACATGTTCCACCAGTTATAGTAATATTTCCATCAACATCAATAGAACCAGATACCTGACCTGATGAACTGCCGCCTTTCACAAAAACCATACCGCCAGACTGTGTGTAGCTGCCGTTAGAATCTATACCATCTGTATCGCCAGAACCGGTTGTTACATCAACGTATCCACCAGTTATATTAATAAGAGGAGTAGATGTGCCATCTCCGGTACATGCATTAATGCCATCATCAGCTGCATATACAAAGCTTTGTCCACCACTGATGTTGATTGTTATAGCCTCAAGACCCTCGTAGGATGTTAAAACATTTATATATCCATCAGTTATATTAAGCTCTTTATCTGCATGTATTCCATCATCACCTGTAGAGATTGTGATAGTTCCACCTGATATAGATATTATACCATTGCCATCTTCGCCGGTTTCAAGAACACCAGAATCTGAGTTGGCATGAATACCATCATCAGTTGAACTTATGTTAATGGCTGTACCAGATATATTTATCTCGCTCTCGGCTTTGATTCCCTTTGTAGAGTAAGACTTTTTAGATGAATTTCCTGAGCTGTTATTGCCTGGCATACCATTAGCAGCTCTGTTTCCACCGCCGAAGTTACCTTTCATGCCAGAATTGCTGCTACTGTTATTCATATCAGGAGGATTGCCCATGTTACCATTGTTCTGAGTATTGTTCATATCGGGTGGAGTTCCCACGCTGCTGGCTGAAGAACCGGAGTTGTCAGCAGCCACGGCTTCACTATAATCAGAATAAGTATCTGTATATATATTCAGATTTCCATCACCTGAAACATCTACACCATATGCAGCATCTATGCCGTCACAGGCAGCATATATATCAATATTTCCACCAGATATTATTACATTTCCTTTCTGTTTTCCTTTGGTTGAAAGACTGCTGTTTGATGTTTTGATGCCATCGCCTTTTCTGGATATAGCTATTATTTCACCAGATTCTATAGCTACCTCATCGTTTCCTTTTATAGCATTATTTATAGCATTAACCTTGATGGTAACATTTTTAATAGAAATGTCATCTTTGCTCTGGATACCGTTGTTATAGTTGCCAGTTACTGATAATGCCCCTTTTCCAACCAATTTAAGGTCGCATGCTGCATAGATGGCAGCATTACCATTTTCACTGGAAGAATTGTCTGAATTGTCGTCAGCTTCAGCTCTTGCATCAACTATACAGTTATAAGTGTTTTCCTCAGATTTGATTTTTACATTATCAGCATTTTTAATATAAATAGGTGAACCGTTAGAACATGTGATGGATGTACCATTCAATACAATGGTGATTTCGGCATTATCGTCAGCATTAACTACAATCTGTCCTTCTGATAAGAGTCCGGTAACGGTATATTCGCCAGCCTGTGTTATGGTATATATGGAATCATTCTGTGTTAATGTAGAACCATCAGTTGATGTAATGCTGAATTCACCTGTTATTTCCGTTTTGTAGTTATCGGCATCATCTGCGTGTGTTACATTAGTATCCTGGGCGGTAATGCTGGAAGCTATGGTGGTATCAGTATTTTTGTTGTTGGTTGTATAGTTTTGTGAACCACAGCCCGATGTCATAAGACACATGGCAAGAATAACTGCAGCTACGCAGGATTTATTTATTCTTTTAAAATTAATCATATACATTCATCCTTACATTCATACTTTCATTCATTATTTCATTCATTATTTCTATAGTTGATATAGAGATTGTTACTTTTGCCCCTTACATCTTATCTATAGTGTAGGTGGGAATAGTGAAGAAAATATGATGAGAATGAGGATATTTTGTGTCCTGGAGAATGACAAAAGAAAAAGCCGAGGCAGGGTTTTTATTCCTGTATCGGCTTTATTGGCTTTATTGGTGTTATGGAGTGTTTATCAGCGCTTTGATGTCTTCTTCTGGTGTGGTGATAGGTGCTATGCCATATTTTTCCACAAGAAGGTTCAGAATATTAGGAGACAAAAACGCAGGTAGAGAAGGACCAAGACGGATGTTTTTGATTCCGAGGTGCAGAAGTGTTAACAAAATGCAGACTGCCTTCTGTTCGTACCATGAAAGAACGAAGGAGAGTGGAAGCTCATTTACAGTACATCCAAATGCATCCGCAAGTGCCAGAGCAACCTGAATCGCCCCATAAGCATCGTTACACTGCCCCATATCCATCAGTCGTGGCAGACCATTGATTTCTCCAAGATTAAGATCATTGAAACGGAATTTGCCACATGCCAGGGTGAGGATGATACTGTCAGAAGGAGTTTGTTTAACAAAATCTGTGTAATAGTTTCGACCCGGTTTAGCACCATCACATCCGGCAACCAGGAAGAAATGGCTGATTGCACCTGATTTAACAGCATCTACTATAGTATTTGCATGTGACAGTATAGCTGAATGACCGAATCCTGTTGTCACCTTCGTACCTCCATTGATACCTTTTAATGTCTGATTTTCTTTATAGCCACCAAGTTCAAGTGCTTTTTTGATAACTGGCGTAAAATCTTTTTTCTCATCAATATGAACAGCGCCAGGGAAAGCAACCACCTCTGTTGTAAATACTCTGTCAGCATAACTGCTTTTTGGCGGCATCAGACAGTTGGTAGTGTAAAGAATCGGAGCTGGAAGATGATCAAACTCTTTCTGCTGATTCTGCCATGCAGTTCCAAAATTTCCTTTTAAGTGTGGAAATTTTTTTAAGAGTGGATAGGCATGGGCAGGGAGCATTTCACCATGAGTATATATGTTGATTCCTTTTCCTTCTGTCTGTTCAAGTAAAAGCTGCAGGTCTTTAAGATCATGACCTGTCACGACAATAAAAGGTCCTTTTTCGATGGTAAGTGTAACATCAGTGGGCTCTGGCATTCCATAGCTGTTTGTATTTGCTTTATCAAGAAGTGCCATACACCTAAGGTTGATCTCGCCTACTTTAAGTACGGTAGGAAGCAGTGTTTCTATACTTTCTTCGTAACCAATCTTAAATAATGCTTCGCAGAAGAATCGGTTTACTTCATCATCTTCATAATTCAGAACATTTGCATGGTAAGCATAGGCGGCCATTCCACGAATACCAAAAAGAATAAGAGATTTTAAAGAGCGGATATCTTTATCGGCATTCCACATCTGCTGCATGTCGTATTCGTTTGTTTTACCACATGGCGACTGACATTTGCTGCAGTCAGGAACCAGTCGTTCTTTCTCAGCTCTGACTTTTTGTATCATATCTTCGATTGCTGCATTATCAAAACTTACATTTGTAACTGTTGTAAACAGACCTTCAATTATGACTTGTACGGTTCTTTTAGAAATAGCTGATGCACTGTCTACAGCTCTTGCAAGACCAATCAATGCACCTGTCAGCTCATCCTGTAATTTGGCTGTATCTGCATTTTTTCCACAGACACCTGCATTTCCTGTACAGCCAGTACATCCGGCTGTCTGTTCACACTGAAAACAAAACATTTTTTTATTCATTCCAGTAATCTCCTTATTAATCAATAATTTTTCCATCAATACTTATTGTTACAACCTGCCATGGTATGAATTTTCCACTATTTTGAAGTGCATTTTTTACTGCCATCTCCAGACCACCACAGCATGGAACTTCCATTCTTACGATTGTCACACTTTGAATGTTGTTATTCTGAATAATAGCAGCCAGTTTCTCACTATAATCAACCTGGTCTAATTTCGGACAACCTATTAGTGTTACCTTATTCTGAATAAAATCCTGATGAAATCCAGCATAAGCGTAAGCAGTACAATCGGCAGCTATCAGAAGTTTTGCACCATTAAAATATGGTGCACTGATAGGTGCAAGTTTGATCTGTACCGGCCAGTTCTCAAGTTGTGATATCGAATCTGCACCTGAAAATGTTTTTGCGGTCTCAGTCGTTTTTGTTCGCTGTATCTGCATGATTTTAGATCCTGGACAGCCGGTGTGAGGTGACATTGCATGGTTTTTGGCAGCTATTTTACTCTGTGCTTCTTTTACAGCATCTTCATCATATGCAGGTGCTTCTCTTTCCTCAAATGAAATAGCTCCTGTAGGACATTCTGGGAGACAATCCCCCAATCCGTCACAAAAATGTTCTCTTACCAGCTCGGCCTTTCCGTCTATAATATCAATGGCTCCTTCGTGGCAGGCAGTTGCACATGCACCACATCCGTTACATTTTTCTTTATCAATTCGTATAATTTTTCTTATCATTTTACCCTCCATTAATAGAATTTTATTTTTGTTTCTGTTAGAATCATATTATAATAAATACAACTTGTATGTTTGATTTCCAACAGGAGGTGAGATTTTGAAAAAATATTTACCTATTTTAAAAAACAGTCCTTTTTTTAAAGGTCTTACTGATAATGAGATATTATCTGTATTGCACTGTGTAGAGGCAGTAACAGTTTCTAAAGAGAAGGATTCTTATATTTTCAGAGCAGCAGATTCTACACAGGTAATGGGATTAGTATTGTCAGGCTGTGTTCTTATTATTCAGGAGGATCTCTGGGGACATCGGAATATTTTGTCTAAATGTCATGCTGGTGATTTTTTTGGAGAACCATATGCGGCAAGCCCTGGTGCTGTTCTGAACATCAGTGTGGTAGCAGATGAGGATTGTGAGATTGTTTTTTTTAATATACAGAAGCTTCTGGTTACTTGTCCAACTGCATGTGGGCATCATCAGAAGCTGATTCGCAATCTGGTCAGTGTACTGGCAAATAAGATACTGATTCTGAATGATAAGATTACACATGTTGGCAAGCGGACAACAAGGGAGAAATTATTGTCATACCTGTCAGCAGAATCTATCAGACATTCGTCCTTGTCCTTTGATATTCCTTTTGACAGGCAGCAGCTGGCAGATTATCTTTGCATTGACCGCGCAGCAATGTCTACTGAGATATCAAAGCTGCAAAAAGAAGGTTTTATAAAAACAAATCGTAATCATTTTGAAGTGCTTTGCAATAATAATACAAATGTATTGAGGTAGAAGATGGGTTAAAGCGTAAATCGGTGGTGATGGGAATAAGAAAGAAATATAACAAAGAGCTGCTAATAAATTTCATAGTAACTTTAAAAAGAATCACCATCAAGATATAATGACAGCATATGTGAAAGAAAAAGAAGAGAATGAGTTTAATAGACAAGAGGCTTTAGCAGCGATGCGTAGAGCTGGAAGGTGATTTTTAATGGCAAAATATGAGAAAAAATTAGATGATGATATACGTTGCCCACTTGAATATGGATTGGCAATATTTGGTGGAAAATGGAAATCACGCATAATAAGTGTGTTATCTGCAGCCGAAAAGCTTCGATACAGTGAACTTCGAAGAGAAATGTGCAATATTACGGATACAGTACTTGCTGCAACATTAAAAGACCTGATAGAAGTTGGGATTGTTGAAAGAAAATCCTATGATGAAATCCCACCAAGGGTAGAGTATATGTTGACACAAAAAGGAAAATCTGTTGTGCCTATTTTGCAGAATATTTGCCAATGGTCAAGTGTTTTTTATAAAGATGATGTTGAAAATGAAATGCTGCAATGCCAGAGATGTGATCATAACAGATAGGGGGAAATAGATTATGCTTATATATACAGAAGAAAAAAAGTTTACGAAAGAACAGATTCAAAAGTTATTTCTATCCGTTAATTGGATATCAGGAAATTATCCAGATCGACTGTATAAGGCTCTTATGAATTCCTCAACTGTGCTTACCGTCTGGGATGATGAAAAACTTGTTGGTCTGACAAGAGTATTGGATGATACTGAGATGTTAGCACAGATACATTATGTACTAGAACGTACTGGTATTAATCAGGCAGATATCAGCAAGCTTGAGTTTGTACCTAAACAAAAAGCGTGATTATATGACCTCACTGGATTGTTGTCTGGTGAGGTTATTATATTAAGGAGAAAAAACTATGATAAAAGTACTTTTCATCTGCCACGGCACTCCAGTTTTATGATAATGCATACCTTCGCAGACTGGGGCAACACAGGGCAGAATATGGCGGGAAGCCTTGGAATTACTACGGTTTCGACTACTAAGGCTCATGGGTGGAATCGTAATAAAGGCAAAGGTGTGGGAGAAATCCTTAGTAGTAATGGACTACTAAGCGATGGCACACATATAAAAATTTGAACATAAAAAGCCACAATCTTTGGTAGGGAGACTACCGGGATTGTGGCTTTTACGATTTTACCTAGAAGAACATAGATTTAAGTATACATCTGAGAGTTTACTTTGAATTATAGCAATTTTTGCTGGGTCTGTTAGTTTAGAAGCTTTTTTGGCTAATTTGCAAATTTCTTTGTGCAAAGGATTTGTTTGATCAAATTCAGGTAAGTAGAAATGTGATTTTTTCAAACTATAGCCATTGCTTTTAAAGGTACTTTGCATGTATTGGATTACAATATTACTATTGAGAATACCGGCAATATAATACGCTTCCTCTTTTTCTATGAATCTTCCTGCAACTGTTCGACCGATTATCATAGTGTGTTTGACACAAATTGATTGCTTTGTTTCACCCCATGGTGTGTTTTGGGGCTCAATAACAGTAGCACAAAACTTGGTGTTATCACGTGCTGCAACAAGATATTTTGAAAAAGTATATGGTCCTATTTTTGATAGAGCGTAAAATTCTTCGCCACGACGCATTACCTTACTTTTATCAGATTGGTTATTGATCAAGTTTTGATGGTTTAAAAGATACTCAAATAATTCTGGATTTGAAGTCATTAATTCAGATATACCAATTGGCGCATCAGTTTTATTCTCTGAGTATGGAAGTATACAATATTCATTTTCTAAGTTGCATCTAAATGGTGTCAAGGAAGGACCTGTCACAATAGGATATATGTGGTCTGTAGGGAGTTCCCAACCATTTTTGGGCATATCATCTACAATATACTTTGAACGGGTAAATTTTTTATTCATAAATCTATAGTGTGATGATGTGCTAGACTTCCCTATACCTATAAGCATATATAATTCTTGAGGTGTAAATTCTACTCCAGTTCTGTATTCATATGCTGAATCACCTATTATTTTCCTAAAATCGTGTACATCAGATAGATATGAAAATGCTGATGTTGCATCAGACATTTGAGCAGCGATTTTCTTGCCAAAGATAAGATGTTTTTTTACTTTGGCAAAGGAAGTCTCTTTATTTAGTACAATATCTGGAATGCCTTTTGTACGAGAGATTGTTGTAACATCAATGCCTTTTTTATAATCTACTTCTTTCCTTGAATAATAGTATGTGTTGAAATCTTGTGATACAACAATATCTTCACAAGTAAAGGGTTTAAGTGGTTTTTCCCATTTATCTATCTTCTGCAGAAATAATCTTTCCTTTGCTTCATAATCAAGATAGAAATATCTAAATTCCTCGTATGAATTTTGGGACATAATACTGTCTGGCATTAGAAATGCGAGCACACCTGTATTTGTTAGCCAATTGGTAGCAGTTACATTAGAAATGAGTGCACATATATTTAACTGAGTGCCACCAAAGCGTCCTCTTGTGGAAAAAATGTGCCTAATATTGCATAGTTCTTTTATTTTGGAAGCATAATTTGAAGGTAAATGTTCCCATTTAACCCATGGTGGATTACCAACAATTAAATCAAATTCTTGTAATCTAGCAATTAGCATGAAATTGGTTGCGATTCTAATCCATATTCCATCCCAATTGTTTTTATGAAGTTCAACTAAATCGTTTGACATTGATTGAATAGCTGTAATTAAATCCCTTGAATTTTTTTCGGTATCGGATAGTTGACCAACAATCATTTCATAAAGAATTTCAGCGTTGTTTGTTTTCACAGCAGTTTGTAAAGATGCCATTATTTTACCAAAGTTCTTTTGTTCGACGAATCTTGAAGGTAATATTACATCAAAGGACTTTTTGTTATTACGTATTGAATATTTATAGCAAGAAATACCTTCAATGTTTTCTCTCGTTGGTGTAATGGCTGAATCTCCTAAATAAATAGGAATTTCTATGTCTTTTATATCACCAAAAGGTCGAAGCGCTAGATAGTATCCAACTCTGGCAGATAGAACAGAGAGCGGATTAATGTCTATACCATATACTCTAGAAAGAATTTTTCTTTTAATGGATTGTTTTTGATCTTCGGAGAGCTCATATAAGTTTACATTTCCGACTATCTTTTTAATTAGTGCGATAATGAATGTTCCAGAACCACAACATGGATCGATTGCTTTCCAATCCTTATTTGGTTGAAGTTTTAATCCTTCGGATACAACATAATCAGCTAGCCATGCAGGGGTAAAATATTCGCCCATTGAGTGTCGAACGGTTTTTGGCATGATGCTCATATATAAATCTTTGAAAATGTCTACTGGTTCGTATATTATTTCAAAAGAAAACGTTGAATACTCGTCAATACACGTGATTATTTTAATGATAGTTTCCCACAAATCGGTATCCCATTGTTCTTTTGCAGAATACCATGAGAAGAAGTCACCCTCTAATAGGTTTATTATATTGCTACTTCTATAGACATAACCATCTTCAAGTTTCTCTAAAAAATTTTGCAATTCTGTTGCTGTTACTTTTGTTAAGTCGGAGTAGTTCTTGGTAGAAGTATCATATTCAAGTTTATCTATTACTTTGCATGCAATAAGTTTTACTATGATTGCATAAGCTGTTTGAAGTGCAAATAATGCCTTATATTCTTTTACGGGGTTAATAATATTATCTCTGAAAATCAGAGAGAGCTCAGAACGTCTTTTCTCTATATCATTTCCTTTTCCATTGTCATCGAATGATAAATGCATAAGACTTTCCCATTCGGAAAAAAGCATATTTGTTTTGTCAGTTGGATTGACTATAAGTTTTTGATAAAGTTCACATGCAAGCTCTTTTGATATAGAATTTGTTTCACTGTTTACTGCAAAATCTTTTAAAATATTTTCAGGAATAAATTTTTTGCAATTATTAGTTAATATTGCACGAATAATTCTATCAATGTCCGTTGCTTCAATGTTTTTAAAAGCAGTAGATTCAATTTTTTCACCATTGAAACCAAAATAAGATATTTTAATTCCGTCAGTTAAAATTGCGTTGTATTTTACTCCATCATTAGTAAATAAAGTTTTTAGATAGTCCTTGACCTGATTAGTTGCGGTATCTTGATCGTTCTTTTTTTCGAGCTTTGAATGTTTCTTGTATTCGATAATAAGATTATTTACGACAGCATCTAGTCGACCCCTTCCGGATGTTCTATTTTTTAATATACCGAAATCGTGTGTCAATCCTCCTTTTATAGGAGTCTCTTGTTTAAAATCAAGTTCAACACCTGTGTGTAATCTGACAAAATAATAAAGCTGTCTTTGAAATGCTTCTGCAGTTTGAGCTTCAGTCTTTGCTGTAATAGCATCTCTCATGATTGATGTTCTCATGTCCTCAACTTGAATCCAATATTCTCCGTTTTCAAGCCATGCGTAATCCATTTTTATTTCCTCCTTTACCCCAGGGGGGAGTATTATCTTTGTTACTTTTCATCCCAAAGACCGATGCCCCCTCACACATGTTTTTTCGCGAAATTGCATAAGGGGGATTCCGGTGTTTTTTAACATATTTTATATAATATCACAGCACATAATTGCATGTATCTGGTTGATATTAGATACAATAATCTATTTGCCTTTCCGCCAAATCATATAAATTAATGTGCTTTTTTCTTGCTTTTTTGAGCCTTTTCAATGGCTTTTCGTTCACGGTAGGCCTTTTGCTTTCTGGCATTTCGAACCTTCTGGCATTCTTCGGCATCACAAAATTCCTGTCGGTTGCTTTTTCGGATTATGAATTTACCACAGTTCCGACAACGAATCATAATGCCTTCTGGACGATTATCCGATTTGCCTTTATCTTCTGGTGCAGGGTCTTCGGAAAGCATTCTTGCAAGTGTCAGCCATGCAATATCAAATACAGAATTAATATCGGTAGAAAATTCTAATCGGTTAGTGCGGGGATCTACCTTTAATTTCATGGTAAATTCCGGAATGATGTCAATAAGCGCATTCCGTAATTCATCGTAATCGTCATATGGTGTAGTAGCAAATTCTCCGGTTGGAGGTTCTTCGACCGGATGATTTTTAATATACTCATTATCATTTTGCATTTCTTCTATGAGATTTCCTTTTGCATTCCCATAATCTAAGTCGTTCGGTATTGCAACAATAGGATGCTTATATTTATCAAAGAAAGAGTAGCCCTCAAAGTATTTCCCTTCTTTGGATAAATCATATGCAGATTCGTCATTGGCAATACAGACACCTTCGAGAGCAACATAAAACATGACTGCATTATATAATTTTCCAAGATCATCTAGGAAGGTGCTAATCTCGAATGTTCCGTCTCGTTCTACCATTTCTGCATCAAAGCTATTTATATCAAATGATTCATTCAATCCAGAATAAATGAAATCAATATTATAAGGATGCATGTTATTTGTACACCATTCCATGATGAGCTGTGTATATGGAATTTTATTATCAAAGCTGTTTATCTGCATTGCCAGATTGCAAAGGCTGGTAAGCAGTCCCTGTCCGGAAAGAAAATCTTCTTTAGGAAAGATGGGTTCATATCCGGGGCGGCAAAATGGTGTTGCACAATAATCATCGCTTTTATCAATATCAAGTTCATATTTCTTGAATCGGAAAGGGTGGTAAATCAGTTGCCCGATACCACCGATTTCTTTAAATCCTAATATATCTGTTGTTTTATCTGCTTCTGATGGAATCGTTTCATCATTCCAGTTTAATGGCATATCATACCTCATTCCAATCGTTAATTCGTAACCGTTAGCGTTACCGTCAGTTTTTGGACTTCGGTTACATTATAGCTTAAAATATTCATGAAAACAATAAAAAGTTACACAAAATGATGTAACGGATTTGTACCTTGACAATTTCATCCCGTTCTCAATGAACAAGCCTTTGTTACTGCGGGGACTGGTAGCCGCCAAGAGCGGTAGCAGAGAAACGACCATTGAAGAGACGGACGCAACAAAATCTAAGAAAGGAGCAACATCTTATGGAAAAAACAACTATGAGTGTACAGGAATTATCTGCACAGATGGGAATCAGCCTGCCAAAGGCATATGAACTGGTAAAGACACCGGGATTTCCGACAATACGAATCGGAGCAGATGAGCCTACTGGTATTCTTCATAATACAGATGGAGCTAAAACAGCACTGACAGCAGAAACGCTGACTTATGATGATGTGATTTCTTTATATTTTAGTGTTGATAAGGAATATAGAAGAAATGGCATCTGGCTTATGAATGATAAAACAGCACTTGTACTCAGAAAACTGAAGGATAATAATGGCAATTATTTGTGGAATCAGGCAAATGATACAATTCTTGGCAAATAGGTTATTATTTCGGAATATATGCCGGATATCGAAACAGGTACTAAGCCGATTGCATTTGGTGACTTTTCTTATTACTGGATTGTGGGAAGAAAGCCTGTGACGGTAAGAACATTGTTGGAAAAATTTGTACTGTATGATCAGACTGGATATCTTGCATTTGAGTTCCTTGACGGAAAACTTGTAAGAAATGAAGCAATCAAGGTTATCCAGATGGCAGATGCAGGGAAATAATCATAGAATTGTTTGATTTTATTTCTATCATCTTGAATGGGATATATGCCCCTTGTATGGTATTTAGCTGTATTGGGGGTTAATACACCGTTTAAATTCGCAGTTTTTGTGCGTGAAGGGGCGGCACCGTTGCCCTGCATAAAAGGTGACAGAGATTCAGACCGCCCCTGGGGGCAAATATCATAGAATCAGAGTAAAAATGACAAAAAAGGAAAAATAGTACAAAGGAGTCAGCTGTGTGACCACCTTGTCGGAAGGAGAGATACTATGAATGCAGAAAGCAATGAAACGCTTCCTGTTAGTGAGAAGTATATGCTCACCATCAAGGAGGCAGCAGCTTATTTTAATATTGGTATAAAGAAACTGAGAAGAATTGCAGAGGATAACCTTGGAACGGTGGCGGTGTACTGTGGAAACCGATTCCTCATTATCCGCCCGAAGTTCGAAGAATTTATTCTTAATTCTTCAGAAATATAGTTCCTTTTATCTGCCGAAAGTAGTTGCTATTACAGGGCATAAGAGCGAACATAGGATGACCCAGAAAACCCTTGAAAACAGCCACTTTTGGCAGAAAGGAAAGTGATTTTATGGCAAGACCGAATTTAGCAGAAAAGGATATTTTGAATCCTTCGGAGGCAATCGAATATTTTGTTTTGAGCCGGAGAAAATTTTATGATTTATTTAATAATACGGATGGAGAAGATTTTCTGGCATATTACGGAGAACGCAAGCTTATTCTCCGTGTAGCTTTTGAAAAGTATCTGATTAACCATCCAGAGTTGAGGAGGCGGGGATAATGGCAAAGGCAGGAAGAGGACAGACAAGGCGGGATTTCAAGCGAAGAGTACTGCGTCTGGGAGAAAGCGTAAGAGCAGATGGAAAATACCAATATAAATATCATATTGATGGAAAACCACATTTTGTATACAGTTGGAAACTGGAACCTGCGGACAAACTTCCCAAGGGCAAAAAACATGTTTTTCTCTCAGGGAGTTGGAAAAGCAGGTAAATATGGATTTGGATTTGCTTGTAAATATTGTAGATGGCCAGATGACAGTCTGCGAACTGGTAGACAGATATTTAAAAACCAAGACAGGGGTAAGACAAAGTACCAAGCAGGGATATGTTACAGTGCAGAGACTGCTTGCGAAGGAAGCATTTGGCAAAAAGACGATACGAAGTGTGAAAACTTCGGATGCAAAACTGTTTCTTATCAAACTGCAACAGGAAGATTGAAAGAGCTACAGTTCTATTCATACTATCAAGGGAGTGCGGCGACCAGCCTTTCAGATGGCGGTGGATGATGACATTCTGGTAAAGAACCCATTTGGATTTCAGCTTGCCGGGGTATTGGTAAATGATTCGTTCACAAGAGAGATCAGATGAGAAAATTCCTAAAGTTTGTGCATGACGATGTGGTGTACTGTAAATACTATGAAGTGGTGTACATACTCTTTCATACGGGAATGCGAATATCGGAATTTTGTGGACTGACACTAAAGGACATTGATCTTGAGAACAGAACTGTAAATATCGACCACCAATTGCAGAGAACATCGGATATGCGATACATCATAGAAACTACAAAGACGGATGCAGGAACAAGAGTATTGCCGATTACAGAAGATGTGGCACAAATGTTTCAGGCAATCATCGAGGACAGAAATGCACCGAAAGTGGAGAAATCCATAGACGGATATAGCGGATTTTTATTCTATGATGATAATGGAATGCCACTTGTGGCAATGCATTGGCAGCACCGATTCAACCATATGGTTGGCAGATACAATGACATCTACCGGGTGCAGATGCCAAACATTACGCCTCATGTATGCAGGCATACTTACTGCTCGAATATGGCAAAATCGGGAATGAATCCCAAGACATTACAGTACCTCATGGGGCATTCGGATATATCGGTCACAATGAATGTGTACACGCATATCGGATTCGATGATGCTGAGGAAGAATTGAAACGGATGGAAGAGTTTAGGAAGGCACAGGCGGAGGTTGAGCAGAAGAAAGAGAAACCGATGTCGCAGAAGATGTTTAAGGTAATTTAATAGAGAAGATAGGTGGCGCTCCGGCTTAGACTGGGGCGTTTTTTGTAGAGAAAAATATAAGAATATGGTAAACTAAATGTATCTAGCTTGCAAAAATGAATATTGAAGGAGTTTGCAATGAAGAAAAAATATTGGGGAATGTTAATAGCACTTGTTTTCATAGCAATGATAATCATTCCTGTAGTTATACATGTAAAGTCGCCAAATATAGTTTCTGAAATAACTGCGGATGGTTTATTGGATTATCTAGGAAATTGCGTGGTAGCAGTACCCACAATTGTGATTGCTATAATAGCTATCTGGCAAACCAATAAAGCAAATAAACTTGCAGAAGAAGCAAATAAAAGTGCATCGGAGTCAGAAAAAATTGCCGAAAAATCGAATGAAATAGCAGAGAGAGCAATTTGCTTGACGGAGCAAGCTAATATATATACAACTAATGCTAATAAAATAGCAGAAAAGGCAAATGACATTTCTCAGAAACTTCTTGAATTAGAAGAACTACGACAGACTTTAGAATTAAGACCATCTTTTGCAATTACTAGCTGGTGTGCACCAATAAAGGACTTTAATGATATTTGCGTTCATCCTGAATGTTTAAGTGTGGAAATAGGGACATATTCATACGGTATAGCATGGGGAATTGAATTAGAGATTTTAAATACATCTTCGGGTTTTGAATGTATTGGGTTTGATAAAGCTATCAGTAAGGATGGAAAGTTGTTATGGACCAATACTATGACTGGAATGACAACAAGAAAAATTGAACTTCAACCACTAGAAAAAAAGAAAATATATTTTTATGCAGATAAAGAATTTTGGGAAAAACAGATTGGTATTATGTATGATATTGATTTTTATCTGAACAATAGACTGGACAAATCGTATAAAGAAAAATTTGAGTTAATGATAGTATCGATGGATGAAAAGGTACCTCATAATGAAAATGAAGTTTATTTACATTTGGAAATTCAAAATTATAGTGTAGGAAAAATTACAGATAAATATGATGATTATCCTGAGGGAGTAATATGGGAAAATTAAAGATGTTGTGGAGGGAGTGATAACTGTGAATCGTTTAACAGAACTTACAAAACGTGATATATATGAATTGTTTCGTGATGGATATACAGTTAATGATTTTTTTATGCCAGAACAGATAAAGTATCCATATTATGGAAGATTGGAAGAAATACAGTTCTTGGAAAGAATATATGATTTGGAAAACATTAAGAGTAATGATCCTAGATATATGAATGCTAAAGCTGATATAATTCAACATACAATCAGTAATGACGATTATCCTTATTGTTGGGTTTTCCAAGATGATAGGTTTGAACTAAATAAAGGAACAGATGAAACATATTTACGTTTTATTTGTGAAATTTTTGATCCGGTTGTTAGAGATGAAAAAAAAGAATGGAAGGAGTTTCTTGAAAGAGTAAATGATCTTATTCGAGCAGATGGGTATGAATTGTATATTAAGGGATATATTTCTGGTCGCGCAAAATATGATTACAGACTGTTTGGAGCAAAGGTAGCTGATATGATGGATAAAGATGCAGTAAAAGATTTAATAGATGAATTTAAGAGCGGTTTGATTGCGAAAGCAACAAACGGAGATATTTCTGAAAAAGATTATAAACGTTTTAGAGATACATTATTAAATATCCAAGAATTAAAAAACAGCATTCCACAGTTTATTAAGAGTAATCACACAGCAAGCGATTTTAGAAGTTATATGCAAGCGTATAATCCTCATTATGCCGATAGACGAGCATTGATTAATTCCGAAATGGATGGACTTGCAGAATGCCTTGTAGGAGAAAATGATCCGTTTATGCAAATGAGTGAATATACAAAGTTGGAAGAATTAGGAAGTGGAGGATTTGGAACTGTTCATAAATACCATAATAATTGCTTGGATATGGATTTTGCAGTTAAAGTGTATGAGCCTGTATTTGTTTCAAAAGAGGAGCAGAGTGAGGGCGAGAAACGTTTTTTTAGAGAAGCAAAAATGTTATTTTCATTAAACAATATACATATTGCCAGAATATATGATGCAGGTAGAATTGACGGAAAACCATATATTCGAATGGAATATATTAAGGGGTATACGGTTGAAAAATTGAGAGAACGAGAAGGAAATATGACATTTGCAAGAAGTGCAATTGTAATTTTCCATATTTTGCTGGGGTTAAAGCATGCACATGAACATGGGGTGATTCACAGAGATTTAAGACCAAGAAATATAATTTTTTCAGAGCAAGAAAGAATATTCAAGATAATAGATTTTGGGGTTAGTGCTTTCCTAGATGCAGATAATCATACACAATTGACGAAGACAGGTGAACATATAGCTGGAGGAAGTTTTATAGATCCCTTGTTACAACAAAATCCCAAAATGCGAGATGTGAGAAGTGATATATATTCTGTTGGAGCAATTTGGTATTTTTTATTGAGTGGTCGTGCGCCAAGTGGAAGTGATATGAGAGAATATCTTAAACAATCAAATTCTCAGCTCACGGATTCAAATGTGGATATTGTAATGAAATGCTTATCAAGTAACATTGATAATAGGTATGGTTCTTGTGAGGAACTATTGCCTATAGTAAAAAATGCGGCCAGCAGAGGATAAAATAAAGAATTAGTAGTAACTCTGTCAGGTTTACTACCAACTTTACTATTAACAGGTAGTAATACCTTGCTCCATCTTGCCCTATTTTGCCAAGATGCCGCCTAAATCACACATTTCACAAATCCCCGAAATCCCTTGCAAAACAGGGAATTCCAGGGCAAAACAAGGAGATTGATAACAATGATTAAAGTACTTTTCATCTGCCACGGCAACATCTGCCGCAGCACCATGGCCGAAAGTGTCATGACATATTTAGTTAAACAAGCTGGTTTATCAGACCAGTTTTATATTAATTCAGCGGCAACAAGCCGAGAAGAGATAGGCAATCCCCCACACCATGGGACGGTTGCCAGATTAAAAGCAGAAGGAATACCGGTCATTCCACATAGAGCAGTGCAGATGACACTGGATGATTATGAGGAATATGATTATCTTATAGGCATGGATACAGAGAATATAAGAAATATGCAGCGTATATCAGGTGGAGATCCAGATGAAAAGATATATAAGCTGCTTACATTTGCAGGTTCAGGTCTTGATGTAGCGGATCCGTGGTATACAGGAGATTTCGAAGCAACATATAAAGATGTAAAGGCTGGCTGTGAAGGTTTGCTTCACACGCTTGCTGAAGAAATAATGTAAGGCTCTATAAGATAAGAATAAGTGTGAGTGTCAAAAAATGTGAGCGCTAAATGTAGATTTTGTAAATATTAAAGATGGTTTTTACTGCATGTATCTTTTTCGGATTGCATCATTCGCTACAATTCACACTTACACCGTAATAAAATAACAAAACAGAATATTTTTATAATCCCTGCATAAACTGTACAAACAGATATGCAGGGGTTTTTATTTTTGAAAACTTATATTGAAGAAAGGGTAATAGATATTGCTAATTACATAATAGATAACAATACTACAGTCAGAAAGGCGGCAAAACAGTTTGGAGTAAGTAAAAGCACAGCACATAAGGATGTAACAACAAGACTTTTAGAGATTAATCCTGCACTTGCTGCGAAAGTGAGGAAAGTGCTTGATGTCAACAAACAAGAGCGGCATATACGTGGAGGAATGGCAACAAGAGAAAAGTATGCACATCATAAAAATTAAAGATAATGAAGAACAAAGCAAATCTAAACTAAAGTATATTCAGGCATTATAAGAATATTTTCAACAATTCCGTCAATTATATAATATATGAGCAGTGATTATATAAAGCAAATAATTGACAGGAGGAATACACTAATGCAATCTGATTTAACAAGAAATTCTGATAATAAGGATAGCCAGCAGAGCAGTACAGTATACACACAATCTGACTTTGCCGGTGGTGTTCCTATGAATGAGCCTATGGCAGAAAGATATTGTTCACCTGAAGCTTATGAGTGCAGTGATGGGATAGAAGCAGGCTGTCTTGATAATCCCCATATTCCACCAGATGAAGTTAACAATAGTACCTTGAAGATGATGGGGCATAGACATAGAAAGCTTGAAATAAAGAAGGTTATTGGAAGGGAAATACTGGACTCAAGAGGCAATCCCACAGTAGAGGCGCAGGTTTTGCTTAACGATGGAACTGTTGGACATGGTATGGTTCCAAGTGGAGCATCAACAGGTGCTTTTGAGGCTGTTGAACTAAGAGATATGGATCAGAAAAGATATTTTGGAAAAGGTACGCTTAAGGCTGTAAAACATATAAATGTTGAACTTAACAATACAGTACTTGCAATGGATGCATCTAATGTATATGCAATAGATAAAGCTATGATAAAAGAAGATGGAACTAAAGATAAGTCCAGATTAGGTGCTAATTCAATTCTTGCAGTATCAATAGCATGCGCCAGGGCAGCGGCGGCATCATTTCATATGCCATTGTACAGGTTTATAGGTGGAAATGCGGCTACGACACTTCCAGTTCCTATGATGAATATTATAAATGGGGGTAGGCACGCAGTTGGAAGTGATTTTCAGGAGTATATGATAGTTCCGGCGGGTGCATCAAGTTTTCGAGAGGCACTTCGTATGGGAACAGAGGTGTTTCATTCTTTAAAGGAAATACTTACTAAGAAAGGATTCGCAGTTACTGTTGGTGATGAGGGAGGTTTTGCACCAGATGTGGCTGATGCATTTGAAGTGTTTGAACTTCTTATGGAGGCGGTGATTACAGCAGGATATAAGCCAGGCGAAGATATTTATTTCGCGATGGATGCCGCAGCTTCCGAATTATACAATACTGAAAGCGGATTGTATGAGTTCCCAAGAGAATATGCAACAAGACAATCAAAAGTTCATGAAAATGTAGACATGAAACAACAAAAAATGACTTATGATTTACTTGATACAAACAATGAAATGCTTGCAATTAAGCGGGATAGCAAACAACTTGTCGATTATTACTATAAAATTATAGACAAATTCCCAGTGATATCAATAGAAGACCCGCTTAACGAAGAAGATTGGGACGGATGGAGAGATATAACTGATAAACTGGGCAATCGTGTACAGCTTGTGGGTGATGATTTATTTGTTACTAATACAGAAAGATTAAAAAAAGGTATAGCTTCAGGCTGTGCGAATTCAATTCTTATAAAATTCAATCAGATAGGAACGTTGTCAGAAACAATAGAGGCAGTTAAGATGGCGCATAAAGCTGGATATACTGCTATATCAAGTCATCGTTCAGGTGAAACAGAAGATACGACGATTGCGGACATGGCGGTTGCTTTGAATATGGGACAGATAAAAACCGGGGCACCATCAAGAGGTGAGAGAATAGCAAAATATAACAGATTACTGCGTATAGAAGATGAGCTTGGAAGTTCCGCAGTGTATCCGGGGATAAAGGCATTTAATATAAAAACTGAGAAATAAAGTAAGATTAAGAACACACCAAGAATCAATAAAAACAAAGTAAAAATTAACAATACATCAAGAAACAATAATAAGAAACTTCAGTATTTTGCGTGTCAACAGGTCAAAAATGTACATTTGCACTGATGCAGCCGTATTGGACCTGCTGACACCTGTATAATATAATTACATCAGCGAAACAATACTTAATCCGCTGTTTTTAGAAAGATTTACATAATCATTTCCACACTGTACGATAGGTTTGTCAAGAGCGTTGTCATTTATAAGAACTACCTTTCCAGTACGTCCATCTGAAAGCTTTACGTTTGTTCCAATGTATGAAGCAACTACATTTTTAAGAAATGGAATAGCATATATAGGATCAAACTTGGTAAATGCATCCTGATACATCATTTTAACAACTTCAAAAGGACATATAGGTGCACGATATATACGTGATGCGGTCATTGCATCATATACATCTGCGATAGTGATAATCTTGGCAACAGCTGGGATATCAGGGCTTTTAAGACCAAATGGATATCCGCTTCCGTCACATTTTTCATGATGCAGCAGTATAGCTTCTTTAACAGGGAGAGGAAGCTTTTTATTTTTTATCTGTTCATATCCAAGATTAACATGATGCTTCATTATCTCATATTCATTGTCAGTCAATGTACCTGGTTTATTTAGTATATTATCAGGTACAAGCAGCTTGCCAATATCATGTAAGAGACCTGCAAGAGTAAGTGTTTTAATCTGTTCATCATTAAAGTTGAGCCATTTGCCTATAATAGATGCGATAAGTGCAACATTGACAGAATGAACGAAAGTAATGTCATCTTTGTTTCGCATGGCATGCAGCATATCAAACATCTGAAGCGAATTACGCGCTTCAGACAGAATATTTATAGTTTCAGATACCATGGTGTCTGTGTCTATATTGTTTTCGGCAGTAAGGAATGAGTTGAGATTATCTTTTACGGAATCTACATTAACATTATATTCTGATTCAAAATGCTTGAATTCATCAGAGTTACGGACACGCTCATAATAGTTGATATTGTCAGCATCAGTTCTGGCTAAAGCAGCATTTCTTTCAGCCTGTGATGCAGAGTCTTCATCCTCATTATAAATGTTTATTTCAAGAACATGCAGACTTGAAATTTTAGCGATAAGCGAAGGCGTAAGAACAGTATCTTTAGGCGCAAGCAAAGAGCCATCGCTTAATATAATATCACGTGAAAGCTTCATTCCGGCATGTGCATCAAATATAAATATAGTATTGTCATTCATATATAACATTCTCCTTAAATTTCAAATGTAACAGAACTGTTTGTATATATCATATGATATCAGGGTCAAAAGGTCTGAATTTACATGAGCGCACTCATAGGTTGGAAAAGACCCTGAATCCGTCCATATATGAGCACAAAATACTTTATGAACCCTACATTTAAATATGAAATAATTATAAATTTAATAGTTTAAAAAGTCAATTATACTTGACGTGTAACAATATATTGTGTAATATTTTTATGGATTACAGATGGTGCGTGCAGCGCAGCATAATGTAATCATAATTAAATATATGATTATATCCCTTATTTAGAGCGGTGGAGATACATAGGATCTGAGAAGCCCGGCAACCCCTTGCATTTGAACAGCATAAGGAAGGTGCCAACCTGAGCGAGATTATTCGAACAATGAGAGGATTTCGAAGCAGATTTCGGGTCCCTTTAAGGGACCTTTTTCTATGCATAGATATATCAGATATGTATGTTATGTATGTAAAAATGGACGTACAATTTAAAGACATACAATTTAAAGTATAAGTATGCATCCATACGAAATTAGGATATAAGCATGTCGAATTATGCTTTAAGCCAGGCTATACAAGGCATAATCGGAGATACTTAATAACAAGGAAGTTTATTTTAGAAGGAGAAAGATTAGTACGATGGAAAAAAGATTATTTACATCAGAGTCAGTAACAGAAGGACATCCAGATAAAATCTGTGATCAGATATCAGATGCAGTGCTTGATGCACTTTATGAGCAGGATCCATATTCAAGAGTGGCATGTGAAACACTTACTAATACAGGTTTTGTTATGGTTATGGGTGAAATCACAACTAAGGCTTCTATAGATATCCCACAAATTGTACGTGATACAGTTGTAGAGATAGGTTATGACAGCTCAGAAAAGGGCTTTGATGGTAACACATGTGCAGTTATGGTTGCACTTGATAAGCAGTCAGCAGATATAGCTATGGGAGTTGATAAGGCTCTTGAAGCAAAGGAAGGTGTTGATAAGGACGATGAAGACCTTGGAGCCGGCGACCAGGGTATGATGTTTGGTTATGCTACAAACGAAACAGAAGAATATATGCCATATTCAGCAGCACTTGCACAGAAGCTTTCAAAGCAGCTTACAAAGGTTCGTAAGGATGGCACATTAAGCTACTTAAGACCAGATGGCAAGACACAGGTAACAGTTGAATATGATGAAAACAACAAGCCTATACGTCTTGATGCAATTGTTGTATCTTCACAGCATGCACCAGAAGTATCACAGGAACAGATTCATGAAGATATCAAGAAGTACGTTATAGATGCAATTGTTGACCCAGCTATGGTAGATGCTGATACTAAGATATTTATCAATCCAACAGGCCGTTTTGTTATAGGTGGTCCTAACGGAGATTCAGGCCTTACAGGTAGAAAGATTATTGTAGATACTTATGGTGGAGCAGCTAGACATGGTGGTGGAGCATTTTCTGGTAAGGATTGCACAAAGGTAGACCGTTCAGCAGCTTATGCAGCACGTTATGTAGCTAAGAATATAGTTGCAGCAGGTATCGCAGACAGATGCGAAATTCAGCTTTCATATGCGATCGGTGTTGCACATCCAACATCAATCTGTGTAGATACATTTGGAACAGGTAAGTTAAGCGATGAAAAGATTGTTGAAATAATCAGAGAAAACTTTGATTTAAGACCAAACGGAATTATAAATATGCTTAATTTAAGAAGACCAATCTATAAGCAGACAGCAAGCTATGGACATTTTGGACGTACAGACCTTAATCTCCCTTGGGAGCAGACAGATAAGGCTGATATACTTAAGAAGTATCTTTAAAATGTTGTTGTTTAGCACATATTATTAATATGCTGTCTGACTTTGATTTAATTGAATATTCAGTATTACATTATGCCGTAGCACAGACAAATATAAGCTACAGGCAGTCCTGCATACTATGCGAAATGCACTTGAAGTTTGATTGTGATAGTTCTTAGTCTTTCCCTTAGCCAACCAGCTAGCTTCGTACACGGATGTACGAAGCAGCGAAGCCGCGCCATGGACGGCGCGTCTGAGCGGTAGCGTCAGTTACCATAGTTTACATGGAAAGACTTAGAAATATCCAATCAAAGCTTCTGGCATTGAACATAGTGTGCAGGACTGCCTGTAGCTTATATTTGTCGTCCGTTCGTCACCAACTAATATTCAATTAAACAACTATATTTATAAAAAAATCATATTTTTTCTCATTAAGTACTTTTAAAATTCCCTGTTTATGTATATAATGTTGATTAGCTATGAAATGTATTTTTTATTGCTAATATATTAATAAAGTAAAAATGTTTGTATATGTTTATAAGATGTATTGTTTATGTAAAATATGCAGATTGGACATAATTAATGATAACAAACAATAAGCTGATTAACGAACTTGATCAACAAGTCAGATTAACAAGTCAGATTAACGAATTTGATTAACGAGTCAGGTTAATAAACTTGATTAACGAGTTAAATTAACAGGTTAGATTAATGAGCTGGATTATTGAGTAGGATTAATGAGTTGGATTTTAGGAGGAAAACAGAATGTTATCAACTGATATTGGAATCGATCTTGGTACTGCAAGTATTCTTGTATATATAAAGGGAAAAGGCGTAGTTTTAAAGGAGCCTTCAGTTGTCGCATTTGACAGAGATACTAACAAGATTAAGGCTATTGGCGAGGAAGCACGTCTGATGCTTGGTAGAACACCAGGAAACATTGTAGCGGTAAGACCACTTCGTCAGGGTGTTATTTCAGATTATACAGTTACAGAAAAGATGCTTAAGTACTTTATCCAGAAGGCTATCGGCAGAAGAATGCTTAAGAAGCCTAGAATAAGCGTATGTGTACCTTCTGGTGTTACAGAAGTAGAGAAGAAGGCAGTTGAGGATGCAACTCTTCAGGCAGGTGCAAGAGAGGTTGCTATTATTGAAGAGCCTATAGCAGCAGCTATTGGAGCTGGTATAGATATTTCAAGACCTTGTGGAAACATGATAGTTGATATCGGTGGTGGCACTACAGATATTGCAGTTATATCACTTGGCGGTACAGTTGTAAGTACATCTATCAAGATTGCAGGTGATGATTTTGATGAAGCACTTGTAAGATACATGAGAAAGAAGCACAATCTTCTTATCGGTGAAAGAACAGCAGAAGATATTAAGATAAAGATTGGATCAGCTTATCCAAGACCAGAAGTTGCCAAAATGAATGTAAGAGGACGTAACCTTGTTACAGGTCTTCCTAAGACAGTAGAGGTGACTTCTGAAGAGACAGAGGAAGCTTTAAAGGAAGCTACTTCACAGATAGTAGAAGCAGTTCACAGTGTGTTAGAAAAGACACCACCAGAACTTGCATCTGATATTGCAGACAGAGGAATCGTCCTTACAGGTGGAGGAAGTCTGCTTTCAGGATTAGAGGATCTTATAGAGTCAAAAACAGGAATTAATACTATGACAGCAGAGGATCCTATGACAGCAGTTGCTATAGGAACAGGTAAGTTTATAGAATTCCTTTCAGGTTACAGAGAAGATTAGAAGCTTATGTTAACAGTATATATGTTATGATATCTGTTATAACATATAAAATAGCTGTTAACATAAATTCGCAGGAAAAGAGGTCAGGTATGGTAAGAGGTTTATACACTGCTTATACAGGATTAGTGAATCAGCAGAAGAGACTTGATGTAGTATCAAACAATCTTGCAAATGCTACAACAACAGGTTTTAAAAAAGAAGGTGTGACAACACAAAGCTTTGATTCAGTATATGGAATAAAGATAAAAGATGCTACAGTTGGATATATGAACCAGAATATAGGTAGAATGAGTCTTGGAGCAAAGATAGGTGAAACATATAGAAGCTGGGATCAGGGCTCACTTAGAAACACTGACAGTAATTATGATTTTGCACTTTCTGGTAAGGGATTCTTCTCAATATCATTTACTAACAAAGCAGGTGAAACATCAACACTTTATACCAGGGATGGATCTTTCCAGATGAATCAGGAAGGTTATCTGGTTACCAAGGATGGTGATTATGTATTAGGTGAAAGTGGAGACCCAATACTACTTCCTACAGATGCATCGCAGTTATCTGTTGATTCAACAGGTGCTATATACGCAGACGGACAGTATGTAGATACATTTGGAATAGTTGATTTTGAAGACTATGATTATATAGAGGCGTACGGTGAGAATCTTTACAGAGCGGTTGATGGAGCTGTTACAAAGGATTCTGATGCCGTGGTTAATCAGGGATATATTGAAGCATCTAATATTAACGTAGTTACAGAGATGGTAGACATGATTAACATAGCCAGAGAATATGAGAGTAATCAGAAGATAGTTAATGCAGTTGATGATATGCTAGGCAAGATGGTAAGCATATCAGAGTTATAAAGTATTTATTAGAGTAATCAGGAGGACAAGCATTATGATGAGGTCATTGTGGACTGCAGCATCAGGTATGATGGCACAGCAGACAAGTGTAGATACAATATCGAATAACCTTGCAAATGTTAACACAGTAGGTTATAAATCAGAGTCAACTGAGTTTAAGTCTTTGCTATATCAGAATCTTCAGGCAAGAACAACATCAGCCAATGGTGAGTTTAAGCCAGTTTCTGCGCAGGTTGGTCTTGGTGCAAGAGTATCATCAATAACATCACACTATACACAGGGTGCCATGAATGCGAGTGACAGTGCAACAGATTTTGCTATTAGTGGAGATGGTTTCTTTGCTATACAGAATGAAGATGGAGATACATTATATACACGTAATGGAAATTTCTATTTTTCAACATCAACAGAGGGTATGATGCTGTGTACAGCAGACGGATATCCAGTATTAAGCTCAGATGGACAGCCTATAGTTGTATCATCAGATGAATATGATTTAACAAGAATCAGCATGGATTCCGATGGAAATGTAACATATAAAGAAGATGATGGCAATGTTACACCTATAGGTGTAAAGATAGGACTTTTTCAGTTTACGAATCCATCAGGACTTGAAAAGCTTGGTGGTAATTATCTTGCTGAGACAGATGCATCAGGTATCGCTTTAAATGAAGATGCAGATGCCGTTGGCAAAAAGAGCCAGTTAAAGCAGAAATATCTTGAGGCTTCTAACGTTGAAGTGGCAACAGAGATGGTTAATCTTATTACAGCACAGAGAGCATATGAGTTATGTTCAAAGGCAATAACAACATCTGATACTATGATGGAACAGGCTAATGCACTTAAGAGATAAACTTAAGATATAATAGGAGATATGTATGGATTATATGACAGGTATTAATACAAGTTATGCAGATACATATGATAAAACATCATCAGATCTTACAGATAAGATAAATGGTACAGATTTTTCCAAGGCATCTGATGATGAGCTTATGAGTGTATGCAAGGATTTTGAAAGTTACTTTGTAGAACAGATGCTTAAATCTATGGAAAAGATGGCTAAGATAGATTCAGATGATGATAGCAGTACTTCATTGTTTAACAGTATGGCATCTATAGGTGGAGAGTCAGACTCTGCCATGAGTACACTTGGAAGTTACTTCGGTGATGAGATGATTAAAAACTATGCTGAGTTGTTTACAGAATCTGATAATGGTAAGGGACTTGGTATTGCACAGACACTTTACCAGCAGATGAAGCGTAACTACACAGTAGATGAAGCGTAGCTATAATTATAGTTTGGTAAAAAGTTATAAAGAGAGGGAAAAGCAGATTGGATTACGAGTCTGTTAAGTATGTAGAAGGATTTGTAGAAAACATTATCTTTCGTAATGAGGATAATGGTTATACAGTTTTCGAAATAGAATACAAAGGTGACGATATTACCTGTGTTGGCACACTAAGCAGTGTTGACACAGGTGAATTTATAGCTGCAGATGGTGTTTTTGTTAAGCATCCATCATATTATACAATGCAGTTTAAGATAAGTTCTTATGAATTCAAGACGCCTACAGATGCAGAATCTGTAAAGCGTTATCTAAGTTCCGGGGCTATAAAGGGTATAGGCGCTAAAATGGCAGAACGAATAGTTAAGGAGTTCGGCGAGCAGACCTTTGAAATACTCGACAAAGAGCCGGAGCGTCTGGCAGATATTAAAGGAATAAGCTACAACAAAGCAATGGATATAGCACAGCAATATGCCGGTAAAAGAGATACCAGAAAAGCTGTTATGTATCTTTCAGATTATGGTATCCAGATGAATCTTGCCAATAAAATATTTAAAAAATACGGTAACAGCATATACACGATAATCACTGATAACCCTTATAAGCTGGCAGATGATATTGAAGGCATAGGCTTTAAAAAGGCTGATGCAATAGCGACAAAGGTAGGAATAAAGGGCGATTCTGATTTCAGAATAAAAAGCGGACTTTTATACTGTCTTAATCAGGCGACACTGCAGGGGCATACATATCTTCCATATGATAAGCTTAAATATCAGGCTGAGATGCTGCTTGACGTCAAGATAACGGATTATGAACATTATATAAGTGATCTTGCTATTGATAAAAAGATATATATTAAGAAAAATGCGGATGACGTGCCAGATGATGAAAAGGATATGTCATACAGCATAAAGGAACAGGAAAGTGATGGACATACATCATGGAATGTATATTCAGCCATGTATTATCGCATGGAACAGAATGTTGCAAAGAATCTTCTTGAGCTTAATATACAATGTGATGAAGATACAGGAAATGTATATGAACGCATAGCAGATATCGAAAAATCAGAAAACATAATACTTGATGATATACAAAAACGTGCGGTTGCATTAGCGGCACTCAATGGACTTATTGTAATAACAGGTGGTCCTGGTACAGGAAAAACAACAACGATTAACGCCATAATAAAATATTTTGAAATGGAAAGACTGGATATACGGCTTGCTGCACCAACAGGAAGGGCTGCGAAACGTATGACAGAAACGTGCGGTGTTGAAGCACAGACAATCCACAGATTGTTAGAGATAGCAGGAGGTGGGCTTTCTGAGCTTGATAACGAAAAGCGTAATGCTTCTTCAAGTCTTGGCATGCATTTTAACAGAGATCAGGATAATCCTCTCGAAGCAGACGTAATAATAGTGGATGAGATGTCCATGGTTGACATCAACATTATGAATGCATTGCTTAAGGCAGTTCCAGTAGGTACAAGGCTTATACTTGTAGGAGATGTTGACCAGCTTCCTAGTGTGGGACCAGGAAATGTGTTAAAGGATATTATATCATCAGGATGCTTTAATGTTGTAAAGCTTGAGAAGATATTCAGACAGGCAGCAGAAAGTGAGATAATAACCAATGCCCACAAGATTAATAAAGGCGAACAGGTTACGTTAAACAAGTATAGCAAGGATTTTCTTTTTATACACAGACAGGGTTCTGAGGCCATAATAGCTGCATTGAAAACAGTTATTAAGGATAAGCTGCCAGGTTATGTCGGTGCAGATATAAACGAAATACAAGTGCTTACACCTTCAAGAAAATCAGCAGTAGGTGTTGAAAGACTTAACAATATTCTTCAGGATTTCCTCAATCCTTCCAGTGCATCCAAGATGGAAAAAAAGCATGGGGATAATGTTTTCAGGGAAGGCGATAAGGTTATGCAGATAAAAAATGACTATCAGCTTGACTGGACGAAAAAAAATGATCGTGGAATGGCTATAGAACAGGGAAGCGGAGTGTTTAACGGAGACACAGGGATAGTTATGGAGATAGTACCATTTAATAAAAGCATGACAGTAAGATTTGAAGATGGAAGATATGTCGAATACAGCTTTGATGATCTTGATGAGCTGGAGCTTGCATATTCAATAACAGTGCATAAGGCACAGGGAAGTGAATATCCTGCTGTTATTATACCGATGTATGTAGGTCCAAGAATGCTTATGAACCGGAATATTCTATATACAGCTATCACAAGAGCAAGAAAATGTGTGTGTATAATAGGAGAAGAGCAGGTGTTTATGCAGATGGCAAAAAATGAATCTGAAGCTAAAAGATACACTTCATTGGACGAAAGAATAAAGGAAATATCAGAAATTAAGTAGATTACATATGATAAAATGCGAAATTAAAAATAAAGAAAAAAGATATTTAAAAGAAAACTATATTTAAGGGGAAAATGTATTCAAAAGAAAAAAGATATTTAAAAGAAAAAATTAAAAAAATCATCCAGGATATAATAAAAAATACAGAAGATGTTTTGTATCCTCCGGCATGTCCCATATGTGGAAAACCGCGTGTAGTAAAGAACAAAGAAAGACTGGATATATGTCCGTGGTGTCTTGACAAAATAACATATGTTGATGAGCCGACATGCATAAAATGTGGCAAAGCTCTTGATGATGACAGGGAATACTGCCAGGATTGTATGAAAACAGAACATATTTATGACCAGGCAGTAAGCTTATATGAGTATTCAGATGGAATAAAGCAGTCGATATATAGATTTAAGTATCATAATAAGAGAGAATATGCGGCTATATATGCAAGAGAAATTGAAAGAATGTGTGGTATGGTTATAAGAGCATGGAGGCCTGATGTGATTATACCTGTACCAATACATGAATCAAAGCTTAAGCAGAGAGGTTATAACCAGGCGGAGCTTATTGCAGATGAACTTTCAGGCAGTATGGGAATTCCCATCAATAATAAATATATTATGCGTATCAGGAAGACAACGCCAATGAAGGAACTGAGTAATGAAGAAAGAGTTAAAAATCTTCAAAACGCTTTTCAAATCTGCAATAATAGTATAAGATATAATAAAGTATTAATTGTGGATGATATATATACAACGGGTGCAACGGTAGACGCGTGTGCAAGATGTTTTAAAGAATCTGGAACAGATAAAGTATATGTGGTCACGTTGTGTATAGGAAAAGGATTTTAGACACAAGAATGGAGGAAAATTATGGATGTAAGAAATTGCAGAATGTGTGGTAAGTTATATAATTTTATAGGTGGTCCTTACCGCAATCTGTGTCCTAACTGTATAGAGAAGATGGAAGAAAAGTTTGACGAAGTCAAAGAATATATAGAGGAACATAAAGCTGCAACTATCAATGAAGTGTCAGAAGAATGTGATGTAAGCTCAAGACAGATAGAACAGTGGATAAGAGAAGAGCGTCTTATGATAGCTGAGGATTCACCTATAGGTATCAGATGTGAAAGATGTGGAGCAACAATAAGATCTGGCAGGTTCTGTGAAAGATGTAAGAATAAGATTGCTAACAATCTTGGTTCTATGTATGGAGAATCCAATGCGGCTGTTGAAAGCATGGAAAAGCGTGCATCAGCGGAAGCTAAAATGAGATTCCTCGATAAAGATAACAAGTAGAATTCATAAAAAGAATTTATAGCAGGAATTATAACAAAAATCATAATAAAGTAATAAAAGTAAGGGTGTGGACACTGAGATGTGTTTACATCCTTTTTTAAAGTCAGAGAACTATATAAATATATAAAAATTTAAAAGTGTAACGAGTTTAAATATATTTACAACAAATAAAATAAACATAAACATTTAAAATTAACAAAAATAAAAACATATTTAAAATAAGTGAATAAGTAGCTGAATAAGTGGAAAACATATTAACATCGCAAGCAATAAGTGCATAAAACTATAAATGCATCTGGTGAACGGCTTGTTTATTAAAATATGCATATTATGCATGGAATGGAGGTTAATATGGATAAAGATAGAAGGAATACAGTAAAGATAGTATCTACAATTATTTCACTTGGTATAATTGCAGCTCTTATTATTGGTGTTGTTTCGGTTATAAAAAATGTAAATGCTAACAGAAATGAAAGCGGCAATATTGTTAATTTGAACGAAACAGAGGAAAATGTTGCAATGAAGACAGAGGATGCAGAAGAAAATATAGATGAGTCAGATGCACAGGATGAGCTGTTAGAAGCAAACGCAAGGGGAAGAATGGCTGAAAAAAACGAGTCTGTGGAAAAGAATAATGATGAGCTGATGATATCTGATAAAGAAGATACAACAATGCAGGAAGAAGCTACAGTTCCACCAACATTATCATCTGAAGAGGTTATGGCAGAAGCTATGAGAAGTTTTACATTTGATGAAAGTAATAAAATGGCATGGCCGGTATTAGGACATATTACACTGGATTATAGTATGGATGAAACAGTGCTTTTTAAAAGTCTTGGAGTATATAAATGCAGTCCAGGGATTATCATAAACTCAGAAGTAGGAACTAATGTTGCAGCAGCAGCTTCAGGCGTAGTCACAGACGTTGCAGAGCTTTCTGAAACAGGTACAACAGTAACGGTATCTATCGGAAATGGATATGAGACAACTACAGGAATGATAGAAAATGTTAATCTGAAAAAAGGGGATAAGGTTACAACAGGACAGCTTATAGGTACAGTGGCAAGCCCAAGTGCATACTATATTGAAGAAGGTCCTGGGGTATATTTTAAACTTACACAGTACGGAGAACCAGTTAATCCAGATGCATATTTTGTTGAGTAGAAAATCAGCGCCTGCTTGCTAGATTGCGTTTATACCAGAAGTGAAATAAACATCAGCTGATATGTCTTTTTTGAAATGAATTTCAACTTTATCAATATACGGTACAGCAGGCGCTTAATATATATTTTTTAATTATTTATTTAGAAGAGTTTTCTATTAGTTCCATAATGATAGGAATAGCATTGCTTTCTTTGCTTTTAGCCATATTGTTTATATAAGTATGTCTGTTTTCATACAGTTCATTTACAGCATTTAAAAGAACTTCAGGAGTAAGGTCTTCCTCAAATATAACACTCGAATAACCATGCTCTTTAAAAGACTTTGCATTAAGTATCTGGTCGCCACGGCTTGCATTGGCAGAAAGAGGTATCAAAAGGTTAGGCTTCTTAAGTGCTAGCAGTTCACATATTGAGTTGGCACCCGCTCTTGATATAACAATATCACTTATGGCGAAAAGATCCCGCATCTGTTCACTTATGTATTCAAACTGGATATATCCGCCTAGATTGTTAAGGGAGGTATCCATTTTTCCTTTTCCACATAGATGGACAACCTGAAAGCTTTTTAGAAGCTCTGGAAGAATCTTTCTTACTGCCTCATTAACGTGTACAGCACCAGTGCTGCCTCCGACAACCATTATTATAGGCTTATCAGTTGTAAATCCACACAGTTCAAGACCAGCAAGCTTATTACCAAGAAGAAGCTCCTGCCTTATAGGAGAACCAGTAAGCACAGCCTTATCCTTTGGAAGATATTTAACTGTTTCGGGAAAATTACAGCATATTCGTGTTGCTTTTTTCATAGCTATCCTGTTAGCCAGACCAGGTGTCATATCTGATTCATGGATGATAACAGGAATATGCTTATTTCCAGCAGCAAGTACTACTGGTACCGATACAAAGCCACCTTTTGAAAACACGATATCAGGTTTAATGCGGCGCATAAGCTTTCCTGCCTGAAAATAACCTTTGATAACCCTGAATGGATCAGTAAGATTCTTAAAGCTTCTATATCTTCTTAGTTTTCCGGAAGATATTCCGTAGTAAGGAATATCAAGGTCTTCTATAAGAGTTTTTTCAATTCCGTTGTACGAGCCGATATAGAATACCTCATATCCAGCCTCTTTAAGGCTTGGAAGAAGTGCTATATTGGGTGTTACATGACCAGCAGTTCCACCACCGGTAAGTACTATTTTTTTCATTATATTCTCCATTCTTGCGCTGCTTCTCAGCGCATCTCAAGTTTGTGCGTAAGCACAAATCTTGCGTGTGAAAAATCTTATTTTTCACACTATTCTCCAATTCTGTCAAAATATATTTTGTCTACATCTTATGTGCGAATCTTTCCTTGAAAGAGCAGTGCTGACATAGTGGTTCTACAGCATATTTATTATGGAACCCCTTTGTAAATGCAGAACTTCTCTCACATTCCAGAATATTTTTAAGTGGTGTGTCAAAGATATTTCCAAGCTTCATAATACCATTGCCATCAAGACAGCATGGTGTTACAGTACCATCACTCAGTATAGCTATATGTGTTCTAAGTCCCTGACAGAAACCACGTTCATTGCAATAACTGCTGTCAAGCTCAGGCCATTCAAATGGACTCTGTACATTGACATAAAGATGTTTTTTTATAGTACAGTTTTTCTTTCCAAAAAGAGCTGGCTCATTTTTAGTATTCCATAATCTAAGAGATATCTCAGTATCTGTTTTTTCCAATATTTCATCACATGAGTAGAAAAGTTCATTTATATAGTTATCCATATCTATGCAGTCGTTATCATCTGCGCTATGCATAGATACATTTATCTGATGTACAGGATGTTTTATAAGAGTGAAAAGCTTCCTATAAAGCAGTGTGCCATTTGTTGTAAGGTTGACAGTAAGGCCGGCATCCTGGCACATGGAAAGAATAGTATCAAGTTCAGGATGCAGCATAGGTTCCCCTTTTACATGCAGATATATGTAATTCGTATATGGTTTTATTTCGTCAAGAATATGTCCGAATTCTTCAATAGACATGAAATGTGGCGGACGTTTTGTTTCCTGGCAGAAAGAACATCTGAGATTACAGGTGCTTGTGATCTCTATGTAGATTCTTTTAAACCTGCTTACTGATCCCATTCTATTCTCCGTTTCTAAAATGTTTAATTAGCCTTGGCAAGGTACTGCTCGAGTGCAGAAGCAAGCTGATCTGGACATGATGTTGGCTTAAAACCACATTTGATACCTTTCATACGCTTAATAGCCTCGTTAACATCCATGCCCTCAACAAGTGCTGCAACACCCTGTGTATTGCCAGAGCATCCGCCCTCAAATCTAACACCTGTAACCTTATTATCTACTACATCGAATTCAATCGAACGTGAGCATACGCCCTTTGTTGTATATTTCATAGTCATTCCTCCGTTTTATGTTTTTTATTGTTATTATGCTTTGTATATGTCAGGGGGGAAAATTTCGGCATGCAGCTGTGCATGCATTTTAACACGCAGTCACAAATGCATTTTAACACGCTACAAATGCATTTTAACATTCAGCCACAAATGTAATTTAGCACCTGGCATCATTCATATCATAAATGCTTATAAAGTATAACACATATTACAGTAATTAGCGAATTGACATCTATAAAATTCCTGTAAAATATGTCGGGGATATGAATTATGAAAAATATATAAAGAAAAGATATAATAGAGAAGAAAAAAGAGTGGGTATAAAGAGAAAATAAAAAGAGAAGATATAAAAGTAAATATAAGATAGATAAAAATAGATATAGAAAGCAGCATATCATAATGTTGAATGCAGCCAATTACTATGGTACTATATTTACGATGAAAATAAGTCGTTAAGTTATTGATATACGTGTAAAGACTTTGTCATAATCAGATAAGAAGGATGGTATAAGTAATGATAGGTATTATAGGAGCAATGGACGAAGAAGTAGCTCAGATTGTTGAAGTTATGCAGGTTGAACGAAAAGAGAACAAGGCTTGTATGACATTTATGGCAGGAAAACTTAATGGTAAGGATGTTGTAGTTGTAAGAAGTGGCATTGGTAAGGTTAATGCAGCTATATGTACACAGATATTAGTAGATGATTTCAATGCAGATTATGTTATAAATACAGGTATTGCAGGTTCTCTTAAGGCGGAAATTGATATAGCAGATATAGTTATATCAAGTGATGTTCTTCATCATGATATGGATGCAACTGGTTTTGGATATCCTCTTGGACAGATACCAAGAATGGATGTATTATCGTTTGAGGCAGACAAGAAGCTTATCGAGCTTGCCGATAAAGCGTGCAGGAAGGTACTGCCAGAGATAGGAACACATATAGGAAGAGTTGTAAGTGGAGATCAGTTTATATCAGATAAAGCGGTTAAAGAAAGAATCGCTTCTAACTTTAATGGCTGTTGTACAGAGATGGAAGGTGCAGCTATAGCACAGACAGCATATCTTAATAAGGTGCCATTTGTAATATTAAGAGCCATATCTGATAAAGCTGATGATAGTGCTACTATGGATTATCCAACGTTTGAGAAAAAGGCTATAGAAAATTCAGTTAAGCTGATAAAGGAACTTGTTTTGGAACTGTAGAAATGTTGTTGTATAGCTGATATATTGTTTAAGTAACTTATTATTTATCATGATTTTGCGGATCAGGTTTTATTCAACAACAAAATATGACCCATATAAGCAGTTCATTTTCTGCCTATTGGGTCATAATTACATTCAAAATCTCCCAGCATCCCAATCTCTCGGCAAAATAAATTGGATATTCAACTTCGATATAGAATACATATATTGGGATTGAGTGTGCTGTGCAAATGTCGATATCATAAAAATATTTTAACATTCACTAGTTTGAAATTCTTTTAATATGTCATAAGCTGCCTGAATATCAATTATATATTAAGCAGTTCACTATATACTTTAAGTGCTCCATCAGTGTCGTGGGCAAGTACGCGCTTTGCAAGAACTTTTCCGAGCTGTACACCTTCCTGGTCGAAGCTGTTTATATTCCATAAGAAGCCCTGGAACATAATCTTGTTTTCAAAGTGTGCAAGTAAGGCACCAAGTGTGGCAGGTGTCAGGACATCACCAGTGATTATGCTTGAAGGTCTGTTACCCTTGAAGTTCTTGTTAAGATTCTCATCTGACTTACCGCAGGCAAATGCTACAATCTGTGCAGCTACATTAGCACATAACTTCTGCTGGCTTGTGCTGTCCTGGATAGTAACATCATTAGCAAGCTGACTGTTTCTAAAGCCGATAAACTGAAGAGGAACTATATCAGTACCCTGGTGGAGAAGCTGATAGAATGAGTGCTGGCCGTTGGTACCTGGTTCACCAAAGATAACAGGACCAGTTGGATAATCAACAGGTTCACCGAATCTGTTAACAGACTTACCATTAGATTCCATATCAAGCTGTTGTAAATGAGCAGGGAATCTGCTTAAACCCTGTGAGTAAGGAAGAACAGCTGTACATCCGTAACCAAGTACGTTGCGTTCATATACACCTATAAGAGCATCAAGCATTTCAGGATTCTTAAGTGGATCGCTGTTCATGGAAAGCTTGTCCTCTGCTGTGGCACCATCAAGGAATGCAGCGAATACTTCTGGTCCAAAGGCGAGTGATAATACGGCACCACCTACAGATGAAGTAGAAGAAAAACGACCTCCAATGTAGTCATCCATAAAGAAAGCATCAAGATAATCAGAACTCTTGGCAAGAGGTGAGGTTTCACTTGTTACAGCAATCATATGTCTGGCTGGATTAAGTCCGGCTTTCTTAAGTGCATCTTTAACAAAAGATTCGTTAGTAAGTGTTTCAAGCGTAGTTCCTGACTTAGATACAAGTATAAATAATGAATGGGCAACATCGATAGAGGCAAGTATGGCAGATGCATCATCAGGGTCTACGTTGCTTATGAATTTAGCCTCCATTTTGAATGTATTATTCTTCTTAGCCCAGTTTTCAAGTGCTATGTACATCGCACGTGGACCTAAGTCACTTCCGCCGATACCTATCTGTACAACTGTAGTGAACTTTTCACCAGCTGCGTTAGTTATTTCACCGTTGTGTACTTTGTTGGCGAATTCGGCGATACGTTCCTGCTGGGTTTTATAGAAGCTTCTCTTATCAACACCATCGGCGTTAACAGCATCACCAAGCTGACCACGAGTCATGTGATGAAGTACAAGTCTTTTCTCGCCGGTATTGATTACTTCACCATTGTAAAGAGCCTTGAACTTATCAGCAAGCTGAGCCTCATCAGCAAGCTTTACAAGTGCATTTAACACCTCTGAATCAACTTTTTTAGCAGCATAATTGTAGTTCAGGCCACATGCCATAGGAACATTATAGTTTTTCACACGTTCAGCTCCAGCCTCACCAGACATGACATCTGAAAGATTTACCTCTTTAGTCTTTTTCAGTTGTGTAAAAGACGTAAGTGTATCAAGATTATTCCAATTAATCATAAAAAATATCTCCTCCTTTTTTATCGTACATCAGTCATGGGCAAAATCCCCGTTGAATCCGACATCTAATTATACAAGAATTATACTATTATTAAATGTCGAAAACAAGGCACAAATCCGATATTTTGCCATAAAAAATCCAACATTTCACAATACCTTATGCTAATATTTTGACAATTAAGTCTAATAAATACATTGAAAAATATGTGTTCAGGACTTATAATGACGTTAGAAAACTTTTGTTATATATATTGCTAAAAGATACTGCCTGCAGATATAGAAAAGGAATCATATAAATGCAGGCGTATATATGGAATGGAGATTAGTGTGAAAAATAAGATTTTTCACACGTAAGATTTGTGCTTCGCACAAACTTAAGATGCGCAAAGAAGCAGCGCAAGAATGGAGGATTATTATGAAGATTCTTATGTTGGATGCATCTACATATGGTGAGGATGTTAACATAGACAAGTTCTATGCATTAGGTGAAGTAAAAAGTTATTCAACAAGTACAAGGGAGGAAGCGCTTAAAAGGGTTGCCGAGCATAATCCGGATGTCGTCATTATCAATAAGATAGCGGCAGATAAGGAATTTATAGATGCGGCTCCAGCTCTTAAGATGATAGCTGAGACTGCTACAGGATATAACAATATTGATATTATGTATGCAAAGGAAAAGAATATAAGAGTGGCTAATGTAGCCGGTTATTCTACAGATTCAGTAGTACAGCATACATTTGCACTTGGATTATATCTTATAGAGAAGATGAGCTACTATGATGGATATGTAAAGTCTGGTGAGTATGCAAAATGTCCGATTTTTTCACATTTTTCAAATGTGTTCCATGAACTTACAGGAAAGACATGGGGAATAGTTGGACTTGGAACTATAGGAAAAGGAGTGGCAAAGATTGCTGCAGATTTTGGATGTAAGGTTGTATATTATTCTGCGAGTGGAAAGACACAGGATGTTCCATATGAAAGAAAGGAACTTGATGAATTTTTGAAAGAATCAGACATTATATCAATTCATGCACCACTGAATGAAAAAACACAGAATCTTTTTGATGCAGCAGCTTTTGATAAGATGAAGACAAGTGCCATACTCCTTAATCTGGGAAGAGGTCCTATAGTGAATGACACTGACCTTGCAGAAGCGCTTGCTGATGGAAAGATAGCAGCGGCAGGACTGGATGTGCTTGGAAAGGAACCTATAGAGGCAGATAATCCACTGATGGAAATTAAGGACAGTACAAAGCTTGTTATAACACCACATGTTGCATGGGGAACAGTTGAAGCAAGAACAAGGCTTATGGATGAGGTTTATGAGAATATAGCCGCATTTAGTAAAGGTGAAAAGAGAAATGTTGTATCATAATAAATGATATTGTAATAAAATGATGGAAAGGATATAAAATATATGCAGATATTATCAGTAACAGATAATGAATTCAGAAAATATGGTCGTATAGTGGATAATATTGATTTTACGGCACTTGTAGAGGAATTGAAAAGAACACCCATACCAGCGGGGGTTGTATATGAGCCGGCAGTAAAGGAGCTCGAAGCACTTCCTGTAAGGCTGGATATATCTGAGGTTGCATATGGTGAGATGCCTGTGCAGATAGGTTATTGTAACGGACATAACTCAAAACTTAATGCTCTTGAGTATCACAGAGATTCAGAGATTAATGTGGCAGCAACAGATATGATACTTATGCTTGGACTTTTAACAGATGTGGAAAAAGACCATACATATGACACATCTAAAGTTAAAGCTTTTTTAGTACCAGCAGGAACAGCAGTTGAAGTGTATGCAACAACACTTCACTATGCACCTTGTGGTGTGGATGGAAATGGCTTTCAGGTAGCAGTAGTACTTCCAAAGGGAACTAACTATCCACTTACATCAAAACATGCAAGAGTGCACAATAATATTGCTGACAGTGAGGATGCACTTCTTGCAGCTACTAACAAGTGGCTTATTGGCCATGAAGAGGGTGGACTTGATGATACAGCATTTATAGGGCTTAAAGGGGTTAATCCTGATATAAACGGATAGTGCCATAGGTTAATAAATAATGCAGTATTAATCTTCTTCGATAACTTGCACTTCCATATAAGAAAAATCAATATCGTCAATAAAGTTATCGCTTGTGAAGCGTACCTTGGAATGACGTTTGAAGTCTGCTATATTCGAATCGAACCACATAGGTTCACTTAAATCGAATTCATAGCAGGCTTCTTTTATTCCATCAAATATTTTTTTAGTCCTGTTAAGCTTTGGGTCGTCATTAACTGCAACCATATCTTTAATCATGTGGTTTGAACTGTCAAATAATTTACACCATAATCTAAACATATCTATATTTCCTTTTTTGTATTTATTTTATATTATTTTTAAATTTCTATTTGAAATTATTTTGATGCTTTCCTTGTTATTATTCTTAATAAATAAGAAGTCTTCTACAGAGTTTTTCTATAACTGCTTGGAGACTGTTTAAATACGCGTTTAAAGGTATCTCCAAATGTGTTGCTGTCAGAAAAACCACATTCACAGGCTATTTCGGTCATAGAAAGCTCGGACTGCCTTAAAAGCTCTGCAGCGGCATGCGTTCGTACATCAACAAGATACTCACGGAAGCGGTGTCCTGTAAATGCTTTGAATTTTTTGGAAAGACTGGATTCACTCATATTAAACATTTCTGCGGTGCTTGAAAGAGTGATATTGTCTTTATAATTAGCAAGAATATATTCAACTATGCGCTGTATAGTTTCATTAGATAAGTCCATGCGGGAAACTACATTATCTTTATAAGTCTGGCATCTCATGGCATATAAAAGAAGTTCATGAAAATAAGCTGTTGCATATGCAGGGGAAATGCTATCTACACCATGGAATTCATATGATATTTTATCCAGCTGCTCTTTAATGTATGACTGTTTTCGTGCGGGAATCTGAACGACAAAGTTTCCTCCTAAAATGTCAGATATATCTGTTATTCCATGTTCGCTAAACCATAAAAGCTCTTCATCATCGAAGTAAAGAAGGCTTCTTATATTTTCTTCACCTGACATATAAGTAGTCATGTGTTCTACTCCAAAAGGAATGAGAGCAAGAGAACCTTTTTTTAGCATATACATATTTTCTTTGATATATAATGTACAGTTTCCTGATATAAGATATAAAAGCTCCCATCTGTTATGCGTATGAAAATGTGACATTTTGTATGAAGTAGGAACAGTTTTTATGTCTGGCAGAAAATTCGCCGGTATATATTCATGATGCATAAAATTACACCTTCTTTTATAAGTATTGTAAAACTTTATTGTTTAAAAGCTAACATATTTTAAGTGATTTTACAAGTTTCTTACAGTTTTTATGTATTAATATAAGTACAATATATATTATAATCAATTCATAGTTGCAACGTAGATAATAAAATATTTTTGACACTTATCATCTTATTATTTTAAAGAAAGGTATGGTAATAGATATGATACGAAGGAAAAGATTAGTTTCATCTATTATGGCAGGTATTATGTCGGGCCTGCTGGTTGTTGGAAATATAGGAGCATTTCCAGACAGAATCGTGGCGCAGGAGGGTACTGCTTTGCAGACAAAAAACATTTATACAGCAGTGAAGGATATAAACAATGATGAGAATAACTACAAGCCGCTTGATGTAAGCGACCCTATAGAGTTTGGAGGTACTTATATTAAGTACGATTCTGAAACTATACAGTTGTCTGAAACAGCGATTTATCTTGATGGTTCATTATCAGATGAAGTTGCTGATAAATATCCATATGTATATAACGATATTACAAAGGCACTTAGTGACAGCAGTTTAAAGAATGGAACAAAGGAAGCACCTATGACGGTATATGTGGCACCTTTCGTATACTGGATAGATGATCCGGCAGCTACTGATACTAAGCAGCCGGATAAGACATATGGTGTTCCTTATGGAATGATTATTAACAGTGATTATCTTACTATAAAGGGACTTACAAAGGATCCGTATAATGTAGTATTTGCTGGAAACAGAGGCCAGTCACATGCTTGTAATGGTAACTACACGATGTTCAGATTCAACTGTAAGGGAGCACTTACAGTAAAGAATATAACGATAGGTAACTATTGCAGCGTTGATCTTAAATATCCTCTTCTTCCAAAACTGGATACAGATAAGAGAACAAAAACTATTACACAGGCACAGCTTGCTGATATGTCTGGAGATAAGATGTTTGCAGATAACTGTAACTTTATCAGCCGTCTGAATCTTGATCCTATAGGCGGTGCAGCACGAAGCCTTTATAACAACTGCCATTTTGAGAGTACAGACGATGCGATTAATGGTAATGCAGTGTTTGTTGGCTGTGATTTTGATTTCTACGGAAACAGACCATTATATTCATCATATAACACAGGTTCAACATTTTTAGGCTGTATCTTTAACAGTGTTGTTTTAAATGTTGAAGCTGAGCCAATGCAGTACTTCACAAAGGAAGGCGGAACAATAACAGCAGTGGATTGTGCATATAAGAGCAACTTCAGTATTCCTTTTGGAATTGCATGGACAAAGTACCCAGATAAGTCACTTAAGTGCTATCAGTATAACATAACACATAACAATGAAAGCATAATAATAGCAGGAAAGGATGCTGCTGAAACGGTTGATATGACAGGAAAGCAGGTTCTTAATGCATATAGAATAGAAGATGGTGGAAAGGTATATTACAATACCTACAATCTTTTAAAGGGCAGTGATAACTGGGATCCACTTGGTGTTAAGGATATAGCAGTTAAGAATGGTGCAGACAGCATAGCTACACAGCTTAATATAGAAAGCGAAGGTAAGGTAGAAGCTATAGAGTCAGGAACTGAAACAGCTAAGCTGACGGCAGGTGTTAAGTATTTCTATGGTGATACAGATAAGAATCAGAAGATTACCTACAGTGTGGCTGATGAATATAAGCCATATGTATCAATAGTTGATAATAAGGACGGAACATGCGTAGTTAATGGTATTAATAACGAAGATGAAGCAAAGGAAGTAGTTATTGAAGCAAGTACGGAGAGTGGCTTAAAAGCAGCTATAGCCATAACAGTTAAACCAGCTAAGCTTGCAGCTCCATCATGGACAAAGCTTCCAGAGGTGGTTAACAATGGTGATGGCACACTTAAAGCAGATTATAAGCTGAATCTTGGTGACAGGGCAGATATGTCAGTTATTAACTGGTATAGATGCAGTGATGCAAGTGGAAGCAATCCTGTGTTAACAGCAGTGTCTACAATGAATAATCCTCAGTACACATATACACTTACAGCAGGTGATATAGGATATTATATCTGTGCTTCTGTTGCTCCAAAGAATATAAGAAGTGACTTAGGTGATGCGGTAAAAGTTGTATATTCAGAGGCTGTAAGTGCAAAGGATATTAAAGCTAAGAATTACACAACAGATTTTTCAGACTTCCCTACTGTTAAACAGTCAGAGATAAAGGAAGGCTTCTGGACAGTGGATTCGTACAGACCAGCAGATACAAAGAGCTTTGGAAGCTGGAAGGGTGAAGATACAGAAACACCTTGGGTATATGGTGAAACTGGTAACGGTTCAGTTGGTGCCGGAATCTATCAGGGAACACAGGGAGCAAGACTTATGTATACACCAGTTGAAGGCAAATATGGTGATATGACTGTCAAGGTTGTGGCTGATCCTGCAAAGACGGCAGGTCAGGGCTTTGGTAGTGCAGGACAGTATATGGATGTATGCATTAAGTTTGATACTAAAACACTTACAGGCTATGCATTAAGAATCATAAGAACAAGGGCATCTTCTAGTGCAGTTACATTTGTACTTGTTAAGTATGATAATGGCAATACAACATATATATCAGATGAAGTTATAGCAACATGCTTCCTAACAGGATGCGAGATAACCTTAAAGGCAGAGGGAAGCAAGCTTACAGCACATGTAGAAACACCTACAGCACAGCTTGCAGACCAGGCAGCAGCTGGCTATGTTCATGTGGTTGACTTAAATGCAGATATAGAGGCTAACACATATGGCGGAGCAGCTATACAGCATACAGGAACAACAGGAACTGGTGGATGGCAGAATACAACTATGCTTCACAGCTTAAGCATAGAATGGGCTGGTGATACAAACCAGAATCCTGTTGTAGAAGAAACGACAGATAATCCATCGACAGATGAACCTTCAACAGGAGAGACTGCTGAAGATGAAACAGCACAGACTGATTCTACAGAGAATGTTAAGACAGCAGATACATCACATGCTGGTATATATGCTGCATTACTTACAGTAAGTGTTGCATCGCTTATAGCACTTGGATATGTCTGCATAAGAAAAAGAAGAATATAAAAAGAATATTAAGAAGATAATTGGAATCATAATCTAACATAATCCCGGTTTAAAGTTACATATGAACTTTAAACCGGGATTACTGTTTTATAAAGCTTGTAATGATTATCAAAAATCACAATAGCTTTATTAAATTAGTTTTACTACATTGTTTTTACTATTTTTTTACTGATTCAGAAAATATTATATCATACTGATCAGATGGATATACCTGATATATGAAAGAGGATAGCAGTGTTTTGGCATTTTCAAGAGCCTTGTCGTATAATCCATTTGCTATGGCATCATTTAATGCCTCATCTGTTAGCTGCTTTAATGCATCGTTATGTTCGGTAAGAGTTATAGGTGTAAATATGCTTGTACTTTCGTGGAGCACCTTGAAGGAATCAAGGTCAAGGTCGGCAGAAAGAGTTTTAACCTCAGGTACAGTTACATATATGTTATGCTTTGTGTCTTCTGTATCCCCCAAACTCCATGTTACATCACTGAAGTTGATTCCAGCCTTGATGTTAGTGTTATATGTGTATATATACTTTGATTCTGTCAGAGGTATAGATATATTAAAAAGCTTTCTGTCCTTAGTTTCAACACGCACAGACGTTGTTGTTACAGACTGTGTAGCCAGCTCGCCGATATTTTCAAAGCCTATCTGAGTGACCTTGCCATCTGTCTGGTAACTCGTTGATGCAGTCTTTTTAGTGTATATCAAGGCTATAACAAGCAGGGCTATTATTATAATGTTTATTATTGTTTTTAACCCTGGAAAATGAGGGCTTAATAAGGACCTTTTTTTAGTACGTTTTTTTGCTTCTTTCAAAGCTTCATTATCATGGTATTCTTTATTCATATTTTAATATTAATCTCCATTCATGTATTTTATATGATGTATATCAGTTATGACAACATGCAGGCATCAATCACATCATAACACATAATTGTAATATTTTGGAAAAAATAAGATTAAAAATAAAGTTAAAAATAAAGATGAAAATAAAGATGAAAATAAAGGTACCCCGGATACCCGTTATGATAAAGGTATCCGGGGCTATAAAGCCTGTAAGCTTTGATGTGCGGAATAGCTGCCACACGGGGGATTAATAAATGCTGCTCATATCTTAAATAAAATATTGGCATTATCTATTAATGCTGGCACTAGTCCATATTTACATTGAGATGTCTTGGAAGACCATCAACCATGATTGGTGAAAGTTCAGCCTGAATCAATGGTCTTATGTAATGAATAAGGTCTTCTGTAACGAAATCATCTTCTGTAATCCACTCAAGTGGAACTTTCTTTTCGATGTTAGCAATCTGATGAACATCATGAGTTTCAGTGATGCACATATATGGATCATCAGATACTCTCTTAAGTACTACAACTTTACCAGTTTCACCTTCAAATGCAGCCTTTACAGCAGCACCACCAACGTTGAAGGCTTCAGTGATATCAGTACGTGAAGTCATGTGAGCTGCACAACGCTGAAGAGTAGATAACTCAATAGCTCTTGTCTTGATACCAAGTTCAGAACCTACCTTGTTGGCAAGGAACTTGGCAGAACCAGCTAACTGCTTGTGACCGAAAGCATCCACGAACTCAACATGCTCTGAAAGCTCGAATACATATCTTCCGTCCATAACCTTGATACCTTCTGAAACAGCAATAACCATAGAACGACCTTTAGAAGCTATCTCTTTAACTCTTTCAAGGAAGTGGTCGATATCAAATACCTTCTCAGGAAGATAGATAAGATCTACACCTTCACAATCTTCGCCTCTTGCAAGAGCAGAAGCGGCTGTAAGCCATCCGGCGTTACGTCCCATAATCTCAACTATTGTAACAGTTGGGTAATCATATACAAGACCGTCACGGATAATCTCCTTCATAGTAGCTGCAATAAACTTGGCAGCACTACCAAAACCAGGAGTATGATCAGTAACAGCAAGGTCGTTGTCGATAGTCTTAGGAACACCCATGAACTTAATATCGCTTCCGATAAGAAGTGCATAGTCAGAAAGCTTCTTGATAGTATCCATGGAATCGTTACCACCAATATAGAAGAAGTATGATATATTAAGTTCCTTAAGAATCTCGAAAATCTTCTCATATGTTTCTCTGTCGTCAGAGATTTCAGGAAGCTTATAACGACATGAACCTAAGTAAGAAGAAGGAGTTCTCTTTAAAAGGTCAATATCGATATCTGTCTTAATCTTTTCAGAAAGATCTACATACTGCTTGTCAAGAAGACCCTTGATTCCGTGAAGCATACCATATACTTTATTAGCCCCTCTGTCCTTAGCTGTCTTAAACACACCTGCAAGACTTGAATTGATTACGGCAGTTGGTCCGCCAGACTGTCCTACGATAACATTTCCTAACATAAATGTCCTCCGAATTATAAAAATAATTAAATAATAAAACTCAGGTCAGAATCCCTCGTGACTTCTAACCTATGACAAATATGATGCAAGGGTCGCAAGATCAAAGTCATATCATGCAGGCACGAAAGATTTTTTGGATGTGAACTTTTAACTCTTACAACATAAACATTTTATTAAAATTATATTAACATAATTAGAGCAATCATACAACTCAAATGTGCTTATAAATTAAATAAATTCATAAATTTAGTAAAATCTTTAATCATATAGTGGAAACTTTCAAAAAATTTGTAGTATACTGATAATAAGCACAAGGTATATGACAGATATCTAAAAAAGACAATACATTATAAAGAAAAGTATAAGCAGTAAAGGAGATGTACATTATGAGTAAACAGACATGGAAACCAGGAAATATGCTTTATCCAGTGCCGGCAGTTATGGTCAGCTGTCAGAGAGGTGAAGAAAAACCCAATATCATAACAGTTGCATGGGCAGGGACTATATGTTCGGATCCTGCAATGGTATCTATATCAATAAGGAAAGAAAGATATAGCCATGATATTATAAAAGAATCAGGAGAATTCGTTATTAACCTTACAACGAAAAAGCTGTGCCGGGCAACGGACTACTGTGGCGTAAAGTCAGGTAAGGATACAGATAAATTCAAGGATATGCATCTTACACCTGAAAAGTCAGTTAAGATAAATGCACCGGCTATTAAAGAGAGCCCTGTTAACATAGAATGTAAGGTGAAGGATATAGTGGAGCTTGGAAGCCATGATATGTTTATTGCCGAAGTCGTCGCTGTTAATGTTGATGAATCACTTCTTGACAGCAAGGGAACATTACATCTTAAGGATGCTGAACTTGTAGCTTATTCACATGGACAGTATTACGCACTTGGTGAACATCTCGGACGCTTTGGATATTCAGTTAAAAAAAGGTAAAATTATAAAAATAAAATATCTCTAAAGCACGTAAAACCCCTTTACAAACAGTTATATGCGTGGTAGTATACAATTGTTACAAAAATGTTACGGAATTATTACACGGGGAAAGAATTCCATTGTATATACGATATATGGAGGAACGTATGACACGCATTACAAGATATGGAAGAAAGGTGAAAACTACCTTTATCTCAACTATGTTTGCAGCATGCATTGCAATAGTGATAGGTATTCCATTTGTATCTAAGAATATGTTTAACAATGATGTGGGATATTACAGCATATCGATTCGTGGTACACATGTTGGAGCAGCCAACACAGAGGAAGAAGTTAATGTGGCACTGGCAAATGCACGTCTGCAGTTAAGCCAGCAGCTTGATGATTATATATATATGGACTGTGATGTCCAGATTGATAAAGAAAACAGGGCTATAGCGTCAAGAATGTCAGAAAAGCAGCTTGAAAGTTCTATATACAGCCAGTTGTTTGACTGTATACTTGATGTTGAAAAGCAGCTTGCATATACTGTAAGAATAGATGATTATACAGTTAATCTGTCATCCAAGCAGGATGTAGAAGAACTGTTTTCAAAGCTTATACAGCCATATAACAGGGCTGATGAGTTTGAGCCGGTTATTAAGTCTAGTTCGGCAGCAGATGGAACATATATAGTGTCTATAGATAAGAATGAGGAGACAACGGTGCAGGATACACAGATAGTTGCATCATTCTTTGAAGACAGTACTGGTTCTAACGGTGAAAGCAAGAAGACACCAGATGAGATACAGTCTATAGGTTTTGCACAGAATGTATCTGTTAATGCTGTATATGCTGATAAGGTAGAGGTATCAACAGTACAGGAAGCTTATGATACAATAACAAAGGTAAACAATACCAATGTTTATTATATTGTTAAAGAGGGCGATACTCTTGAGAGTATAGCTAAAGATAATAACATAACAGTTGAAGATTTGTTAAAGCTTAATACTAAGTTAAAAGAGGACTCAGTTATAGTTCCAGGTGATGAGCTTGTTATAACAGTGCCTGAGTCAGATATAACAGTAGTGACAACAAAGCAGCTTTCTTATGAGGAAGATTACAACGCAGAGCCTGAGTATCTTGATGATAACAACAACTATAGAGGTACGAATTATATTCTTGATGAAGGAACAACGGGACATCATTCAGTAGTAGCAACAGTTACATATGAGAATGGTAAAGAGGTTGCAAGACAGATAACAAGCGAGAATATAACAGTTGAATCAAAGCCGGCAAAGATAGCAGTTGGAACACTTACACCACCAACATATATAAAGCCTGTCAGTGGTGGAACATTTTCATCAGGTTATGGTTCAAGATGGGGCACAACTCATTACGGAGTTGACTGGTCATGCAGCCAGGGAACATCAGTTAAGGCTTCAAGAGACGGAGTAGTAACAAGGGCTGGATGGTATTCTGCTTATGGATATTGTGTAGATATACAGCATGAAGATGGCAGCATGACAAGATATGGACATAACAGTAAAGTAACAGTGACTGCTGGCCAGCAGGTAAAGCAGGGTGAAGAGATAGCTCTTAGTGGCAATACTGGTGATAGTACAGGGCCACATGTGCATTTTGAAATATGGATAGATGGCAGAAGAGTGAATCCACTTGATTATGTAAACAAGAATTAAGTTAACTTATGAATAAGGGCGTGGATATTAATAATCCATGCCCTGTTTTAAACTTTATGGATATATAACGTTGACATAATAAAAAGGTATGATATAATCATTAAGATATTGATTTAAATACCAATATTATTTTAGATAATAAAGTAAAAGTATACACATGATGAATGTTTTGACGGCTTTATGTCACTAATGCATGATAGTTGTTTTTGTGATAAGCCGTGAATACCATGATATATTGAATATAAATGACAGATATGTCGATAATTAATAAAGAAACTAAAGCAGGAAACTAAAGTTTTAGATATGATGAGTAAGTGATATTGAGGTGCAAAGTATGGAACAGTATGTTGTCAAAGGTGGAGTGCCACTTTGTGGAGAAGTGTCCATAGGTGGAGCTAAGAATGCAGCACTTGGTATTCTGGCAGCAGCGATTATGACAGATGAGACCGTAACAATAGAGAATGTACCTAACGTGAGAGATACAAAGGTGTTGCTTCAGGCAATCGAAGGAATAGGTGCAAAGGTAAAATATATATATAATAATACAGTTCAGATTAACGGCGGATCTATATGTGATCTTAATGTTGAATACGAATATATAAGAAAGATAAGAGCGTCATACTATCTTCTTGGTGCGTTACTTGGTAAGTACAATGAATCTAACGTAGCACTTCCAGGTGGCTGTAACATAGGAAGCAGACCTATAGACCAGCACCTTAAGGGCTTTAAAGCACTTGGTGCCAAAGTGAACATAGATCATGGCGTTGTCAGCGCTAAAGCAGAAAAACTGGTTGGCGGACACATATATTTTGATGTTGTAACAGTAGGTGCCACTATTAACCTTATGATGGCAGCATGCATGGCTGATGGAGAAACTATCCTTGAAAATGCAGCTAAGGAGCCACATATAGTTGATGTAGCTAACTTCCTTAATGCCATGGGAGCTAATATCAAGGGTGCTGGTACAGATGTTATAAGAATAAGGGGCGTAGAGAGACTTCATGGATGCACATATTCTATAATACCAGACCAGATTGAGGCAGGAACTTTCATGATGGCGGCAGCAGCTACACATGGAGATGTTGTCATAAAGGACGTTATTCCTAAGCATCTTGAGTCTATAACTGCCAAGCTTCATGAGATGGGCTGTCAGCTCATAGAAGGTGACGACTGGATAAGGGTTATAGCAGAAGGTGAGATAGGAAGTACTAATGTTAAGACACTTCCATATCCTGGCTTTCCAACAGATATGCAGCCACAGATAGCAGTTGCACTTGCACTTGCTAACGGTTCAAGCATGGTTACAGAGAGTATATTTGAGAATAGATTCAAGTATGTTGATGAGCTTAACAGGATGGGTGCTAAGATTAAAGTTGAGGGCAATACAGCTTATATAGAAGGTGTTAAGCATTTTACATCAGCACAGCTTTCAGCGCCTGATTTAAGAGCTGGAGCAGCACTTGTGATCGCGGCACTTGCGGCAGAGGGCATATCAGAAATAGACGATATAGAGTATATCCAGAGAGGATACGAAGATTTTGAAGGTAAACTTTCAGCACTTGGTGCTGTTATAGCAAGAGTAGATTCTGAAAGAGAACTTCAGAAGTTTAAGTTGAAAATAGGATGATAATAGACTGCGGAGAATAATATTGTGCAGATATCCGGAGTGATAATGGCAGATTTATCACAAGATATCGCAGGCATGATATATTTCCGCAGTTTTTTTATATATTTTATCATTTTTTTACAAATATTCTGTTAAAATATGTTAAACTATTATCATGATGGTTGTAAATATATTAATATGACTTATATGGAGAAAACATGAAATTAAAAGATAAGTTAAAGGTTTCATTCTGCGTTATGGTTATACTTCCGGCGCTGCTTTTATGCGTGTTTGTTGTCGGAATATTTAAGATACAGTCGGATAGTATATGCAAGACATATAATGTAGAAGACGATACGGTACTGTTATATTTTTATTCGCCTATGACATTGTTTGGCAGTATTACAGATGATGTGTATGAGCAGATAAAAGAACAGGCAGAAGAAGAACCAACGACATTTAACAACAGGGCATACCTTGAGTCACTTGGTTCCACATTAAATGACAGACTTTCAGAGCTTGTTGTAAGAAAGAATAATAATGTCATATATAATTCAACACAATATTCAAACACAGATCTTGCAAGGCTTCTTCCAGAGTATGAGACAGATGAGAACAACATAACGGATGTTGCTACATATAGAGGTGGCATATATCATAGTCTTATAAAACAGGTAGACTTTTCAGACAGCTTAGGAAATATATACAGTGTGTCTATCGTCACATCTGTTAAGCAGAGCATACCACAGATAAGACAGATGCTATGGCAGCTTGTTTTTATCATCATCATCATACTTGTCATAACCAGCCTTGTGCTTAACCTGTGGATATACAGTTCTATCATCAAGCCGGTTAACAAGCTGAAGCTTGCAACAGATAATATAAAAGAAGGAAACTTTGACTTTGAGATGCCAAGGGTTCCTGATAACGAAATAGGTGATGTGTGTAAGGACTTTGAAGAGATGAGACTTATACTAAAGAAGTCATCAGAGGATAAGCTTCAGTCAGATAAAGAAGAGAAAGAGCTTATAAGAAATATATCACATGATTTAAAGACACCGCTCACAGCTATTAAAGGCTATGTTGAGGGTCTACGTGATGGAATAGCCGATACTCCGGAAAAACAGGCAAAGTATATTAAGACTATTTCCAACAAGGTTAATGATATGGATAAGCTTATAGATGAACTTACTATATATTCAAGACTTGATGCTAACAGGATACTATATACATTTATAAAACTTAATGTTTCAGATTATTTTGATGACTGCTGTGAAGAAATAGGCACAGAACTGGATGCCTCTGGCATAGAGCTAAACTACAGGAATCATATAGACAAGCCGGTAATGATAGTCGCAGACCCAGAGCAGTTAAAGAGAGTTATCAATAATATAATCAGCAACTCAGTCAAGTACATGGTAGAAGGCCGTAAGGGAAAGATAGATATAGACCTTTATGACGAGGGCGAGTATGTACATGTTGTCATGGCTGACAATGGCAAGGGTATAGCAGGCAAGGATATTTCAAGAATATTTGAAAGATTCTACCGTACTGATGAATCACGAAACTCCAAGCAAGGCGGCAGCGGCATAGGACTTGCTATTGTCAAGAAAATCGTTGAAGACCATAAAGGCAAGATATGGGCAGAGAGTGTTGAAGGCGAGGGAACTACAATGCATCTTAATCTGCTTAAGTATAATGAGAATAACCAGCTTGGAATTCTGCAAAAATAAAATATAAAAGGAATAGAAAGGGACAATTGTATGAGCAAAGTATTGATAGTTGAAGATGAGGAAGCAATCGCAGATATTGAAAAGGATTACCTTGAATTAAGTGGATTCACGGTAACAACATGCAAGGATGGAACAACAGGTCTTGCAGAGGCACTTGACGGGGATTATGACATATATATTCTTGATGTCATGCTTCCAGGTGTAGATGGTTTTGAGATATGCAAAAGAATAAGAGAAGTTAAGAATACTCCTATTATCATGGTATCAGCTAAAAAAGAGGATATCGATAAGATAAGAGGACTTGGCGTAGGTGCTGATGATTATATGACGAAGCCTTTTAGTCCAAGTGAGCTTGTTGCCAGAGTTAAGGCACATCTTTCAAGATATGAAAGACTTGTAAACAGTGCCCAGCCTGAAAATGATATTATCGAAATAAGAGGCATCAGGATAGATAAGACAGCCAGAAGAGTATTCGTTAATGGTGAAGAGAAGATATTTACAACTAAGGAATTCGATCTTCTTACATTTTTAGCAGAACATCCTAATCATGTATACACTAAGGAAGAGCTTTTTAAGGAAATATGGGATATGGATTCTATCGGTGATATTGCAACCGTTACTGTCCATATTAAAAAGATAAGGGAAAAGATAGAACTTGATACAAGTAAGCCACAATATATCGAAACGATATGGGGGGTAGGCTACCGCTTTAAGTTATAATACATTACAAAAGCCTGTTTAGAACATATATCCATAAGAACCTTAAATATATCGTCCTGTTTTGGATATTATAAAACTATGAGTGATTTATATGACAGAAAGAAGGATAAATATGATAATTGAAAAGGAATATTTTGATTCAGAAGAAGTCAGGAAAGCGAATGCAATGAATGATAAGACGATGGCACCACCAAGAAGAATACGTCTTGCGACAACGGACAGTAACAAATATTATGCCAAAGCTGTATTTGTAGCCGATAAAGAAAATATAATTACCGGTGAGCTTCTTTACAGACCAGATTTTCAGGAGTCAGAAGAGGGAGTGGCATTCAGTGAGGTTGTTGTTAAGCAGACAGCAGATGTGGAAGAATATTTCAAGAATCTTATAAGGTTTGAAGGCTATAAAGTGATTCCGGAAGAATATGATGAGAGTGATATGCTTATGCATTATGATGAGCTGAGCATACAGGCTAATAAGCTTTTGTTTCTTGAGAGCAGGGAGGAGTAGATATGACAGATACGCAGAATGAGGCGTTTAAGATGCCGGTAAACAAGATACGGCTGTTTGAGCATGGGGCTCCGGGTTCGCAGAACCTTAAGCTTACAAGAAAATATTACACTGAGGATATGCCTGATGGAAGAGTAAAGCATATAGTGCAGAACATTACAGATCCGGATATTGTTCCTTACATACCTGATGGTATTGGTAACAGTACAGACAGACAAAGGATTCCGGCAGTATTGATTATTCCAGGAGGTGCGTTCAGACGCCTTGTATACAACTTTGAAGGTGAAGATGTTGCAAAGTGGCTTAATAGTATGGGAATAGCTGCATTTGTTCTTGAATGCAGACTTCCATCAGATGAACATGATAATGCAGAGGATGTTCCACTTATAGATGCTATGCGTGCAATGAGAGTTATAAGAGGAAGGGCGCAGGAATTCGGTATAGATGAAGCTAAGATAGGCGTTATGGGCTTTTCAGCAGGAGGCTTTATGGCAGCGTTGTTATCAACAGCGTATGAAAGCGATGTGTATGCAGATTATAAGTATAAGGATGAATATGATAAACTGTCGGCAAGACCAGATTTTGCTGTTTGTTCATATCCAGTTATAAGTATTGACGATTGTATTGAAGCAGGTAAAAGATATATGTCTGAGGAACAGGTACTTGAGATAATCAGCGACAGTGAGACAAAGATACTGCATAAGTATAATCCGGATAAGCTTGTAAGACCGGATATGCCGCCAGTATTTATATGTGAAACGGATGATGACAGAACAACATTATCTGAGAACAGTGTGGGCTTTTATATGGCAGCAAGAAAAGCCGGGGTAAGTGCGGAACTTCATATATTCAGAACAGGTGGACATGGTTATGGCTGTGGTGATGATTTTGCACAGACTGGTGAGTGGAAAGTGCTTTTTACAAAGTGGATTAAGAGTATTGGGATTATTTAGTTATGTTGGATATAATATATGAGGATAAAGATAAGATTATATTAAACAAGCCGGCTGGACAGTTGTCGCAGAGCGGAAAGTCGTTTGAGATGGATCTTGTAAGTGAAGTCCTTACATATAGAAAAAGCAAGGGTGAAGAAGCTTACGCAGCTATAATAAACAGACTTGACCGTCCTGTATCAGGGCTTGTGCTCATGGCTAAGAATAAAAAGGAAGCAGCAAGACTGTCTTTGCTTATGCAAAAAGAAACACTTTGTAAACATTATCAGGTACTTGTATGTGGAAAACCAGAGTCCGATGAGGGCGAGCTTGTGGATAATCTTATAAAAGATGCAAAGAATAATGAATCGTCGGTAGTTTCAAAAGGAACGGCGGGTTCTAAGGAAGCAAGACTTAAGTACAGGCTTCTTTCTTATGATGAAGAAGCGGACATATCAAGGCTGGATATTCATCTTATAACAGGCAGACATCATCAGATACGTGTCCAGCTTGCTTCAAGAAACATGCCGGTTGCTGGTGATGGAAAGTATGGTGGGAATATGGCGGCTATGGCAGCTGAAAGGATAAAAGGCATACGTATTAAGCGTGGATGCATAGCGTTATGTGCGGTTAGTCTTAAGCTTGATGGCAAGTTATACGAAGTGAAACCAGGATTTTAGATATAGGTATAAGATAATCACCTCTGTGGAATACTTCTACAGAGGTGATTGTTTATGTGCAGAGAGGAAAGAAATGTAAAAGAAAATAAAGAAGAGTATCAAAAAGAATATCAAGATAAAGAATATAACAGGAAACTGAAATACCTTGCCGGGATTGTAGTTATAACATTTTCTGTATATGTGAGCTTTAAATATCTTCTTGTATATGTGTGGCCATTTGTGCTTGGCGTGCTTGCTGCACTGCTTCTTGAAAAGCCAGTAAACAGTATATATATGTGGATATGCAAAAGGATAAGGCTGGATAAAAGAAAAGTACATGCACAAAGAATTAAAGAACATCGCATAAAAAGCATAATAGCCACAATTATAATGTTAATAATATCTGTTGTTATAATAATATTGCTTGCTGCAGCAGTTATAACAGGAGCGAATGAGATAAGTGATTTTTTAAAGAACTGGGATTACAATACGATAGGTATAAGGCAGCAGACTGCCAGGATATGCCTTGAAGCGGATGATTTTCTTGGACTTGATGGTGGATGTTGTCTTGATACGCTTATAATGTGTGGACGCAGGCTGGCAGGTATAATGCCTGAAAAGATATTTCATATATCTGTACCTGTTATAAAAAATATAGTTATAGTGGCTGGAGGTCTGGTTGTTGGCTTTATATCAGTTATATATCTGTCAACAGATATGGATGAAATAAGGACACAGATACGTGACAGTGTGTTTGTGGAAGAGATAAGGATGCTGTGGCATGAGGTAAAGAGACTTATCAATGTATATTTTAAAGTTGAATTAAGAATCATGTTTATTAATTCAGCTATAAGCATGGCAGCATTTTTTATAATAAAAAGTCCATATGCAGTCATGCTCGGAATAATAGTTGGAGTTGTTGATGCACTTCCGGTATTTGGGACAGGTACGATACTTATACCGTGGATGTTGTTTAACCTGATTATGAAGAATTTCTTATCGGCAGTGGTTGTGCTTGTGACATATGTAATAACTTATTTTGTACGTGAGATTATGGAGTCAAAATGTATGGGAGACAAGCTTGGAATATCGCCTTTTGCCATGCTTGTCATTATATTTGTCGGACTGCTTGTGTATGGTATTCCGGGCTTCATAACCGGTCCTGTGAGCTTTGTTATAATAAAAGCACTGGTTTTAAGGCTTAGATGTGTTATGAAGATGGATGAAGCATAGAAAAAGGAATAAAAGAAAATGCATAAAAATGTGATTGAAATATAATAAAAAACATAATAAAAGAAAAATGTAATAAAAGAAAACTACAATAAAAGAAAAAACGGAATATATGAAAAGTGCCTTGAAATTAATCAGGTCAGATGTTAAACTAATACAGATTATGTGACACATTTAACAGATAGCGCAGATAGCGCAGGAATGAGGTATATTTATGGCAGAGGATAAGAAGTTAGTAGAAGCGATTACTTCCATGGATGTAGACTTTGCACAGTGGTACACAGATGTATGCAAGAAAGCAGAGCTTATGTCATATTCAAGCGTTAAGGGATGTATGATATTTAAGCCGGCTGGATATGCAATCTGGGAGAATATAAAGAACGAGATGGACAGAAGATTTAAGGAAACAGGTGTTGAGAATGTATACCTTCCTATGTTTATTCCAGAAAGTCTTCTTGAAAAGGAAAAGGATCATGTAGAAGGGTTTGCACCAGAAGTAGCGTGGGTTACTTATGGAGGACTTAATCCACTTCAGGAAAGAATGTGTGTAAGACCAACATCTGAAACACTTTTTTGCGATTTCTACAAGGATGAGATACAGTCATACAGAGATTTGCCAAAGGTATATAACCAGTGGTGTTCAGTAGTAAGATGGGAAAAAGAAACAAGACCATTCCTTCGTTCAAGAGAATTCTTATGGCAGGAAGGACATACAGCACATGCAACAGCAGAGGATGCAGAAGCACGTACACAGCAGATGCTTAACCTTTATGCACAGTTTTGTGAAGAGGTGCTTGCTATACCTGTTATCAAGGGACGTAAGACAGATAAGGAAAAGTTTGCCGGTGCAGAGGCTACTTATACTATAGAAGCACTTATGCATGATGGTAAGGCACTCCAGTCAGGAACAAGCCACAACTTTGGAGATGGATTCGCTAAGGCGTTTGGCATACAGTATACAGATAAGGATAACAAGCTTAAGTATGTTCATCAGACTTCATGGGGAACAACAACAAGACTTATCGGTGCTGTTATCATGACACATGGTGATAACTCAGGACTTGTACTTCCACCTAAGGTTGCACCAGTTCAGGTTGACATCATACCTATCATGCAGAAGAAGGAAGGCGTGCTTGATAAGGCTTACGAAGTAAGAGATGCTATAAAGGCAGCAGGTCTCAGAGTCAAGGTTGATGATTCTGATAAGAATCCAGGCTGGAAGTTCTCAGAGCAGGAAATGCGTGGTATCCCTGTAAGAGTTGAGATGGGACCTAGAGATATTGAAGCTAACCAGGCTATCGTTGTACGCCGTGATACAAGAGAAAAGATAACAGTAGCTATTGACGAGCTTGCAGCTAAGCTTCCAGAGATACTTGATACTATCCAGAAGGATATGCTTGAAAGAGCAAGAACACATAGAGATGCACATACATATGTTGCAGTTAACTATGATGAGTTCAAGGAAACAGCAGCTAACAAGCCAGGATTTATCAAGGCTATGTGGTGTGGTGACCAGGCATGTGAAGATAAGATTAAAGAAGATACAACATGTACTTCAAGATGCATGCCATTTGCACAGGAACAGTTAAGTGATGTGTGTGTATGCTGTGGCAGACCAGCTAAGAAGATGGTTTACTGGGGCAAGGCATACTAATAATATATGATACCAGGGTCAAAAGGTCTAAACCCACATGAGCTTGCTCATAGGTGGGTGAAAAACATTGGGACCCGCCACGATATGAGCATAAAAGTGGGATGATAATCCCACGATATGCGAATATTGGTGAGAATATATATTACATATTTCAGATTGTTCAGGCTGGTTCGGATTAAATCAGATTAAATTAAGCGGAAAATCCATAGGTAAATGTGGGTTTTCCGTTTTTTGATTTTTACTTAAAAAAATTTCTATCAAAGTATCGTGAAAAATTCATTTGTATTGTAATGCAAATGGGGGTTAAGTAAAACATCCAGACAACCGATAAACTTATCATAAAGAAATAAAAAAGTTTTTTGTTTATAATAGAAAGAGAGGCGGTTAGTATGCGTATAGATGCTTATAATGCTGTCAGCCAGGTATACAAGACAAGTGCTTATGCCAGGGAAAAAGGCATGGCTGTTAAGAAAACTGAAAAAGACAAGTATGAATTATCAGATACAGCCAGATTATATAATACAGCTAAGGCAGCAGTTAGTGAAGCTTCTGATGTAAGACTTGATAAAGTCAACGACATCAAGGCACGTATTGCAGCCGGAACATATAATATAAGTTCAGAGGCAGTAGCCGAGAAGATGCTTGGCAGTGTATCTACATTGACATTCTGATGAAAAAGAATGCATATGGTCAGAGAATGCATTGGGATTGTGCATTGTTGTACAGTTTTATAGTTTGCTGACACGATAATCTTAAGACGGAGGAGCATATATGGCAAGCCTGATAGATTGTTTAATCGAAGACCTTACGAATGAGAATGATGGATATGAGAAGCTCCTTAGTCTGTCGAATGAAAAAACATCTGCCATAGTAAGTGGCAATATCGAAAAGCTTCAGGAGATATTTACAAGAGAGCAGAAGCTCATAGAAGAAGTAGATGTATATGAGAAAAAAAGACAGGAAGATGTGAAGGATATATGTAATGTGCTAAGACTTCCATATGAAGAGATAAAGGTTGAACACATAGTACAGATACTTGAAAAGAAAGCTAAAGAGCATGATGCTCTTCAGAACATATATCTTAAGCTTAAAAGAACACTTAGCCAGCTTACAGCGGTTAACGAGAACAATAAGATGCTGCTTAAAGAATCTATGGATATGATTCAGTTTGAACTTGATCTGGCAAGAAACTCAGTGTTGAAGCCACAGACAGGCAACTATGGAAGAACAGCTTATGAAGAACAGGAAATAACAGGTGCTACAGGATTTGATGCAAAGCAGTGATATAAACTAAAGAAAAGTATTAAAACAGATAAAGATTGTAAAAGATTACATTAAGTCTGGTATGTGGAAAAGGATTGAAGCAGACTAGACTTACATATAAGTATAGAATAATATCAGATATAATATAAGAATCACATTTTCAAAGGATTGAATTGGGATGTTTAATGGTACTGCGGTATTAGAACCAGTTTTATTTTTGATAGTGTGATTTTTTAAATGGAGGAATTATGGCAAACGGAATGGGGTCGCTGATGGTAGGAGCCACAGGCTTAAGATCGTCACAGACAGCACTTAATACAACAGCACATAACCTTTCCAATGTTAATACAGAAGGGTATACAAGGCAGCAGATAACATTTGCAGATTCAACATATGCTAACGTGTTTTCTAAGAGCCTTAACAAAGGCAAGTATGGCTTAGGTGTAGATATAGATGCGATAAGCCGTATAAGGAATGAGTTCATAGACAGGTCATACAGAACTGAAAGTTCAAGACTGGGATTCTATGAAAGTCAGGCTAATGCGGTATACGAGGTTGAAGACTGGTTTGGTGAAATGCAGGGAGTTACTTATCAGCAGCATATCACAAACCTTTACAATGCAGTAAACGAACTTACAAAGAATCCAACAAGTACTATAGCCAGGTCATCACTTATACAGAATGCTACAGCATTCATAGACCGTTCAGAGGCTATATATAGTGGACTTAAGGATTATCAGGTTACGCTCAATACCGAAGTAAACAACATGGTGGAAAAGATTAATTCACTTGGCCAGAAGATATATAATCTTAACAAAGGCATCGTTAAGGTCGAAGCGGAAGGTGTGGAGCGTGCGAATGATTTAAGAGATTCAAGAGATCTTGCACTTGATGAGCTTAGTAAGTATATAGATATTGATTATTATGAGACAAAGGATGGCGAAGTAATAGTTAGTGCTGAGAATGTCCCATTTATAACAAAAAATGATATCGCAAAGATGAGCGTAAGAGAAGAAGGAACATATGGACTGCTTATACCTCAGTGGGAGGGATATCAGCAGGATGTATATAACTTTGACAAGCAGGCAAACAATGCCAATGACACAGATAAAGGCAAGCTTAAAGGACTGCTTATCGCAAGAGGTGTTATAGAGGTAAACTACACAGATATTCCAGTAATGCCTGAAAGAGCAGACTATGATCTTACAACAGAGCAGGGTATGGCAGAATATAATAGTGCCATGGATGCGTATCAGCAGAAGCAGGATTACTATAACAAGTATATAGAGCCATCAGCTATCCTTAGTGCTATAGCAGGCTTTGACAAGCTTGTAAATGGAATAGTAACAGCCATGAATGATGTTTTATGTCCGGAAACTACCATGGATACAACAAAAGAGCTCACAGATGCAGATGGCAATATATTAAAGGCAGAGAAGTATGTATACAATGCATCGACACATGATGTGCTTTATGACAGCCATGGCAACGTAGTTGCCGGAAAAGAAAATGGTGATGGAACATACAGTTATGAAGCATCTGAAAAGCTGTATGTTGATGCTAATCAGGAAGAAACAGAGAATATAGACAGCATGACATACAAGATACTTGATATGAGCAAGGCTGGATATGGCATGGATGACGATGAAACAAGAGGTGTTGAACTCTTTAAAAGAAACGGTACAGACAGATATAAGCAGATCACAGGTGCAGATGGCAGTACAATATATGTAAGAAACAACCTGAATGTTACCGGCTTTGAAACTGACTATACACTTGGTAATCTGATTGTCAATCCTGAGGCTTCACAGAATGTAGGTACACTCCCTCTTTCTACAGAGCATGGCAAGGAGGATTTCTCAAAGGTAAATGAGCTTATAGATACATTCAGCAAAAAGTTTGCATCACTTAACCCTGAGAACTATGCAAAGGCAGATTTCAACACATTTTACAATGATTATATAGGTGAGTTTGCTACGATGGGAAGCGTGCTTACCAAGTATGTCAACAACCAGACAACCATGGTCAATGGTTATGACAACCAGAGACTGCAGACATCAGGTGTATCATCTGATGAAGAGCTTCAGAAGATGATTAAGTATCAGCACGCATATAATGCGGCTTCAAGATATATCAACGTAGTAAGTGAGATGATAGAACATCTTGTTACATCACTTGGACATGCATGATGAATAACAGAGGAACCTTTTGCCACTTACATCATGATTTGATAATAATGGCTGGCTGATTTTAGAGCAATCAGCAGACTTAGAAACAGTAAGTTGGTTAAAGAGACTATAGGAAACAACAAGAATGGAGAAATAATATGGCATCTACATTTTTTGGTTTATCAATATCATATAAAGGACTTCAGGCAGCGCAGACATCCATAACAACATCAGCGCACAACCTGTCAAACATTAATACAGAAGGCTATACAAAGCAGAGTGCAGAGTTAAAGGCAGCTGACTCGTTAAGAACATTTTCATCATACGGAACTATAGGTGCCGGTGTTGATGTTGTCGGCATCAATCAGACAAGAGACAGCTACTATGACCAGAAGTATAGAAACAATATGTCTAACTATGGACAGTATGAATCAAAGAACAACTACATGACACAGATAGAGGACTATCTGAATGAGTTTATACTTAACGGATTCTCTAAAGAATACAGCAACTTCTTTTCAGCAGTTAACCAGCTGACTATAACACCATCTGATGAATCTGCAAAGAACCAGCTTATAAATAACGCAAAAAGTATGTCGGATTATTTCAACACACTCTCAACTAACTTGAGAAATGTGCAGTCAGATGCTAATAATGAGATAAAAGATACAGTAGACCACATCAATACTCTTGCACAGAATATAACATCACTTAATAAGCAGATTAACCAGATAGAAGCCTGCTATGGAGATGCTAACGACTTAAGAGACCAGAGAAATGCACTTGTGGATAATCTGTCAAAGTATATCAATATATCAACTAATGAGACACCGATAGCAAACGGACTTACATCTTTCCAGATAACAGTTAATGGACAGTCGCTTGTAAACAACTATGATTATAAGACACTTGAGGTAGTCGCAAGAACGCAGAAAAGAAATGCAAGCGATGCAGAAGGATTATATGACATACAGTGGAGTGATGATGATCCTTTTGATATATATAGTTCTTCACTTGGAGGTCAGCTTAAGGCACTTGTAGATATAAGGGATGGCTGTAATGGTGAGATAGAATCAGTTGCAACAGATGCAGATGGCAGCTATAAGCTTGATGATGATGGAAACAGAGTGACAGAGACGAATCCACAGGCTTCATCAAATGTTAACTATAAGGGTATTCCTTACTATCAGTCGCAGCTTAACCAGTTCATACAGACATTCTCACAGGCAGTCAACAACATATTTAAGAGTGGATATGTATCAGATGCTAAAACAGAGGATGCTGCCAATAAGGGTATAGCGTTGTTTGTAGTGGGAGATAATTCAAAGACACTTACAGCCTCAACAGTATCAGTTAATTCTGAGCTTCTTAAGGATGCCAACAAGCTTGCAACAAAGACAACAGTAAGCGAAGGCGAAGGCAGTGCAAGCATTATGGATAAGCTTAATGCATTACAGAAGGAAAGACTGTTTGATGGTGGTACAGGTTCGTACTTCCTTGAAACTATAGTCAGTGATATGTCTATAGATGCAAGCAAGGCTAAGACATTTTTAACAAACTACAACAATATGAAGACAACTATACAGAATCAGCGACTTTCAGTCATGGGTGTAGATACAGATGAGGAAGCCATGGATATCATGAAGTTCCAGCAGGCTTATAATCTTAACTCAAAGATGATGTCAGTTATGAACCAGATATATGATAAGCTTATTAACCAGACAGGCTTATAAAATGTGAAATATGCCGGATATACTTAATAACATCTTTATATAAATGCTTTGCACGCAGGCACAGACAGGATAAGTGCAAAAGAATATTTATAAAAGAAGATTATTCATAAAAAGAAGATTTTAAAAATGCAGATATCACATTAAATGAATATAGATACGAGGTGGAATATATGAGAGTTACGAATCAGATGATGATAAACAGTTCTATAGCAAATATACAGGCTAATAAGAACCAGATAAATACCATGGATACACAGTTATCTACACAGAAGAAGATTAACAAGCCTTCTGATGACCCAATCATAGCTATAAGAGCACTCAGACTCAGAAGCAGCCTTGACCAGGTAACACAGTATGTAGATAAGAATATACCCGATGCTTCATCATGGCTTTCGGTTACGCAGGATGCACTTGCACAGGGATATGATATAGTTTACCAGCTGTATTCATATTGCAACCAGGGTGCTTCAGATTCTTATTCATCAGATGAGCGTAATACAATCATACAGACACTTGACAAGCTGAAGAACTCATACTATGTACAGGGTGATGTAGACTATGCCGGAAGATATGTGTTTACAGGCTTTGCTACAGACAGACCCCTCACATATCCATCAGATGTTAAAGCGGCTGCTGCAGATTATACCATAACACAGAGCTTTGACAGAGAGAGCATCAGTGAAAAAAAGGTATATACCAATGCATATACAAACGAAGATATCATTAATCTGAATGTCAAGAAGGATACAGATGGCAAGACAGTGACACCTAATGTGGCTACAGTTCATAGAATACAGCTGGGTTACTCAGAGGTAGATGCTGATGGAACATTTAAGATTACAGATGCCAGTGGAAATGTGGCTACAGTAACTAAGAATGCTGATGGAACGGCTAATGTAACAGGAATAGTAAATGCCAAAGGTGAGACTATAGATTCTCTGGATGATGGAAGCGGCAATCCAGTGAGTATAACATTTACAGCAGATTCAAACTATATACCAGGTGATGATGAAATAGCTATTAACCCACAGCTTGGAGAAGTACTTCTTGGTGAGAATGTATACAACAATACATACACAAACAACTCATTTTCAGTACAGTATGAAAAGTCCAACTTCAAAAAGGGTGATGTTGATCCGACTATGTATTTTACATGTGTAGACAATGTTACAGGTATAAACTACGTAAAGAAGAGCGAAGATATTGAATATAACGTAAACTTTACACAGAAGCTTAAGGTTAATACACAGGCAGACGAAAGCTTTGATATATATCTTGGCAGAAATGTAGATGATATCATGGCAGCTGTGCAGAATACTATAGATATCGAGAATCAGATAAGTAAAGTCGAGAGCATGAAGAAGGAAGAAAAGTATGCTGGCACTGACGACCAGAAGAAAATTGATGACATGCTCGAAGGACTAAATAAGCAGAAGGACCTTGCAAAGGATCAGATGACAAAGGCTTTCGAGAAGGGCATCGGCCAGATGCAGGGATATCAGGAGAAGATATCTAATGCAAAGGCAGATGTAGGTAACAGAATCCAGCGTCTTGACCTTACAAAGACAAGACTTACAGAACAGAAGACTAACTTTACAAGTCTTAAGTCACAGAACGAAGATATAGACCTTGAGGAAGTGGTAGTAAACTATACAGCAGCACAGCTTGTATACAACGCAGCACTTTCAGCAGCAAGTAAGGTTGTACAGCAGACATTGCTGGATTTTATAGGCTAAAAATATGCTGAATCCATAAATGAAAAATTCAGTATATAAAAACAAGGGGAGGCAAATATACCTCTGCTCCTGCAAAGGCAGTCGCATTTTTGCTTCGCAAAAACAAAGGAGGCATATTAATGCAGGTTGATACTAGGTGGTTTGGCACTGTAGATATTGATGATAATAAAATAGTTACTTTTGACCTTGGAATAATAGGGTTTGAGGATTGCAAGAAATTCACACTTATATATGATGTAGAAAAGGGAGATGAAGCAGCTATCATGTGGCTTCAGTCGCTTGATGAGGCAGCATTGGCACTTCCTGTCATGAAGCCGGAGTATATCATGAAAGGTTATGATCCTGTTGTGGAGGATGAGATACTTAACACACTTGGTGAGGACATACAGTCAGCCAATCTGGCAGTGTTCTGTACACTTACAGTACCAGAGGATCTTACAAAGATGACTATTAACTTAAAGGCTCCTATCATAATCAATGCTGACACTATGAAGGGAGTCCAGCTTATAGCAGATAATGAGGATTATGCTGTCAGATACCCTATTTATGATATTCTTAACGAAAGGAAGGGGGAGTAGAATGCTGGCATTATCAAGAAAGAAGGACGAAGCAATCATCATCAATGATGATATTGAGATAACGGTAATCGAGATAAAAGGCGATCAGGTAAAGCTTGGCATCACAGCTCCAAAGTCCGTTCCTATATATCGTAAAGAAGTATATGTACAGATAAAAGATGCCAACAAAGAAGCTGCCGCACAGAAGATAGATGTGGATGCACTTAATAACCTGTTTAAGAAGCAGGATAAATAAAAAGGCAGGTATTATATTTTTACATGTATTGCCGATATAAGAAATAGAAGCTAATGACCAGTATGCAAAGAAAAGGATTTCTTGGCAGGGCATAAGGTTTGATATATTTATGACGATTGTATGGGTGATGTGGAAAAGCTGTCACTCGTATATGTATACGCACACGGAGGTGAAAGATAATGGGAATTGAGAAGATAAGTGGCCAGGCAGCTTATCAGAGCCACGCAACGCAGGCTGCACAGGTTAACAAGGTTAGTGCAGCACCAGCAGCAGAAACTAATAATTCACAGGATTCAGTAAACAACGCAGCACATATAGCTGCAGTTATGCAGGTGAGTACATCACAGAAAGCTAATGCAGACAGCAACAGCAGTAACAATGGCAACAGTGGTGCACAATCAAGCTTTAAGCAGCAGGAAGAACAGAAAGAAGCTTCTATGCAGAAGCTTAAAGATATCCAGAAGGTTATCAATCATAATACAGTAGCAGAGTTCGGATACAACGAGCCAACTAACCGTATTACGATTAAGATTAAGGATAAGGATACAGATGAAGTTATCAAGGAGATACCATCAGAAAAGGCACTTGAGATGCTTGCCAAGGCATGGGAGCTTGCTGGTATACTTGTGGATGAGAAGAGATAAAGAATTACAAATTACATAATGTTATGAAGAAATATATAAGAATGGAGGAATAATATGCCAATCAGATTATCGGGTATGGTTTCAGGTATGGATACAGAGACACTTGTATCTGCACTTGTATCAGGATATAAGCTAAAAAAAGATAATCTTGTCAAAGCACAGACAAAGCTTTCATGGAAACAGGAAAAATGGAAGACTATGAATACAAGTATATATAGCTTCTATAGTGGAAAGCTGTCAGCAGGAAGATTATCTAACGCATACAGCCTTAAGAAGTCAACAGTATCTAATTCAACAGTAGCTACCGTAACAGCAAGCTCAAGTGCGGTTGCAGGTACACAGAAGCTTAAGGTAAAGAAGCTTGCATCATCAGGTTACCTTACTGGTGGTGAGGTTAAGAATGCAAAAGACAGTTCTTCCAAGATTACAGGCTCATCAAAGCTGTCAGATATAACAGGAAGTACATCACAGGGAAGTGTTACACTATCAGTAGACGGCAAGAGTACTAATATAGAGCTGACAGAGGATATGACTGTCAACCAGTTCGTTGTAAAGTTAAAGGATGCTGGTGTACAGGCCAGCTTTGATGAGAATAATGCAAGATTCTTTATAAGTTCAAAGACATCAGGAGCAAAGGGAGACTTTAGTCTTACGGCTAACGATACCGCCGGAAATGATTCGCTTAAGAAGCTTGGCTTATATGTAAGTCCGAATAAAGCTTCAAAGGAATACGAAGAATGTGATAGACTTTCCAAGCTGACAGATGGCAGCGCTGCATATAATAATGAGCTGGAATCTATGTATACAAAGGTGACTGCTGATGAGGTTGCTAAGAAATATGCTGACCAGTATAATGCAGCAAAGAAGGTTGTAGATACACTGAAAAGCAGTGATACATGGGGAACAGCCAAGTCAATTAATGATGTAACAGCTAGTAGAGATCAACTAAAGGCGGATATAGCTGCTAATACGGATTATAACAAGTATAAAAAAGAAAAGACTAATTCAGACGGAAGTACAGTTAAAGATGAACAGGGCAATATTATATATGAATATGATACAGAAGCCATGAAAAAAGACAATGAAGAACTGTATAATAAGTATAATAAAGACACTAAGAAGCTTGAAAGCTATAATTCTCTGATTTCTGACTATACAAAGAATCAGGAGATTATGGATAAGCTCTATGACAATGGAAATGGTTATATCACATTAAACAATGATACCAAGGAAGCAGTAGCAGATGCATCTAATACTAAAGTTGTAGAAGAGGTTAATAATACGAACACTGATTCCAAAGCAAAAGCCAAAACACTGCTTGATAACAAAATAAGTGCGGCTAAAGCATATGTGGCAGAAGCAGATGCAGCGGCTTCTACATCAGCAACAACAGGAGCAGCTTCAGGTACAACGGCCGCAGGCTCATCAACAGCTGGTACTACAGGTGCAGTACGAATAGTAGGAGTAGATGCAGAGATAGAGCTTAATGGTGCGAAGTTTACTAACAACACAAGCACATTCTCTATCAATGGCCTTACTATCCAGGCTACAGCAGAAACAAAGGACGATGAGCCAGTTACTATAACAACAGACACAGATGTAGATGCTATATACAAGTCTATCAAGGACATGTTCACAGAGTACAACAAGCTTATCAAGTCTATGGATGAGGCTTATAACGCAGACAGCTCTAAGGGATATGAGCCTTTAACAGATGAAGAAAAGGATGCTATGTCTGATAAAGAGGTTGAGAAGTGGGAGACAAAGATTAAGGATTCGCTTCTTAGAAAAGATGATACACTAAACAGTGTTGCCAATACATTAAAGAATGATATGGCATCATCATTTATTATTAATGGCAAGAGCTATGCGCTGTCAAGCTTTGGTATATCAACACTCGGATATTTCGCATCAGGCGAGAACGAAAAGGGTGTGTACCATATAGATGGGGATAAGGATGATACAACTACATCAGGAAACGAAGATAAGCTAAGAGCAGCTATTGCAAGTGATCCTGAGACAGTAGTTTCATTCTTCTCACAGTTATGTACCAAGTTATATACTGATCTTGGTAACAAGATGGCATCATCATCTGTAAGCAGTGCATACACGATTTACAATGATAAGCAGATGAATACACAGTATTCAGAATACAATACAAAGATAAGTGATGCTGAATCAAAGGTATCAACATGGGAAGATTACTACTATAGTAAGTTCTCAGCTATGGAGTCAGCACTTGCTAAGCTTAATTCGCAGTCATCTTCTATGTCGGGACTTTTCGGAAGCTGATAATATCAATAAAATCTTTTGGGACAAATATATTTGAACCTTAACATCATATATAAAAATATACATGAAAATATAAGTAAATATATAATAATATTATTGAATTTATTGGTAATTAATGTATAATATTATCTAGAATAATTTGTTTATATTACATTGTGTTGCATTGCATATAATTTAACATATCACAAGTGATAAACATATGTATTATATGTAATGCACACAATATTGATAAATACAAGGATGTATGAACATCGGGAGAGGATAAGCTATGATATATAATCAGAATATGGCTCAACAGTATAATCGTAATAAGGTGTTAACTGCATCACCAGCAGAGCTTACACTTTTACTTTATGAAGGAGCTATTAAGTTTTGTAATATAGCAGCAGTTGCTATAGAAAAAAAGGACATGGAGAAAGCTCATACTAATATTGTTAAGGCAGAGATGATTATAGAAGAATTTCAGGCTACACTTAATCATAAGTATCCTGTAGCAGAGGATTTCGATAAGCTTTATAAGTATATATATGGATTACTTGTTGATGCGAATATGAAGAAAGACCTTGAGCTTCTTGAAAAGGCGACAGATGAACTAAGAGGAATGCGCGATACATGGAAAGAAGTCATGAAGCGCGCAGGAAATAAATAATATATTGATTTTAAATATCAAATATACCACAACTATTTAAGAAGCAATGTATGGTAGTTTAAGATTATAAAGTTGAGGATGACTATGGAAACAGAGAATTATCTTCAGATGATGATTGATAGTATGCAAAAAAAGAAAGTCATACTTAAACAGATAATAGTTTTTAATGAGGAACAGGAAGCATTATTAAAGGAAGAAGATTTCAATGGAGCTGCGTTTCAGAAGAATATGGAGAATAAGTCGGATTGCATAGATGAGCTTGATACATTAGACGAAGGATTCCAGATGATATATGATAGAATCAAGGCTGATGTTAATGAGTACAAGGTCAGATATAAGGAAGATATAAAGTTTCTTCAGCAGCTTATCAAAGAGGTTACTGAACTAGGAGTTACTATTCAGGCTCAGGAATCAAGAAATCGTGTAAAGGCTGATATGAAGTTCAGACAATTAAGACAGGAAACAAAGGCTGCCAAGAGAAGTATAAGTATGGCTAACACATATTACAGGAATATGAGTGGGATAAGCTCTGAACCACAATTTATGGATCAGAAGAAATAATCATCAAATTAGTTTATATACGGGCTAAAGTTATGTAACGGATGTCCGATATAATAAATAGCAGGATTGATATCCTGAAACAATTATTATGAGTGGCATGGAAGCCACCAGAATTTCAAGGAGGAAACTATTATGGTAGTACAACACAATCTTTCAGCAATGAACACTAACAGACAGATGGGCGTAGTTTCTAGCTCATTACAGAAGTCTACAGAAAAGTTATCATCAGGTTACAAGATCAACAGAGCTGGTGATGATGCAGCTGGTCTTTCAATCTCAGAAAAGATGAGAAGCCAGATCAGAGGTCTTAACAAGGCTTCTTCTAATGCACAGGATGGTATCTCACTTATCCAGGTAGCTGAAGGTGCTCTTAATGAAACACATTCTATTCTTCAGAGAATGAATGAACTTGCAACACAGGCTGCTAACGATACTAATACATCAGTTGATAGAACAGCTATCAGGAATGAGATGGATCAGTTAACATCTGAAATCAACAGAATTCAGTCTACAACACAGTTCAACACAATGAACCTTCTTGATGGATCATTCTCATCTAGAAATCTTCAGGTTGGTGCATTATCTGGTCAGACAATCAAGATTTCTGTTACAAAGATGAGCGCATCTAATATCGGTGTAAGTGGACTTTCAGTAAGTAGTAATGTAAAAGCTGGTGAGGCTATGAGCAAGATTCAGTTAGCTATTCAGTCAGTATCTAGCCAGAGATCTAAGCTTGGTGCTATTCAGAACAGACTTGAGCACACAATCAACAACCTTAATACAACAAGTGAGAATACACAGTCAGCTGAATCTCGTATCCGTGATACAGATATGGCTTCAGAGATGGTTGAGTACAGCAAGAACAACATCCTTCAGCAGGCTGGACAGTCTATGCTTGCACAGGCTAATCAGGCTAATCAGGGTGTTCTTTCACTTCTCGGTTAATCATTGTCACTACTATAAGAAAAGAGGACGGTTTATCCGTCCTCTTTTTTGTGATGAATATTAATGCAACAATTCTTATAATGTATTAATTAAGAAGTGAAGTTAAGGTATTCATAGTATCATAAAAAACTGTGTTGGCATCATAATTAATAACAGATTCGTGGCATATATAAGGGTCAATGGGTGTATATTTCCCTGAGCCTATATTGTCAAGAATATGCGCCAGTTCTTCAGGGCTATTATGCGGGTATATGTATCCGTTGATTCCATCATGTATAATGTCGGTCACACCGTTAACGGGAGTGGATATAACTGGAATACCGCAGGCAAGAGCTTCATAACATACAAGGGAAAAACCTTCGTATTCAGATGATATTATAAGAGCGGCAGCTTCATGCACATCGTTCCATGGCTGCTGTATCCAGCCCTTGAATACTACCTGGTTACTTATATTTAAAGAGTCCGTAAGCTGTCTAAGCTCATCAAGCTTATTCCCATCACCATAGATAGCTAAGTTCCATCTATCATGGGCTGTGGCAATTGCTTTAAGTATAACATTTACGCGTTTCTCTTCTGAAAGGCGACCCATAAATATAAGATTACGACATTCCGTGTTTCTTTTCTTATGAAAAGGCAGATTGTCTATATGGATTGGGTTGCGAATCAGTCTTACATTGATGGAAGGTTTGCTTGAACGTATGTAATGATAGCTTTTTTTACTCAATACCATAACCAAATCGGCATATTCAAGGCTCTCAATACCGCCATAGGCATTTTTTTCATAGGTTTCAATGGGACCATGAAGCCAGCTTACAAGCTTGCAGTGGGAATTGGTGTTTATAATAGAAAGTCTGCTTATCATAGTTAACATAGGCCATGGAGTAGCTATAAGAATATCAGGAGCACCAAGCTTTGTGATATACTGTTCACACATAGGTATATAATCGGAAATATCATGTATGGGACGATCAGTAGACATAGGGTAATAATCAATTCGTGGGTCTATCCATCGATATGTATATTGTTCAAGCTGTATGACACGTACATGTATATCATGTTTCATAAGATATAGTGCAAGTTCATTAAGGACGGATTCTACGCCTCCGTTTCCGCCATATGGAACAAGAAAATCTATAGTTATATTTCTGTTATATGTAGATGACATATATACCTCCGTAATATTCAAAATGTGTAAAAAATATAATCATAAAGTGTAGAAAATAAATGAATAAGTGATTGAATATAGCTTTATATTATCGTATACTAAGTATACGTATATGGGCATAATAATTCAATATTAAATAAAATCTTATGTTTTTTTAAAAAATAGGGTTAAGTATAGTGTAAATAAACCGATATACAAAACAGCAGGTGATACTGGATAGGAAGAAAGTATATCACAGGATGAATTAATATATTGTCAGTTGTGGATTGGTGATATATATAATATGAGTATATTCAAGGAGGAATATTTAATATGGTAGTACAGCATAATCTTTCAGCGATGAATACTAACAGACAGTTAGGTACTGTTACAAGTTCGCTTTCTAAGTCAACAGAAAAGTTGTCTTCAGGATATAAAATTAACAGAGCAGCAGATGATGCAGCAGGTCTTTCAATCTCAGAAAAGATGAGAAGCCAGATCAGAGGACTTGATAAGTCAGCTTCTAATGCACAGGATGGTATTTCACTTATCCAGGTTGCAGAAGGTGCGCTTAATGAGACACACTCTATCTTACAGAGAATGAACGAGCTTGCAACACAGGCAGCTAATGACACTAATACATCTATAGACAGAACTGCTATATCAGCAGAGATGAATCAGTTAACATCTGAAATCAACAGAATCCAGTCAACAACACAGTTTAATACTATGAATCTTCTTGATGGAACATTCACATCTAAGAATCTTCAGGTAGGTGCTATGTCAGGTCAGACTATAGTTATCTCAGTTACTAAGATGAGTGCATCGAATATCGGTGTAAGCGGACTTAGTGTAAGCAGCAATACTAATGCAGGTAAGGCTATGAGTAAGATTCAGTTAGCTATACAGTCAGTATCTGCTCAGAGATCTAAGCTTGGTGCAATCCAGAACAGACTTGAACATACAATCAATAACCTTGAGGCAACAAGCGAGAATACATCATCAGCTGAGTCTCGTATCCGTGATACAGATATGGCTTCTGAGATGGTAGAATACAGCAAGAACAATATCTTACAGCAGGCTGGACAGTCTATGCTTGCGCAGGCTAATCAGCAGACACAGGGAGTAGTATCACTTCTTCAGTAATTATATGATTAATAGTGATTTTAAAGCCAATGATTAATAGTCATTGGCTTTTTTTAACATAAGTAATTAGTTTCAGATGGCTAAACAACAATAAGTGGTTTAGCAGTAATGAGCAGCTAATTAGTAATAAGCAAGTGTAATTGCAGAAGTGATAAGGAGAATTGCATATGAATATACCAGGAGGATATCTTAACGGAGAGATTCGTGATGGATTCTATGTTGAGAGTACAATGAAGAAAGCATGGGCAGCCGAAATAGAGGTACTTAATGAGGTGGATAGAATATGTCGGCAGCATGATATTCAATATTTTGCTGACTGGGGAACTTTGCTTGGGACTATCAGGCATAAAGGATTCGTTCCGTGGGATGATGATATGGATATAACCATGAAAAGAGAAGATTATACAAGATTCTGTCAGATAGTACGTCAGGAACAGGGAGAATTGGAAATAATTAATTTTCATACAGATCCAGAGTGGAAAGATATGTTATCAAGAGTTATTAATGGTAGAAGTGTGAATTATACAGAAGAACACCTTAGAAAATATCATGGATTTCCATATGTAGCAGGATTAGATATATTCCCTCTAGATTATGTAGCACCGACAGAAGAGGAGGATAAGCTGCAGTGCAGTATGATATCTATAGTAGAGGCTTTTTCTGCTAATATTAGAAACAATACAGCAACGCCAGAAGAGATAGAGCAGACTACGAAAGATATAGAACAGATGTGTGGAGTTAAGTTTAACAATCTTGAACCACTCGCGACACAGCTTTTAAAGCTTGGTGAAAGACTTAGCATGATGTATACCGATGAAGAATCGCAGGCAGTAGCACTTATGGGAGATCATGCTGGTCCGCGTCCGTTAGATGTATATCCTAAAGAATATTATAGTGAAAGTATATATATGCCTTTTGAATACACAACTATTCCGGTACCGGTTGGATATGAAAAGATATTAATACAAAAGTATGGAGAAAACTATATGATTCCGTATCTTGGAGGAACTAATCATGAATATCCATTCTATAGAAAACAGCAGAGAGAAGTATACAGACAGATGGGAATAATAGTGTGATAGTATGAAGAAGGTTATTACATATGGAACATATGATTTGTTTCATCAGGGGCATTATAATCTTTTAAAAAGGGCTAAAGAGCTTGGAGATTATCTTATAGTTGGTGTTACTACAGAACATTTTGATGAGGCAAGAGGTAAGGTAAATGTAGTTGATCCCATTATGGAAAGAATAGAAAATGTCAGAAAAACGGGTTTTGCTGACATGATTATAGTGGAAGACCATGATGGACAGAAGATAGAGGATATTCAGAAGTATGATGTAGATATATTTACGGTTGGTTCAGACTGGGTAGGAACGTTTGATTATCTTAATTCATTCTGTAAGGTTGTGTATCTTGACAGAACACCAGGAATATCATCTACATTTTTGAGAAAGAAACAATTTAACATAGTGCGAATCGGGGTTGTTGGAACAGGAAGAATTGCGCCAAGATTCATAGCAGAGGCCAAGTATGTCAGTGGACTTACTATAGAATATGCTTATAATCCTGTTAAAGATAGTGCAGAAAGCTTCACAGCAAATGAGAAGATAAAATGTATTACGCAGGATTATAATAGCTTTCTTGATAAGGTGGATGCTGTGTACATAGCATCACCCAATGAGACACATTATGAATATGCCAGAAGAGCTATTGGGGCCAGTAAGCATGTCTTATCAGAAAAGCCCCTTTCTTTCACAAAGAATGAGAGCGAGGAGTTATATAGTCTGGCTAAAAAGAATAAGGTAGTGCTTATGGAAGCAGTTAAGGCAGCATATTGTCCAGGTTTTCAGCAACTTGTTAATGTGGCAAAGTCTGGTAAGATAGGCAAGATAATAGATGTTGAGGCCTCTTTTACAAGACTTGCAGATAAAGCATCAAGAGAAAGAACAGATGCAAAGTATGGTGGTTCGTTTCTTGAGTTTGGACCAAGTGTGTTAGTTCCTGTTATTAAGCTGATGGGAAGCGATTATGAAAGAGTAAGCTTTGATAGCATATATGACGAATCAGGAGTAGATATATATACTAAGGCAGATATAAGGTATCCGGAAGGTTTTGCTACTGTTAAGACAGGTGTTGGTGTTAAGACAGAAGGACAGTTGGTAGTATCAGGAACTGAAGGGTATATAATAGCACAATCACCATGGTGGCTTATGCGACAGTTTGATGTAAGATATGAAGATGCATCCAGAATAGAGCATTATGAGCCAAGGTTCCTAGGCGATGGATTAAGATACGAGATAAGTGATTTCGTCTCTAAGATTAATGGAACTGATAAGAAGGACTATAAGCTGACATCAGGGGAATCAGTGCTTATGTCAGAATTCATAGAGAAGTTCATGAATTATAAGAACATGCTGCACTGATAAAAAGTTGTGAATTAAATGTATTATAATTTCTAAATTGTAAAATTGTTATAAATTTTTAAATTGTAAAATATGTGTCTTCGTAACACAGATAAAATTAAGTGATTTTTCAGATTTGTTCATTATAGCGGATAAAACATCTGTATAGACACAAGGAAAGGAAGAAAAAGTGAAAACAGGAATTCAGTACGTCGAGGGTTTGTCAGTAAAAAGAGCATTAGAAAGCGGATTTACCAATATTGAATTGTGTATGGAAGATATTGATAAACTTGATGATATCAAGGCTTTGGGAGGCAGAATTGCTGGAATAAATATTAATCTTAACTCAATGCTTGCATCGGAAACAGGTGATAAAGCTGATAGGGAAGTGTTGTCAGAGGATGCTGTAGAAATATTTGGAAAAGCAATATCGTATGCTGCAGTCAATATATGTTCATACATAGTTATCAATACAGAGGGAGTTAGCAGTAAGGCTGTGCTCGAACAGCTTGTAAGCGAGAGCCTGGGACTGCTAAAGGAATGCAGTGATTGTAAAGAACAAGTGTCAATATATGTAGAGAATGGGTACAGATGCGAGTATGGCAGGTATTATCATAATGGATTTTCTGACTGGCGTAAGCTTATGTCTCTTATAAACAACTTAGAAGCACTTTGTCCATATATTAACTGGAAAATATGTATAAATGTGGGACATACGAATCTGCTTGGAATTAATATAAGAGATATGGTTCGTGTATGTGGAAAGCACATAGGACTGGTGCATATTAATGATAACAACGGACTTAGTGACCAGCATCAGATGCCATATACGTTTACAACGGGAAGAGGTGTACTTTCAACAGACTGGCCAAGATTTATAGGGGAGCTTCACACAGAAAAGTTTGACGGATATATAATATTCGATAATAAAGGTACATTTGCAAGAACTCCACAGAAGCTTCATAAGGTTATGCTTGAACTTATGAAGGCATGCGTAGATGAGTGGGAAGAGAACTGTTTTAATGCAGAAGAATATATCGGACAGAAGAATAAAAAGCTTATACTTTTTGGCTCTGGAAGAATGGCACAGACGTATATGGACTATTGGGGAGAAAGATACACACCAGCGTTTGTTGTAGATAATAATTCACAGAGGTGGGGACAACAGTTTATGGGAGTTGAAATCAAGTCACCAGAGGCTATACTTGACATTCCAGCTGAACAAAGAAATGTGTGGATATGTAATCTTAACTACGACATTATAGGCAATCAGCTTGAAAGAATGGGGATAGAGTACAGGTGTTACAGGGATTTATATTTTATATAAGATACAGTCTTCACATATTAAATCAATTATAAAATAAAATCTGATGTGGATATCAGTGTGCAAAATCGTGCGAAAAATAAAGATTAATATAAGTCTAGGAACGGAGATTATATGTTAGAGATAGGAGTACAAACTAAGGGAATATTACCCGAGATGGATATAGATAAAGGCTTTAGACTCATAAGTGAAGCAGGTTTTTCGAGAGTTGACATAAACATAGATACATTTCTTAAAAATAATGATTTATATGCTGGAAAAGTTAATAAATTCTTTGATGCATCAGTGGAGGAATTGTATGCGTATTTTGGACAGTATACGCAGGCTATGAATAAATATGGAATAAAACCATCACAGATGCATGCACCATATCCGGTATGGGTATGGGGACGTAATGAGCAGAATGATTATATGCAGGGAAATGCTATACCTAAGAGCATTCTCATAGCAGAAGTACTGGGAGTGCCATGGGTTGTTATACATCCATTCAAGATGCAGTACCAATACGATATTGCTTATGATAAGGAACAGGAAAAGAAGGACAACATAGAATATTTCAGAATGCTTATACCTATACTTAAGCAGTGCAGGGTTGGTGTGTGTTTTGAGAATCTATACGAAGGTATGGGACAGAGATTAACGGAGGGTGTGTGCGCTGATCCGTATGATGCAGTGTGGTATATAGATACACTTAATGACATAGCTGGTGAAGAACTTTTTGGATTCTGTCTGGATGCAGGGCATCTTCAGCTTGTGAAAAGAGATCCATATGAATTCATAAAGGTTATGGGAAGCAGACTTAAAGTGCTTCATCTTCATGAAAATGATGCTGTAGGAGATCTTCATCAGATGCCTTATACGTTTGGCAGCAGCCAGTATGAAGGACAAAGATGGGATAGATTATATAAGGGGCTTAAAGAAATAAAATTTAGTGGAACCCTTAGCTTTGAAACATTTCCGTGTGTCAATAGTTTCCCTACAGGTATGACAAAGCCTGTTCTTAAAGCGATTTACGGAATAGGTGAGTATATGGCAGAACAGATTGAGAATATGTGACAGATATAAAAGAAGAGAGGAACAGTGGTAAATATGCGCATAGGAATAATAGGAACAGGAAGAATAGCTGCAAGGTTTGCAGATACAGCACTGACAGGTATTGAAAGCACATACATAAGCTGTGTATATAATCCTAGGGAAGAAAGTGCTGTAAGGTTCATACAGCAGCATAATATACAGGCGTGTACAGCCGATTGGGATGAGTTTGTGGATAATATTGATGCCGCATATGTAGCTTCACCACATGAGACTCATTATGAATATAGCAGGAAGCTTCTGCTTAGTGGAAAGCATGTATTGTGTGAAAAACCAGCTGCACTTAAGAAAGAGCAGGTCAGAGAACTTATAGATATAGCACAAAATAACCAACTAGTGTATATGGAGGCTCTAAAAACAGCATACTGCCCTGGGTACAAGGCACTTATAAAGATAGCAGAAAGCGGAAGAATAGGAAGAATAGTGGAAGTTGAAGCAGCTTTTTCAAGGCTTACACCGCTTAATACAAGAGAGTATAAGGATGATGATTGCAATGGAAGTTTTCTTGAGTTTGGAAGTTATACATTACTTCCAGTGCTGACATTGCTTGGCTGTGAATATGATGATGTTACATTCAGGACAGTGAGGGCACAGAATGGTGTGGATGCTTATACCAAAGCATTTATTGAATATAAAGATGAATATATAGATAAAACAGCTATAGTAAAGACAGGGTTGGGTGCTAAGACAGAAGGACAACTTGTTGTAACCGGTACTAACGGATATATACTTGCTAAGTCACCATGGTGGCTTACAAAGGAATTCGAAGTAAGATACGAGAATCCTGGGAAGATAGAGCGATACAGGTTTGGATATGAAGGAACAGGACTTTGTTATGAAGTAAGAGAATTTGTGCATAGAATTAAAAATAATGATAAAAAAACTGTAGATATTTCTGATAATATAAGTATAGCTATGGCGGGAGTTATGGAGAGATTTACTGATTGGAACACACCGATATATAAAGATAGGCATGATCAGTTTCTGGCGACAGGAAAGAATAAAGCTATGCCTAAGATATGGGCACATAGGGGCTGTTGTACGTTATATCCAGAGAATACACTTGAGGCTTTCAGAGCGGCAGCAGAGCTTGATGGGATAACAGGTATAGAACTGGATATACAGCTTACATCAGATGGAGAGATGGTAGTGTTTCATGATGAGAATCTTAGAAGAGTTACGCATATAGACAGGAATGTAAGGGGATGTACGCTTGCTGAAATAAAGAACATAGCTATTCCAGCTAATGATGGTAAGTATTGTAGTATACCAACACTTGAAGAAGTACTTGTTATGATGAAACCATATTGCGAAAGCAGAGGGATACTTATTAATATAGAACTTAAGACAAGTATTATAAGATATGATGGCATAGAAAGTAAGGCATATGAAATAGTAAGAAAATATGGAATGGAGCAGTATATAGTCTGGTCATCATTCCTTGCTGAATCAGTGGATATCATAAAAAAGATAGACCGGGATGCTAAAACAGCAGTGCTTGCAATGTCGATAGAAGAGTGCATATCAATGGCAAGAGATACAGCTGCGGATGCACTTCATCCATACATAGGAGGACTTGTTTATGCACTTCCACAAGATATGCAGGGGATGCCTGTAAGGGCATGGAATGGAGATGAACCATTCTTTAACGATGGAAGACCATTAAAAGAAGCACACCTTGAGGAATACAGATATTATGGAGCCACAGATATATTTACGAATATACCTGAAAGGTATGTGTGATTATAATTATCGCTATGAATATTATATCTACCATTGAGTTATACCAGCTTCTGCTATCTTATCATTAATGAGCTGGTTGAACTCTGAATCAGATAGTTGTGTATTATATTCATATTCAATTGTTTCACGAAGAGAGTTTTCCTGTTTTTTGTAAAAAGGATAATCGTGTGAACTTGAACATTGTACAGGTGTCATATAATTATCACCATACTTTATCTTAAGGATGCCATCGTAACCAGCTGGAACGGGGATAGTAGTGTTTTCAAATGGCATATTGATAGTATCGGAGTACCATTCAAGTAATGCGTGATAATCCCATCCGCAGGCAAGGTCTATCATGGAACATACCTCATTGGAATTCTGTGGAGGACATATAGCAGATAACATATCAAGAAGCTTTTTAAGTTCATGGACTAACCGGTTGTTATAGTCAAATGATACATTAAACATGGATTCAAGCTGGTGGATTACATTAAGTACATCATCACTATAAGGAGGACATTCCGGAATACTAGATGCAGCTGACAAGATAAGGTTTATAAGGCGTAACTGTTCATTTAGTGCTTCTATGTCCTTGTTGATATAATCAATAGGAAAAATATCAATGCCAATAACATATGGACAGCCATGGAATCTTTTAAGATAATCTTTGGAGAAATTCATATGACGTCCAGTTATAATACGAGCCTTTACATTATCATGTCCGGGATCATTGTACAGACTTTTAAGCTCAAAGTATTCAGATAAGAGTGGTGGTGCAAGCTCTAAGAAGCGCATGTAGTCGTTTCTTAACATGCCTATATCAAGATCATCATCCCATGGAATAAAGCCTTTATGACGTACAGCACCAAGAAGTGTGCCCCAATCGGCAAAGAAACGTATGTTTAATATGTCACATACGCGTCTGATTTCTTCTAACACCTCAAGCTGGGCAGCCCATGCATGTTTCATTCTGGCATCTATAAAGAAACCATCTTTTGTTTCAGCATTGAAATAATTCTGGGAAAATGTAAGCATAATGAATCTCCTTAATATGTTATTATGAGCGTTTTATTGATATTCTGACAAAAGTATCTATCTGAAAGACTAGCATAATATTGAATAGGTGTCAAAAGAGATTGTTATAAAATAAAAATAGTAGGAAAGAGGTATATATATGCAGATACCAGAGGGTTACCTGGAAGGTGAGATAAGAGATGGCTTTTATGTTGAAAGTATGATGAAGAAAACATGGGCAGCACAGATGGAAGTGCTGGCAGAAGTGGATCGTGTATGTAAAAAAAATAATATCCAGTATTTTGCAGACTGGGGAACGCTGCTTGGAGCTGTAAGACACAAAGGCTTTGTTCCATGGGATGATGATATGGATATAACTATGAAGCGTACGGATTATAACCATTTCTGTAATATAGCAGAGAAGGAAATGCCGGGTTTTAATATAGTCAATGTACATACAGAGCCAGGATGGGATTCACTGGCTGCCAGAATAGTTAATGGTAAGAGAATAAGATATGATAAAGAACATCTTGAAAAGTTTCATGGGTGTCCGTATGTGATAGGATTAGATATATTTCCACTCGATTATGTTGCACCAACAGAGGATGAAGATAAGCTGCAATGTGAGATGATACGAATACTTGATATATTCGGGCAGATGGTTACTAAAGATAATCAGAATGATCCACAGGTACTCGCTAACATACACGGCATAGAGCAGCAGTATGGGGTTAACTTTGACTATGAGAGCGATATACCACTACAGGTACAGATACTCAGCCTGTCAGAAAGAATGCGAATGATATATACCGATGCAGATTCAGACAGGCTGGCACTTATGACTGACCATGCAGGTCCAAGACCAGCAGATGTATATCCAAAGGAATACTACAGTGACAGTATATATATGCCATTTGAGTATATAGAAGTTCCAGTGCCTGTAGGATATGACAAAATATTAAGACAAAAATATGGTGATGGTTATATGATTCCATACATAGGTGGAACAAATCATGAATATCCATTCTATAATACACAGAAGAGAGTACTATATTCCCAGCTAGGTATAGAGATATAACAGGTGTATTATTGTCTGATATCGTAGTTGTTAAGAAAAATCTGGCGGTATTTCTCATAATAGTCAACAGGAGAAGGCTTAGTTGAAAGTTCATGTAAAAGTGTTATATCTGTATCGTTAAGAAATACCGTTCTTAAACCGTGCTTTCTGAATTCATATGTTTGTGATATATCATAAAAATGCCAGTTATCAAAGAGGTCTTCGCGCCAGTATATATCTGTGCATGTTGCCATGAATATGCCATCTATGGCTGCTGCATCATCTATGGTTCCATAAGTATGTGAAGGTGTACAACGAGCAACATTAAGTAAATTATCCTGAAATATGTTAATTCTGTAAAAATAATAATCACTTGACCACCATATTCCATCATCAGTCATCCTGGTAGTTCCACTGTTTCCAATCAAACCAACATCTGGATTGTTGTTAAAGACATTAATCAGCTTGGATAATATATGAGTATCTATTATAAATGTATCATGGTGTATATATATTTTATAACGTGCATTGCTATATTCCATGGCTGCATTATAACCGGCAGCCATGCCGGGTGCATTTTTGACAGCGATTATATCGAGGTGCATATTATCAGGTATATAGAGACGTCTAAGGTAAAGTATACATTCTTCACAGTAAGAGTCATCATTTGTGCAGAAGATAATACTTATACGTGAATTATCATATGTACGACAGTTAGTTTCATAACGGCTGGCTTCTTGATATTCCAAAGACTGTTGGATGCGATTGTTGTAATCAAGATATGTGACTGCAGCATGATTGTTATGACATTCAACTGGCATACATGTCTGTGTAGTGCCAGAATATTGCTTTGCTATCCATATGCTATATCGTCGTATAAGCTCAGCCTGTATTGGATAGTCAGAAAGAATAAACTTATAAATCTTATCAAGAGTATCACACCAGCATGGAGGGTCGATACAATATTCAACTAATACTGCAAGCATTTCTCCTGTAACAGAGTATTGTGATATTACATCTGTTAATTCTTTATGATAATCTGATGAAATACCAAAACGTATATGCCTTAGTATGAAACGTATGCGTCTATATACATCATGAAATACAGTATAATCACAGCCATATCGGGAAAATATATTTGTGAATTTAGAACTGCAGTCAATAAGCCTGTCAGATAAATTGTCTTTTAGATTGTATGTATTCTGTTCGCTTAAGCATATCTCAAGCATAATAAACAGGAGCATATTTCCTTCTGTCATGACTATACGTGAAGCAGTATGGTTAACATCATATAGTACGCTTTTTAGGAAATAAAATGTGGAATTATATTCTTTTAAATGTATGCGTTCCAGGATGAGCTGTTCTAAAGAAACAGCAAGCTTGTATTTATCAGCATTCGTATATTCGCACATACGGTTAAGTTCATTCTTTATAAGAGCAGTATCATCAGAAGAATCACCAGTATCACGGGCTGAAAGATATATAGCGAGACGATAGCGGTAATAGGCTGCTTCTATCTCATTAATTTGTTCATAGCATAAAGCTGACATAAAGATAAGTTCATAGTTGTCTGGTGATATTGATAGACCATTCTGTATAGTGTTAAGAGCAGAGTCAAAGCTGCTATTATCCATATATGAAGAGGCTTTAAGAATAATATCAGTTAAGACTTGTTCATTATTGCTTTGATTATTATTCTGATTGTTATTGTTTTGGTTGTCATTAGCCATATGAAATATTCCTTTGATATTTTAAAATAAACTTTTATTAATATATCGGCATAATGTTAGCACAACGTGATAGTGATATGGTTGTGTGCCTGATGAAGCATGTTGTATAATCAGGTAAAAATATGTTTAATAAGTATAAGGTGAAAAATATATGATAGCACAACGTGGAATAGAAGATATAGTGCAATACTGCAGCTTGAGTGAGGAAGATAGAAAAGATTTACAGGGGTATTTTGAAAGAACAGGGAAGAATAAGATAATACAGATATCAGATGGGGTATATTATACATACAAATAGTTGATGAATAATAAAGAACCTCGGGATATAAGAGTTGAGTATGGTCCGGATATGTTTTATATGGCACATAATATAATTGTGGAAAGGCAAGAGGCTTGTGCTGGTAGGAAAGTCATGGGAACAGATGATTCCAATGCTGCCAGATATGCCATATGAATGCTGGTATGAGGAGTCACTTACAGAGGAAATACTTACAAAGCTTGGAAATGGTATGAAGAAGCTGCACATTATGTATGGAATACCTCATGCAGAACCAATGGACAGATATTATCAGGGGATAATGTATTATGAAGAGATAATGGCATTCACATTTATGTTTTCTGATTATAGACAATATGGAGATGAAAATCCAGATAAGCATTTTCTAGTTATTGATGGATGATATGATAGTCTTGGTTTGTTTGCAATATTTGCTAAAGTAGAGACTTGTGCAAGGTATGCCAAAAGTAAAGGCTTTATACCAGTAATCAGACTTAACATGTCTGGTAGCAGTTTCTATCAGAACAGTCCATATGATGATGTGTGGAGCAAGTTTTATGAGCAGCCTGAGGGCTATTCTATGAAAGATATAAGTAAAAGTAAAAATGTGTATTATACACCAACATTTTATAATGGAAATGTAACAGATGGTATAATGAATACTATATGTGAAGGCGTGAGTCTTAGCTGGAATAAAGTCATATATAATTCAAGAATAAAGTTATATGTAAAAGAAAGAATGGAGAGGTATCTTAAAGAACCAGAGCATACTTTAGGAGTTCTGGCAAGAGGTACTGACTATGTGAATACACATCTGGCAAATCATCCAATCCATGCCAGCAAAGAGATGATAGGCGATAAGATAGATGAAATGCTTATGGCAGATAGTTCACTGAGGCATATATATATGTCTACAGAGGATGCATCGTATCACGAATATTTTTCTCACAGATATGGTGATAAAATATCATTTACAGATCAGAAAAGATATATAACTAAAAAGGGACAGCTGTTATTTGATATGCACAAAGAAGAACAGGATAAAAGAGATGGCTTTCTACTGGGAGCAGAGTATATAGCATCAATAAGCCTTCTTTCACGTTGCAGGAAGCTGCTTGCATCAGGTGGATGTGGTGGCATGAGTGAAGCCATAAGGGAAAATGATGGGAGATATGAAGAAGTGTATGTGTTTGAACTGTTTTAATATAAAAGCAATTGAAACATATAAGGTTAAGAAAAAAGCTATGCTATCCGATATAACATGTATATAAATTGGATTTATAAGTCAGACATATTTTGATTAGTGATTAATGTATGTTTGTGTGCGAATGGAGTCGCTGAATGAATATATCGGGATAGTTGTTATACATAACATGTTTAGTGTGACAATTGGTGTATGAAGCCCTGCATTTGTATGCAGGGCTTTTGCTTTTAGGAGATAGATTTAATGTTAGATATGTAATAGGATTAATCGTGATTCATAGGTGGCATTTGATTAAATTTTAAGAGGAGAAATTTATATGAAAGAAGTATTAATCGGAAATATAGAACAGAGATATGAAGAAACAAATGGATTGGAAGTATATATATGGAGCCAAGTCGCTAGCGTTAAGAGCATTTAAATACCTAGAAATTATTTTTTTTGAGGGGGACTAACTTAAAAGGATATGTTGTATCGAATAAATATAATAATCCTGATGTACTATACGGAAAAATGGTTTACAGAATAGAAAATGAAAATAAGCATTACGATTATATGGTTGTGGCTGTAAATGGAAATTTGTTGTGGAAAGCAAGAGATGAATTATTACGGTATGATATTGACAAGCTGTGTAATGATAAATCCTCTAATGAATGATGAGTTTAGAAATCCTGCAATTAAGATAGTATCTTCAAAAAGTAAAATAGCTGAAAAGGTAAGTATTGCTAAAACTGTTCAGATTGTTACTGATAAAACCTCTAGTGTTATCATAGATTATAATGTTGTGGTGGAAGATGGAAGCGTTATTATAGCTACGGATAATTCTAATATTTATATAGGTTGTCAAAGCTGTATAGGTGAGAATACTGTCATAACTGCAGATGGTAAATCGGAGATTGTGATAAGGAAAAAGGTTGTTTTTGAGAAAAAAAATGAAATAATTGCTAATGGTAAATCTGTTATAAATTTAGAAAAAAAGATTGTTTTGGCATGAATAGAATAATTCGTTCAATAAAAAGATCAAAGGTAATAATAAAGGAGAAATACCGTGTTGGAGCTAATTGTACTATTGGTGGAAATGATTTTGTAAATATTGTGATTGGAAATGGCACATCAATACAAGCAAATATGTTTATGCTGAGTGAAAAGTGTGCATAGATACTAATAGGTAATAATTGTATGTTTTCACATTATATAAAAATGAATGTTGGTTCACATAGAATTATAGATAAAGAAACAAAAGAGGTTATTACAAATACATCTAATATAAATATAGGAAATCATGTATGGTGCGGAATGGGAGTTACAGTGTTATCAGGATGTGAAGTTGAAATGGGCAGCATAATAGGAGTTTCTTCATTGATAAATAGTAAGATACCAAATAACAGTACATGTGCGGGAAATACTATAAGATTGTTAAGAAAAAATATAGAATGATATGAGTAAATAATAATGATGTATATAAATGAATATTGAAATAATCTCAAAATAAATAGTATGTAGTTGAGGTAAAATATGAGCTTTGAATATAATGATGAGACTTTTAAAAAGATACAGAGTGTAGAATTAGAAATGCTTAAAGAGGTTGATAGAATATGTAGAAAGTACGACATAATATATGAATTAGATGGTGGAACATTGTTGGGGGCGGTAAGATATGGAGGTTTCATTCCATGGGATGATGATATAGATATCAGAATGTTAAGAAAAGATTATGATAAATTTTGCAATGTGTGTCAGAATGAGTTTGGAGAAAAATATTTTTGGCAGACATATCATACCGATCCGGGATATCGATGGGAGTATGGCAGAGTCCTAAAAAATAATACAAAGTTTTTTAGAAGTGATCATGAGATGATAAAAAGCAGGAATGGCATATTTTTAGATATTTTTCCATGCGATAATATGCCGGAAAAAGGGCTTTCAAAGTCGATATTTAATCTTAGAAGTTTTATAGCAAGAAAAATAGGTTATTCTGTTGTTGGTGCTAGATATGAAAAAAATATATTAAAAAAATTAGCATACAAACTGCTTGCATTAATTCCAATGAGACTTGTTGCCAAAGAGTATGATAAATTATCACAAATGTATGCTGGAATAGAAACAAAATATGTTAGAACAACAGGCTGGCATTGGAAACAAGAAAGTAAAGGATACCTTCGTTCATGGCTTACAGACTATGAAGAAATAAAATTTGAAGATATGGTAGCTTTTGCACCGAAGGACACAGATGGTTTTCTCAGATACATGTATGGTGATGATTATATGACACCACCTCCAGTAGATAAAAGAAAACCCCAACATCTTGCAACGTTGATTGAATTTGGAGAGGAGTAGTTATGACTTACGAAGAATTTAAAAAATTACAATATAAGGCAGAAAGTAAAGAAGAAAATTTACTTACTGAAGAAGAATTAAATAAATTGAAACCATACAAGGTTGATAATGCAATTATTATGGCTGCTGGTTATAGTGCAAGATGCATGCCTTTATCTAATGTTCTTCCTAAAGGGTTGTTCCGTGTTAAAGGTGAGATACTTATTGAAAGAGAAATACGACAGTTACAGGAAGCCGGAGTTAAGGAAATTATAATTGTAACTGGGTTTATGCAGGAAAAATTTCAATATTTGAGAGACAAATATGGGGTTATTTTAATTCACAATGATGATTATGATAAATACAATAACATAGCGTCACTATATAAAGCACAGAATTATATGAAAAATTCTTATATTTTATGTTCTGATAATTACTATGCAGATAATGTGTTTCATAAATATGTCTATTCGCCATATTATTCATGTGTGTATTCAGAAGAATACTGCGATGAATATTGCGTATTAGAAGAAGATAAAGATGGCTATATAACAAGTATTAAACGAGGTGGTGGAAAAGCGTGGTATACAATAGGGGACTGCTTTTTTGACAGAAAGTTTTCTGATACATTTGTTAAATATATGAATGAAGAATGGAATGACATGAATACAAGGAATATGTTAATGGATGATTTCCATATTCAACACATTGATGAATTAAAATTAAAAAAGGTTGAACGTGAAAAAAACAAGGTATTGGAATTTGACACATTAGAAGAATTCAAGCAGTTTGATAATTCTTTTGAAGAATTTATGAATGAGAATCTTGATCAGTCTAATGAAGTTATCAAAGTGTTTTCGAAATATTCGGAAGTTAAGTCATATCATTCAGTACCAACGGTACAGAAAAGTGGAAGGCTTCATTTAAATGAGAATTTATTCAAGCCATCTCCTAAATGTCTGGAAGTATTGAAAAATATTACAATGGAAGATTTGTATTTATATGATTTGGGAAGAAATGATGAATTAGTTGAGACATTATCCTCATCATTAGGAATTTCATCTAATAATATTTTTATACATAATGGTTCAGCAGAAGTTATTAAATCAATAGGAAGCATATTGCTTAATGAGAATGATATAGTTTTAATTCCAGCACCTGGCTGGAGTTATTATAAGAGTGTTGCAGATGCCAAATTCGCAAAATGTATTACATACGAGGTATGTGAAAAAGAAGATACATATGAGTATAATATAGAGGATCTTCTCCAAAAGGCTAAAGAAAATAATCCTAAGGTAATTATTATTACATCTCCACAGATGCCGACTGGGTGTGGAATATCATACAATGATATTGAAAAAGTGATAAGAGAAAATACTAATTCGATAATTTTATTAGATGAAGCATATTGGGGATATGGAAATGATGATAATAAGTTTGAGAAAAAAATCATTACTAAATATAGCAATGTAGTAATAACAAGAACCTTTTCAAAATTCTACGGACTTGCTGACATACGTATTGGTTATGGATTATGCAGTTACCCATTAAGACGTACGATATGCCTGGACTTACCATTGTTCAGGGCATGTGGAATAAGCAGGAAAATAGCGGTGGCAGCAATTAAAGATACGGAATATTATAAGAAAATGAAATTAGAGACAAATTCAGTCAGAGAGTGGTTTTATACTGAATTAAATAAAATTCCAGGGGTAAAGGCATATAAGTCAGAGTCTAATTTTATTTTTATAAAGCTTGATAATGCAGATGCTGGAAGAGTGCGGGCTTATATGGAAGAAAATGGATTACTTATAAGATTATTTACTGATAAAGATGCCCTCAGATTAAGAATTACAATTGGACCAAAAGATATTATGGAAAGAGTGATTTATCAGTTGAAAAGGGCATTAAGATAGGAGAGCAGATGTTAGAAGAATTAAAAGAATTTAGAGATAAACTGGATAATTTAATGTGTTCATGTATGGACAAGACGATTGTTATTTATGGGTATGGATATTCGGGAAGATTTATTGCGTGGTATGCAGACTACTATCATAGCATAAAACCCCGATATCTGATTACAGAAGAATATAGCAACACTATACCATATGAATATCCTTTATTTAGAAGTTCATTATTTGACTTTGATTATAAAGATGTTAAAAATGCTGTTATATGGTTATGTACAGCGGAAACAGAAGAGATAAGAACATGTCTTGAAACACATGGCTATGTTAAAAATAAAACATACTTTGATATAAATGAAATTGTATATGGAGTTGATTATAATAGAAAAGAAAGTGATACAAATATACAATTTATGAGATATTTGGAGAAAATGCATGGGTATGATATAGTCGACCCAATACAAGTGAAGGATTTTACAAATTCGATGGATGGGATGCGTCCATGTGTTAATTTATCGCCAAAAGAAATTTTCCCAATTCTGGATAAATGCCACTGCATTCCACAAAAGAACGATGCAATATTTGATTTTGGATGTGGGAAAGGCTCGGCACTTTTTTCCTTCTTGGATTATGGTTTTAGTCAGGTTGGCGGTGTAGAGTATGCAGATAATGTTTATGAAATACTTACATCAAATGCTGAAAAATTGTGTAATGAATTAAATGATAAAAAAATGAATTGTTATCACGGAGATGCGGCATTGGTAAAAGAGGAGCTGGATGAGTATAATTGGTTTTACTTGTTTGATCCATTTGGCAGAGATGTATTTGAAAAAGTAATTAATAATATATGTGAAAGTCTTAACAGGTGCCCGCGTAAGATATGGATTATATATATATTGCCAAAATCTCACGATATTATAGAAAAAACAGGAAGATTTGTTTTAACTAATCAATTTGAAATTATGACACGACAGAGAGTTGTGAATATATATGTTTCAAAATAGAATATTGTTCAAATTGTGTAACATAAGTAATTGGAAAATATATTTAATAATCATTGAAGAGGTACAAAACATATATGAAGTATACAGAAGTTACAAAGTGGAGTGAATTGGAAAGTGAATACGATAATGTTGTAGGATGGGGGACAGGACCTCTGTTTCAAATGAATTATAATCCTCACGTATTTAAATTACAAAATGTTATTGATGGAATTGGAAAAAATATAGGACATGAAATAAAAGGAGTATGTATACGAGGAGAAGATTATTTGCAGGAATTAGAAGGGAAAATTTTAATAATCATTTATTCTATATATGAAAAAGAAATTCTTGAGCAAATAAGGAAATATGACAAACAGATAGATACAATTGTTTATTCATTATTAGAAATAAGCAACGAGCGGATAAATGTTCCGAGAATTAACGGAAAAAGTGCAGAGGATTATATTTTGGTTATGATATTAAGGCAATTACATCTTGATAGCATTCAATATCTAGAAATAGGTGTGTGCCATCCGATATTAAGAAATAATACATATTTATTATATGAGATGTATTCTGATGTTGCTGGATATAAAGGGGTATTAGTTGATGCTAATCCTATGTGTTGGAGTCTAATAGAAGAGTATCGAGAAAAGGATATATTGGTAAAATGTGGAGTTAGTCCAGAGAAAAATAATAGAGATTTAATATTTTATATGTTTCCACATTTATTAGGTCATAGTACTTTTATAGAAAAAAATGCTCAACAAAAAATAAATGAAGGGTATGAATGTAAAAAAATAGAAGTTCCAGTTGTAAATATTAACAAGGTACTAGCGGATAATTTCCAAAAGGTACCAGATCTTCTAGAATTAGATATAGAAGGCCTTGATTATAAAGTGTTAGAGTCTTGGGATGAAAATAGATTCCCAATTAAAATTGTACTTACCGAAGTTTCAGAGAGTGGTGGAGAAATGATAGAAAGTTTAATGGTTAAAAAAGGATACAAATGTTTTGCAACAACAATGGAAAATGCTATATGGATAAGAAATGAAATTAAAATATTTTTATAGAGAGGATACTTATGTTTTTTGATAATTATGAATTGCTTATAAAGTATATATGTGACAAAAGCAATGAAAAAGAAATATATATATGGGGTGTATCTGTGTATGGCAATTATCTGGGCATATTATTAAATGAAAAAAAAATAAAATGGTCTGGATATTTTGATAATTATTCTGTGGATATAAATAAGCAGTACAACGGGAAAAATGTATATAGTGGAAAAAATATCTGTTGTAATGATAATGTTATGTATATATTATCAATGCGTTCTTATGAAGCTGTTTATAAACAATTGAAACTTGCAGGAATAAAGGACGAACAAATAATAGTGATATCGGATGTTTCAATCTTTTCTATGATTGAGGATGAAGCTATTAATGTTTCACAGTATTCAAAAAAAATAAAAAAATTTCAGAATATTCATAATGGAGAACGCTGTTTTATAATCGGAAATGGTCCAAGCCTGAAAATAGATGATTTACAGAGATTAAAAAACGAGCATACATTTGCATGTAATCTTATTTTTCAGTGCTTTGATAAAACTGAATGGAGACCAGAATATTATTTCTTTTTAGAATCTAATTCGACTACATTTGAGTCAAGAGAATTAGTTAAAAATCTGATGAATAACTGTCGTGCAGCATTTGTAAGAGGAGGAGGATCTTTATATAAATATCGGGATGATAAGGATTTGGATAATTTGTATTACATGAAAATGAAACTTCCAGAAAATATTGATAGTATTTCATTTTCAGATGATTGTTCTCTAGAGGTATATTCTGGAACTACTACTACATATGCCATGATACAGATGGCAGCATATATGGGATTTAAAAAGATATATCTAATTGGTATAGATCATACATTTTCAAAAATAATTGATAGGAATGGAAATGTACATGACGGAGTGATACCAAAAGGGGAAGAACATGCAGCTTTCCTGGGAAATTATAATCTGCCTAATGGGTCAGAGGTGTATAAGGCAGAGAATGCCTATTGTGCAGCACGTAAATATTGTGAGATGAACAATATAGAAATTTATAATGCAACAAGAGGTGGAATGTTGGAAATATTTGAAAGAACAGATTTTGACTCGTTGTTTGAAAAATAGAGAGGTACAAAATGAAGTGTAAAATATGCGGAAATGAAAAAATATCTGTGGTTTACAATGATAAAATAAGAGATGGAAAGTTAGAACACTATACTGATTCAGATGTAGAAATATATAAATGTGGCCATTGTAAAGTAATGTGGCATGAACCAATAATGAATCTAGAACATTATTATGAAAGTGCTGAATATAGAAAATCATTAGAGGGTTCAACTGATGAAGAAACATTTTATCGTTTACATGATAAAGAAACGATAGAAAAATTTAGATATACTGGGACGGAAATTTATAGAAATAAAGTAACAGCAGACATAGGATGTGGTTGTGGTGCATTTTTAGATTATATCAATGGCGTATCGTCAAGTGTAATTGCAATTGAACCATCACAATTTTATCGTAATGTTATGGATAGAAAGGGATTTTACACTTATCCTTATGCGGCTGAAGCATTAAAGAAGTGGAAAAACAAGGTAGATGTTGTAACTTCGTTTGACGTGATTGAACATGTTGAAAAACCACAGGATTTTTTGAAAGAGTGCAAGGATTTACTTAAAGAAGGAGGAACTGCTATTATTGGAACACCGACAGATGCTCCGATTATGAGAGCATTGCTTGGGACAATATATGAAAAGAAAATTTTGTTTAGCACACAGCATTTATGGATCTTTTCCGAGGAAAGTCTTAGAACAATGGCAGAGGAAACTGGCTTTTCTTATATAGAAATAAAATATTATCAGCGTTACGGAATTGCAAATATGTTGGGATGGATAAAAGAAAAAAAGCCAGGAACTGAGATTCCGGACAGTGCTGTATCTGGCGTTTTGGATGCTGTTTGGAAAAAAGATTGTGAGATGCATGGTAATTCAGATTACATCGTATTATATGCACATAAGTAAGAAGAGAAAAGGATGGAGTGTAAAAAAGAGCATGAAGGTTGTATCATTTATACCAATAAAGTTAAATAATCAAAGACTGCCAGGAAAAAATATTAAGGACTTGAATGGGAGACCATTATGTGATTATATCTTTAAAACAGTTAAAGATATTTCACAAATAGATGAAAAATATGTATATTGCAGCGATGAAAAAATATGTGATTATATTCCAGAAGGCATAAACTTTTTAAAAAGAAGCAAGACATTAGACGGCTTTGAAGTAAAAGGACTGGATATAATAGAACAATTTGTAAAAGATGTTGATGCGGATATTTATGTACTTACACATGTTACCCAGCCATTTACAAGACCTGAATCTATAATAAAAGGATTAGATGCAGTGCTAAGTGGGGAGTATGATTCAGCATTTAGCTGCGTTAGAATACAGGATTATTGTTGGTATAAAGGTGTACCATTTAATTATGATATGAAAGATATTGTTACGACACAAAATTTAGAACCTATTTATATGGAAACAGGGGCTTTTTATATTTTTACTAAAGATGTTTTCATCAATTTACATCAGCGTATAGGTGAAAAACCATTTATGTGCAGTATTGATCAGATGGAAGCTGTTGATATTGACGAGCCGAAAGATTTTGAGTTTGCAAAAGTTGTTGAACAATATTTGGAAAGGAACAGTAAATGAAAGACATAGATATTCTTGATTGTACCTTGCGTGATGGTGGAAGGATAATAGACTGCAAATTTCAGGATAATGAAATTATTGGTATTGGAAAGTTTTTAAAGAAGTCAAACATAGACATCATAGAACTTGGTTTCTTAAGAGATAATATTAATTATTGTGGAAATAGTACTTTTTTTGGAACAGTTGCTCAAGCAAACTATTATGCAGAGAATATAGGAGAGGGAAATCAGAGGTATGTTTTATTTGTTGATTACGGCTTATATAATATAGATAATTTAGATGAGAGAAATAATAAAAGAATAACAGGTATTCGTTACGGCTTTACCAAAAAAAATTATTACGAGCATCGTGATGATATTATATCCGAAATGAAAATGATTCAAAAAAAAGGATATGACTTGTATGTACAAACCGTTTTTACAAATGGATATACGACAACGGAATTGTTGGAACTGATTGGTATTGCTAATGAAATCAATCCTGTTTCATTTGGTATAATAGATACATATGGATCAATGTATTTAGATGATTTAGATTATATTTGGAATGTTGTAAATCATAATTTGAAAAAAGAAATAGCGATAGATTTTCATTCTCATAATAATATGCAGATGTCATTTGCAATGGCACAAAGGATTATACAATTATCAAATAATGAGCGTAAAATCATTATAGATTCTACAATAAATGGAATGGGGAAATGTGCAGGTAATCTCAATACCGAATTAATTATAGACTATTTGGCTCGGAAAAAAAATTATGATTACAATACGGATGCTATATTAGATGCAATAGATTGTTATATTGAGCCATATAAAAAAGATAATAAGTGGGGGTATTCAATTCCTTCATTTATGGCGGGTATATACAAAGCACATCCTAATAATGTAATATTTCTTACATCAAAGTATCGCTTGCAAAATTGTGATGTAAAGTATATTATATCCAGCATTGATGAGGAGAATAGACAGAGGTATAATTACGATTTAGTTCAAAAATTATACCTGGAATATTCTTCAACTAAGGTTAATGATTCAGGAACTGTTGAAAAACTTGTTGATAAATTTAATGGACAAACCATTTTGATAATGGCTCCAGGAATAACAATAGAAAAATACAAGCCTGTTATTACAAAATATATACAAGATTATAATCCAATAGTGATTAGCGTAAATTTTAAGCCATGTGATTTTAAGACTGATTATATATTTTTTTCTAATGCAATTCGTTGGGAAGAATTTAAAGGGAATAAAGAAGAGTCTGATTCAGAAAAGTATATATTAACAAGTAATATTCATACAAAAGATGATAAATCGTTAGTCATCAATTATTCTAGTTTGATAGAGGAAAGTAGTGTGCTGCCAGATAATAGCACAATAATGTTATTGAATTTATTAGATCAATTGGGAGTGAGTAAAATTGCAATCGCGGGGTTTGATGGTCTGGACGAGCAACAAAGTAACTATATTAATGGAACAGAACCAATACGACATATTAATATGACATATAAACAAATAAATGAAGAAATTAGTAATTTATTTAAAAATTTTAGAGAACGTGTGGCAATGAAAATAAATATTGAGACAATAACCCCAAGTAAATATTCATAGAAAGAAGGTTGTTTAGTGGAAAAAGCAATTTGTTTTGGTGCGGCAGGCGGTGGAAAAAGACTGTTTGATGAAATATCAGAAAAGTATGAAATAATAGCATTTACAGATAATGATAAAGATAAAATAGGAACGAGTATAAATGGAATAAAGACTTATGGTATTGAAGAATGTTTCCAATTAGAATGGGATGTTGTTGTTATAACATCAGCTCCGGGTATGGTGAATATAAAACAACAGCTTATTAGTATGGGAATAGAGTCCAGAAAAATTGACACAACTTTTATTGAGCTTCCATTGTTAAGCAGAATTTCATTTTTGGAAAAATTATCCCAAATACAAAATTTTAACAATGCAGCGGTTGCAGAAGTAGGGGTTTTTGAGGGAGATTTTGCAAAATGGATTAATCAATTTTATGCTAAGCAGAAGTTGCATCTTTTTGACACGTTTGAGGGGTTTGATAAAAGAGATATTGATAAAGACAGATTGTATTCAGAAGCTAAGGTTGGGGATTATTCTAATGCGAGTATTGACATGGTAATGAAAAAGATGATTTATCCAGAAAATGTTATAATACATAAGGGATATTTTCCAGATACAGCAAAGCAATTAGGAGAGGAACGTTTCGCATTTGTTAATTTGGATGTGGACTTATATGAACCTACATATAACGGATTGAAACTTTTTAAAGATAAGATGATTTCAGGTGGAGTAATTCTGGTACATGATTATTTTGCAACGAATTTTAAAGGGCCGCATGAAGCTGTAAACCAATTTCTTGAGGAAATGAATGGGCGTTATGCCAAGTATCCAATAGGTGATGGGATAAGTATTATGATAACCGGTTTTTAAAAGGTGGTATTAATGAGTATAAAATTGTTTGTTATGGATGTTGATGGAACAATGACAGATGGAAAGATATATATTGGAAATTCAGGAGAAGCTTTTAAATCTTTTGATGTTAAAGATGGATATGGAATACATTGTATTTTACCATGTAAACAAATTATTCCGGTAGTATTAACTGGAAGAAAATCTGATATTGTTGAAAATCGATGTAAAGAATTGGAGATACCATATGTTATACAAGGGAGCAAAAATAAAGTAGACGATTTAGAAAAATTATTACATATTCTTAAACTGGAATGGAAGAATGTGGCATGTATGGGTGATGATCTTAATGACTTAGATATAATAAAAAAAGCAGAGTGGTCTGCATGTCCAAATGATGCGGTAAAACCAGTTAAGGAAGTGTGCAATTTTGTTGCATCAAGAAATGGTGGAGGGGGAGCTGTACGAGAAGCAATTGAGGCATTGTTAGAATATACTAACTGACAATAATGATTAAAAATGAGGGATGAATATGCCTATAAAGATAACAATTATCACATCAATTTATAATAAATCAAAATATTTATCAGATTATGTTCAAAGTATAAAAAACCAGACATTTAAGGATTTTGAGGTTATATGTGTTGACGATTGTTCCACAGATGATTCTTTAAAGCAGTTACAAATATTAGTTTCAAAGGATTCCAGGTTTAATATTATTATTAATGAAGAAAATTGTGGACTGTCAGTTAGCCGTAATAAGGCAATTGAATTGAGCAAAGGAAAATATATCTGTTTCCTTGATGCAGATGATTGTTTTGTGCCGCAGGCGCTGGAAATATTGTGGGAAACTGCAGAAAAATATGGGGTGGAAGCAGTTTTTTTTAGTGCCTTGGAATATTCTGAGGATTTAAAGAAAAAGCTGAGGACAATAAAATATAAAACAACTTATCCAGTATGTGATGGAAAAAAATTGATAGCATTGTTGCATGATAATAAAGAGTATCAAAGCGCATGTGGATTTCAACTTTGGAATCTTGAATTTTTGAAAAACAATAATGCTCGTTTTTATCCTGGTATTTATTATGAAGATACTTTGTTTACAATTCAGACATTGATAAAAGCAAAGTGCGTTAAAGCAATACCGGACACGCTGTATATATACAGACAATGTAGTTCGTCGATTTCGCATACATTAGGTATAAAACAGTTGTATTCCTGTCTGGTTATATATGATGAATTATCAATTATGTCAAAACAGAATTATAATGATGAGTATATATATAATGAAATAATTGAAAGGTTACATTTATTCAAACGAAGGATTGAACATATAATATGTATAGAGCCGGAAAATAGCATAAATATTTTGAATTATGTGCCATATAATGATCTTTTACAAAAATTTGTTAAAAACAGAACATACCCATATATAAGAGAGCTTCTTGATGAGGAAATAAGTAAAATTAGATTATCAGAGAGTGTTTTTGTTTATGGAGACGGAGTCAGTGCAGAAGAAACAGTAGCTCTTTTAAGCAGTTATCAGATAAATATATGTGCAATAATAGTTTCATACACTGTAAACGATAGAACATGGCACGGATATAAAGTTATAGCACTTGATGATTTTAATGCTCAGGGATTAGTTATTATTTCTGTATCAAAAAAATGGAAAGAATCATTAGAGGAGGTTTTTGAGTTAAAAGGAAATGATACGATTTTTATTACAAGAGATTTCTAGTGAAAATAAATATTTGAAAATGTAATTCATAATAAAGGGTACTTATTTTTTATTCTATTTATCTGACGAATATTGTAGAAAGGAAAAGATAGTGAAATGCTGTCTGTGTAGTATATATGAAATGGGTTAATAAAACAAATGAAAAACTGAATGGTATCAGTATTAATAAAAAAAATATAAAATTCTGTATTTATGGCGCTGGCATATTAGGTAAAGATTTATATAATGTGCTCAAGCATTATGGAATGTTTGGCTGCTTTATAGATAATAATGAGAAAATACAAAAAGAAGGCTATAATGGTGAAAGTGTGTTTTCAGAAGAAGATTTTTTTAAAAATAAAAAAAATAATATAATTATTATTGCAGCAACTGCGGATAATACAATTAAAATAAATGATAATCTTGAAAGAAGAGGATTACAAAATAATAAGGAGTTCTATACTTATGAAAATTTTCTTGAAAATGTTCTGCCTGTATTGATATATAATTTATATAATCAGTTATTTATTAATCTTTGTCAGATATGTGTGACAGAAAGATGTACATTAAAATGCAAAAAATGTGCGCATGGATGTTATGCAGTTGACAGAGATAATCCAGACCTTACATTAGAACAAGTGAAGCAAAGTGCAGATATATTCTTTTCAAAAGTTGATTACATACATGAATTTGTTCTAATTGGTGGAGAACCAATGTTATATCCTTATTTAAGGCAAGCAATAGAATACATTGGAAAGAATTATCGTGATAAAATTAACATATTTTCAATTACAACTAATGGCACTATTATTCCAAATGATGAGTTGTTGTGTATATGTAAAAAATATAATGTTTTATTCAGAGTCTCAAATTATTCAAATGCTATAAGTAAATTAGAAGCACAATATGCAAGATTAGAATCTATATTTCAGAAAGGCAATGTAAAGTATAGAATTGGAAAAAAAGAAAATAATTGGATGGACTATGGGTTTGATTACTATAAGAGAGAATGCAAAGATGAAGAGTTAATTAAAGTGTTTGATGATTGTCATACTCCATGTCATGAAATTCGTGAAAATAGATTCTATTATTGTGTTATGGCAAGAAGTGTATCAGATAATTTAAATTTTAATGTTGGTAAAGATGATTATTTAGATTTTAATCAATTAATAGGCGAAAATTGGAAGAGAGTAGTTTTAGAATACACATTAGGATATTCGGAAAAGGGATATCTTGATATGTGTAGATATTGCCATGGTGCAGATTGCTATAATTATTTAATACCTGCTGCTGAGCAATTAGAATAATGCTGATATAATATATGTTATGAGGTGATATTTTATGAAGAATAGTAATCCGCGATTAAGCATAATTGTTCCAATGTATAATGCACAGGAAACAATATCACAATGTGTAGATAGCATTTTGAGCCAAGATTTTGAAGATTTTGAGCTTATATTAATAGATAATGCTTCAACAGATAACACACTAACTATTTGCAAGAAATATATGAAAAAAGATACGAGAATTAGAGTTGTTAATTTAAATCAAAATGGAGGTGCTAATGTTGCTAGAAAGACTGGGATTGAAACAGCCAAAGCTGACTTGGTAGGATTTGTTGATAGTGATGACTGGGTCGAAAGTAATATGTACAGTACTCTCATTAATATACAGGGAAAACACAAGTGTGATTTAGTTTCTTCAGGAATGTATCGTGATGATATTAGATATAATGCTCAAACAAAATTGTTAGATAATTTTAAACAGGGGATTTATAATAATTTACCAGAGGAAATTTATGAAACTATGCTATTTGATGATAAAATAAATGATTTTGGTATATATGGTACATTGTGTAATAAATTGTTTAAAAAAGATATATTAATGTCTGTATTTAATGGTATAGATAAGAGAGTGTTTTATGGAGAAGACTGCTTGGTACTTTATTCTTATATAATGAGGATATCAAGTATATATATATTGAGAGAGGCATTTTATCATTATAATATACATGAGAATTCTGTATGTACAACACCTGATGAAAGATTAAGTGTAAATTCTTGCTACTTATATAAAGGGTTACAGAGTGTTTTTATGGGAAATGAAAAATACAAATACATACTATTAAGACAATTAAAAAGATACATATTAAATATTGAATTGCATAATATGGAACAGCTATATGGAATTAGTAGTTTCACGTTGGGGACATATAAATATGATTATGAAAGCTTGAAAAGTAAAAAAATAATAATATATGGAGCAGGTAATAGTAGTGAGTCGCTATATAATTATTTAATAAAACAGTGTAATTGTGAAATAGTTGCATGGATTGATAAATATCCAGATGGTAAAAGTATGAAGGTACTACATGATGTCATATCGATTGAGTGTATAGATGATAAAGAATATGATTTTATAGTTATTGCGGCTTTGAAAAAAAATCTGGCAGATAACATGAAAAAAGAATTAGTAAATCTACATAATATTGATGAAAGAAAAATAATATGGAACAAAGTTGAATATGATAGCTTATTGAGTAAATTATAGGATAAAATATTATATATTTAAGATTATTGATGCAATATACAATGTTAGACGTTAAGATGCAGGAGTGTGAACAATATATGAAAAAAATAAAATTAAATTTTGATAAATTTATAATAAATAAAAAAGTATATTGTTATGGAGGAGGAAATGTATTTAAAGATTTTATATGTACATATCCTAATATAAAAGTATGTGCTGTAGTAGATAAGAATGCAGAATCTGATAAATATTTATCAGGTTTATCAGGAGAGAAAATACCTATTATATCTATAGAATCATTTATAGCTGATAAAAATAATGATTGTGTACTTATACTTACATGTTTTGATTATCAAGAGGTGGAAAATGAACTGTCAGGGTATGTAGAATTATCGGATGTGCCATATTGCGTATATTGTCAAATGAAAGTTGAAAATGCTCTAGATGATGTTCAATCGACAGATAAATATCAGATTACAGAGTTCAGGCTTCAGGATTTTAATGCAGGACATAAGGCACCATTGGATGTTGCAACAGTAGCATCGCATAATGGATACAGAGTATTATCTGTTATTAGAGGTACTGTAAAAAATGGAACAGAACAGACAAAATCTGAGTGGAACAAGGTGTGCAATGGGATTTCTAATAATTCAACTGTACTTATTCAGTTTCCACTTGCAGATATATCTAAGGGAATATATAAACTTATAGAGCAGAAAAAGGAAAAGAATATTAGAGTTATAGCAGTAGTCCATGATATAGAGATATTAAGAAGGACTGTAACAGATAACTTTATAGAGCAATATAAAATATTAAAAACATGTGCAGATATATGGATTGTGCATAATGAAAGAATGAAAGAAGTGTTGGTGGAACAAGGATTTGATGCAGAACGTATAGTATCATTAGAAATATTTGATTATCTAATAGATAATCCGGTTGATGTTAAATCAGATAAAGGTGTTATAATTGCAGGCAATCTTGATATAGGTAAATCTGAATATATATATAAACTTAAACAGATCAAAGGTGTTAAGTTTAATCTGTTTGGTGCTAATTACAGTGATAATAGTGTTTATGATAATATTAATTATTTTGGAGCATTTTTGCCTGATGAATTAATAAAAAATCTTCAGGGAAAGTATGGCCTTGTTTGGGATGGCGATTCGCTTGATACTTGCAGTGGATTAATAGGGGAATATCTTAAGGTGAATAATCCTCATAAGTTATCGCTTTACATTGCAGTAGGACTTCCTGTTATTATATGGGATGAGGCAGCAGAAGCTGAATTCGTCAAGCGAGAGAATATAGGTTGGACAGTCAGTTCATTATATGAATTACCAGATAAGTTAGCCAATATTAGTGAGGGTGATTATACAGTTATGAGGAATAATGCAGTTAGGATTAGTAAAAAACTTCGTGATGGAGAATATATGACAAGAGCACTAAAGAATGCAGAAGCTAAGATAAAGGAGATGAGAGTGAATGAATGATTTTACTATTTTGCATTTATCAGATCTTCATATAAACAGAGAAGATGGTCAACTCTCGGCAATGTTCAAATATCTTCTTTATGATATAAATAATGAATTGAAAGATATTGATAATATCATAGTGATTGTAACTGGGGACATTGTAAATAAAGGGAATTACAAAGCTAAAGCTAGTGTGTTAACCTTTTTTAAAGGGTTACATAATATATTAAATGAAAGATGTAAAAAAATATATATAGTGCCAGGTAATCATGATAAAGTAAGGAGCACGCTAGATTCTAATTTGATCAGTTGTTTAAAATATGATGAATCATATGATAATAAATGGAAACATATATTAATTGGTTTTAGTGAATATACAAGTTTGTGTAAAGATATATATAGTATATTTTATTCCGAGGGAGTTGATGAAAGAATTTTTGAAGATACATTTGGAGTCCATATTGATGTAATAAATAATAAAACAATTTGTTTTTTGCTTTTTAATTCTGCTTGGAGTTGCATTGGGGATGGTGATGAACATAATATACGAATTGGTGATAGTCAAATTAAAAAAATAAAAAAATTATATGAAAAAGCCAAAATAGATAAAAAAATTGATCTTACAATAGCAATAGCTCACCATCCGATAAATTTACTGGAAAGCAATGATCAAGATGAATTAAGAAATCAGTTACTTAGTGAAGTTGGGTTTGATGCTAACGTATACATATGTGGACATACACACAATAGAGATGTAATTAATTGGTATAATAATAGGCATTCATTAACGACATTAATGTCAGGAATTGGTGAACCAGATGAAAATGGAGGACATCCTTTTGCACATAATTATGCAAGCTATTGTTTTAATCTCGATTTGAATTCAATTGATATTTATGCAAGAAGTTCAGATGATGCATTACATTTTGATTCGGATTTCAGAATATATACACAGCAGAGAAATAGGCAAGAAAACAAGATAGTCATGCCAATATGGTCAGGAAAAAGGCAAGGATATTTTAATCTTAATGTCGGTGGAGGGCATTCTTGTAAAGCATGTTATATAACAGATAATATGCTTGAAGGGTTCCGAAATTATTCAATAGCATTTAGAAATATTCAAAGTGATATACAACAAAGAATGGAATTAATAAAATGTGAATTTTTGTTATATCGTTTTGATGTTGATTATTTAGGAACTGCAATACAACATTTTTATGGGAACGATGCCGCTGCTAGAAAAATTTTATTTAAGTATATGAGACATAATAGTGATATTATGAAGTTGGTTAATGATAGTTTTACTTTATATTTACAGCAGATATGTTGTAGCTTTTACAAAGGTATTAAAAAATATGTAAAAGAAGATATTAGAGTTCATATACGTAAGTTAAATATAGAAGAAGATGCTTATTATGAATTTTGTACTGAGGGAGATGTTTTGGATCACAAAATTAGTTCGATTAAGTGGGGACAATTGATAGAAATGGCTTATAAATCAAAATCTGCATTAATTGCATCAGCTAATACAATGTGGTGTAAAGGTAGTTTTGAAAGCAACAAAAGCAAGGAAAAAAATAAAAAATGGGTTGATTTTATAACAATAATTCCTAAATCAAGAGGCAATGTGTTTAGAATATATGATGAAAAAAATGTTAAAATAATAAAAGAAAGACCATATATTACATTTGGAGTTACTGTATATAACGAAAACGATAGAAGTGCACTTTATATGTTAGAGTATATGAAAATAGATATAGTATTAGGAGAACTTATGCAAGATTTTCTATATTACTTTCCTTTAAAAATTCATAATTGGAAAGATGAAAAGGAGTGATGCATTAAATGATTGAGAAATATGTATTAAAGAAGAGAAAACAGGATAATATAAAAAAAGTAAGTGGAGATATTTTACAACCACATAGAATAAATTCTTTGGTTAATGAAAAGCAATTTTATAATAAAGAAAAAATAATGAAAATGAAAGATAAGGATTATGTTGATGTAAATACAAATTTCTTATATTTATATTATTTTGAACAAAAGAAAAATAAAAATTATAAACGTATAAAAGCATTAAATAATCAGATTAGAAAAATATCGAATGAAAATAAATTGTATATTCCTATGGAGGTTAAAGATATAAAAGAATGCTTTGATATGGATAATAGTAGGTTTGATAAGCATATATTTAAGAGATATAAGAAAATGATATAATACATGTGACTTGAAGAAAATTATGCACTTAGTATGATGCAGGATTAAAGAAGTAGATAGTTTAACCTGAATTATTCATGAAGCAGTATTTAAATTAAAAACTGCATCTTGAACCTTTAAATTTGATCCATGAAGCTTGGACTAATCTCTTTTGACCGAAAAAGGGTATAAAATCCCTATAGCAAGGTTTTGAACGATTATCCAGCTGTCAAGGTTCGTTAATAGTTGCTATTCCAGCTGCACCTGCAGTTTGCTGATATTATATAGAGTCTCGTAGAACTCATCCTTATAAGGGCAGCTGCTACACAGCTTGAATGTTATATATCGTGCTGAATGTATTGCTTTTGCAGCAATCTTCAGCAGCTTTAAACGGATGGTATCGATGCGTTGTTTACGCATATTTGCTGATAACGCCAATCGTCTAAACCAATTAAATATGTTATAAGCAAGTGCATGTATTTGAAGTCTGTTGGCATTCACTATTCTTGTATGACTACTCACTGAAGCAAAGTCAAAACCTGATTTGCTTTCTTTGATGAAGTTCTCCATCAGACCTCTTTTGCAATAAAACCTTATGAGGTATTCCGGCGATGAGTTCATGTTTGTGACAATAAATGTATACATGTAAGTCATCTGATTTTCAGGTTTCTCTACCTTACAGACAACACGTCTTTCATAAGGCCAAGATGCTGCCTGATACATGAATTCGCCATAAACTACAGCATAATCAACTTTATTTTCTCTTGTGGTATCATCAAGCTCATCAACCGGATATGCAGCTTTTTCACGGAGATTGTTATTTTCCTTAAGTCTGATAACGTATCGTGTGCCGTTTTCTTCACATTGGCGGTAAAGTTCTGGTGTAGCTCTTAGCTGGATTTTAATTAAATCACCTGTTATTCCGTCATAGCAGACAAGTGGGTGATATCCGTTGCTTTGATAATGAAAGTTAAAGGCTCTTCCTTCCTGTCTGCCATAAGCATCAAGAAGTGTTGAATCTAAATCCAGTATGACAGACTCAGGCATCTGAATGCTGTAGATTTCCTTTCTAAGAATTCTGCTTATCGAAAGAAACTGATTTAAGGAATCTTCATCCAGGCGATTATGAAATCTTGAAATAGTTGGTTGTGATGCCAAAGCCTCTTTGTTCAGCACTGCTTTAAACACAGGATCATTGGTAAGTTCATCTGAAGCATCATCTTCA
>ERZ791734.170-NODE-170-length-112967-cov-11.293689_pt1 | contig 112967 bp, 97 predicted proteins | sample MGYA00509953_ERZ791734 | MGnify/ENA primary metagenome ERZ791734 (study PRJEB30046, sample SAMN00792038) | human gut metagenome | study: EMG produced TPA metagenomics assembly of the A metagenome-wide association study of gut microbiota in type 2...
GCATTACTGCACCTCCGTTACAGCGTCCATTGCCAAATTCACAGCTAACGCAAAAGTATTATTACCCCAATTTCTGGTATCGTGTGATTCTATATTTGCAAGTGAATCTGCCGTAAACAATAACTGACCGAAAACTATATTTCGGAACTCTGCGCAAGCAGCTAGAGAGGCACACTCCATTTCTACAACAGAACACCCTTCCTCTTTACGATATTCCACCATTTCTTTTGTTTCACGATAAAACCCGTCTGTCGTCCATGTTTTACATTTTTGATAGTTGTATTTGTGATTAATTAAGATTTTCTCAATCGCATTTATAGCTGATGGGTTAAGCTTGACTTCTCGTGAAGGTAACAAATAATGATAAGATGTACCCTCTTGCCGTAGTGCTGAGGTAGGGATATAAAAATCGCCTTCGTTATCTGCAATTAAAGCACCACAACAGCCTGTGGCTATAACCTTTTTAACACCACCCGCAATCAGCTGTTCCATAATTTGTGTGGAAGCAGCCCCGCCTAAAGGAGCTTGACAAATTGCTAACTCAACACCATTATGTACCGTTTTATACACAGGAAATATTTTTGTGATACTAATAAACTGCCCGATAACCTCGCATTCATTTGTCATAGCATAATCGTTAATTTCTTTTTCCATAAACAACATTACCGCTCTCTCCGGAAAATGAAAATTTGTACTGTGTCCTGGCATAATAACAGCCATACTGTTTGTGTCATATTCTAAAATTGGCACATCATTTTTTATTAGGCTCATTCCATCTATTTCCTTTTTGATTATTACTCATATAACTTCAATTTTCGCCCTCATTGAACACAATTATATCATGATATATACAATTTCTCCACAGATTTTTTATGCTCCCTACAATATAAAAGCGGAGCAGTTTCCCACTCCACTTCTGATACTACCTTGCCCCTCTATCATTCTTTTTATGATACTCGGTATGCCTATACTGTTCCTTAACCTGCTGTTGCTTCTGTTGTAGTTTCGCCTTCAAGCTATCGTCCACCTTTTCTCCCGTCAGCTTCTCCCACTCCGCAACAGCCTTTCTATAATCGCCATATTCAACCTTCGAAGCCTTATACTCTGCAAGGAACTCTTTTACATTCTTGTACCCATACCCCTGCACAACACTCGATAAATACTGCTTCATATTGGCTATCTGTCTCTTTAACTCTTCTGCCTGCTCCTGCAACTCCTTACGCTGTTTTGCCTTGAAGATGCCCTTTGCTCCGGCAATCTTCTTCTCCACATTCGCAATCTGTAGCTCCCTCTCATAAATGGCTGTATTCTGCCTCTCCAACTTATGGTAAATATCCGTAAGTCTTGGATACTTGGAAGCTAATTCGGACTTCTTAGGCATCTCCGGTACAGGCTCACTCTTGGCTTCTACAAACGAATTTACCGCCTTAACAGGTGTCTGCTCCGGCTCTGCCTTTACAACCGCTTCTATGTCCTTATCTGTCTTTTGTGAAGCCATCTTGAACACCTTGCCAATGAGAAGCTCCAAAGCATAAATAGCAGTCATAATCAAACTTCTTAGCAGTGCCGGATTTCTCCCTGACTTCTGAATGGAAGCCTTTACTTTTTGTCCGATTTCGCTCTGCTTCACTTCCAAAATCTGCCTCTCCGGCACACCGCTAATCAACGCTCTATCCACAGTCTGATTCCATATAGTACGGTACTGATTATCTGTGCGTATCTGCTCCGCTTTTGGGTTGTTCTTGCCAATCTTTTTTGTAGGCAGATACACACCGTTTCTGTCAAAAACCTTGAGCTTTTGCTTGTCATCTTTTACATAAATATTGATGAGGTCAGTGTAAGAGCGTTTCACTTCATCAAGGAAGCTGTCGCTCTTAAATCGGCTGTCCTTTATGGTAAAAATGTTCCGCTCATATACCTCGCCCTTAGGGATAATTTTACAGCCACTCCGAAGCTGTCCGGCTTCATCCAGTATCTCTTTTTTAGTGCGTACATGCTTTCCGTTTTCGTCATAAAACATATTTCTTGTTGCAATCTTCTCCACAGGCTCATCAAGCAGTTTTCGCTCTGAAAAGATAAGATGGATATGATAATTGGTCTTGCGTTTATTATGGTGCAAAGCTGAAATACATTCCACACCATAATTTTGTTTAAAATGCTCCGTAAAAAGCTTCAGCAACTTGTCCGGCTCATAATCCACGAAACTTTCCGGTAACGCAATGATAAGCTCCCTGGCTTCAATACAGATTCCTTTCGTTCCGCTTTTCCTAAATTCCTCTTGGTTACACATAGCAAGCCCCCTCCAAAATTTGCGGTCTGTTGTTTCATAAACTGCATACAGATTTTCCTGCCTTGCTTTGCTCGATATATAACTAATTCTGCCTTTCACATTAGGCAGCTTTGACATCTGTATAAATGAATTTCTTACAATAGGCATTGCCCCTTTCTTTGAAAAATAATAGCGACTTTTGTTATCGTGAGTGGATGCTTAGGCATCCGTTTACGAACTCATTGCCGTATCCGGCATAACCACAAATGCGTTAGCATTTGTAAGGACAGCCACGCTGTCCTTTGCCCCCTGCAAGGGCGAAATACACAGAGTACAAATCTCCGATTTGTGCGATGGGTATATTTCGCTCTCAAACGCCGAGGGCTTGTGAGTGTAGTCCGATTTTGTCATTACACCCTAATCCGACTTTCTCCTTAACTACCATATACAGGAGCGTGGCACGCTCCCGTCCTACACACTGAAGGAAAAAAATTTACCATCGGAAGCTCCGGTGCATTCCCACCTTTTCCAGATACTCCTGTCGTGCCTTTTCTCTTTCTTCCTCGGTTGGTGCAGTCTTATATTTTGTATATAAATCCCGCCTTACCATAGCTTCCAATTTTTCTTCCAAACCTTTCTTTATCTCCGATAAAACATCATCCCTTTCCACCAAGTGATATTTAAGGAGTGCAATAAATAATTCCTCTGAAATCTGCACATTTTTCAATCCTATCAATCCATCCTTTCCATCAAGACCGCAACAACGCAATGTCTATACATTTTGCAACCTTGCAAAGTTCATCACCGCAAATTATATATAGTCTGCATTGTTGCGTTCTTCCCTTAAATCTGCTTTATCTTATCCAGTTCCCAATACCATGAGTTATTGATTTTTCTTGCCCTGATGCCCAGCTCCTTTTTGGCATTTTCCAATATTCTTTTAGAAATTCCCTGTTCCTCAGCCATATCAAAAATCTCATTACTCTGTACCGCATTAGAAGTCTCTGCCAGTTCCCGAAGCATCCGCTTTGCCTGCTCTAATTTATTTGCTTTTGGGGCAATATCACCAAGCACTTCATCCGCTGTAATCTCATAATCTCCCATCCACTTAAAACCACGTTCCATCAGTTCAAATGCCTTGTGATGTCCGAACTGTGCCAAATTATTTTTTATCTGAACAAGTGCTCTGATATTAGGTTCTCCTTCCACTCTGCCGACTAGCAACACGCTCCTTGCTACTGCAAAGAAATCAATAGACCCCATGCCCCTATAAGCCGCCTTATTACCAGATGCCTTATTCATATGACCGATAAGAATAATGGCACATTTGTATTTCTCCGCCAAAGCTCCTAATCGCTTCGTCATATCCCTTGCTTCATTTGCTCTGTTCATATCCATGCCACCACCCAAATAGGCTTGTATCGGGTCTAAAATCAACATCCTCGCTCCCGTCTGGATGATGGCTTCTTCCAGCCTTTCATCTGCCATAGAAAGGGATTTGTCGCTTTCATCAATTATCAATATCCTCTCACAATCTGCACCTGCCTTTTCAAGCCTTGGCTTTACAGTATCTGCAAGCCCATCCTCGGCAGTCTGATAAATAATATTCATTGATTCCATCAGCTTCATATTAATAAGTTTGTATGCGTGTGATTTAGAACAATTCAGCTCTTTTGCAATATCTTCCGCACTCATCATATATTGATAATTCGCCATATATTCGTCCTCCCTTCTTCATTTCTAATTTTGTTACAATTCTTGTATTTATATCTTGTACGAATTTCGTATGTTTATATTAACACTATATATCTCATGTGTCAACACTTCGTAAATTCATCTTTACGTTTTTCGTAATTACTATTTTTTGTATATTTCTCTTTTATGCATTTCGTAAATATGCTATTATAGATACTGTGCTTATGTTTTTCGTATTTTTTCTTTGTATGAATATAGGAGGTCATTTATGGGCGACGGAAAGAAATTGAAAGAAATACTTGATAGTAAAGGCACGAATGTCCGCCAGATTGCAAAAGCAACCGGAATCAGCGCCACAACACTCTATTCTATTATTCAAAAGGATTCTAATATTAGATTTGATTTTGCACTTCGATTGGCAAATGAATTAGAAATTGACGTGAATGATATATGCTCTGCCAGCCCCTTCTCCGGAGCCATTACAGAAGAAGAAATCTACCCTACATTACCGAATGGATTGAATGGCGCTCTTGACGGAAATCGGGTAAAAACGTATTTAAAAAATTCCATGTACCCGCTTATGTATCTTTTCGGGAAAAACAGTATGCCTGATGTGGATAATTTGCTGACTTCCTTTTACCAGTTGGATGATGAAGCTAGGAAAGAAGTGGTGGAAACGATACAATTCAAGCTGCAGTATCACAGAGATCCCGAACGGGCAGAACACATTAAACAGATTAAAGGGTGGTAACAAAAAAACAACTGCATTGCTTCCAATACAGTTGTTTTTAATTACTTAAGTATGATCCAGCCTTATTATAAGCTGTTGCATATCTAAGCCTGTTCTTCTCTATTTGTTCATTTGCTTGCTTAACAAAGGTTTTATGTGCAGGAGTTTTCTTAATTTCTTTGACAACTGCATTATCTACCCCTTTAAAGCAGGACTCTCTTAATATTAACTTTGCCATATTTCACCTCCAAAATTCAACACATGACTTATTTTATCATACATAACAAACTTCGTAAAGTGAATTTTTTATTTTTTAATACATATATATAGAACTATCTATAGTCTCAACAACATGGTATTTCCCATCTTTCAAATCCACACATCTTAAATCTTCCAAATTATCTAACGCATTTTGAACAAGTTCATCCGTAATGGTTAGTTTACTTTCCTCAGGTTGAATTTTCAATGTATAATTTAAGATGTCCTCTTTACTTGCCTCTTGTAATCTAAATGTAGATAATAACACTAACGAAGAAGCTTCATCAACTTTTTCTACAGCACTTGTAAACAAATCAATTGCCAAATGTAATATTGCTAATACAAGCCAAATATCCTCTTGTTTAAATATTGTTTTCATCCGAAAAGCATTTGAGAGTGCAAATGATAAGTTTACCTTAATATTAGCAGGTTTTAGACTATAAGTATTGCCCTTCTTTGATTTCCAAACTGTAGATGCCGGTTGAATTGGTTGTGACTCCTTTTCAATAGCTCCCCTTACTATACTGTTCACAAGTATGGAATCTAGTCCATATTTTTCAACAATAGGATTTATCATTTCAATTGCTCTTGAATATTCCTCTGGTAAATACTCATTCATCATTTTCCTTCTCACTTTCTGCAATACATTTTTCAAGATTATGCTGATATAATTTATACGGTGTAATGTTTGTCATTATAGTTTCGCAGTGAGTAATATCAGCCTTATACATATCTTTATCAACATCTCTATACTCAATTTTATTTCTATCATGACGTAAAATCCATGGTTGCTCATCTAATGTTGGTGCCGTTGTATCAATTATAATTCTACCAGAAGTAAGTTCCCTCTTATATTCATCAAAACTAGCTAAATCGATGCACCATACAAATCTAGGCAAAGAAAGATTTATAATTAAATCCACAAGTTCTTCATTCATATCTTCTGAATTCAACGCTTCACTCTTTAACGAATTTGCTGAAGTTATATAAATTCTTGAAACACATGGTCTTTCCCAATCCATCACACGCTCACGCATCCATGACATAAACTTTGCATTGACTTCATTATATACTAATTGCATTCTAGCATAGAGTGGAACAACACAATACTGCAACTCTGCAGAGCCATACTCCGTCCCACTATCACTATTTGCCCATCCGATATTCATCCTTTTATAAGGAAATAAATTATCATCCATGACATAGAAATCACTAATTAAACGTGCATGTGGTACTACCTCTGTTTCCGGATCTATAATGCTTTTAACCAACACGGGATCATCCAAAATATCTTTATTGATTTTTCCATGACCTATAATTGATATTGCATGACGCCTAGGATATAGAAATCCTACCATTGGAAGTCCTGATTCTATATATGCCATTACTTCATCAACAAATTTATCGTCAACGTCCTTTTCACACTGAAGAATTAATGGACTAAATTTATAATTCTTAAAAATATCCGAAACCTGAACGGGATTTAATCCAATTGAAGGCGTTTTTCTTCCCCAATCATTATTAGCATAATCAACAATTTCTCCAATTGAAGTATCTGCATAATTCTTAAATTTATTCCCAAAATAACGCAAAATAGTCCATGTTGCAGTATGTGCACATACAGAAATATCTGTTTCCTGTGATTTCCATGGAAAACTACATATTTCCAGAGAATTTCCTGCTACATGTGCTTTAAACCTAAACAGAGCTATGTATGCAGTTTGATCAATTAATAATCTCGGATCAATTAATGTTCTTCCTAATTTCGTTCCCACCGAAGTTGGTCGCAAGACTATATAACCATAATATTCATCATCTTTCAAAATATGCAACCTACAACATTTCTTTTCATAATGTTTTAGTTTTTGCGCATAATGTATATAAAACGTACTTAAATAATCACTGTCATAATATGGATATTCAACCATAATCTTATCACAATGCATACCAAGACCTGTTTTAAGAGAATCCACTGCATCTTCATCAATAAGAAATTTTGGTACTACTTCCATAAGCTGTTCATATGAATTTGTATCCTGTATTGTAATTGATTTGAACGTTATCATACTATTGATATTCCACCTTAATTGTTATTAATTTAATTATATCATGCCTGTCCGCTCTTGTATATTATCTTTTTTCTCATCATTAGTTCATGGCACCGTTTTGGCACCGGAATAGTCATGTTTTGTTTTTCACCACGTAAAAAGGCTCCCGAGAAAACTCTCGGAAGCCTTGATTTTACTGTATTATTTACAATTACTCAATGATTGTAGCAACAGCACCTGAACCTACTGTACGTCCACCTTCACGGATAGCGAAACGGAGACCCTGCTCCATAGCTACTCTGTGGATAAGTTCAACTGTCATTTCTACGTTATCACCAGGCATGCACATTTCTGTACCAGCTGGAAGTTCGCAAACACCAGTAACATCAGTTGTTCTGAAGTAGAACTGTGGTCTGTAGTTGTTGAAGAATGGAGTATGACGTCCACCTTCGTCCTTTGTTAATACGTAAACCTGAGCTGTAAACTTGTGGTGTGGTGTGATTGAACCTGGCTTGCAGAGAACCTGTCCTCTCTGGATTTCGTCTCTCTGAACACCTCTAAGAAGTGCACCAATGTTATCACCTGGCTGAGCCTCATCAAGAAGCTTTCTGAACATCTCGATACCAGTTACAACTACCTTACGGATATCTTCGTGGATACCAACGATTTCAACTTCCTCATTAACGTGGAGAACACCTCTCTCTACTCTACCAGTAGCAACAGTACCACGTCCTGTGATAGAGAATACGTCCTCTACAGGCATAAGGAATGGCTTATCTGTATCTCTTTCTGGATCTGGAACATACTCATCAATAGTATGCATAAGCTCAAGGATCTTATCTCCCCATTCGCTGTTAGGATCTTCAAGAGCCTTAAGAGCTGAACCCTGGATGATTGGTGTATCATCTCCTGGGAAACCATACTCGTTAAGGAGTTCTCTGATTTCCATATCAACGAGTTCAAGAAGTTCTGGATCGTCAACCATATCACACTTGTTCATGAATACAACGATATATGGAACACCTACCTGACGAGCAAGAAGGATATGTTCTCTTGTCTGAGCCATAACACCATCAGTAGCAGCAACAACGAGGATACCAGCATCCATCTGAGCTGCACCAGTGATCATGTTCTTAACGTAGTCAGCATGACCTGGGCAGTCAACGTGTGCATAATGTCTCTTCTCTGTCTCATACTCAACGTGAGCTGTAGAGATTGTGATACCTCTTTCTCTTTCTTCTGGTGCCTTATCAATATTCTCGAAAGCAACAGCTTCACCTGTACCAAGTCTCTCATGAAGAGTCTTTGTGATTGCAGCTGTAAGTGTTGTCTTACCATGATCTACGTGACCAATAGTACCAATGTTACAATGTGGTTTAGTTCTTTCAAATTTAGCCTTTGCCATTGTTTAAAATCCTCCTTAAATTTATAACCTTAATGGTTTTCTCATAGCTGAAATCTATTATATTTCATTTTGAAATATTTTTCAACTATATTTTTATATTATTGAGATTTGGGTGTAAAAACACCCAAATCATAATTATTTGCTTCTTGAAGCAATAACTTTATCCTGAACTGACTTAGGAGCCTGCTCATATTTATCGAAGAACATAGAGTAATTACCACGACCCTGTGTCTTAGAACGAAGGTCTGTAGCATAACCAAACATCTCTGAAAGTGGAACAAATGCTTTAATCATCTTACCACCACTGATATCTTCCATACCTTCGATACGTCCTCTACGTGAGTTGATATCACCGATTACATCACCCATGTATTCTTCTGGCATAGTAACCTCAACCTTCATGATAGGCTCAAGAAGGGCAGGTGCTGCCTTAGCCATAGCATCCTTGAATGCCATAGAACCAGCAATGTGGAATGCCATTTCTGAAGAATCGACTTCATGGTATGAACCATCGTAAATATCTGCTCTAAGTCCGAGAACTGGGAATCCAGCTAAGATACCTGAATTAGCAGCTTCTCTGATACCGTCAGCAACTGAAGGGATATATTCCTTAGGAATAGCACCACCAACTACTGAAGACTCACAGAAGAGTACTGGAGGTTCGTTAATTAATACTGTGTTCTTTGTCTCAACATCAAACTTATCAACGTTAGCTTCAAGTGGTGAGAAACGTACTTTACAGTGACCATACTGACCACGACCACCTGACTGCTTAGCATACTTACTATCAACATCAACTGCCTTAGTAAAGCATTCTCTGTAAGCAACCTGAGGTGCACCTACGTTAGCTTCTACCTTGAACTCACGAAGAAGTCTGTCAACGATGATATCAAGGTGAAGCTCACCCATACCAGCGATGATTGTCTGACCTGTTTCCTGATCTGTATGAGCACGGAATGTAGGATCTTCTTCAGCAAGCTTTGCTAAAGCTTCACCCATCTTACCCTGGTCATTCTTAGTCTTTGGCTCAATAGCAAGCTCGATAACTGGCTCTGGGAATTCCATAGACTCTAAGATAACTGGATGTGCTTCATCACAGATAGTATCACCTGTTACTGTAACCTTAAGACCTACTGCAGCAGCGATATCTCCTGAGTAAACCTTATCAATTTCTTTTCTCTGGTTAGCGTGCATCTGAAGGATACGGCCAACTCTTTCTTTCTTATTCTTATTAGAGTTAAGTACATATGAACCACCGTTTAATGTACCTGAGTAAACTCTGAAGAATGCTAACTTACCAACGAATGGATCAGTCATAATCTTGAATGCAAGAGCTGCAAATGGCTCTTCATCAGATGACTTTCTTGTTACTTCGTTACCGTCTTCGTCAACACCTGTGATATCTGGGATATCTGTAGGAGCTGGCATGTACTCGATAACAGCATCAAGAAGCTTCTGAACACCCTTGTTCTTATAAGCTGTACCGCAAAGACAAGGAATAGCTGTACCTTCGATAGTACCTTTTCTTAAAGCTGCCTTTAATTCTGGAATTGTAAGTTCTTCATCGTTAAAGAACTTCTCCATAAGGTCTTCATCAAGTTCAGCACACTGCTCAACAAGCTTGTCATGATATTCCTGTGCCTGATCAGCTAAATCAGCAGGAATCTCACCAACCTGGATGTCATCACCCTTATCACCGTTGAAGATATAAGCCTTCATCTCGAATAAGTCGATAATTCCCTGGAAATCATCTTCCTTACCAATAGGAATCTGTACGAGTACTGGATTCTTACCAAGCTTTGTAATAAGCTGGTTGCATGATCCGAAGAAATCAGCGCCCATCTTATCCATCTTGTTCATGAATGCCATACGTGGTACGTTATACTTATCAGCCTGACGCCATACGTTTTCTGACTGTGGTTCAACACCGTTCTGTGCATCGAATACACCAACAGCACCATCAAGTACTCTAAGTGAACGCTCAACTTCTACTGTGAAGTCAACGTGTCCTGGAGTATCGATAATGTTAATACGATATTCTGGCTGTGTCTTATCTGGCTTACCTTCTTTTTCAGGTGTCCAGTGACATGTTGTAGCAGCTGAAGTAATTGTGATACCTCTTTCCTGCTCCTGGGCCATCCAGTCCATAGTAGCAGTACCTTCATGAGTATCACCAATCTTGTGATTAACACCAGTATAATAAAGGATACGCTCTGTTAATGTTGTCTTACCAGCATCAATATGAGCCATAATTCCGATATTTCTGGTTCTCTCCAATGGATATTCTCTTCCAGCCATGGATAAAACCTCCTATAATTATAATTAGAATCTGTAATGAGCAAAAGCCTTGTTTGCTTCTGCCATCTTGTGCATATCTTCTTTCTTCTTTACAGAAGCTCCTGTATTATTAGCAGCATCAAGAATCTCGTTAGCGAGTCTTTCTTCCATAGTCTTCTCGCCTCTTGCACGAGAGTATGAAGTCATCCAACGAAGAGCTAAAGCCTGTCTTCTATCTGGCTTTACTTCGATAGGTACCTGATATGTGGCACCACCGATACGTCTAGCCTTTACTTCGAGAACTGGCATGATGTTGTTCATAGCCTCTTCAAATACTTCAATAGCAGGTCTTTCAGTCTTAGCTGCGACTCTGTCAAATGCTCCGTATACAATCTTCTGTGCTACTCCTCTCTTACCATCAAGCATAATGTTGTTGATAAGCTTAGTAACCACTTTATTATTGTAAATAGGATCTGCTAATACATCTCTTTTCTGAGTATGTCCTTTACGTGGCACGGTTCTTCCCTCCTTAACATTGTATTGTCGTTATCATTTCGCACTAATGAACGCCTAACAGCCTCATCAGCCCTCAACTAACGACGTTTCATTAATTCATAGGTACTCACAAATTAAATTGTGTTCGGGCCGTATATCTTAAACCTGCAACCTTCGGATTAATCTAACTCCGGCACTTTTAATTTAATTGTTCGTAAATTATTGTATGCAATAATCTGCAAATATTCTGATTCACCTTGTAAATCAATCACAGACTTATGATGCTTAATTCTTTATGAATTATTTAGCATCTTTAGGTCTCTTAGCACCGTACTTAGAACGTGCCTGTCTTCTCTTTGCTACACCTGCTGTATCAAGTGTACCTCTGATGATATGATATCTTGTACCTGGTAAATCCTTAACTCTACCACCTCTGATAAGAACAACGCTATGTTCCTGAAGATTGTGGCCTTCACCTGGAATATATGAAGTAACTTCGATTCCATTAGAAAGACGTACTCTGGCGATCTTTCTAAGAGCTGAGTTAGGCTTCTTAGGTGTTGCTGTCTTAACAGCTGTACAAACACCTCTCTTCTGTGGTGCAGATACATCTGTAGCCTTCTTCTGAAGTGAGTTATATCCCTTCTGAAGAGCTGGAGCTGTAGACTTCTTAACTGTTGACTTTCTTCCCTGTCTTACTAACTGGTTAAATGTTGGCATTCCTTTTTCACCTCCCGGAATTAGAATAATGAATGGTTGCACTTAGTATAATAACTAAGAAATAAGTGTGAGCCAGCTTTATAAGCTGCCCAATCTATATTTACGTGCATAAAAAAGAGCTTGCTTTTTCGCACGCTTAATTAGTATATATTTTAATTTAAAATTCGTCAAGTATTTTACCAAAAAAAGAAAGCAAAAAATTTTGCTTAAAAATATATTAGTGATTTTAAAAAAGCAGGAGATTCTTCATCTCCTGCTTTCTGTTATATTTATGATGTAAAGCCTTTATCTGAATGATTACTCTTCTGTAACCTCATCTTCAGCTTCCTGTATATCAGCATCATCAGTAAAATCAAGAGTTTCCTCTCCATCCTCTGTGAAGCTTAATATCTCATCTTCTTCAAGTTCATCATAAGCTGCAGCTGTATCAAGCTCTACGTTCTGATATCTCTTCATACCAGTACCAGCTGGAATAAGCTTACCTATGATAACATTTTCCTTAAGACCGATAAGTGGATCAATCTTTCCGTTAATAGCTGCATCTGTAAGAACCTTTGTAGTTTCCTGGAATGAAGCTGCTGACATGAATGATGTTGAAGCAAGTGAAGCCTTTGTTATACCAAGGATAATAGGAGTTCCTGTAGCCTTCATCTTACCCTCTTCCTCAAGCTTTTCATTAACCTCTGTGAATTCAAGAGTATCAACCTGTGAACCAGGTAAGAAATCTGAATCTCCAGCAGAATCAATAACTATCTTCTTAAGCATCTGTCTAACAATAAGCTCGATATGCTTATCATTGATATCAACACCCTGGATACGGTAAACCTTCTGAACCTCACGAAGCATGTAATCCTGAACAGCTCTTACACCAAGAATTCTTACGATATCATGTGGATTCTCAGAACCTTCTGTGATTTCCTCACCTGTTGCAACAACCTGTCCTTCCTGAACCTTAACACGTGTATCTCTTGATACAGGGTAAGACTTTGAATTACCTTCGTCATCTGTAATAACGATATCTGTCTTCTTATCTGTCTTAGCAAAGCTTACTGTTCCACCAAACTCAGCAAGAACCGCAAGACTCTTTGGCTTTCTTGCCTCGAAAAGTTCTTCTACTCTAGGAAGACCCTGTGTAATATTATCACCGGCAACACCACCAGTATGGAAAGTTCTCATAGTAAGCTGTGTACCAGGCTCACCGATTGACTGTGCTGCAATAATACCAACAGCTTCACCAACCTGTACTGTCTGACCTGTTGCCATGTTAGAACCATAACACTTAGCACATACACCGATATGTGAACGGCATGTAAGAATTGTTCTTATCTTAACATGTTCAACACCTGTCTTAATGATTTCTTCTGCACGCTTAGATGTTACAAGGTGGTTAGCACCAAGTATAAGCTCACCTGTCTTTGGATCAACAATATCTTCTGCAAGGAAACGTCCTGTAATTCTTTCCTGAAGTGATTCAAGAACATCAGCCTTTGCATCGCTGTCTGCTGTTGCTTTCTCATTTACAAACTCATAAACGTACATACCAGGTATTGCTCTGCCTACGCTGCAATCATTTTCACGAATAACGAGATCCTGTGAAACGTCAACAAGACGTCGTGTAAGGTAACCTGAATCGGCTGTACGAAGGGCTGTATCTGAAAGACCTTTACGTGCACCATGAGCTGAAATAAAGTATTCCAGAACATCAAGACCTTCACGGAAGTTTGACTTGATTGGAAGTTCAATAGTGTTACCTGATGTATCTGCCATCAAACCACGCATACCTGCAAGCTGTTTAATCTGCTGGTTAGAACCACGGGCACCAGAATCGGCCATCATGAAGATGTTGTTATACTTATCAAGACCGGCAAGAAGAGCATCCTTAAGACGTTCATCAGTTTCCTGCCATACCTTGATTACATTCTTATGACGTTCTTCATCAGTAGAACGGCCTCTGTAATAGTTCTGTGTAATCTGTTCAACTTTCTTTTCTGCATTGGCAATAAGTTCTTTCTTAATAGGTGGCACTGTCATCTCTGAAATAGAAACTGTCATTGCTGCTCTTGTAGAATACTTATAACCTGTTGCTTTAATATCATCAAGAACTTCTGCTGTTGTAGTAGTTCCGTGTGTGTTAATTACATGCTGTAAAATATCCTTTAACTGCTTCTTACCTACATGGAAATCAACTTCAAGAACAAGTGCGTTTTCAGGCTTTGTTCTGTCAACATAACCTAAATCCTGTGGAAGAATTTCATTGAAGATAAATCTTCCGAGTGTTGATTCAACGTTACCTGAAACCTTCTCGCCGTTGATTTCTCTTGTTACATGAACCATAATCTTTGAATGAAGTGTAATTACTCCATTTTCATATGCAAGAATAGCCTCGCTTATATCCTTAAAATACTTACCTTCACCTTTAGCACCCGGTCTTTCCTGTGTAAGGTAATAAATACCAAGTACCATATCCTGTGAAGGAACGGCAACCGGACCACCATCAGATGGCTTTAAAAGGTTATTTGGTGATAAAAGCATAAAACGACACTCTGCCTGTGCTTCAACTGACAATGGAAGATGCACGGCCATCTGGTCACCATCGAAATCGGCGTTGAACGCTGTACAAACCAATGGATGAAGCTTAATAGCCTTACCTTCTACAAGGATTGGCTCAAATGCCTGAATACCAAGTCTGTGAAGTGTAGGAGCACGGTTAAGCATAACCGGATGTTCTTTAATTACATCCTCAAGTACATCCCAAACATCATTTTCAAGATGTTCTACGCTCTTCTTAGCCTTCTTGATATTTTCTGCAAGACCGCGCCTTACAAGTTCTCTCATAACAAATGGCTTGAAAAGCTCGATTGCCATTTCCTTTGGAAGACCACACTGGTAAATCTTGAGTTCAGGTCCTACTACGATAACTGAACGTCCTGAATAGTCAACTCGCTTACCGAGAAGGTTCTGACGGAAACGTCCCTGCTTACCTTTAAGCAGGTCAGAAAGTGACTTTAATGCTCTGTTACCAGGTCCTGTTACAGGACGACCATTTCTTCTGCCGTTATCAATAAGGGCATCTACAGCCTCCTGAAGCATTCTCTTTTCGTTTCTTACAATAATCTCCGGTGCACCAAGTTCCATAAGACGTGCAAGACGATTATTTCTGTTGATAATTCTTCTATATAAATCATTAAGGTCGGATGTAGCAAATCTACCACCATCAAGCTGTACCATAGGTCTTAAATCCGGTGGAATTACAGGTACTTCTGTAAGAATCATCCACTCAGGCTTTGTTCCGGCATTGATAAATGCCTCCATAACCTCAATACGCTTAATAAGTCTTGCTGCCTTCTGAGATGTTGTATTACTTAATTCTTCTTTAAGTTTTGCTGCCTCTTCTTCAAGATTAACATTCTTTAAAAGTTCAAGAATTGCTTCAGCACCCATACCGACACGGAATGTATTTCCGTACTGGTCGTAAAGTTCTCTGTATTCCTGCTCTGTAAGAATCTTCTTGAACGGAATATCTGTTGTTCCTGGATCAAGCACAATATAAGCTGCAAAATACAGTACCTTTTCAAGGTTCTTAGGACCGATATCAAGAATTAAATCCATACGGCTTGGAATTCCCTTGAAATACCAGATATGTGAAACAGGAGCTGCAAGGTGAATATGTCCCATACGGTCTCTACGCACACTTGCCTTTGTTACTTCAACGCCACACTTATCGCAGACAATACCTTTATCTTTGATTTTCTTATATTTACCGCAGTGACATTCCCAGTCCTTACTAGGTCCAAAAATTCTTTCACAGAATAAACCGTCACGTTCCGGTTTTAAAGTTCTGTAGTTGATAGTCTCCGGCTTGGTAACCTCGCCGTGAGACCATTCTAAGATATTTTCTGGAGAAGCAAGTTTTATCTGAATCTTATCAAACTTCATAGAATTGTTTGATGGCTGCTTGTTTGATTCTTCTGTCATTTTCGTGCTCCCTTCTAAAATTAATACTGCTCTGAATTACCGTCGCCATAATCCTCATCAGCATCGAAAAGTTCATCGATATCATCATCGCTCTCTTCGTACTGAGCTTCACCATTATCATCGACAGTCTGAGTCATATATCCTGAACTCTTGAGTTCGTTCTCATCATCTTTGCTGTTTCTGTGGTATCCACCGTCATCAAGAACTTTCTTAAAATCTGTAACTTCATAATCTGCACTCTCAAGAAGTTTAACTTCGTTATTGTCATGGTCAAGTACACGAACATCAAGTGCAAGAGACTGAAGTTCTTTCAGAAGCACCTTGAATGATTCAGGAATACCTGGCTCAGGGATATTTTCACCCTTAATGATTGCTTCATATGTCTTAACACGTCCTACGACGTCATCAGACTTAACTGTAAGAATTTCCTGAAGTGTATATGAAGCACCATAAGCCTCGAGGGCCCAAACCTCCATCTCACCGAAACGCTGTCCACCGAACTGTGCTTTACCACCGAGTGGCTGCTGTGTAACAAGTGAGTAAGGACCAGTTGAACGTGCATGAATCTTATCATCAACAAGGTGATGGAGTTTGAGATAATGCATGAATCCGATTGTTACCGGATTATCAAAATATTCACCTGTACGTCCGTCACGAAGTCTTACTTTACCATCACGTCCAATCTGAACACCTTTCCATTCAGCTCTGTGAGCCTTATTCTTATCAAGGTAATCAAATACTTCAGGAACGAGCTGGCTCTTATATTTAGCTGCAAACTCATCCCATTCAAGGTTAGCATAATCATTAGCAAGATCAAGTGTATCCATGATATCATTCTCGTCTGCACCGTCGAATACAGGTGTCGAAATATTAAATCCGAGAACCTTTGCCGCAAGGCTTAAATGAATCTCAAGGACCTGACCAATGTTCATACGAGAAGGCACACCAAGTGGATTAAGGACGATATCCAAAGGACGTCCATTTGGAAGGAATGGCATATCTTCAACAGGAAGTACTCTTGAAACGACACCCTTGTTACCATGACGGCCGGCCATCTTATCACCAACTGAAATCTTTCTCTTCTGAGCTATATAAATACGAACTGACTTATTAACACCAGGTGCTAACTCATCACCATTTTCTCTTGTAAATGTCTTAACAGCAACTACGATACCATATTCACCATGAGGTACTTTGAGTGATGTATCTCTTACTTCTCTTGCCTTTTCACCGAAAATAGCACGAAGAAGTCTCTCTTCTGCTGTAAGTTCTGTCTCTCCCTTAGGAGTAACCTTACCTACAAGTACATCGCCGGCACGAACTTCTGCACCGATACGGATAATACCATCTTCATCAAGATCCTTAATTGCATCATTAGCAACTGAAGGAATATCTCTTGTGATTTCTTCTGGTCCGAGCTTAGTATCTCTTGCTTCTGTCTCATATTCTTCAATATGGATAGATGTATATACGTCATCTCTTACAAGTCTTTCACTGAGAAGTACAGCATCCTCGTAGTTGTAACCTTCCCATGTCATGAAACCGATTAACGGATTCTTACCAAGTGCAATTTCACCATTAGAAGTTGAAGGACCATCTGCAATAACATCGCCCTTTACAACTCTGTCTCCCTTAAATACGATAGGACGCTGGTTGTAACAGTTGCTCTGGTTGCTTCGTGCAAACTTAGTAAGCTTGTATTCACGAACTTTGCCATCATCTTCTTTTACTGTAATCTTATTAGATTCTGCTGAAATAACTTCACCATCAGCTTCCGCAACAACACATACACCAGAGTCAATTGCTGCCTTATTTTCAATACCAGTTCCGATTACAGGAGCTTCTGTAGTAAGAAGTGGTACGGCCTGACGCTGCATGTTTGAACCCATGAGTGCACGGTTGGCATCATCATTCTGAAGGAACGGAATCATTGATGTAGCAACTGAGAATACCATCTTAGGCGAAACATCCATCAAATCAATAAGACTCTTATCAAATGCTGAAGTTTCTTCTCTGTAACGTCCTGAAACTGTGTTATTAACGAAATAACCATTTTCATCAATCTCAGCATTAGCCTGTGCTACATGGTAATCATCTTCCTCATCAGCTGTAAAGTAACGCACTTCATCTGTAACTCTAGGATTCTTAGGGTCAGACTTGTCTACAATACGGTAAGGTGCTTCTACAAAGCCATACTCATTGATTCTTGCATAAGAAGCAAGTGAGTTGATAAGACCGATGTTAGGTCCTTCAGGTGTCTCAATCGGACACATTCTTCCGTAATGTGTGTAATGTACATCTCGAACCTCGAAACCTGCACGGTCTCTTGAAAGACCACCAGGACCGAGTGCTGAAAGTCTTCTCTTGTGAGTAAGCTCACCGAGAGGGTTATTCTGATCCATGAACTGTGACAGCTGTGAACTTCCGAAGAATTCCTTGATAGCTGCTGTTACAGGCTTGATATTAATAAGTGACTGAGGTGAAACACCACTTAAATCCTGTGTTGACATTCTCTCACGAACTACACGTTCCATTCTTGAGATACCAATTCTGAACTGATTCTGTAAAAGTTCACCTACAGCACGAATACGTCTGTTTCCAAGGTGATCAATATCATCCTTTGAACCAACGCCATACTCAAGATGCATATTGTAGTTAATTGAAGCTAAAATATCTTCAACTGTGATATGTTTAGGAATTAAATCGCCGATATTCTTTGAAATTGCTTCCTTAATATCTTCAATATCACTGTTTTCAGCTAAAATCTGGCTTAATACAGGATAAAATACATATTCATTAACGCCGAGTTCTTTTGCTTCTTCATCGCTGATATCAACCCATTTTGTAATATCAACTGCCATATTAGAAAGGATCTTAACACGCTTATTTGTAATAGTGCCATCATTACCCTTAACTTCTACTGACAAAAATACTGCCGGAACAGCTGCATCCTGAATCATCTGTGCAGATTCTCTGTCAAGCTTGTCGCCGGCTTTAGCAATAACCTTGCCATCTACAACAACATCATCTGCAAGAATCTGTCCTGCTATTCTATATTTAAATGAAAGCTTTTTATTAAACTTATATCTTCCGACCTTTGCAAGATCATATCTTCTTGGGTCAAAGAACATTCCTGAAATAAGTGACTCTGCACTATCAACTGATAATGGTTCACCAGGTCTTAATTTCTTATAGAGTTCAAGAATACCCTCCTGATAATTAGTAGTAGTATCTTTCTCCATAGTAGCAAGGAGCTTAGGCTCTTCGCCAAATATATCAATAATCTCAGCATTTGTGCCAAAGCCAAGTGCTCTGATTAATACTGTGATAGGGACTTTCTTATTTCTGTCAACCTTTACATAGAACACATCATTAGCATCTGTCTCATATTCAAGCCATGCACCACGGTTTGGAATAACCTGACTGCTGTAAAGGAAAATCTTACCATACTTATCTTTCTGTATATCATAATAAATACCAGGTGAACGAACTAACTGGCTTACAATTACTCTCTCTGCACCATTAATTACGAATGTACCAGTCTTTGTCATAATAGGAAGATCGCCCATGAAAATCTCATGTTCGCTAATGTCTTCACTTTCCTTGTTGTGGAGTCTGACTCTGACTTTAAGAGGTGCCGCATATGTAGCATCTCTTTCCTTACACTCTTCAATAGAATACTTGACTTCATCTTCACATAATGTGAAATCTACAAATTCCAGACTAAGTCTACCATTATAGTCTGCAATTGGAGAGATGTCATCAAAAACTTCTTTTAAACCTTCATCCAAAAACCACTGGTAAGAATCTTTCTGCACCTCAATGAGGTTAGGCATTTCAAGGACTTCTTTTTGTCTTGAATAGCTCATTCTAAAACTTTTACCCGACTTCACTGGACGTATTCTGTTTTTCTCCATTGACATTTTCACCCCTTGTGCTTATTTTTCCTAATTTTTTCACATTATAAGTATGCAGGCTAAGACTAAGCACAACATACCACAATAGTGCATTGTCCATAATACCATAACATGGTATTACTGTCAACAATATTTCAATAATTTTTTATAAGTTTTTAAGCAGCAGATATGCTGTATATATGCTTCATTTTAGTAAAAAGGAAAAAGCCCCGGAAAATGCAAGCATTTCCCGGAGCTTCCGCCTCTATACATGCACTGCAATATGCAGTTATTAATCCAATATGGTTATAATTACTTAAGAGTAACCTTAGCACCTTCAGCTTCAAGCTTCTTCTGGATTTCTTCAGCTTCTTCCTTAGAAGCACCTTCTTTAACAACCTTAGGAGCACCATCAACTACTTCCTTAGCTTCCTTTAAGCCAAGTCCTGTAATCTCACGAACAACCTTGATAACCTTAACTTTGTTTGCACCAGCTTCTGTAAGCTCTACGTCAAACTCTGTCTTCTCCTCAGCTGCTGCTGCACCAGCACCTGCTGCTGCAACTACAACGCCTGCTGCTGCAGAAACGCCGAATTCTTCTTCACATGCCTTAACTAAATCGTTAAGCTCTAATACTGATAAACCCTTAATAACTTCAATGATTTCCTGTGTAGTCATTGTAATAATCTCCTTTTTTTAATTCTGTTTTTTGGTTTCAATGAACCTTAATTTAATATGTCCGCAATCAATTAAGCAACTTCTTCGTTCTTTTCAGCGATCTGCTTAATAACACGAGCAAAGTTTGTAATAGGTGACTGGATGCTTCCAAGTAACTTTGAAAGAAGTTCGTCTCTTGAAGGAATGCTTGCGATTGCATTGATTCCTGCTGCATCATAGTATGTGCCTTCAACAACACCACACTTTAATTCAAGTGCATCTGCAGTCTTAGCGAAGTTGCTAAGAATTCTTGCAGGAGCTGTTGCATCTGTTGCACAGATAGCGATAGCATTAGGTCCGTCAAGCTGTTCTGTCATTCCTTCGAACTGTGTACCAGCAATTGCTCTCTTAACTAAAGTATTCTTATAAACCTTGTATACGACACCTGCTTCTCTTAACTGCTTACGAAGCTGTGTATCCTGCTCTACAGTTAAGCCGCGATAGTTTACTAATACAACGCCTGCTGCGTCATTTAAGTATCCTGAAATCTCGTCTACGATTGGCTGTTTAAGTTCTACCTTTGCCATGAATAATTACCTCCTGTTAGATTTTTAAAGTATGCACAAAGCACACTTTTCTGCCCAAAAGGAATTAGTAAAATCTAAAAGTCCTTCCATCTTTTGCAAGACAGAAGGACTGATTAAACATAATCAACACATCTAAAATGTGTATACATCCTCGGCAGGCGTATTACCTTTAACCCTTACGGGACCATGCTGTCTTAGGCAAAATATTTATTATATAACAGCTTATGCTGTCACATACGTATGATAGTATACTATCAAATATATCGGTTGTCAATCATTTTTTAGCCAACATACTTAGAAGGGTTAACCTTAGCACTAGGACCCATTGTAGATGAAAGAGCGATGCTCTTTAAATACTGACCTTTAAGTGATGATGGTTTAGCCTTAACGATTGCACCCATAATAGCCTGGAAGTTGTCCGCTAACTGGTCTTCAGTGAATGAAGCCTTACCAATTGGCACGTGAATGATGTTAGTCTTATCAAGTCTGTACTCAATCTTACCAGCCTTGATATCATTAACAGCTTTTGTTACATCCATAGTAACTGTACCAGCCTTAGGGTTTGGCATTAAGCCCTTAGGTCCGAGTACACGTCCAAGACGACCTACAACGCCCATCATATCAGGTGTAGCAACTACAACATCGAACTCAAACCAGTTTTCGTTCTGAATCTTTGGAATAAGTTCTTCTCCGCCTACGAAATCTGCACCAGCTGCTTCAGCTTCATCAGCCTTAGCACCCTTAGCAAATACAAGAACTCTTACTTTCTTACCAGTTCCGTGTGGAAGAACAACTGCTCCTCTGATCTGCTGTTCAGCATGACGTCCGTCACAACCTGTTCTGATATGTGCTTCAATAGTTTCGTCAAACTTAGCAACTGCACTCTGCTTAACTAACGCAATAGCGTCTGTTGCTTCGTATAATGTCTGGCGGTCAATTTTCTTGGCTGCCTCAACGTATTTCTTTCCTCTTTTCATTATAAAAAAACCTCCTAGTGGTATTATCGGAAGGGTTTGACTTTCCTCCCACGTTTTACGATTACAAAGAGTTATATCCAACTCTTAACTATACATATGAAATATTACCGGATTCCCGGCAAATGTAGCATTGCAGAATTAGTCTTCTACAACGATCCCCATACTCTTAGCAGTTCCTTCAATCATAGAAGTTGCAGCTTCGATTGATGCAGCATTTAAATCAGGCATCTTGAGTTCAGCAATCTTCTGAACTTCTGCTCTCTTAATTGTAGCAACCTTTGTCTTGTTAGGAACACCTGAACCTGACTTAATGTTGCAAGCTTTCTTAAGAAGAACTGCAGCAGGAGGAGTCTTTGTAATGAAACTAAAACTTCTATCTGCATATACTGTAATAACAACAGGGATGATTAAATCACCCTGATCAGCTGTCTTAGCGTTAAACTGCTTTGTAAATTCTACGATATTTACACCGTGCTGTCCGAGTGCAGGACCAACCGGTGGAGCTGGTGTTGCCTTACCAGCAGGAATCTGTAATTTGATATAACCTGTTACTTTCTTTGCCATTTTAGGCACCTCCTAAATAAAAATGTGGTAATTGGCGACACTTGCCAATATAAACAAAGTGTCTCCCACGTCCGCGTTATGCGAACCTTCTTACATCAGTTTTACATCTGTAAAACCAATCTCGACCGGAGTTTCACGGCCGAACATCTCAACATTAATTGTAAGACACTGCTTACCTTCATTAATGCCTGTGATTTCCCCAACAGTATCTTCCCAGGCACCTGTAAGAATCATAACCTGGTCGCCGACTTTACCGTCAAACTTAACTACAGGTTTGTTCTCGTTTTCACTGCCTGGCAGTGCAATACCAAGTGCTTTAATCTCTGTAGGGGTCAGTGGTACTGGTTTAGATCCGGGACCAACAAATCCCGTAACTCCTCTTGTGTTACGAACTACATACCAGCTGTCATCATTCATAACCATGTTGATTAAAACATAGCCAGGAAACATTTTTTTCTGAGCAGACTTTTTTGAGCCGTTCTTAACTTCAACAACAGTCTCAAGCGGTACAACCACTTCAAGAATCTGGTCTTCAAGATTTCTGTTTACCACAGTCTTCTCAATGTCTACCTTGACTTTATTCTCGTAACCGGAATAAGTATGCACTACATACCATTTTGCTTCGTCCATTTAATCACCTTTTCCTTACTTTACTAAGAATTCAATACCAATACGTGCGATAAAATCCACAATTGCTATTATTACACCTAATAATACGGATGCAGCTACAACAGCAACTGTCTCTTTTGTAAGGGACTTACGGTCAGGCCAGATGATTTTTTTAAACTCTGCTTTAAGACCTTTGAACCAGTTTTTCTTCTGTTTTGTCTCTTTAACAGTTTCACCCATTGTCTCTACCTCACTGTGCTGGTTTACTTTGTTTCCTTGTGTAATGTGTGTGACTTACAGAACTTGCAATACTTCTTTGTTTCCATTCTGTCAGGATGTGTTTTCTTATCCTTTGTCATGTTGTAATTACGCTGTTTACATTCTGTACATGCCAATGTTATCTTAACGCGCACAACTTCCACCTCCAATTTTTTCTAGTTTTTTTGCAGGTGTATTAAATACACCAATTGGCTTTTTTTAGGCATAAAAAAAAGACCGCTTCCATAGCCAGTCTAATATAGCACAGTATTCAAGAGTGCGTCAACACTTTTTTTATGTTTTCTCATCCTGCTTCATATAAAATACATCATATTATCCCAAAAATCAAGTAAATAATAAAAATTTACTATTAAGTTTTTGTTGCCCTGTCCCGATTAATACTATATAATATATTAAAGAATTTTTTGGAAAACGGATTTTCCATAATCTCATATATATATATTATTATTAGCAGACAAGGAGGTGACTGTTGATGATTAGCAGTGCATACAGCTATTATATTTCCCAATATGGCTGGAAATCTAATTCTAAATATGATACCCATACAAAAAACCAGTTAAAGAATTCATATGGCAGAGTTTTAAAAACCAACAGTCAGACACCTACATATAAGGTTGATTTCTCCGTTGCCGCACAAAAATATGCCATAGATTTAAAAGAGCATGCAAGACAGCTTTGTTATATTGCAAAAGATTTATCAGATGATAAAAGTGGCGAGATGACATTCAAAAAATCAGCATCTTCAAGCAACCCGGAAGCTGTTTCGGCTGAATTTATAGGGGATTCATCATCTGATTGTGAACCGGTTGAAATAAGTGTCAGCCAGCTTGCAACCCATCAGGTAAACACCGGAAATTTTTTGCAGCCTAACCAGAAGCTTTTAAAGCCGGGAACGTATTCTTTTGATTTAAATATCAATAACCTTACATATGAATTTGAATTTAACGTATCAGAAGATGAAAATAATGGTGATGTTGAAAATAAAATTGCACGTCTCATTAATCGTTCCAACATCGGCCTTAATTGCGAAGTAAAGACTGACAGCCTTGAGAATAAAGGCCTTGTAATAACATCTGATGCAACAGGAATATCAGGTATTCATTCAACTATTTTCAGCATAAAATCCGATAACAGTGAGCTTATAAATACTCTCGGCATGGACCGGGTAAGCAGCTATCCTTATAATGCAATTTTTTCTGTGAATGGCAGCGAGCAGTATTCACCTTCCAATGAATTTATGCTCAACAAAACATTTTCCGTCAAATTAAAACAGACAACCGACGAACCTGTAACACTCAGTCTCAGCACTGACGACAATTCCATTGCAGACAGCATTGACGAGTTAATATCAGGTTACAATGGTCTTGTCAAAATCACAGAAAGCGACAATAATAAAATTTTTGAGGGAAATGACCGATTAAAGCTGGAATTTTCAAGAATAGCATCAAAATACAGAACCACTTTAAATAATAATGGCTTAAAAGTCGAAGATGACGGCTCTGTCAGTGTTGACAGACAGACTGTGATAGAATCTGCACACAATGGCACAATTGATAATATTTTCAATGAGCTTAATAACTTCAAATCAGCCCTTATGAAAAAAGCAGAGGATATCTCAACCAATCCTATGAATTATGTAAACAACAAAATCGTTGCATACAAAAATCCAAAATATGCTTTTAACGACCCATATAATCTTTCTGCTTACAGCGGAATGATGTTTAATGATTATTGTTAAATAAAAGAAAGCCCTGGCGGACTTAATTCGCCAGGGCTTATATTTTATTTTTATGCTATAACTTTCCCAGCCTGTGCAGAAAATGTATCAACAAAAGCTTTAAGTCCTTTAAGAGCCTCAACTCTCGCAGCATCATCATTAGCATTATTGGCTGCATTAAGTGCTAAAACGCTCTTATTTACCTCTTCTTTGTTAATTACTACACTGTCTTTATTGATAAGATCTTTTGTTCCATTATACACTTCAACAATCCAGTTAAGCCCGTTCAATGTGCTCTTCATATATTCATCCGTATCCGGCTGTCTGTGACCGTTAAGCTCTTCCATAAGATTATTTAATGCATTGCTTATCTTTGCACAGTATGGAACTGCCACTTCAAGTGCTTCTATCTGCTGTGTACGTAAATCTTCCATGATTATAACTCTCCTTTATTCTTCTTAAAATATAACAAATAACTGTCATATTGTATCTACATGAATGTTATATCGGCAAAAAGAGAAAAATCTTAAGCTTCATCTATCACTTTCTCAAGAGCCTCTTCATCAACACTGCCATCATCCTTTCTTGGCAGTTTAATATCAAGAAGAACGACCTTTTGTATTTCCCATCTGTAGCCTTTCTTATCATTATACTTGTCTATCTTACGCTTAAATCTGTCAACTTTTTCACTTTTGTCGATAGCAGATATTACCGCAATCAGCTTCTCATCATAAAACATTATATAGCTTTCTGCAATTCCATTAATTGATTCTATTTCTCTGTTTATGACATTTCTGCATATTTTTTCACCTGTAGGAAGACTGATAATTGCCGGATTTCTCTTTGTAATAATAAGTCTTCCACTGCTGTTAATTCTTCCATAATCTCCAGTATGAAGATAACCGCCTTTTAACTTTCTTTCTGTCTGTACCTCATCATTATAATATCCCTTCATGACACATCCGCCGCTTAGAAGAATTTCACCATCATCAGAAAGTTTAAGCGTATTATCCGCAAACGGCTCATATGAACCATCCTCATCATAATTAATTGCAATACAACCTGTACTTTCAGATGTTCCATAAACAGAACTTACATTAATATCTCTGTCTCTGAGGCATTCATACAGATGATACGGACATGGTGCACCACCTATTATTATATTTTTCAAATTGTCATTGAATCCTTTTATCTTCTTCAGATACTCAGCCATTGATGGATTGGCCGGAAGAATAGTTGCATCATAATAGTATGTGTCCGCATCTATATGCCTCAGTCCTCTTCCGACACATATACATGCACCACAGCTTAGCGGCCATATAAGGCAGTATAACAATCCAAATATTTTACTTAATTCAATCTGTGCCAGAACCCTGTCATCTTCAGTGCAGTTGCAATGGGCATTTATATAACCAATGGCACTCATTATATTATCTGAAGTAAGAACAACCGCTTTGTCACACTCGTTTTCACCTGCCGTAAATAATAAAATATTTCCTTCTTTTACATCATCCGCATTATATGTCAGTCCATCAACATTATCATTTTCGGCACCATTAATAATTATTCCATTGGCGTCTGATAAAATATACTGGTTTGTAGAACAAAGCACATAATCCGCATCTATTTTCTCAATCATTTTAAATCTGATATCATGCGGAATAAAAAAATCGACAAGTGCCGCATCTTTTCCGGCAAGAACCGTTCCGAACAGATTAACAATCCATCTGTATGAAGCCGGTCCGTAAATGGCAATTCTATTACCGTCAAAATGCTGCAAATGAAGTGCTTTTTTTACCGAATCATCAAATAATTTTCTATAGCTGACTTCAAATGTATCATATAAAACAGCTGTTTTATCATTATATTTATCTGCAAGGCTTTCAAGAAGCTTATAAAAAGATTTATATTGTGCCATCTTTGTACCCCTTTCTCTTTATATGCACATTTTTTGCACGTTAAAAATTCGCTGTGTATATTAATTACATTAACAATTAATCACATTAATAAGTGATTTTATTATACCCCACATCAATGTAATTTTGCAAACATATGCGAAATACAATTTTCTGATGCATGTGTTTATTCTACATTTCTTCCGCCAGAATACAATCTGGAAGCTCCTGCACCGATGCAAGCACAAGTGTCCTTAATGAAGGATTCGTAATCTTTAGCTGAAATGTTGCAAAATACGTTCCACTTGAACTGTCTTTTGTAATCTCCAAGTCCAATATCTGATACCCGCTCTTTTTAGCGTAAAATATAAGCTCCCTTATAAAAACTTTTGAATTATATTCAACATAAAAATTCATATATTTATTGTATTTAAGAAAATTCTTATCAACAATAGAAAAAACTCTGAGACTTACAACAATAAGAATCCCGGCAAGTATTGCACCATAATAAAAACCCGAACCAACCGCAATTCCAACTGCTGCACAGCACCACAGACCTGCCGCCGTAGTGAGTCCCTTTACCTGATGCTCTTTTGTCACAAGTATAGTTCCGGCACCCAAGAATCCAATTCCGCTTACAATCTGTGCTGGAATTCTTGCCGGGTCGGCAGACGGATAAATCGTACATATATATTCGTTAGTTACTGCTGCAAGAGCCGAACCCAGACAGACAAGCGTATACGTACGAAGTCCTGCCGGTCTTTGCTTCCGTTCCCTCTCAATACCAAGAAGTGCACCAAGAATCAATGCCAGAATAAGACGCACAAATACCGACACGCCATTAAATTCATTTAAAAAATCTATATTCTCCAAAATCACAATATCACCACCTTCACATCAACTCGTGGGTTGCCCCGCCACTTATGTTCTGCTAAAATATATATACAGAATAACTTATATTTTGCAATAATACAATGAATGGATGATACAATTTATGAAAATATTTTTCTATAAATACGGAAGCATATGCGAGCCTGACATATCTGATTCTTTCAGACGGCTTGGATTTGAAGTCATAGACGAAGACATGGAAATATACAATAAAAATCTGCTGCCATCACAATGTGTCGAAACAGTATCAAAAAAGCTTATAGACGGTCAGTTTACATTTGTCTTCACAATTAACTTTTTCCCATGGCTGTCGGACTTATGCGAAATAATGCATTTAAAATACATTTCACTTATCGTTGACAGTCCTGTTCTTGAACTCTACTCTTATTCGCTAAAAAATGACTGCAACCGCATATTTTTATTTGACAGGTGTCTTTACAACGAATTTGAGCCTTTCAACCAAGGACATATATTCCACGTTCCGCTTGCTGCAGATGTCAACAGAATACAAAATGTTATTAAAAATGCATCTACATCCGAAAAAGCAAAGTTTGCAAGCGATATTTCATTTATCGGCTCCACTTATCAGGAAAAATGTCCTTTCAACCGGTCAGAATTAAATGATGCCGACCGTGGCTTTACTGATGGTATTATTGAAGCACAGCTTAAAGTATATGGTTACAATTTTATCGAAGAACTGATTACTGAAGATTTTGCCACAAGATTTCTTGAAGCAACACCCGGTTCATATCGTTTTCCTGAAAGCTACAGGCAGAAAAACCGTGCACTTGTTGCACAGCAGTATATAAGTGTAAAAGTCGCCGAACAGGAACGCCTTCGTGCTTTACGCATGTTATCCGACAACTTTAATGTAGACATCTACACTGGAAGTGACACTTCATCCATGCCGCATATACATAACCGCGGTTTTGCAAAATCTCTCACAGAAATGCCAATAATATTTAACCAGAGTAAAATCAATCTTAATATAACAGCAAAATCAATCCGTTCCGGGCTTTCTTTAAGAATATTTGACGTTCTTGCCGCCGGAGGCTTTCTGATTACAAATTATCAGACAGAACTTCCAGAATTTTTTGAAATCGGAAAAGACCTCGTTGCATATGACAGCTTCGACAACCTGAAAGAGCTTTGCAGCTATTACCTTGCACACGATAATGAACGTGAGGAAATCGCCCGCCACGGATTTGAGACCGTAGCACGTCTTCACACATATGACACAAGAATATTGCAAATGCTTGATATGGCATTTTCAGAATAAAGATGAAATGGTAAAACCATGCAGAAACAGTAACAACCATAAACACAAAACACTTAAACTATAGAGGAACACGCTATGAATGTACTTATTTTTGAATGGAAAAACTTCGGAATTGAAGATATCTGCGATGCTTTTAAAGATATGGGTATTAAATATAAATGTATTTCTACAGAATTAATGCGTGAAAGAAAGAATGAAGAATTTGATAATATTTTTGAAAATGAAATGAGTATTAAATACGACTGTGTATTTACATTTAATTACAGCCCGGTAATATCAAACTGCTGCCGTCGTTTTAATATTCCATATATTGCTTTTATATATGACAGCCCGCTTGTATCTTTATATTCATACACTGTTATAAATCCATGCAATTATATATTTATTTTTGATAAGGCTCTCTATCTTGAACTCAAAAATGCAGGAATTAACACAGTCTACTATGCACCGCTCGCAGTAAATACCGACAGGATAACAAGACAGCTTAACGAAGCAGACACCAATCCTGCAATCTCAAATTTATGTAATAAATATAAATGTGATGTTGCATTTGTCGGTTCAATGTATAATGAAAAACACAATTTATTTGACAGGCTGAAAAACCTGCCTCCTTATGTTTCAGGATATCTTGATGGAATAATACAGGCTCAGCTGAAAGTATACGGATATTATTTTATTGAAGAATTATTAAAACCCGATATTATTGATGCTTTGCAAAAAAGTGTCCCGGCCGAACCAAATAAAGACGGCGTAGAAACAACTTCTTACCTCTACGCATACTATTTTATTGCAAGAAAGCTTGCAGAACTTGAAAGAAAAGATTTGCTCGGTGCAGTATCAAAGCAGTTCAACACACACCTTTACACTCCTAATGCAACACCTGATCTGCCTGAAATAATCAATTGCGGTCCGATAGACTATTATAACCACATGCCATATGTATTTAATAACAGCCGCATAAACTTAAATATTTCACTCCGTTCAATCCGCTCCGGAATTCCTCTGCGAGCCATGGATATCATGGGCTGTAATGGTTTTCTTCTGTCTAATTATCAGGCAGATTTTTACGACTTTTTTGTTCCCGGAGAAGATATGGCAGTATTTGAATCAAAAGAAGATTTAATAAATAAATGTGCCTATTATTTAGAACACGATAATGAACGCCGGCAGATTGCTGCCAATGGTTTTGGTAAAGTAAATGAATTCCATACATATAAAGTCAGATTAAAAGAAATATTCGATGTAGTGTTCTAAAACACCACACCGAATATTTTTTTCCATGCACATGAATAATCAAATTGCTCAATTATCTTTTTTTGTCCATTTTCCGCAATTTTCATTCTCTCATCTTCATTTTGCAGATAATATTCTATCTTAGACATCAAATCATTTCTGTCATAGTACATTACAACCTCTTTTCCCTCTTCAAAACATTCCGCAAGTTCAGGCTGCCAGTTTGAAATAAGGAATCCACCTGCTCCCATTATATCAAGAGCTCTCAGGCTTATTCCCGATTGTATGCTTCTAAGTGTTATATTAAGATTAATCTTTGAAGAATTAAACATAACCGGCATCTGTGTGTTGTAATCAAGATATCCTCTGTTCTCTACATGATACAGCATATTATCAACAGAACCTGTATAAAGAACAACCTGATATTTTTTTGCAATAAAATTTAACAATTCAATTCTTTCAATTGATGTAGCTTTTTTTCTTATTAAATCAAGCAGAATTTTTTCATCGGACAGCTTGATTTCACTGTCCATATTAAAATCAACCAGCTTCAATACGCTCTCTATAAATGATTTTGGTAATGCTTCTTCTATTAAATCACACCCCTGAAATAATAACTGTGCTTTTATTACCGCATCAACAAAACCTTTCTGATAATCATTAATTCCACTTATCTTATCAAAAAAATCCCTGTCACTATATAAGCTTCCCAGAAAAGATACATCTGCTTTATATTTGTTTTTCTGTATTTTTGATGTTTCTATCTGTTTGGTCACTCTCTTAGTATTTACTGCAAGCGGCATATGAAATATATTTTTAGCCCCTGTACTTCTAAGATTCTCCACTTCTTTTTTATCAAAATGAAAAATATAATTATACGGACTGTGAATCATTTCTGAATATGTCGTGTAATTAGGACTATCTGAAATCCATGCAATATATTTTATTTTTCGCAGGAATGATATTTTCGCAAGAGCAGGTATATAATTCATTGTAAATATACAATCAAAATTATCTTTATCAAGAATTCTCACAATATAATCATTGAATCCTTTATCCGCAACATAACTGCTTATAGGATATGACACCTTGACAACATCATGTCCTTCAATATCAAGAGTCTCTTCAATATCATATGCCATTGTCTCATTCCACGTATAATATAATATCTTCATTATTTTTCAATTTCTCCCAGTATGTTCATAAAATAATCAGCACGATTATCCCATGTATGTTCGTTTAAAGCTTTCTCATACGCATTTTTCTCAATATATTTCTGAAGATTTTCATCCTGCAAAACTGTTCTTATCTTATCCGGCAGCTTATCAATATTATCAAGATTAAATGTAACTATATTCTCTCCCGCTACAAAATGCCTGTTTATATAAGAGGTTTCATCCGTAACACAGACAGAATAATTAAGCATCGCATTGGCAATTCTTTCAGTCATGCCGCCTTTATGCCATGACATAACATTAAGAGAAATACGGCTTTGTGCCATAATGTCAAGCCCTTTTTCAAAATCAATATCATCATGAATAATAAGATTTTTATTATCTGCATACGGAGATTTTTTCCACGAATCACCAAAAACATCAACATTTATACCTGATTCTATAAGAGTTTTTATAATTTTTTCTCTTATATAAAAAGTTACTGTTCTCACAGCTTCAAGAGATTTGTGAAGCGTAACAACAAATTCATGCTCTGTTAAAGTTATTTTCTTTTTTTCAAGCACTGCCTCTAGTGCTTCCTCTGCACGCTGATTAGGATGATTTTTCAGCTGATTAACCATATGCCATGATATTTTTCTTATATTATCAGGAAGATTTTTTATTACATCTAGTCTCTCTCTGTAATCATTATATGTTGCAATAAAAGATATATCATATATTTTTTCTGTTTTGCCATTTTCCGTTTTTGTAAGATTGCCAATAAGACCCGCAGGTGGAAAGTGCCAGCTTTTTTTCACATACGGATAATATTTTGTTATATATTCAGAATAAGTCTCATCCTGCTGCAAAACATACAAATCATTAACCGGCAGCATAAGACTCCAGCTGACATAAAGAGGATGGTCAAATACATAATTAAACTTAGGGCATTTAAATAAATTGCCAAGTAACTGACCATTTTCTAGTCTCTCCGTATATAGACCTGTCTGCATGCCAATTACGCATCTGTAATCATTCAGAATTATTTTTCCAATATTCTCTGTTGTGTTATCATCATCAATATTTAAAAGCAGAACATTAATTCTTTTATTTCTGAGTGCCTGGGCAAATTCTAATGCAAATGAGTTTAATGTTCCATTACATGTTTTTAATCCGTAAAACATAAGTACAGGATTCATATTTTTATCAATTGCATTAAAACATTCTGTTCTGCCAATCATATTCTTTGCACAATCTTCAAAATATGTTTCTATACCATAGTTTTTTGCCTGTATAAACCAGTTTGACAAAACATCATTAAACATACCCGAATTGCGAAGTTTTGAAGCATATTTTCCAAGAATATAGGCATATACCAAAAATGTTTCTTTAAAAACAGGATATTTATATTCATCAGAATATATTGGATAAAATTTATCATGGCAATTATAATTGCATGCTCGTATAAATAATTCATAATCCTCATTGCATGCGAGACCGGAATTCCATCCACCTATTGAACTAAACATATCCCTGTCAGCAACAAGATATGAAAATGCATCTGTTCCTGCATTATAATAACTTTTCAATTCATCATCTGAAACTTCGATTCTATCAGTCAACAGACATTTCTCAATGATACCTTCCTGAAGAATCTGGTTATCCGTCAAAATCAGCACACGCCTGTTTGTTGCATATTTTACAGCCTCATTTTTTATCTGGGCCATATTTTCAAAAATCTGTGAACTGATATCAACAAATCTGACTTTATCCAGCAATAATGTATTGTCATCCTCCCCATATTTTCTGCATAATTCATACGCCGTCCCATCAACGGCATCTGCGAGTATGACTTCAATATTATCATTATAATTTAACTGCCTGCAGACACTCATCAATGTTTCATAAAAAGAAGATGACATCTCAGATTTTATAACAATTATACTTAAATTTTTTTCATCCATGAAATTCACATTATCTCCTGCATAATATACATTTTACTATCTACAGATAATTTTTCCGTAAAATGTATCTTTGTCTATAATATTTTTTTGTTTATATTGTCTGTCACTCTGCAATTTATACAGCCAAGTATCTTTTACTACGTCATCCCATATTTCTTCGCGATAAACTCTATCTGCATTTTCTTTGAAGAATTCACAATTTTTATTATTATCAGGGCATTTATCCACATCATTACGTACATAATCCATATGTTCACATGCTATATTAATAAATTCATCCGTCATATCCTGTGACAACAAATCATCTTTAAAGCTAAAATATGTATCAATCGACTCCATTACAAATCCAAATAACGGAAATCCCGCCGGTCCTTTTAAAAATGATTTATCACATATTCCTTCATGTTTTAATGAAACAAATTCTCCTGAATCAATAAAATCATTAACTCTTTCATCAGCAACAAAACACTCCGGGCTTATCCACACGCCTCCGTATCTGTACAAAAGTTCCATTGATAATCTATGTGCCAATATATTAAGTGGCATTTTTCCGGAATTGACCTTATCAATAATTATATTGGAAAATGTAACATACTGCTGGCAATCAGCAAGTGTTATAACATGAAGTTTATATTTATTGCTGTCAATATTATCACGGATACTTTTTATACATTTCTTTACAGCTTCTGGTGATTGCTCCTCTCCATCCCACCAGTATGTCCACACAGGAATGCGACCATCAGAACATACTGACTGATTTATTTTTTCTGGCAGACTTGTAGGACTTAAATATTTTTTTAATATTCCTGCTGTTATTTTTTGATAAACATTTCGTATTGCATTATTAAGACTGGATTTTTTATCAAGCTCGTCTGAATCCATCATTTTTACATTCTGTTCTTTTACTTTATATTCATTTTTTATCAGCCATACTTTTATAAGACGTTCTGATAAGAATCCAAATATACGCTTCTGATAGTTATCTCTGTCGGATATGTCTACTCTTTTTTCAACTTCAAAAAGAACATCAAATAGCCATTTACAATAATCATCAAAAATATTTTTCCTTGTAATTATCATATTACAAAAATTAAGTAATTTTGATTCAGCCATTATATCAAATGCTTCCACATATTCCGGATACTTTTCGCTTATTACATCCCTGCATATATCAAAATCTTCCTCATAATGATTAGCCGCATACTGCTTTCTTACATTTTCTTCCTTAACCATTCCACATGTCGGAACAATTATATCGTAATCATTTAGAGTCTTCTCTATATATTCTTTTGTAAGCATGCGTCCTTTTTCAAGAAAAAATCTCCTGTAATGGCATACACCTATAATATCACATTGATTATTTTTCCAAAGCCAGTAAAGTCCCGTAAGTTCGCAATAATTTCTATTTTTTAATGAAATATTATCTCCTGTATCGTCACCTGTATATCCAAGGTCCTGTGACAAAGCTCTGCCAACATGAAGAGTTCTATATAAGTCATCACTTATACCCGGATAATTTTTATGTGTTATCACCCACATCTGTGTATCCATTATTTTGTCACCTCCATGCAAGAATTCCAGTCACATTATTAACATTAAGTTTCCTTTTATTTTCCCAATTTTGCAGATATACATCATCTGTTTCATAAGCAAAAATACACTTACAGTTCGATTTTACAAAATCAAAAAGATTCTTTCTTTCTAAACCTTTAATTTTTTTATCAAGAAATACAGCTAAATCATATTCTGCATCGGATAATCCGGCTATATCTTCCGTCCTTATTATTTCATCATATATTGTATTATACACTCCGTAATTTTTTGAATTTTCCAAATCAATACCTGTAATAAAACACTTCTTTGGAACATCAGAATTAAGAATTGTTCTTGACACGCCACCTATCTGCCTGTAGAACAGGCCTATATCAAGAATCTTCTCCGGCTCAGTCTGTCCAAGAACATTACAATACATATACATTATATTTTCATTATTAATCATATTACACCCCTGTTTTTCTACATATATTTATAACATTATAAAAATCCGTTTCTGACACATCCACATTTAACAGACTTATCAACAGTTTCTGCATTTCGTTAAATTGTCCTTCGATATATTTATTCAATGCAGCTTCCGGCATAAGCTTATTAAATATTGATTTTAATCTTATAAATTCACTATATGGCGGCTTGTCAAAACGAAACGCCAGTGTTTTTATCATTCCCAGATACCATGTGTCAAGCATGTCAAATTCAAGTTCATCCCTGTATAATTTAAGAAAGCCTCTTCTTATATACTCATTATATTTAAGTTCATTTATCTTCATTAAGTCGAGATGATAATCATCATTTTTTTTAAGAACAGTTGACTGTGGATTTATATAATAATGATAAAATTTCTTATCTATCAGAGAAATTTTTTTCACATATAAATAGACAATCGAACGCCAGAATAAATCCTCATATGCAATTTTTTCAGGAAACTGTATATTATTTTCAACCAATATGCTTTTCTTAATAACATCAGTCACGCAGCCATAACCTATACATCCCGAAACTATAAATTCACCCCTTTTAGATTGTGTATCAACTAACAACCGCTGGATATTCCCACTTGAATTACAATCTATCTTTCTAGTTCCGTCATCACGTATATAGTTACAATGTACAATATCACCTGAATAATTCATTATCTCTGATAACATAATCTCATACATATCAGAATCTATCCAATCGTCACTGTCAATATAGCCTATATATTCACCACTTGCATATTCAAGTCCAACATTTCTTGCTTTACCCTGTCTTCCATTTTCATCGCAATGAACGGCAATAATCATATTCGGATATTTTTTTTCATATTCCGTAATTATTTTCCATGTACAATCTGTTGAAGCATCATCCACCAGAATTATCTCATATCTTGTATTGTCAAGTGTCTGATTAATTAAAGAATCGATGCATCTTGCAACATATTTTTCCACATTAAAGCACGGCACAATAATACTTAAATCTACTTTACTATTTCCCATTTTTAAGCCTTTCCACGGCTTTTGAATAGCCATTACATTTTTTATAATATTCCTGTGCTTTTCCTATATTTCCCAGACATTCATATATTACCCCGATATTATAATATGCAAGATAAGAATTAGTACCTTCAACACGGCTTTCTTTATATTCTGCTGCTTTTTGAAATTCATTTACAGCTTCATCAAACATTGCATTTTTCATATATATAAGTCCCATAAGGAACTTAAAATCCGCACTGTTTCCAAATACATCGTAAATTGATGTGTACGATAATGCTTCCTGAACTTTTCCACAGTTTAACATTGCATATCCATATGTTTCAACCATATCTATAACATACTCAAGCTTTGGTTCCAAATCGAATGAAAGCCCCTTTGAAAAAAAATCACATGCATTATTATAATCTTTTTCCATATAATAACTTTTCCCCAACTGATAATAAATATATGGAATCTCTTTTTCATTATTCTGTGTTATGTCACTATCAAAATTCTTTTCAAGCTCAGCAAGTCTTTTTTTCAGAAGTTTTATATTACGTAATGCCTTTTTCTTCTTCTCATCATCATTAAGTGCATATCCAACATGCTTAATAACAACAGCGGATAAGAACGTATCTGCCGGTTCTCCGTCAGTCTTAACTATCTGCTCATGTATTTTTCCTTCTACCTTGTAATACTTCCTGTTAAATGCTCTTGTTATCCAATCAGTATTTTTTGAATCATCCTCCAATACATTGATACATTTTATGCGTCCAGCTCTTCGAGGTTCATTTTCAAGCATACTATTTAATTTTACAAGTACAGTTTTGTCAGATTGCAAATATTCATCACAGTCAAGAATCAATATATTGTCATTGGACGCTTTTGATACTGCAAACTGTTTTGCCGCCCCAAAATCATCAATCCATTTAAAATCATATACGAACTCTGTGTATTTTTTTGCAATTTCTTTAGTTTTATCTGTAGACCCGGTATCTGCCACAACTATCTGTACTTCCTTATCAGACAGACATTGCATACATTTTTCTATATGTTTTTCTTCATTCTTTGCAATAATACATACTGATAAATTCATATAAGCCACCTTCTAAAATCAACATTTTATTAACGAATTCATAACAAATTCATGTACCTTTTCACCACATGTTCCAGGATTTAATGCAAGAGAATTCACATATTCCTGCTGCCGCTCTAAAATTCCATCCCAGTCACCGGACACCATTCTATCCAGAAATTGTTCTGTTGAAAGATATATATTCTCTTTCTGGCAGAAATAACCATTACTGCACATTTTCTCGAATCCATCCGAATTTTTCAATTTTCTCTCTAAATCAATATCTGAAATTTTAATGTAAAATTCCCGGCAATTTCCCGCCTCAACATTTTCAGTATTAATATCATCAACATTAATAACTGCTGCTTTTCCATCATATGTACGCTGCACTATAAATTCATAACTATTAAGTGCCGCAAATGCACCTGTGCTATAAGAATATTCCGGATCATATCCGTTAAAAAAGCCGTCTGCATTATCAAGAAAATGTGTGTTTATCGCACTCTGCTCATTAGTAATTTTATTTATTTTTATAAATGTGTCTGAAAATGCCGGAATAAGCACAATATAGTTTCCAACATTTAAAACAGCTTTGAATAAACACAATTCTCCGTTTTCTGTATTCCAGTATTTTTTTATAAGTGATGTTTGAATCTTGATTACCCTACAATCAATTCCATCATTTGTTATTGCAATAATATTGTTAATATTATCAAGGAGATACAATCTATTTTCATCGGCTGTTATATAGGTATATACATATTTATCTCCGCCATTTTTATGCAATTCACTCTCACCGGTATTGACATTATATTTTAATAAATAATCCGAACAGCCTGTTACCATCCATAAATACCCATTAAAATATACACAGCTATAAGCTATATTTCCATATGCCGCTGTTCCAAGATTTTTATACAGATTTAAAATTGTTATCTTATCATCCGTCCATTCTCCTGTCATAGTATCATATTTCCATATATCAAATCCCTCATAAGGCAAAAATACAAGAAAATTATCACACACCTTCATTTGTCCCAATGCTCTAGCATCATATTTTTCATTACATATAAATGTTTTATAATTAATACCATCATATTTTGTAATATAGTTACTATATACTGATGATATATATATATCATCATGCTGTGTACATATATACCCATATGGCTGCTGCCATCTGTGTTCGGAATTATCAACCACTTCACCTATATAATTACTATCTGCATCCTTAAAATTTGTAATATCAAATCTGAATATCCCACTAAATGAATCTGCAACAAAATACAATTCATTTTCTTTAACAGCCATATTAATAATTCTTAGATTTCTTTTTTCATTTTCAGAAAATTCATTAAATATTAAATCATTAAATATAAACACCGGCTTTCCGGCAGCACTGAACATATTAATAACCGAGCTTCCATCCGAACCTATATATCCGTCGCTTACAGCAATCGTATATGCAATATCAGGTGTAGTATCAAACACACCAATTTCATTATCCATAAAATATCGTTTTAATTCTATATAACTTTCATAAATCTCTGTCCGCATTGACTTAATCGTTGCTTCAGTAAGCGGATGCGGTCTCCATATTAAAGCAATATCTTTTCTTTGCGCTATAAGTTCAAAAAAATGCTGTAATTTTTTTATAAGAACACCTTTATAACACAAAATGTCGCCTATTGTTGTATTAAGCATTAAAACTTTTCTATTATTTAATATTTTCTTCCATTCATCAGGTATATTCTTTTCGTTTTTACACTTATTAACTACTGAATCAATCTTAGGGGAACCAAGTGGAATTATTTTATCGTAGTAAAATACTCCGGTACAAGAACGCTTAAAAAATTCAGACTGTACAATAAAATAGTCCATATTTTTATAAACAGGAAAATACTTATGATTTTCCGAAATTGCCCCGGCCGTTACATAATAAGGAATATATATTAATTTATTTACATATTTTTTTAGTTCATCAGAATAATATGCCGGGTGGATTCTCGTTACTGTATTACTGCCGTCATATGGATAATGTATGTATGCAGCATCCGGTTTTAACTCACGTATGCTATAAGTCTGATACGGCGTAATTGGGACATATGATGGAAATTCATTTCCGTCATACGCAAGATGCCATTCATTTTTACGTTTATCAAATTCAAAATATGGTATCGGAATCACATCGCACTCACATCTGTCATCATCTTTAGCCGCAAGCCAGACGCTCTCAAGTGCATCCCACATCTGGGCTTTATATGGAAGAAATACAATTCTGTATTTTCCTGCAATTTTCCCAATTAAACTCTCAACATTATTAATTAAATCATCAATTAATTTTATTTTATATATTCTTTCACTTGCCGGATTAATAAGAGACAATTCATACAAAACTTCACAATAATTTTCAAGAAGCGGAACAATATTTTTATCATTGCAATCACTGTTTTCAATGATATTTCCAATATTGACTGCATATTCCTGACATTTTGTTAAAGAATTAATATATTCATTGTTATTTAATACATGCAGATTAATATGAATATTTTTCACGTTCTGTATTATTTTTAAAATTTCATGTTTTGTATGAATATTCATATAGATTTTTAACCTCCATGTTTTATATTTATTGATTAATTTCCAAAATTAATCACATAACTTATTCTATACACGCAAGAATCTGCTCCGTTATCTGTGTCCATGTATATTTATCAGCAACTTCATTAAAACCATTTTTAATAATCTCTTTTGATTTTTCCGGATTATCAAGATAGTTTTTTATTATTTCGGGAATACTGTCCAACTCATTCAAATCATAAAATACAATATTTTCATCATCAGTGAAATTATCTTCGAGCCATTTGCTTTTATCTGTAAGCGGAAGTGAGCCTTGCAATAAAATATTAAATATTCTGTCATGTGTTCCATCTTTAAACCACGGCATAATATTAAGATTAATCTTTGCCTTTGCCATAACCGGAAGTGTATCTTTAAACGGTATTCTGTCATTGATAATATGTACATTGTCAAGCATAGCAGCAGGATGATTCTCCCATCCACGCCCCAGAAGCCATATATCAATACCTGAATCTGCAATCACCTGTACAATCTGCTTTCTATAATACATTCTCGCAAGCCAGTCAACAGGCTCTGCAAACCTGAAGAGCTGTATCACCTGTTTTTCAGACATAATCAATCTCATCAAATCCTTAACATCAACAACTGCCTGCTCTGTAGACACTTCATTCCTGTCAGTCATATAATCTGCAAGATTATGATAAAACATCTTTATAAGTTTATTATCACTAAACATCTCATCTATCTGTTCAAGATATATATGTGGTTCATAAAAAGTTCCGGAAAACAAAACATCATATGGTCTTTTTTCGTAATTTTCCAAATCAGGCTCACCCATATATGTACCGGCATGAGGCATAAATCTTACATCAGCCACACTCTCACCAAAATATTTTTTTACATATTCCACATGATTTCTATCACAGCAAAACTGTATATACCTCTTTGGATGTCTTAACATTGTTGGATGAAATCTTAATGGATGATCCATAAGAATATTAATTGCCAATGTATTCATGGAATCCCACAGTTCAACAAATATCCTGTCCTTTATTCCCAAACCATCAAATGCTATTGCCGCATCAGCTTTTTTTTCAAGGAACGAATTAAATCTTTCAAATGAATGTTCTCCTGATCGTGACATATCACGCAAATCAAGTACAAAACATTCATGATTCTTTTTATTTAATTCCTCAACAATTCTATCTGTAAAATAATTAAACGACTCTACATCTGAATAAAATAAAACAAAACGCATTACTTTAAAAATCACTCCTCGTATAAAACATACTCTTTTATCTTTGCATTAATAGCTTTCTTCAGCTTCGTAGAGCTTGTACTCTGTGTATATGGGAAAAATACCATTGTTGAACCATGCTCTTCAAGAAACTCCTTCTGAGCAAGCCAATACGCATCATGCTCATAATCACTTCCTGAAAACTGAACATCAAAATGATACACTTTATACATATCCTGCGTTCCACAAAAATTAAGCGGAAGCTTTACAGCCTCATCAACATAACGGCATGAACGCACCATTTCAATTCTTTCTTCAAACGGAACAAACGGCTCAGCCTGCTTATTAAGCCTTACCCCCTCATCTGACACGACCCCGACAATCAGATAGTTGCACTGTTCTTTTGCTCTTTTAAACATATTAAGATGTCCGATATGAAAAAGGTCAAAAACACCAGCTATATAACCTATATTATACGGTTTTTTCTCATTTTCTCTATCAGTGCCAGTATTTCCTGAATTCTCAGCAATCATGCCTGCCGCACGTCTTTGTGCAATCTCTCTTCTTTTATTCGGATATTCATTTGAAGGGTCATATATATGATACTTTGAAATTCCCATTTCCTTTAACTGCTTTACAACACCATAATATTTTTTTATACAAATAATCAAATGAAGTTCATCAGAATCTATATCTCTTAAAACATCAGGAGAATTAACTGGTACATTATCCATCATTGTCCCCCATTTCGATTCATTGTTATCTATAATCGAAAAAATATCGTAACAGCCTGTAAATTCATCAAGAAATCTTTTTGTAAAATTGCCCGAACCAAAAAGAACAAGTTTTTTATTATTTCCATCTTTCGTTTTATCGTCTAGTCCTTTGAAAATATCAACAAATATTTCCTGATAATCAGAGGCACTGTAATTAATCTTTTCCCTGTTACTGTAGATTACTCTTGCGTCACACGTTCTTTCCTGTTTATAAAGCTGTAATTCCTTTTCATTACGTAATTCGCTTGTAAATTTGTAGGATATACGCTGCCACAATTCTTCAAGCTCTGCAAGGTCGAATCTTTCAAGTACCTCTTTTCTTGGAATCAGTCTTTCAAATTCCATATCAGCACCATCATATATAACTGATACTGAACGATAAAATATAGCTTTAGCCGGACAGTTTTCAAAATAAAACTCCTGGTCATAAAATATAAATCTTTTCTTCGGTTCTTCTATCGTCTCATCATAAAAACAGTTAAGTGCCACCATATCAATATATCCCTTTGAAAGGATAACTCCCATATCTTTCCCATTGGCACTATTCCTGTCCTTTTCATTCACAATATCTGTATGTTCGGATGATGATAATATCAATTCATACAAATCATTCAATGCATCAAAAAATGCTTCTTTATCTTTCTTTGCAATTTCTCTTAACGCAACTAATGCAACAGGCTTGTCTACGTATGGCATTACAAATTTGTCGTTTTCAATCTTAGATTGAACGACACTAATACCTCTTCTCCTCAATTCATCAAGATTATCCTGCATTTCATACAGTTTCTTCATTCCTTCGGAATATACAGCCTTTTTATAAACGCTCCTTATTCCATCATGCTCATATATTCCTGTAACCAAAGCATTTTCCTCTCCACGGTCAAGTGAAAGCGTTACATGAATCGTCTCATCAAACTTTCCATCAGGACTACATTCAATAAAATATGAATTAGCCATTGTATGAAATAAATCATTATCAGCCAAATCCTTATACATAAAACGCTCATCCAGAAAAACACTGTCAGAATAATTATAAAAAGGGAAATATCTGATTGCCAGATCTTCAACCGGTGTATAACAATCAGCATATATAAGCTGTGCCTCTTTCAAATTCGGCATAACTGAATAAAACTTGTCATTACAAAACCCTGCCATACATAACATATCATTAAGTTCTGCTCTGGAATAACATCTTCCACCTATATCTTTCTTATCCGCTGCTGTTATTCTTCTATAATCTTCAATTCCATCAAAGCTATGATTAGTATATGGATCCCTGTCCCCGCAAAAATACTTAATTCCGAACCTATTCTCTGTTCCTAATAGAAGCCTGCCATCATCCTTTAAATGATTCCTGCAAAATGTAAGCAATTCTACCGGCGATTCACTCTCTTCTAAAACATCAACACCAACAATATAATCAAATTTTTTAACATCATCAATATTTTCATTTCTTTTTTTTATGTTACATAATATTACATTTCCTTTATTTTTAAGAAATGATTCTATTTCTTTGTCTCTATTTATCGAATACAAATATAAAATTGCTGCATTTTCCTTAAAATTGTACCAGACAAATATTCCTGTTGAGAACTTTGCTACTATATCTTCAATCTGCATCTTAATGCCTCCGTATAAACCTAACGCCTTTAAAGCTATTATACTCTAAAGGCGTTTACATTAGCAAATATTAATTCTATTTTATAAAATTACATTAATCCATACTCTTTTAAAAGCTGTATCTGATATTCCCTGTCAGATGCAGATTTCTTCAAATCTTCTGTTCTTCCATCAGATAACAGCAATGTAATCAACTGATTAACAATATCTCGTCCTTGTTCTCTTCCCTCTTCGAGTCCTTCCTCGAATCCTTCCTCTCTCGCATCTTCCCTCTCAAGTTCCAGCTGCCTGTCAAACGTATAATCAAGCTTCATACTCTTTGTCACCTCATTCCTTCGTTTTATCAGGAAATCCCTTAATATATTATGCTCTATGCAATAATCTATTGCCATTTGTATATCAACAAGCAGGTCTTCATCCGTTCTTCCATAATGCAATTCCCTTACCTTATTTACAAAAATCATGTACTCATCAAGCCATCTGCAAGAATGTCTTATCTCCTCATTCCTGCCATTATTGATATTATACACCATGCACTTTAATTCCAGTCTTGGATCATCAGTTGCCTTCTCATATGCATCTGATAGCTTTAACTCCTGTACCTCCGGCTGCTTCTCTTCTCCATTATAAAAGACTACAAACTGTGGTACCGGAATCTTTACAAGCTTTCTTCCATACAAATTGCGTCCTATCTTTCTTTCCCTGCCTTCTCCGCCTCTTCCGCTAAGCATATCCAATAAAATTGTCGTAAAATATATCAGGCTTCTCACAGGCATATTAGGACACACTGTTGACTGGTGCTCATATATGCTTAGTCTTGCATCAACCACAAATGCTGCATCATTCCTTACAGTTAGGGATATTCCTCCGTCAAGCGTCTTAATCTCGACATCATCCGGGTTGTCATACGACGAACCATTCATTACATTATAAAGCTGAAGTGCACGCTCCTTGTCTTCCATAAGCATGCTGAACACATCACTCTTATACTCTCTGTTACCATTCATAATTCCTTCTCCTTATCTTATCCGATAAAGCAGGAATATGACTAATATTTTAAGCATTGAATATACACTTATGCAATACATCCCATGCTGGCTAAACACTGTTGCATCCTGTAAAACACAGGCATGAACCATCTAAATATAATAATCCTGCTTTATACCTTATTTTAAAAGCAGAATTTCAATGAAATACAGACAAAAACCAAGATAGACAGACCCTGTACCGCCCCATTGCCATGTGCCTGAAAATGATACCATCAAAATATAGAATACCATCAATTATACAAGCCACACAGCAACCGTACAGGTAATATAGAAAACTGCTTTTTATTAAAGTACCACAGAATTATAAATATTGCAATAATATATATTGAACTACAAATTCAATTTGTTAACAAAGTCAAATATATCTTTTTCAATTATTCTACAATAACTCTATCATTAAATATGTCATTCGCAATACAGCACAGTTTCATTAACAAGATTTGTATAATGTCTTAAATACATTTTATAATCAGGATTAAGCGATAATATATATTCAGGAATTTCAAATATATCTTCCGGCTTATGATATACACAAATAGCCAGCTTAGGTTTATACCTGCTAATTGTTTCTGCACATCCCTTTAATGCAGCCAGCTCAGCTCCCTCTATATCCATCTTTATAAATGTGGGTGCTTCATGTGCCTTGAAGAAATCATCAAGTTTTATTACATCAACTTCTATATCGCCGTCATTACTTATCTTGGTACTGCTGCTGTTTGAACTAAAATATAATTTTGAATTATTATCATATACTCCATAATTATATATGTCCCAATTCTGATATCCACCTTTTTCAATTATTTCTTTACAATGTGCATATTGATGTGGTTCGGGTTCAAAAGAATATATCTTTTTATACTTACTATTACCATATTTAAAGTATTGTATCATTGTATAACAATCAAAGCATCCAACATCTGCTATTACTTCATCATCACCAAATCCAAAAACATCATAATATTGATTATCCCGTGCGTTACCATACTTACCAAGATAACTTCCAAAATCAAGAATATGTTCAACGCCAAGCTGCTTTAATTCCGTTTTTATTGGTTTGGCATAAACCATTGAATCTACTATAAATAACGCATCCGGATATTTTTCTACCGCTTTTTTCCTTGAAAGCACAGGTATTCCCATTACCATCTTCTCTTGTGAATTTCTATCACTAAAGCATTCAAATTTAACATCTTTCAAAGTCATTTTTATACTTTTCCCATAATAACCTGCACCATCAAGTATAAGCTTTCTTCCTTCTTTTATATATGATTCAATATCTTTTCTTAATTTATCCATTACATCTATATTATCCACAGTAATTCGTGTTATATAATTATAATCATATGTAAGACTATTCATAACACGTGCCATATAAATATCTCTAGATAAATCATCCTGAAAGCTACCATATACATCATTGGATAAATTTAATATATTTTTGTAATTAATCATACTACACATTCTCCATCTTATTAATTCATTACTTCCAAATGACAATACTTTTATCTGGCACACCATTTTTCTTCAACTGCATTTCTATTTCTTCTGAATGCAATTTATTGGCAACCACATATTTAACATCTAGTTTTTTATTAATAATATCAACAGGTGCTTTTACTTCTATTCCACTTATTTTTCGCCCCCATAATTTACTGTTATTATCAATCAAGGCAATACAGTCATATCCATACTTTTTGCAAAAATTAAGTGCTTCCATTCCATATACACCGCACCCCCATATCACATTTATTTTTCCTAATTTGCTTTTTATTCTATCTGTTTTCGCCTGTATCATTGCAAGATATTTATCAGTATATGCTTCCTTATCGTCCAGCAAAAAAGTAATCTGTTTCCATGTAGTCTGATTCATATCAATTGATTTTACAATTCCATTGTTCAAAGCTATAAATAGTTTTTGTTTTATCCATTGATAACATTGATCAACATCTTCCTTTTTTACACCTGAACCATTTAAATCAATCAATACATTATACTGTGACCACAAATCCAATCCCATCTTCTGATATATCAGTTCAATCTTTCTTCCTGTCATTCCATTTAATTTATTGTCCAACAAATGCTCAAATTCCTGCTTTACAAACTGTAAAAGCTTTGGACTTACTGAAGAATTTGTCATGTGCCCGAATCGATAATAGTACAATTTTTCCGGTATATACATGCATCGCTTTGCATAATATAACAGCAGCTGCTGAAATCCTATATCCTGAAATGACGCTCCAGCAGATTCATTAAACATAACATCGTTCTCTATAAGGAATTCACGATTGTAAATTCCTTTCCATACATTAAAATCATGAAAATATAAATATGTACAATCTAATGGTTGTATAACTTTATTGTAAAATTTATTTGTATTTTCATCAAATAATTTTGCAGGCTTATATAAATAATATCCATCAAAATCATATAAAAATGTGAAATCAGCCTTTACGAAATCCAAATTATTATCTTCTGCACGATTGTATAATATATCAAACATATTTTCATCAACATAGTCATCTGTTTCAACAATTCCTATGTACTTTGCATTTGATTCCTTTATTCCCAGATTTACCTGATAACCATAACTTCTCTTATCACTTAGTATCACACGTACCCTTGAATCATTTGTTTCGTATTCCTTTAGACGTTCATAAGTTCCATCTGTTGAACCTGCATCCACACAAATAATTTCTATTTCTTTTAATGACTGATTAAGAACGCTCTGTATACATTCATCAATGTATTTTACAACATTCAAAGATGGCATGATAACAGATACTAATGGTTTTCTATCCTGCATCTTCTATCTCTCCTTATATATTCTTAACTCATCCTGTACATATTCCAGTGACATCAGCTTTTCTTTTACCTGTTCAAGATTTAATATCTGTGTATTATCAGATGTAAATTCATCCAATAACTGCTTTTCTGTTGTTCCTTTTTCAAAATACTTCTCATAATTCAGATCTCTGTTATCAGCCGGGATACGGTAAAAGTTTCCCTTATCCTCTGCGTGAATTGCCTCCTCTTTTGTCAACAACGTCTCATATTTCTTTTCACCATGACGTACTCCAATATAATGAATAGGTTTATTATATCCAAATAACTCACTAACAGCCTGTGCTAATGTTCCAATTGTACATGCTGGTGCTTTTTGAACCATGATATCTCCTGCTTTTCCATTTTCAAATGCAAACATTACTAAATCCACCGCTTCATCCAAACTCATCAAAAATCTTGTCATCTCCGGATCTGTAACCGTAAGCTGTTTTCCTTCTTTAATCTGGTCTATAAACAACGGAATTACCGAACCTCTTGAGCACATTACATTTCCGTATCGCGTTCCGCATATAATTGTATTATCTGTTGTACGTGACTTTGCAACAAACACTCTTTCCATCATCGCCTTACTTATTCCCATAGCATTTATAGGATATGCAGCCTTATCAGTAGAGAGACATATAACCTTTTCTACGTTATTCTGAATTGCAGCAGTTAAAACATTATCTGTTCCTATTACATTCGTTTTTACAGCCTCCATTGGAAAGAATTCGCAAGACGGCACCTGCTTTAATGCTGCTGCACTAAATATAAAATCAACTCCGCTCATTGCATCCTGCACGCTTCTTATATCACGCACATCACCTATATAAAATTTAATTTTACTATTATTATATTTTTTTCTCATATCATCCTGTTTCTTTTCATCTCTTGAAAAGATACGAATTTCTTTTATGTCTGTCTCTAAAAAACGCTTTAATACGGCATTTCCGAATGAACCTGTACCACCTGTTATCATTAATGTTTTATCTTTAAAATAGCTCATTTTATTTTCTCCAAACTGTCTCATTTATAATTTTGGTATAACTCTGTATTACACGAACAACTACTGACGATACATTATCCACTTCATAATCCGGTACTTTTGCACCAAAATCTCCTGCTCCTGCCATCTTAGTAACCATATCAACGGCCTGCAAAACCTCATTTTCTCCAATACCGCCTATAACAAAGTCACCCTTGTCCAAAGCTTCAGGTCTTTCTGTCGAAGTTCTTATGCATACCGCTGGAAAATGACCAATCGCTGCTTCTTCAGGCATCGTTCCGCTATCTGATACAACACAAAATGCATTCTTCATTAATGCACTATATTCTGTAAAACAAAATGGAGGCATTGGTCTTACAAAATTATGAAAAATAACATTCCTTTCCTTTATATATTTCTCACTTCTTGGATGCATAGAATAAATAACCGGAATATTATATGTTTCTGCTAATTGATTAATCGAATTTACCAACTTTTCAAAGTTCTGTAAAATATCTATATTTTCCTCTCTATGGGCTGATAAAATAATATATTTTTTCTTTTCCAATCCTAATCTTGATAACACATCACTTTTATCAATCTCTTCCTGATGTGCATTTATTACCTCTTTCATTGGCGAGCCCGTAACATATATGTGCTGCTTGCAGACCCCTTCTGCCAGAAGATATCTCCTGGCGTGTTCTGTATATGGAAGGTTAACATCCGATATATGATCTACAATTCTTCTGTTAGTTTCTTCCGGAAGATTTTCATCAAAGCATCTGTTTCCTGCTTCCATATGAAAAATCGGAATTTTCAGCCTTTTGGCTGCAATTGATGATAATGCAGAGTTAGTATCTCCCAAAATAAGGAGTGCATCCGGCTTAACTTTCTGCATGATTTCATAAGATTTTTGTATAATATTTCCTAATGTTTCTCCCAGATTATCCCCTACCACATCAAGATAATAATCCGGTCTTCGTAAATTTAAATCGTCATAAAAAATATCATTTAATCTTGCATCATAATTTTGTCCAGTATGTACAAGCACATGTTCAAAATGTTTGTCGGCCAACTTTATAATTTCAGACAAACGTATTAATTCAGGTCTAGTACCAAGAATTGTCATTAATTTAATCTTTTTCATACCCGCCTCCATTATCATACTTCATAATTTTTATAAATATCTTTATGCTCTTTCATCCATTTTCCCATATCACAAATCATTTCTTCATATGTAGGGATTTCATACTTCTTCTGTCTTGTATTAATAATTGATTTATCACATTCAAATGAAGTGTTCTTCTCTATTTCAATTCTATCTTTTCTACAATACTGATTAAACAACTGAAGGAGTTTATATTTTGATATTTTTTGGTTATTTGACAAATGATACAACCCAGTCTGCTGTAAAACAGCATCTTGTTCAATTACCTTCGCCAGCTGTAATGTTGTCACTCCTGACCAGATTGCTTTTTCAAATCCACTAACCTTACCTTGCTGCTGCATAAACCAATGATATAATCCAATTCCATTGGACTTTAATTCCGGACCAATAATGGAAGTTCTTAATGTCAGGTTTTTATTATCAATAACCTCTCCTAACATCTTACTTCTTCCATAATATGATGTCGCATCAGGAATATCACTTTCTGTATAGCTTCCCTTAGTTCCTTCAAATACACAATCTGTACTTAAATGTATTAATTTCTTGTCCGTATTCTCCAATTGTTCTGCCAGCCAATGTGGAAATTCACTATTAACATAAATTCCTTCCGATAATTTCTCATCTACAAATTTGTTTAATTTACCAATACAATTTATAACCACATCATATGACTCTTCTTCAAGAATTTCTTTAACTTTTCCTTTGTCACTAATATCACAGACTTTTGTCTTACATACACTGCTTTTTTGTCTGGCAACACCTATTACCTGATGCTTTTTCTCCATAAGATATGTTCCAATCACGTGACCAGCCATTCCATTAATCCCAAATATTAAATATCTCATACTTATTTCTCCATCATTACTTTTTTATATAACTCAATATGCCTGTCTACATACATGTCAAATCTATACTTTGATTCTACAATCTTTCTTCCTAAATTACCCCTGTAAATTATTTCATCTTTGTTCTGAATCAAATCCACTAGTTTTTGTTTTAAACTTGAGGCTGAAGCATAATCAGCTGCCACCCCACATTCAGGTGCTTCTGTTATCTCTTCTACAGTTGTATTCTTAAAACAGACTACAGAACATCGCTGTGCCATAGCTTCAATTGCCATTAACCCAAATGATTCTGCAAGTGATGGCATAATAAATACATCAACAACATTCCAAAACCTTTTCATTAAAATGTCATCATTAACCCAGCCCAATTCAATTACATTATACTTTCTATGTATATCATCCGGCATTTTTGCACTTCCAACCGTAATAATTGTAATATGTCCTTCTATATTCAAATTCCTTAATGCATCACATATATACTTTCCACCTTTAATTGAACCTTCTTCAGCACGAAAACCAATCACTATATCTTTTTTATCAATTGAAAAGAAATCTTTATCCTCTCCCTTTTTCTTTTCTTTATCGTCCAGCTTAACTCCAAACGGAATTGTATGAATTTGTTTAAAATGCTTTGTTAACGGACTATTTTGAATATACTCTTTCATAAATCCACATGATACAACTATATGTGGATTTATACTCTTTAACAGTTCTTTTTTCATTTCCCACATAAAATGTGTATTATCCGGCTTTGCCGCATATCCATATCCATCTGTATTAATACAGTTTTCACACCCACTTTTCCATTTGTCACATGTTAATGGGTAAATACAATCTCCTGTCAATATCCAAGGATCATGAAGCGTCCATATACTTCTATGACTATTCATCAATAACTCATAATCATACAAAGAAAACATATGGTTATGAATTATATGATAATGAATCAAATCAGCTTCTTTTACATTTTTCATTCTTTCAAAAATAGCTGCATTGGGATAAATCAAATGGCTAATTTGATTTATTTTCTCATATTCTTCTAACTGCATCTGTACCAACGTATCTTTAATAATTTCATAAACCGTTCCTGTATTACTAAGCTTATGTAAAACATTCTGAGTTGCATATATTCCTCTTTTATTCAGTTCTAAATGTAAATCATAACCATTAAATATCCGTCCCGGTAAATCTGTATAATTAACTTCCACTACTTTCATATTTTCCTCTTTTTATCAAAGCTTCAGCAATTTCCTTTATATAATCACCGACACATGATTCATCAGAAATCTCTCCTGTTAATATAACTTGTTCAAGATATTCTTTTTCTTTCTTAATCTGACATCGTTTTATTAATAAAATTTTCTCATCTGCCTTATCTTTAATGTCATTATAGCTGCATACATACCTAAAGCCTTTTTCACGAAACATATCAACCAGTTGAGCATTATTCTGTTTTATGGCAACAACAATTACTGTTTTATTCTTATCAAGTTCTAACACATTTTCAAATGGTATGCATCTTATATCTTTTACAATATATCCTTGTTTCTGAACATTCCTGTCACCAAAACATATAATATTAATGCCTCTTCTTCCCAGTTTATAATATGTTGATATTCCATACCTTCCTACGCCATAAATACATACATTCATTTTATCACCTAAAGTAAATATATTCTATAACCTATTTTTCATACAAGCTATTATACATCTAATTAATATTGTCACTCTCTATCACTTTAAACCAGCAAAAATTAGAAATATTGTTTTTTATCAATTGATTTACTACTTCTAAAACATATTGACTTCCTACCGTAATTACAATCTGCATTTTCTGATTATTATTAATATAGTTCATATAATGTTTTAGTGAAATTATATCTATATCTTCTAATTTGTTATTTATCTTTTTTACGTCATTATCGATAATATATGCTATTTTATTTTTTCCATACAATTGAATAGCTCTTTTAGCAATAATTCCTGCACCGAAAAGAATAATTTTCTTATCAATGTCTACATTATTATTTTTAACCCAATCAAATTTTTCATTACTCAGTTCAAATTTTCTTAACAAATAATCATATTCGTCGATATTTTGTACTGCCATATCTATAAATAACATTTCTTTATATTTAGAATTGATATTAGATATCAAATAATCTAAGTGCTTTCTTCTTAAATTATATAATTGTTTGTTGCACTCTTCTTTCTTTGTTGTTGTCAAATTATTCGGATGCATCCTGTATATATATATATTTCTATCTAAATGTGCAATTTTATAATGTTTACTAACTCTAATCCAATAATCATAATCATCTACCAAAAACATTTCCGGATCATATCCGCCAATTTTATCAGCAACTTCTTTTCTATACATGAAACTTGCCCCAATACAATCAGCATATAACAGCATTTGTGGATTTAACCTATCTTCCTTTACATAATTTAATTCAGAATCTACAACATCCTCATTTGAATAAACAAGACCAATATCCGGATTATTATCTAAAAAAAATGATAATTCTTTTAAAGCATCCGGCTTATATAAATTATCGTCTGATGTCCATGTAAAATATTTTCCTTTAGCATTTTGAAATCCTTTATTTAAAGATTGGGCTACTTTTAGATTAATTTCATTGTCAATTATATTTATACGTTCATCTTCATTTGCATAATATTGCATAATGCTCCTTGATTTATCTGTTGAACAATCATTTACAATTATCAATTCCCAGTTTTTATATGTTTGATGAATTACACTTTCTATTGATTGTTTAAGATATTTCTCGCCATTATAAACAGGCATAACAATACTAATCATAATGTTCCTCCTATAAATGTCCTGCAAAACCATTTTATTTCAATACTCATTTCTTAATGCTATTTCCGTATACAATAAATCAAAATTTTTAATATCACATTCTGTATTATATTTTTTAATTCTTGTATATTGCTTTTCCTCATGTTCTCTCATAAGTATTTCATTGTTTTCTATAAACATACTGTCACATTCCATTGCCGATACTTTTTCATTTTTCTTTATGTAATTAAATATTTCTGAAAATAAATCATTAAACATTTTAATATCAGAAACACTAAGTACTCTGGCTAATTTAATCACATCACCGTCATTTTCCAAGTGTTTTTTTGCAAAAACGATATTATACATTACATAACATTTCATATTTAATTCGTTCACAATCTCTATACAGTTGACCCCATATCTAACATTGTCCATATATTTTTTATACACATCATCATCAGAGATACAACTTGATGTACTTACCTTAGTTATATAACATTTTTCTTTGCTTGGTGATTCCATACTAAAAAATCTTATCTTTTTCAAACTCAAATTCATAAATCCAAACATCATCTTTTCTATCATCAACTCCTTATAACTTGGAGTTGCATCTATAACAATGTCCGGCTCTTTGAATAATGCTTCCGTTACTTGAAAAATATAAATTCTGTATTTGTCATCAATTGCCCATGTCGTAGGATTCGCTACTGTATAAAATTTCCCGCTTTCTGATTTCAAACGATAATATATCATTCCAAAGAATCCAACTACATTCTCATCTTCTAATAGTACATATCCATAATTCCCCTTTTGATATGAATAATCTTCACTAAAATCATATGTAACTAGTGGTTTAATAAATTTATATACATCTAAATCCATCATACAGCCAAATCTATTATAATTTCTTTTTAGACATGATATAATACCCATCAAATATTTGTCTTCGTATTTTTTTAATTCAATTACAGCCATGGCTTGTCTCCCCTTATCTATAATTTTTCTAAAATTGTCTGTATTGAAATCACATTTAAATATCCCATATTTTTCAATTCTTTTTCTATATCTTTATAGTCATATAGTGCCGTAACAATCATTAAGTCAATGTTGATTTTACCCGCTTCTGGCTTGACAATATTTATTCCATCTATATCACATTGTACATTTCTGAGATCTAATATATCTACAATATTAATATTTTTGCAGTTTGTTATTATTTCATTTACAACAAGTTTTCCAATCACTCCATATCCATATACAGAAATATTTTTAACATTATTTTCATGAAGCCAGGAATTAATATATTTTTTTGTCTGGTACAGACTGATCCATCTTGCAAATAAATCGTAAAACTGCTTATATTTCTGAAGTGTTTTTTCTCTTATATTCAGCTCTTCATTTACACCATCTTCCTTATCAATATCAACTTTTCTATAAGTTTCAAAAAAACAATCCGCCTGATTCAACTGACACGCTCTATATCTTGCAAGACTATTTACCCGCTTATCATAAGGTGATATTTCTATCTGATCCTTGTGACATCTTATTAATTGTTCTTTATATTGCATAACATATGTAATATCAAGATAATGTGTTACATCATGAAACGGCACATGAACTTCGTACTCATAGATTTCAGTTGTCGCATTACATCTTTTTTTAATCACTTCCAATGAATACATAAATGCAGCTGTATGATCCGGATGATTGTCATCTCTCCATGGCAGAAAAATTTTAGTATACTCCTCAAACTTTATAGTTTCCGTGCAATCTTTTATTCCCATTAATCCTCCATCCGGATAACCAAGCCAAACATAATCAGCTATTCCTGCCTGTGTCATTTCATCAATAAATTGATTTTTCCGAATATCTGCTTCTTGTTCTGGCTTTACATTATCATTTCCCTGAGAACCATCTGTCATTACAACCACACTACATTTTTCAGGATAGAGTGATAACAGACCTCCACATCCTATACATTCATCATCCGGATGTGGTGCTACTATTAATATTTTGTCTTCTTTTTTTATATTTATAGATATTGATGACATATTATTTATTTCCTTTAACATCGTTATATAATTAAAGATTTTTTTACATAACAAGCGTTTTCCATAAGATTTTATTTTCTTCCACATCAAATTCAATCAACTCTTGTTTTATCTGCTTAACAATTGTTTCTTCTTTAACCGCAATTATAACTTTATCATAATTAATGTTCTGCTTTTATTTATTTTTTCTTGCAGTCAAAACCGCTTTTCTTAACTCTGGTTCAATTGTTTCACCATATGGGAAAAACATATATCCATTAGCAAATGTTATGTCAAATCCTCTCTGTTCAAAGAAGTCATGTATTATATCTTCATCTCCTGACTTATGATATGTACATATAATACATGTCATATCTATATCAGAATCAATAAGTTTTTCCATACCCTTTATGACATCTGTTTCTTTACCTTCAATATCCATCTTCACAATAATTTTATCCATATTTTTATTATTAAGGACAAGCGTGTCTATTGATACAGTATTTTCTGAATCTGCCTCATCTAACCATTTTTCTATAATTGTAACTTTATCCTTATATGGCTCAAATGTGAGTTTAAGTGCTTCAACCCATTTCTTATCACATTCCACCAGATATACATGCTTTACCTTGTCTATAACCTGTAAAGCAAAAAATCCCTCTGCTGCTCCTCCATCAATAAAAATATCTGTATTATCAAAATCCAATTTATCTATGTTATAGCAATGTGGCGAATTAACATCCTGTTCCTTGCATAATGAACAAAGGTATGCTTTGGCGACATTAGGATTTTTATATACAGAACTTAGATAAATCTTTTTTCCTTTCCAAAACGAATATAATAATCCATTATCACTATCCTTATGCACTTCAAATATATCTAATGGATAATTATTACTTATCTGTCCACAAAAAACATTCAATTCATTTTCCTGCAAATATTGACATATATTATTTATACCAACATTATCACTGTTCTTATATTTCTCTAAAATTTTAGTCTTAAAACCATTAAATACATATCCGAATTTTTTTATATATATTGGGTCTATTGATAAATTTTCAATTAACTGTTTAGTTATCTCTTCATAATAAACATCAGATGAAATAATTATGTTATATTGATTTTCGTAATGTGGTTGTTTAACTACTACATTCTTTCCATTTACTTCATAAATCTTACCTGTTTTTTTCTCATTATTATCCCAAATTTCAACAACCTCTAATTCATTATATTTATCCAGATATTTAAAAATCCACTGTGCCCTTTTTCCCGTTCCAAATATTATTACTTTCTCCACGATATATCACTCCTTTATATGATTATTCTACATGTGCTATAATCTGCGTTTCATATTTATCATCATATATCTGTATTTCAGGTATTCTATACCATGCTATCTCGGACACACTTTTTCCTTCTATTACAATTTTCTCCGTTGCATGTCTTAAAAACCACTCATATTCATTATCTACCTGTCCAAAGTCTATAGCCTGATATCCTTCCATTGCTAAATCATACGCCAATATAGTAGCTGTTGGTCCCAATGTAATTAATATTAAATCATCAGATGATGCAGACTCTATTGCCTTATTTAAAATTTTGTCATACACACTATAGGCATTTGTATCCGGACATAAAATTCTTTTAACTGACTTAGCACCATCTAACAATCCATTGTTAACACCAGTCTTAGTATTTTCTCCTTCAATAATCAAGATATTTCTATCACAGAACAGTTTTTTATATAATTTAAAGATTTCAGTCGCATTTTTATCTTTGTCTTTATATATCATATATGGTCTCGATACATATGCATCATAATATTCCCTTGACAAAGCCAGCAGGCTCATATGCTCCTGCCTTTTTTCCTTAGTCATATATTGTCTTATTACATCTGCCGCCCTATCGTTATATTTATCCAAACTCCCATAATTGTCAGCAATTGCAATCAAAATATTTTCATTATTTGAATTCAGAATTTTTTTTAATCTGTCTCCCATTTCCACGTTACATTTTTGAAACCAAGCTCTCTCATGATTTAAAATAATATCAAATTCACCATCCCCAAATCTGCATAAAGAACACTTTTTATCAATAATATTCTCCAATAAATCTTTTGCAGGTCTTATCTTAACTGGAGATTTACCATATTCATAAGGTGCATTATCTACTTGACTCTGTAATTTTTCTATTTTTATTTTCAGAAGTATGTTTTCTTTTAAATATGAAGTGTTATTAATAAATTCATACTGGCTCAAATCATCATGCCAATACCATATTAATTTATTCTCAATGCCTAAACTTTGAGCCTGTGACAATATCTGTTCTTTATGATACATAGCTGATATCAGGTAATAATCAATGCCAAGCTCTATTGATTTTTCTAATGAATATATTTTATATTGATTTTCCCAAAGCTTATTCTGTTTTTCGATATTATTATCAACAAAACCTTCAAACACACATTTATCCATCAACATATCTTTAAATACATATGCTGCATATTGTCCAGTTCCCCATATAACTACTTTTTTCATTACATACAAACTCCGTCATTTTATATTTTTTCTATTATATCTGCATTCCAATTAATTAACATCAAATTTATCTGTCTGCATAATATGAAAGCTTTATAAATTTTCATATTCAAGTATTTGTTTTTATAATACATACATATACATATTGATTGTTATATAAATAAGATATTACCATCGTTCTTTTTTACATACCATTTCCCAATCCATACTGTATGTAAATTGGGTTCAAAATACTGAGTCTCATTTTTATCTGACGAAAATGGTCTAAGCACACCATCTCCCTCATCATATGTATATGGGTATTCTAACCCATATTTTTCGCACACCGCTTTGATAAATTCTGAATTATATAGCATTGACTCTATACCACAATTTTTAATAAATTTTTCAAACATATTATCTGGCATACATGATCTCAAAATTCCATAGTTAGCCGCATATTTTATTAAGTCATCCACTCCATCTAACATAAAAAAAACAACTCTCTCCTTATTAACATTATTTTGATTTATAAAATTGCATATTTCTATTGTATAAATAGATGCAACAATTAATATATCTTCATCTCCCACATTCAAATTTTTAGATGCTATGATTTTTTTCCCACAATGTATTTCTTTTGTTGGATTACTCTCAATAAACGCATCAACATTATTTATTCCAATATATTCTATTACTTTCTTGGAATAATTACCTGTTCCCCAAATGTAACATTTCTGCATATGTCTCCTCCACATCATAAACAATTCTGCTTAAATTCGGAATCATAGCTTCTTCTGTATAGTTTTTTTCAATATACTTGACAGCTTTGTTTATCATATCCTTCAAATCGTAGTTATTGTTATACACCTTTTCTAATTCATTCAACCAACTACCAGTATCGCTCAAAATAATTGCCTGAGATTTGTCAAAAATTTTCTTATATAACTCTGTTGGTGATGCTATAGATACCACTCCTACTGCTGCGGCTTCAAAAAACTTTATTTCAGAACGTGCTTGTGAAAAATCATCCATTACTAAAGGAATTAAGTTTATATCAAGTTTAGAATACTCTTCCATGAGTTTGTATCCATCCATGTATGTAGAAATCCTAATTTGATTTTTGAATTCTTCCCGGTTCAACGGACTTGGTATATCACTCATACCTATAACTCTTAGTCTTGCATCTTTATGCCTCATTAAAAAAAAAGCTATATCTGATGCAATCATTTCCAAATCCCTGTAATGAGATTTCCCTCCAAAATAACCAATAATAAAATCGTGCTCTGTTGCAACTTGTCTTTTTTGATTTCTCAAAGCCACAGATAACTCATACTGTACTGTGTCCATAAAATTGTTAACACGGTATACCTTTTTGTGAAATGCTTTCCACAATCCATTTTTTAAATAATCCGTTGTCGTAAGAATCATATCAACCTGATTCAAAATTTTTTGATATATATTTCCCCAATATAAATTCAACTCTTGCCTTTCGTCACATTTGTAATCTTTATTAAATCTCCAATCGTCAATATCATATAATATAGGAATATTTTTTTCACGTATACAATTCAAAAGTTCGTTAATTTCATAACATATAACACGTTGAAATATAATAATATCGACATTTTCTAAATTGGATAATACAACATTTATATTACACATCTCAAATATATATGCATTATATCCCAACAATCTATTAATAGTTTTCACCATATTTTCAGCTCTATATCGTATAGAAGCATTATATCTGTTTGATACTATATATATGATATTTTTTTCCCCCCGTAAATGTTGTCTATTCAATTCATCAATTCTTTTGTATAAAGGATTTTCCGTTGCATATCTAATATACGAAACATTTTCTACATCATTCATATGCTAATACTAACCTCTTTGTTTTATAATCCACTCTATAAAATCCCTGACAGCACCTTCGCCGCCTTTATATTTAGATACATAATCACTTATATTTTTAATTTCATCAACTGCATCAGAAGGACATCCTGTTATCCCACATTTTTTCATAACTTCAAAATCATTTAAGTCATCACCAATATAAGCAACTTCCTCAAATGGTATACCATATAACTCGACCATTTGTTTTATTGTCTCTACTTTATCGCTTACATTCTGATAAACATAATCTATCCTTAATTCTCTAGCTCTAATCTCTACTATATCCGATTTTCTTCCCGTAACAATTGCCGTTTTAATATTATTTGTATGTAATATCTCATTAATCGCATATCCATCCTTAACATTAAAGGCTTTAAATTCTTTTTCTCCAGATCCAATATAAATTTTTCCGTCTGTTAAAGTTCCATCTACATCCATAACAAATAATTTCATTTGTCTCTCCTAAACTATCCCTGCATTTACAATCATCTGCCATGTTATGGCTCCTATAACCCTATTGTTATCATCCACAACAGGATAATTATTGATATGCCTTTCTTTAAGTTTTTGCAAAGCATTTATAGCCAAAATATCTTCACTAATAGTATATGGATGATGTGTCATTGCATCATCAACTGTTCCATTGTATAAATCAATGTGTTTTTCAATTGCACGACGTAAATCTCCATCTGTAAGCAAGCCTATTAATTTATCATCTCCATCTACTATAACAAGCATGCCAAGTGTTTTTCTACTCATCTCCCAAATAGCATCAGACATTAAACATCCACTTTTTACTATAGGGATATCATCTTCACTTGCCATCAAATCTTTAACTCTAATAAGCAATTTTTTGCCAAGCGAACCAGCTGGATGAAACAATCCAAAATCTTCTTTTGTAAAGCCATAAATCTGAGATGCTACTACTGACAATGCATCACCATATGCCATAACTGCCGTTGTACTTGATGTAGGTGCAAGTTTAAGATTACAGGCTTCTGGTACATTCGGCATCAACTGTGCCACATCGCACTCCTTGGCAAGTGTAGAATCTATACCTGCAGTTATAGCTACTGTAGTCGCACCAATTATCTTTAGCGGTTGTAATATTCTAAGTATCTCATCCGTTTCCCCACTATTACTAATTAGAATCACCACATCATCCGCAGAAACCATCCCCATATCACCATGCTGTGCTTCAGCTGGATGTAAGAAAAAAGATGGAGTTCCAAGACTCGCTAATGTTGCACTTATCTTTTTAGCAACATGTCCTGACTTACCCATACCACAAAGTATTACCTTACCTTTGCAATTCGTTATTAAATATAGTATTTCTTCAAAATCCTGACCAATGCTATCCTTCAGTTCAATTAATGCATTAATTTCTATGTCTATTACTCTTTTTGCCTCATCTATATTATTCATTTATATTACACCTCTAATTGCCAGACACTTTTCCAATAACTCTCTTACATTGTCTATTTTTATCATATTAGGGCCATCAGATAACGCAATATCTGGATTCATGTGCGTTTCTATAAACAAACCATCAGCACCTGCTGCCATTGCCGCCTTTGAAAGGTATGGCACATATTCCCTATTTCCAGAAGTAGATGTTCCATTACCACCAGGCTTTTGAACACTGTGTGTTGCATCAAATATAACAGGATGCCCTAGTTTTTTCATTTCTACAATAGCTGTCATATCAACTACTAATGTATTATATCCAAAAGATGTACCTCTTTCACATAACATAATATTACTGTTTCCACTACTCTCCAACTTATTTACCACATTTTTCATATCCCAAGGTGCCATGAATTGTGCCTTCTTAACATTAATTTTTTTACCTGTTTTTGCAGCTGCTATCAGCAAGTCTGTTTGTCTACACAAAAATGCTGGAATTTGAATTATATCACATATATCCTTAACAACATCCGCCTGCCACGGTTCATGTATATCTGTTGCAATTTTCAAATCAAACTCAGACTTTGCCTTATTCAAAATTCTTATCCCCTCATCAATTCCAGGTCCACGATATGAATCTATACTTGTCCTGTTTGCTTTATCAAATGATGCTTTAAAATAATATTCAACTGGCAAGTCTTCTGTTATTTTTTTTAATTTTTCAGCCAAATCCATTATCATCGTCTCAGACTCAATAACACATGGCCCTGCTATCAAAATCATATCTTTCATTTATCCAAGTCTCCCCTTCTTCAGTTCTGCTTCGACCAATTTTACATGTTCAGGTAAATCCACACCTATCGAATTGTACTTTGTCTCTATTACTCTAATTTTATATCCATTTTCAATCGCCCTTAACTGCTCCAATGACTCTGCCAATTCCAACGAACTTTGAGGCAGACTTACATATTTTTTCAGAAATTTTTTTGTATATCCATAAACTCCTATATGCTTATAATAATTTATTAATCTATCATCTCTATTATACGGAACTGCATATCGTGAAAAATAAATCGCATCACCATTTATGTCTGTAATTACTTTAACTGTATTAGGTGCAAAATAATCATCGCTAATTTCACATCTCTTTTTTAATGTAGCAAACTGAACCTTATCATCATTGAAAGCAGAAATCAAATCTTCTATCATCTCTGTTTTAATGGTTGGTTCATCTCCTTGTATGTTTAACACTATATCGCAGTCAATATCTTTAGAAGCTTGATAGACTCTATCCGTGCCACAATTACATTGACTAGTCATTATTGCCTTCCCCCCAAATGTCTCAACGCAATCAAATATTCTCTTATCATCCGTTGCCACATAAACATCGTAAATCTGTTTCACTGATAATACTCTTTCATATACATGCTGAATCATAGGTTTGTTACAAATCATAGCAAGTGGCTTGCCAGGAAATCGCGAAGATTCATATCTAGATGGTATTACAGCAATTATTTTTTTCATCATTCACTCCTTATTCAAACAAAGAATCAAAATCAACACGCGGAAATACCTCTAATGCCCCACCACGAGTAGCATTGAATATCTTAATATTATTTTTTTCCGCATATTTTTGCACCGCTTGATAATCCAATATCATACTATATACATTATGATCTTTATTATCAATCACCTTATCTTTAAAAAAATAATTTTGGTTAGATCCTTTTAAATAATTGCAATCCACACCTAACAAATATATCTCCTTAAATCCCATATATATAGCAATTTGTAAAGCTACAAACGTAACTGTCACTCCAGCGTTTATTTTATTTTCTATATCTTCTGGAATATCAGGCATCTCATCAAGCGGATTTGTTATGCAATGCAGTTTATAATATTCACATAACAACTCATCAGCAGAAAATGTATTTACATCACTGATAAACTTGTACGCAGAATTATTTTCAGAAATATTTTTCTTATTTTTCTCTAAAAAATCAGCATCAATTGCAACAAAAGCGTTTGGCTCCCATTGCTCCTTCAATTTTAAAATTCCATTAACGCCAAATGTAAAAATTTTCTGTTTATCCAAAACCAACAAATCATGTATCAACAAACTCGGTCCCGTTGCAACTATAAAACATTTTTGAAATTCATACTTATTTTTAAGTTTATACAATTTTTTATTAAAGTAATATCTACCAGCGAATTTTGAAAAGTCACTTATGTCTTTATCTGAAAAATCATTTATGTCTTCAACTTCATTTAAGTTTATTATTTTAGCCTCGGGATAATATTTCCTAAGCCATTCTCTTTTAGCGTCAAACCTGTCTAATACAAAAACAACCTTCTTCCCATATGTATTGCAATAATCCAAAGCCAATAATGTCAATGCATTTATCTCTTTAAAATATACGGTTTGTTTATTATCGAATGCATTTTCAAAAACTTTTTTATAAGAAAAATCACCATACCCTATAAATTCTGATGGCATATCAGTAAGATAAGAATATTGATAAATTTCATTGCCCTCTAAAAATGAACCTATTGTGTTATCATAAAAACATGTAACAATAATAAATGTATCATTATACTTCTTCTTATACTCTAATAGATTTATCACTTTCTTATTACAATATCCATTTTTTCTTTTTTCTTCATCTTGATCAATGTATGCTACAATTTTATCTTCTCCAATATAATTTGTTAAGCGTTTACCCCTATTTCCTGCTCCGTAAATAATAAACCTCATAATATTTTTCCTTTTACGTCATTCATTTATTATCAATCTTGTTACAAATTCTATCAGCCAGCTTTTCACTTGCATTCCCATTAAAAACAAGTCCGACTTTCTCATGGAATATATCAAGCCTGCTGTCATATTCATCCTGCTGAAATTGCATGATATCTTCTTCAAGCTGTCCATTATCACAGGCTATTGGGAATGGAAATTTCACATCCAGCTTAGGTGTGAATTTTTTATTATTTCCAACATCATGTCTTGGATCTGTTGCCAGATTCCACATCAAAGCCCCTCTGTCTTTTGCATATTTCTGTATGTCATCAGCATATATAAACACAGGAATATGTGCAAATCCCGCTTCAAAACATGCACTTGAATAGTCTGTTATATAGGCATCCATTGCTGCAAGTATCTCATACATATCATCAGCCTGACTTTCATCAATAAGTCTGCTCTGTACATCCGGATTCTTATACTTACTGAATGTCGGTGCTAATTGAGGGTGAACCCTTATACACACATACCATTCTCCGCCGAATTTTTTTTCAAGATTATCTATAAGTCTCTTAAAATCTATCGACCATATTTCTGAATACACACTGCGGATTCCATCCTTCGCACCTTCTCTGAAGGTCGGAGCAAACATTATTACCTTTGCATCTTCCGGAAGACTATATTTTCTATGAAATCTTTCTTTCAATGTACTTCTGTCTCCGTAAAGCACATCACATCTCGGTGCACCCGTTTTCAGAAATGTTCCCTCATAAACCAGTGCTTTGTCAAAACATTGCTCGCACCAATCAGAATCAATAACCAAATCATCTATCATATCCGAATCATTTTTACTTACCAGATATGCCATCTCTGAAAATCCTTCGCCTCTTAATAGTCCCGTACATTTAATCGCAACAGTGTAATGATTTACATTTATATAATATTGATTTTTCCTTTTACACGTTCCAAATGGTTTTCTGTAATTATCAATCCAAACTTTTGAACGTGTAAGCCAATATACTCTGCTTATCAATGTATTAGGTACTTTTTTTATATAATCTGGAAAACTTTTTCCCATATCATTAACAAACCATACAAATTGGTATTCCGGATTCATTTCATGTATTTTCATTACTAGTGGCTTGGCATTACAACCAAATCCGCCTTTTCCTTCAAATGTACATACACTTATCAGATTTTTTTTAACAGGAAATATTCTTAACAAATAAAAAAGTACTTTTTCATAAAAAGCTTTCCTTCGCCGTTTATTTATGTATTTAATTTCTTTTGATTCCGTTGCAACTACATGTTCCACTAATATCTATCTCCCAATATCATTTCTTTTTGCAATATTAACAAGCTCATCTGAAATTAATTCGCAAACTCTTTCATAATCTTCCATAAAATCAATCTCTCCCCAAAACTCGCCATTTGTCGAAATCGGTGTAGGTTTGTAATCTTCATTTTTTATCAGATATTCTATTGCTCCCTCAAAATATGAAGTAAAATTTTTTTGCTGCATAAGTATTTTAGCTGCATGCTTAATATCATTTAATACTTTTTTTGATATTTTGGCAATTCCAATAAACTCACCTTCGGCTTCACTGCATGGAATCTGTTTACTTATTTCAACAATTTTATTATCTATTGTTTTTACTTTCATTGCTTCCTCGTCACATATTTTGTAATCAACAGGAAGTACTATGTCCGCATTTTCATTTATCATCCTTTCAAATACAGATGGTGAACACAATGTATCTGCGTGCATATATATAACATCATCTTTTATATATGGCATACCAATATAAAATGAGCCCAACACATTTACCTGTTCATAAAAAGGATTAAAAACACATTTTACTCCCTCTATTTTTTCACACAGCTTTTCTATTTTTTCTGTCATATATCCTGTAACTATAATAATATCTTTTATTCCATATTCGTGTAATAATGAAATATTATACTCTAATAATTTTACTCCTTTTATTTCAACAAAAGACTTTGGCTTATCCTTTGTAAGTTCTCCTAATCTGCTTCCTTTTCCTGCTGCCATTATGATTGCCTGCATATTATTTCACCTCGTATTTAAATGGATTCACAGAAAATAGTATTGACTATATTCTGTATATCCGCTAATTTATCATTTTTTATATTACCGGTAACTTTATCACATAACATTTCAACATCACTGTGATTTATTTTCATCTGTGCCAGATTATAATTCAAATCAATACTTTGTAAATAATCTTTAATCTGTTCCTTTGCTTCTCCTGCACTTCTGACTGATTTTAAGCCCATATATTCAAATATGTTATTTATTTTTTCATCATTTACACTATATTCATGATACACCCATGACGGATATAGTGCTGCAAGTCCTGCCGCATGACTCGTATCTGTAATTCCTCCGATTGGATATTGCATCCTGTGTGGAAGACACGTTCCTACGTTAGCCAAATTTATTCCCATAATCATACTAGCATAACTTAACTGTTTTCGTGCATATATATTATCTGGATTTTCTTTTATAATCGATAAATATTTTCCAACAATTTTTATTGCTTTTTCAGAAAGCATTTCAGAAAATATATTTGACTTAACTGAAACATAGGATTCTATCGCATGAGCCAAAACGTCAAAACCTGTTTCCATAGATATTTTTACTGGAACTGTCAATGTATATAAAGCATCTACTATGGCAATTTGAGGAATTATATTTTCTCCCCTTATACCTGTTTTTATTTTTTCTTTATCACTTGTAATAATTGCACCTTTACTCAATTCACTTCCCGTTCCAGATGTTGTAGGAATTGCTATTATCGGCAGTGTTTGTTTTTCCGGTACACGACCTTTAAATAAATAGTCTTCAATATTGTTTTTAGTTCCAATACCAACCGCAACTGCTTTTGCTGCATCAATAGCACTTCCCCCGCCAAAACCAATTACGATTTTTACATCTGATTGTTTTCCGATTTGAATAGCTTCTTTAACCTGTGATAATTTGGGATTTCCAGTAATATTGTCATAAATAAGAACTTTATTAATATTGCGATTATTTTTTAGAATATCACACAAAGCATCTACATAACCATGCCTTATCAATGATTTTCCTGTTGTCACAATCAAAACAGTGCCACATATATTTTCATGTTCAGCATCTAATGCTTTTTTTACTATATCTGTTCCGAAATATATATTAGTTTTAAGATTAATATTAAAATCCAGCATATCTATTCACCTACAAATTTTCTATTTGAATTTCTTTATCATTACTTAATTTATCAATTAGTTCCTTTCTTTTCTTAAACAACGGCTTTAATGCTTTATATGACTCTTTGTACAATTCATACATGTACATATATTTCTTATTATTTTCCATATTGGGCTTTATTATCATTCTTACAGTTGCAAATTTATCCGATGCCGATTTCATATCAGGATAAATATTCTGTCCTGTAAGAACCATCATTGCTGCCCCTGATGCAGTTGTTTCAAATTCTGATAAAACAAGCACATCTTTACCAAGTACATCTGCTTTAATCTGAGATATAAGATTAATTCTGGCAAGTCCTCCTGACAATCTTACACTGCTGACATCAGTTCCAGTCTCTTTTATTGCATCTATTATGCTTAAATCAATAAATCCCGTACTTTCAAATACAGCTCTTGTCATATCTTTTCTTGTATGCATTCTTTCCAGTCCAAAGAAAACTCCTCGTGCATTATCATCCCATATAGGAGCCCGCTCCCCCAATAAGAATGGTAAAAATACTAATCCTCTTGCACCAATATCAGACTCTGCCGCATCTTTTTCCATTATTTCATATGGATATTCATCATTTAAATAATAGCACTGTTTCACCCATTCAATCAGACCACCACCTAAATTATTTGAACCCCCAATAATTTTAGCGTTTTCGTTATAATATGGCATACTATATATTTTAGAAGATTTGCAAGTTTCCTTTCTAGTCAATGTTCTGAACACAGTTACCGTTCCAGATACATCACTTGATTCTCCCTCGTCATTAACACCACTGCCAATAAACGAACATATTGCATCATATGAACTAATTACAACTTTTGTATCTTTATTTATACCTAATTCATCTGCAATATCAGATAATACATCTCCTATATATTCCCCGGTATTTTTTACATCAGGCAGACAATTTGCGTCTATTCCCATTCTTTTTAACAAATTAACCGGATATTGTTTTTTTCCCGCATCATAATGATACTTTATTGCATTAAAATAATCGGTTACACATCTACCTGTAAGTTTATAAATAAGGAAATCATTCGGCGTTACAAAATATTCTGTTTTTTCAAACACATCAGGCATATGTTTTTTTAACCAATATATTTTTGGCAACATTAAACTTGATGTTAAATCCAACCCTGTATCCTTATAAACTTCATCAAATTCCGGCATTTGTTTTATTTCTGCTGTCTCTTTCTCTGCACGTTTATCTGACACCATAAATGCCCTTTGTAACGGATTGCCATTTTCATCTATACAAACAAGACATGATGCAGATGTTGTAACAGTAATAAAATCTATATGTGGATTTCCTGAATCTCTCAATGACTTATGTATAACTGTATTAGCCTTTTCCCACCACTCATTCGGGCTTTGCTCTACACATTTATCATTTATCGCTGTATTTATAGCCAATGACGAGCTTCCAAGTTTTAATCCATTTTGATTAAATATAATAGAACGTATGCTTTTTAAGCCCATATTAATAACCAATACATTTTTCATAACTAACATTTCCCATCTAACAGTCTTAATTTTGCTTCAGCCACTTTTGCAATAGCATTATTTATATCATTTTCAACCGATACAGCCTGAAAACCCTGTTTGTCAAAAGTCCCATTTTTTATTGCAGTTAATATTCCTTCTCTGTACGCCAACTTTATATCTGTCGATATATTTATTTTTTTCACTCCATTAATTGAGATAAGTTTTTTTAATATCTCATCAGACATGCCACTTCCTCCATGAACAACAAAGGGTCTATTCGTTTTGTCTGTAACATATCTCACAATATCATAATTTAACTTTGGAGTTCCTTTATATATACCATGTGCATTTCCGAACGCAACCGCAACCATATCCATATTTGCATTTTTCAAAAATGTATCTATTTCTTTATATTGCACCACAGAATCGCCGTTATAAGAAATATTATCTTCAACACCCTTTATCTGCCCAAGTTCAGCTTCTACCAACACATTCTTCTTATGGGCAATGTCAACAACCCGATTTATTATATTAATATTTTTTTCAAGCTCCATATCTGACGCATCTATCATAATAGAATCATATTTTTTATCTATTGCTTCTTTAATCATGTCAATATCTTTGCAATGATCCAAATGTAGCCATACCTTTATATTATTTTTTTCAGAATAATATTTAACAAACCTTTGTATAGATTCAACATCTATTTTTTTATATATACTTGCAGATGTCTGCAATATAATATTATTATTTGTATTACATGCCGCATCTATAACAGCTTTTGCTGAATTAATATCCCATATATTAAACGCAAATACTGTCTTTTCACTATCAATATAACCTTCCATGTTATCAATTCTCCATAGTATACGCATTTATTTTCAAACGCAAAAATTAAAGCCCTGCATACAAATGCAGGGCTTATACACCAATCGCTATATTGCTACGATTCTCCGATATATTATTCAAGCGACTCCATTCGCACACCGGTAATAAATTACAACTAAATATTTATTACACTATAATTCCTAATTATATCTAATATATCGGCTTATTTTCTATTTTCTTAACCTTTGTTTTTTATTTGCTCGCATCTAAATATTTAATAAACTCCTTCTGCACCTCCTGATTTGGAATCCAAACAATATGCTTATAAAAATCATACGTAAGATATCCCAGATGCATAAGAAGTGTAAGCACATCATCAGCACTCTCAAGTGTTGTCATATCATTCTGGAACTTATCTGTATTTACAGAAACACTTTCACCGGTAATAAGTCATTGATGCAATTATATTCTACTCATTCACGCCAAGATTAAACACATAAACATCCTTATATTTTCCGCCATTTTCTTTCCGTGCCTCATCAAGCCCTCCGCAGCCGCCTGATGCTAATAAAGATTTACAATGTGCCAGAAGATATATTGACGCTATGTACTCTGCTCCAAGAAAGAAGCCATCCCTTTTGATTTCTTCATTTCTATGATAATCTGCAAGGAGTTCATTTTCTTTTGTCTGAAAACGCTCCTAGTCTGTAAATGAGACTTTATCCTTATATATTCCTTTAAAATATTCACAGTACCCGGCATCTTCTGTTGCAATGTATATATATTCTAATGTTTTATCATTATTAAGTGTCTCATCCATTTTTTCACTAAGCATTTCTTTTGACGCATGAATAGGATGATTGTGAAGATGTGTATTAATATAATCTGTTCCGCGTGCCCGTACGCCAAGTGTTTTTGATGGAGCAGGAAGATATTTTTCCAATCTCTCCTGAATATATTTCTTTACTCTTGTATTATATATGCCGTTTACCCATGAAAGCTGTGTATTTCCTGCCATACGCTCCATAAGTGTGCTTTGAACACTTCCGTTATAAAATGGTGTTACAAAATACACATTTTTACTTTTGTATACTTCATCCAGTGTATAGCCTTCCGGCTGCTCGTAAAATTTGCTCCAGATATCATAATCACTATTATTCTGATAAAAGCTGTTACCGGCCATCTTGAAATTTATTACCGGTATGAATCCATTACTTTTTGCGTAACGTGCAACTGTTTCAACTTTAGACTGTATAACAAAAGACCAAGATTGTCATAATATCCGTCAATCACCAGAAAATTCTTATCCGGATTCAATTCGCCAAGTTGTCTGTAATCTGCAAACATAAATATAAAAGACATTATCTCATCATAATACATGATTCCTTCATTATATCTGTCCATAGGTTCTGCATGCGGCATTCCGAATATAACTCTAAGGCTCTTCATTCCATATGACAGCTCTTTGAATCTTTCATCTGTAAGTATCGGTTCATACCAGCACTCTGCCTGTAATTCTGGAAGCATCGGTATTAATCCCTCCCAGTTTTCACCAACCAGTACAAGCCGCTTATCGCTCCACAGCTTCAATGCAGACTGACATAATTCAACCGAAAACTCATTGCAATCATACAAAAATATGCAATTATACTGATTAATAAAACTTAAATCTGCCCCACCTGAATATACATATTTATGATTATATGTACTTCCCATTTAACTTAATACACATACATGATTGCCGCTTATATCATCAGCCACTGCATAACCATATTTTACTATTATATTTATTGATGCCAGAAACATATCCTGATTATAGGTTACATGTATATCAACAGGTTTATTTTCAGTAATATATGATTTATATGTATAATATGTATTTTTATCTACTTCTATAATTTTTATCTACTTCTATAATTTTGTCACTTCCGTAATGTTCAAAGAACAGCGATATATCTTCTTTCTCTTCAACTGTCAAAGAATCATAATCTATTATTTTTTCAAGGCCTTCCTGGATAATCATCTTTTTCCCTCATATTTCTTTTTCACATCTTCCTTTAACAATCCCCATAGTGTCACTTCATTTTCTTTTACCTTTGAAATACGGCGATATTCATATACAGCATTTAATAGTACATTTATATCAGAAAAGTATTCTGTAACAAAATCATAACTCTTAACATCCGCATACTTTAAAAAAGTCTTACAATATGTACTCGGTTTTAATTTGTGATTTTTTCTTAATTCTCGCTCATATTCTTTAATTTTTCCCTCATTGCATATTATCAATTTCTCAATTTCCGGAGCTGTTATAACATTTTTCACATCAACCTTATCCTCATATGCTTTACTTAAATTAAATTTTTCTCTACGAGAATCCAAAATACGATAAACCGTTATTTTACCTTCAAATTCTTTTCTCAAATACCTTTTTTCAAACTCCCCTCCACCTCTGCACCTTAAAACTTCCTCTTCTATCAATTGTTTTCGTTCAAACTTCAATTTATGATTATCTAAGAGCAAATCTAATATTGCTCTTTCTGCACCACCCTCACATATACAAGCCACATATTTTCCCATATATTATCTTCTCCCTCATCTAACACTGGCAAACACTTTTTTCAATGCCATATATGCTTCATATTCAGGCACAGTTCCTCCCAGATACCCACTGTCATATACCTCACTCTTTTTGATGTCATTTCTTTTTAATATTGAAGATAATTTCTCTACACCTATTCCGCCCTTATTTCTGACAATATAGATGCTATCGTTACGTTCAAATTCATCCAGCAATTCTGAATAATGCGTTGAAAATAAAATTGTTGCACCTTTTTTATTAACCTTTTCATCCATAAAAAACCGTATTAATGTTGTAACAATCTCGCGATTAAAATGATTCTCTATTTCATCAATTATCATATAACCGCTCTCAGAAAAGGAAAACGCCGCACTCATAAACACGCCAAGACCTTTTATAGTTCCAGAAGATAAATAATTCTCCAAAATTCTTGTATTATTTATTATAATTTCTTCTTTTCCATAAAATTTTAAACGTATATCCACATTTTTATCATTAAGACTACATTCAAGGTATTCTATGCTCGGATCTAAAAATGTCAATAACTCTTTTGGAAACCTTCCAAGAACATTTAATATATTGTGATCCGTCCACTCTAACATATCACATACAAAAATCCCACTATTATTCTTTTTATTCCGGGCAACTATAATACTGACATCGTCCATCAAATACTGTTCATTTTTATTTCTTATTTCTTCCAAATCATTTTCATTAAATACAAACAGAGTTTTTTTTGTTTTTACTTTATCAGCATTCTTAGACCAAAGTTTTTCATCTTTAATAATTAATTTTTCACTTCCATCCGTCTCGTTTATCTTTTTTGTTATTACTGTAACCAGTTTATTTACATTTTTACCATCATAAAAAAATGATGTGATAATAACATCTTCATCTTTACTCAAATCATCCATAATAATTTTTGATTCTATATTATTAATTGGCTGATTATTAAGCAATTTCATCACAAATGAAATTGTTTTCAGTATTGTAGTTTTACCTGAAGCATTAATTCCTATAAATGATATAGCTCTGTTTACATATATATTAGAAAATACATTAAACAAATGCTCTTTATCATAAGTATCAACTCTTTGCTGTGCCACAAAATCAATATTAAGTTCATCCTTAACATGAGGCAGACCATTTACAACTATTTTTAATATTTTCATATAGCCCTCCAATATATAATTACAACTTTTTCGTTTTTATATTTCTATTATATCCATTTATATAATTATATTCAAGGGTTAATTACAATTTACTCGTTTTTATTTTCACACCTCATACCCATTCTCAAGCAAAAACTCTTTCTGCTTCGCATAGAACGGATAGTTATGCGAACTTGTGTTACAGACAGGAACTTTATAGTCACCGTAAAGCATTGTAAGAATATCGTCATGTCCACACGGAACTGCTATATCCATATCCTCAAACTTCATATCCACCGATGAATCATACCATTCTTTGTTATATCCAAATCCGACATCGCCCTGTGCATTACGTGCAAGAAATGTAAGTTTATCGCTTTCTTCTTCGGTAAACATGGCTGCGATACTGTCTGCAAGCCGCCATATCTGACTTCTTAAAGTATTATCACGAACAAATTTTACGTTATAAATCTGCTCAATCTGCCCTAAATTATCTTCCAATTCCTGCCTGGAAATCTCATAAAATCTTATAGCAATATCGTACAAAGCAACATACATATTAAGCTGAAGCTCAGCAAGCTCTGAATCTCTCGGCACATAATCAAGCGGATAAATATCGATTCCTGCAACATACGGACATCCAAAGAACTTTTCCTGCACCGAAGCCGGTATTGGAACTCCTGTATAATCAGACACACTCATAAACGGCTGACCGCTTGTATCTGAAAAATAAAATCCATTATATACATAATCTGTATTATTTTCTTTCTTAAATGCTTCAATAAGACGCATATAATCCGAACGTTTAAGGCATATGTCAATGTCATCATCCCATGGTATGAAGCCTTTGTGTCTTACTGTCCCAAGTAGTGTCCCGTAATCCGCAAAATAGGGTATGTCATATTTTTTGCAAACACTTATGACAAATGAAAGGACTTTCATTTCGACCGCCCAGACTTTTTTCATCTCTGCACCGACAGTAAAACCTTCACGAATTTCTTCTTTAAAAAATTCACTTTTCATCAAGATACCTCTCCGGCATATTTGTAAATATATCTGTAGCCCCATAAAACCTGTATTTATTAAGGTCAGGTTCTTTCAACAGTCTTCCATCCTTAAAGAACGGTTCTTCACCATTCCATGCCCGCACCGGCATGTCTTTCATATGCTCAGGCAGTTCAAATACAAGCCCACCTATATATGGATGGAGTGCTTCCGCACCTGTCTTTTGTGCCATTGCTATGCAATCTTCTAACGAGCCAGCTAAAACGCCGGTTTTTGCATCTTTATCTATCTTTTTGATGCAGGATACAGAATCTGCCAGAAATGAAGACCATACAATATATTTTTCCATTCCATATGATTTTACAAGCTTATAAACTTCATCCTCTATTCCCTCATAACGTACTTTGCTCGTTTTTAATTCTATATTAATTAACAGTCCGTTGTTTTCACAATATGGTTTTAAAAGTCCAAGAACCTCCGTCAAAGTTGGAATCTGTGCATATCTGCCGCCATTTGATGTTATCTTGAAACTTTTGAGTTCATCAAGTGTGCAATCTTTTATATTTTTGTCAATTCCCGTAACACGACTTGCATTTTCGTCATGAAATACAACTATTTTCTTATCCTTACTAAACTGTATATCCAGCTCAACACCTGTAATTCCTTTAAGTTCGGCCGCCGCCTTGAAGCTTTCGAGCGTATTTTCAGGATAAAGCGTGCAGCAGCCCCTGTGTGCCCATACTCTCGGTTTTTTTATATCCTTGCCAAACAATTCTTTCTGTTTTTCCTGGACCTGTGGTCTGTTCCACTCGATGAATTTTTCCATAACATCTGCTGTTGCTATTGAAATTTCACGATTTGTGCAGGCTTCTGCCCCTGTCCATACTGATACCTTCCGACACTCGCTGTCTAAATCGTCAGATTCATTTATCTTATTTATATTGTTTACATTATTTATAAATTTTTTCAACTCATATTGCAGTCCTGAACCCTCATAAGCATATTTGTACACTTCTTTTTTATTCGGGTCTTCGTATCTTATCTCAAATTCTTTTGTAAGCCACCATGGTGACTTGGCAAGAATATATCCGTTTGTTCCCGATATGAGAAGCTGGCCTTCTGTCTTTACACCAAGCCCTGTCTTTACTTCAGCAGATTTACCGCCAAATGAAAAAACTGCCTTTGTATATGCATCAACACCGTTTACAGCCCGCATTGAATGGAATCTTACGTCATCGTAATCGCATCCTAGAAGTTCAAACACCGGCATACATACATAACTACCAAACTCAAGGAAACTTCCGTTGTAATCCTGTGCCATATATTCTCTCGTATTAACAGGAGTAAGTCTGGAAAATGCCGCCTCAACATCTATGATTCTTCCTATTTTTCCACTCTTTGCAGCTGCCATCATGGCATGAAATCCCGGACAGTAAGCAGTCTTTACAGCTTCCATAAATACAACATTATTTTCTTTTGCAATGCTATACAGTTCTTCCGCCTGTGCTTTTTTAAGCACTGCAGGCTTCTCGCAAAGAACATGTTTTTTATTATTTAACATATATTTTGCATACTCATAATGTGTCTCATGCAAAGATGCAATATATACAGCGTCTGTAAGCATAGTAAGCTCCTCAAGACTATCTGTATAATTTTCTATTCTGTGCTGTATTGCAAATTTTTCTGCACTTGCAGCCTTTGGATTATATACACAGCTTACATATGCACTTTCAATCCCGGCAAATGCCGTATCTGCAAACCTTGACGCAATTCTTCCTGTTCCGATTATTCCGATTCTCATAAGTTTCTACTGCCTTTCCGCTTCAAGACCTCTAGCCTTCATTTTCTATTCTTTCAGCCATATATTCTCCAATAGAACATATTGTTTTTAAAACACTTGCAGACATTCCCTTCGGAAAACTGTTCATTGTAGGAAATGTCTCAAAGCTGAGCGTTCCATCAAATTTAATATGTTTTAGACCTTTATAAATTCTGTCCCACACCTGGCCTTCTGACTCATTCGTGCCAAATGTATATGGCATCTGATGTAAATCACCAATAGCATCATTTTCATGAATATGAAGAACTTTCAGCCTGCTGCCAAGTTTTGTTATGAATTCATATGGATCTCTTTTTACAAGCTGGAGATGTCCAGTATCAAGACAGAACCCGAATAATTCCTCTCCCGCATAATCATTTAACGTATCAAGATACCATATGGCATCATCAGGGTCAGCACACACACCCTCAACAATTCTCTGTCCGATACCCTCATAAAGATTTTCAAAGCAAATTCCGACATTGCACTGCTTTAACAGTGGAATGAGCATCTTAAAATACTCAATATTTTTCGCACGTTCAACATCTTTTCCATACACATACTGCATTTTAAACGGATGAACAACCATCCACGGAACACCTAAAAATTCCGCTATCACTATGTTTTTAGGTATTACATTCCCCTGCATATATTCATTCTGTTTTCCTCTTCCAAGAACATTTACCGGATAAGGTGCGTGCATCTGTGACGGACTAATTCCCGCCTTTTCCATTGCAATCCTGTAATCATTGAAATATACAAGCAAATCTTCTACTGAAGCATCAAAAAATCTATTAACATTACCAGCGTATAAATCTGAATTTTTCAAAAATGTATCTATACTCAGGTCAACTTTTTCAAATCCGGCATCTTTAATAAACTGAAAGCCTTTATCTACCGGCATATCAGGAAGGATTCCTTTTGTCTGTACTCCTACTTTAAGCATTTTTCACCTCACAACTTACTACATATAATAATGGTCCCAATAGCATCTGTATTCGACGCCCATGCTGTCAAGCTGTGCACCGATAGCATCATAATACATATTGCAAATCCACACATTTCGCTCACTTTCCGGAACATTAAGGATTTCATCAGGCGATTTCACAGGTATTCCCCATCTTTCCTGCCCCTGGATTTCAGAATTATTATCAACAAGAAATGCAGGTGGATACTTATCTCCCCAGTTCTGCATATAATTAAGTGCCATTCTTCCTGCCCCGAAAAGAATAATTTTCTTTCCGTCAGCCGCGAGATATTCTTCAGTCTTAAAACAGCTCTCTATCCACTCTTCATACATTGCTTCAAGAAGTTCTGCCATTGATTTATGAAGCTTTGCCGGTGTTCTTTTAAATGTGCCTTCAACATTAAATACAAATCTTCCGTCAAATCCTGTTCTTGACAAATCGCCTATTATATTGCCCCAGTCTGTTGAAAGCAGTCCTCTTCCTGTCGTAAATGTATATGGCATCTGATGATAATCGCCTTTTCCGTCGTTATCGTTAATATGCATTATACCGGTCTTTTTACCGCACACTCTAACCATATCCCTCACGTTTATACCAAGAAGATTAGCATGTCCAACATTGATACAGATTCCAAATTTATCACAGCCTGCAAGCAAATTAAGTTTATCTGTAAGTTCAACAAGCCTTGAACCTTCAGAATAATCATTATGATAGAATCTGCCATTATCATTCGTATAACCATTTTCTATAAAAACATTAACATCTGATGCAGCAATTTCATTGACACATTCATCAATAATCTGTTCCAGAACAGACGCTTTTTTCACATTTGCTGTATCAATAACAATATATGCATTGTATCTGTCTGCAACAGACATTGCATCCCTAAATATCTGCGAAGCATTTTCTTTTAAAAATCCTTTATCTGTAAAATCACACAGACTGATTGCAATTCCGTCAATATTTCCACCATTTTCAAGAATCATATCTGCACTTTTACAACCAGTATAATCCAGTTCAAAATCCTCTAATCCGGCTTTAATCACGCCATGCAAGTCCATTCCGTCAACATACTTAATCCCTGACTTCACTTATCTTCCCTTTCCGCTGTCTAAAAATCATCTATTTTTTCTGTTTTTCTTCTGCTCCATGAATTTTTCAACAAATTCAGACATTATAATTGATTCTCCTGCTGTAAGCTTGTAATCCTTCTTATCTGTTCCATTTATCTTGGAAACAAAATCACTTATTTCATATCTCAGACCGTCTCCCTGAAATCTAGGCTCAAAATGCTCAATCTTTGATGAATCTTCGTATCTTACATCAAATTTTTTCATAAGCCACCACGGAGATTGTGCAATTATATATCCTTTTGTTCCTGAAACAACAAGCTGTCCTTCTGTTTTTACGCCAACGCCTGTCTTCACTGTTGCAAATCCGTTGTCAAAGCGTATATCAGCCTTTGTATACAAGTCAACTCCATTGTCATCATATATACTGTCAAAAGTAACTGATGTGTAATCTTTTCCCATCAGCTTAATTACCGGCACAAGCACGCTTGGTCCAAACTCTAGAAATGCACCGCCATATTCTGCATCTGTACGTTCTCTTGAAAGCGGGTCTGCAAGTCTTGTAAATGATGCTTCAACGTCAACTATATCCCCGATTTTTCCACTTTTTGCGACATTGATAAGCTGCTGGAATCCTGGACAATATGCTGCTTTTACTGCTTCCATAAGCACGACATTTTTTTCTTTTGCACTTGTATACAATTCTTCGCTTTCTTTTTTTGTAAATGAAAGCGGTTTTTCCGAAAGCACATGTTTTCCTGCTTCTATAGCTTTTTTTGCATATTCAAAATGCGTTTCGTTAGGTGAAGCTATATACACGGCATCTACATTTCCGAGAAATTCTTCATAATCGCCTGTATAGCACTTTATTTTCTCGCGTTTTTCAAATCTCTTTGCACTCTCATCTACCGGATTATAAGCACATTCTATCGTAAGTCCACTTACATATTTTGATTCCGATATAAATCTTGGTGCAATTCTTCCCGTACCTACTATGCCAATTCTTACAATTTTAAACTGTTTTTTTCTAAGAAATGTTGAAGAAATATTGGGTGTTCTCTCAAGATAGACTACTTTACAGAAGGCATTAAGATAATCAAATGTTCCTACCCAGTCTGAACCAACAGTAAATATATCCGCACCATATTTTTGAATATCTTCAATTTTCTGTCCATCATGGTCTTCAACAATAATCATGTCGGCAAAACCTGTTTTTTTGACATTCTCTATACGCTCAATTATAGGGTCAACAACATTGACCTTACCCCTTGCTTCGTCAAAATGCTCAGTTGTAACGCCAACTATTAAGTAATCACCCAACTCTTTTGCTCTTTTTAAAAGATTATAATGTCCCTGGTGAAATAAATCGAATGTTCCGTATGTAATTACTGTCTTCATATCTTTATACCCATCTGGCTGTAAAGCTCCCTTTTCTGTTTTTTATAAAATGGGTATTCATGACTGCTGTTAGCAATTATCGGAGTCATATAATTTTCACCGTATTTTTGTTTTAATATCGCATCGTATCCAACCGGAACAGGAATTGTTGTATATTCAAAAGGCATCTCTATTGCTTCGCTATAATATTCTTTTGGATATACATCCAAAGGTCTGGGACCCGCATGGTCAGGCATAAGTGCAATCTTTGTTGACTCTTCTTCTGTATACATCATATTAAGTCTGTCAATCAGTCTCAGCAGCTGATTTTCAAGAGGTTTACTATAGTCAAACTTTACATTAAGCATCTGCTCTACTTCAATTGCAGCCGCCTTTATTGTTTCATCATCATAAATATTTTCTTCTATATTAGCAACAAGTGCTGACACAATCTTTATAATTTCACATGTATATTCATCATCTTCCTGCGTTGGTGCAACATAATCAACAATAAATATATCAAGTCCTATCACCCATGGGCATCCATGGTATTTTTGAAGATGTTCATCATCAAATCGTATTCTTTTGCCATTAACAACTCTCGTTATGAGACTATTCCACCATTCTTCAGTATATATAGTTACTAAATCAAGTTCTGTTGTCTCTTTTGGAAATACTTCACAAAACTTTATATAATCCTGACGTTTCATAGTTATATCCATATCATCATCCCATGGAATAAAACCTTTGTGCCTTACTGCACCAAGCAGTGTTCCCCAGTCAGCAAAATATGTTATATTATGTTTTTTACATATTCTGTCTATCTCATGCAGCACTTCAAGCTGTGCTGCCCATACTTTTTTCATCATGCTTTCAACGTAAAAGCTGTTGCGGATCTCGCCCTCTAAAAAATTATCAGGTACACGCATATTTATCACTCCATACAATCAATTTTCTTAACACGTCTTAATTAGTTCTTTTCTTCTATCCCCAGTGTCTTCATAAAGTAAAAAAAGCTGGCTTTAATAAGCCAGCTTTAATAAACAAAATATACTTTTTACTGGAGAAGTGAAAGTACGCCCTGTGTCTGCTGATTAGCCTGTGAAAGCATTGACTGACCTGCCTGAGCAAGGATATTGTTCTTGCTGTACTCAACCATTTCACTAGCCATATCTGTATCACGGATACGTGATTCAGCTGCCTGTGTATTCTCACTTGTTGTGTTAAGGTTATTGATAGTATGCTCAAGTCTGTTCTGGATAGCACCGAGTTTTGAACGTGTATCAGATACTGTCTTGATAGCATCCTGAATTGTCTTCATTGCCGCACCTGCACTTGAGAATGCTGATACCTTTAATGAAACTTTACCATCTGTGCCTGCAAGACCAAGCTTTGAAGCACTCATCTTTGCAATAGATACACTGATTGACTGACCAGACATAGCACCAACCTGAAGCTTAAGTGCTTTTGATGAGAATGTACCGTCTAAGAGGTTCATTGAGTTGAACTGTGTTGTAGACTGAATTCTGTCAATCTCACTTGTAAGCTGATTCATTTCCTGCTGGATAGCTTCTCTATCAACGGATGTATTAGTATCGTTAGCTGCCTGTGTAGCAAGCTCGTTCATTCTCTGTAAGATTGAATGTGTCTCATTAAGAGCACCTTCTGCTACCTGTACAAGAGAGATACCATCCTGTGCATTTGAAGCAGCCTTATTAAGACCTCTGATCTGGCTTCTCATCTTTTCTGAAATTGAAAGACCAGCTGCATCATCTGCTGCACGGTTAATCTTGTAACCTGATGATAACTTCTCTGTTGACTTTGACATTGCACTTGATACTGTGCCCATCTGTCTGCTAGTGTTCATTGCTGATAAATTATGCTGTACTACCATAACTATAATCCTCCTTGATTCAAACAATCCAATTATTTATTTTAAAATTAACAAAAGTGATTCTATTAATCCTATTAACTATTAATCACTCATTTGTTTTATATATCGGAGAATTTTTTTATTCCTTAACCCCTAAATTTAAATTTTTTAATTTTTTTGCATAAAAAAACCGCTGCCTTGCGGCAACGGTTTTTTTATTATAGTAGTGCTTATAATTAGCCGAGGAGTGAAAGAACACCCTGTGTCTGCTGGTTAGCCTGTGCAAGCATAGACTGACCTGCCTGAGCAAGGATATTGTTCTTGCTGTACTCAACCATTTCACTAGCCATATCTGTATCACGGATACGTGATTCAGCTGCCTGTGTATTCTCACTTGTTGTGTTAAGGTTATTGATAGTATGCTCAAGTCTGTTCTGGATAGCACCGAGTTTTGAACGTGTATCAGATACTGTCTTGATAGCATCCTGAATTGTCTTCATTGCCGCACCTGCACTTGAGAATGCTGATACCTTTAATGAAACTTTACCATCTGTGCCTGCAAGACCAAGCTTTGAAGCACTCATCTTTGCAATAGATACACTGATTGACTGACCAGACATAGCACCAACCTGAAGCTTAAGTGCTTTTGATGAGAATGTACCGTCTAAGAGGTTCATTGAGTTGAACTGTGTTGTAGACTGAATTCTGTCAATCTCACTTGTAAGCTGATTCATTTCCTGCTGGATAGCTTCTCTATCAACGGATGTATTAGTATCGTTAGCTGCCTGTGTAGCAAGCTCGTTCATTCTCTGTAAGATTGAATGTGTCTCATTAAGAGCACCTTCTGCTACCTGTACAAGAGAGATACCATCCTGTGCATTTGAAGCAGCCTTATTAAGACCTCTGATCTGGCTTCTCATCTTTTCTGAAATTGAAAGACCAGCTGCATCATCACCTGCACGGTTAATCTTGTAACCTGATGATAACTTTTCTGTTGACTTTGACATTGCACTTGATACACTGTTCATCTGTCTGCTAGTGTTCATTGCTGATAAATTGTGCTGTACTACCATAATTGTTTCCTCCTTGAATTTACAGTGGCGTCCCTGCCACTAATATTATTTTGTTTAGGTTATTTATTTAATAACCTGTTATATATTATATCGGTGATTCTGTTTTAAACTTTACCCCCGAATATAATCTTTTTTTATTTTTTTTGATCCATAAGATGTGGCTCAAAATTCAGCTTGTTCATGCTGTTATAATATGTACTTGCCGCCTGAGTGTTTCTCTTCGCATTTGAAACTTCTTTTCTCATCTGGGCAAATCTGTTTTCAGCAAGAACTTTATTTCTTGCCTCCTGTGCCTGAACCCGCACTGCAAGCTCAGTTACACTTTTTATCAGTTCTTTGATAACGGTTATTTCTGATTTGTATTCATCTTTATGTCCGTCAAGAGTTTCCTTAACTCTTGTAAAAAGTGAATTAAATCCGTCATCAAGTCTTTCTATCTTATCTATGAGTTCTGCTTTCTCATCAATATTTTCACGGAAAGCATTCTCATCAAATTCTGCTGCAGCCAATATACCATTTTGTGCTTCGCTTAGCACTATAACTTTTTCAAGTATATCTTTTTTCATTATCAGGCTGTCTGTCATCATCTGAACATAATTTTCTGTTTCCATGATTCACCGCCTTAGTAATTAACCCTGCTTTGCTTTTGCCATTACTTCTTTCCATGTATCACGCATGCCTCGAAGTTCATTTAATGCCTGTTCAAGAAGCTCTTTATCTTTTTTAATGTTGGCCTCAACTAAAAGATTATATATATACTTATATATCTTATCAAAATCTTCTGCAACAGAATATTTATGATTAAGCGTCGCCTGAAATTCTTCTATTATATTTTCTACCTTTATGATATTGTTATGAACTTTCTCCATATCATTTTGTTCCAAGCCTATAATTGCAATATTGCAGAATTTTATAGCCCCCTCATATAAAAGAAGTGTAAGTTCCGCCGGTGATGCCGTAAGAACTTTATTTCTGTTATATTCTGCATATGCTTGATTTGCCTGATTAAATGCCATCCCTTAGTAACCTGTACCTTTCTTTAACGTCCATATGCCTGCACAACCAGATTCTGTGCAGACATATAAACTAATTATTTTTAAGAGAAATATCCTGAAAGTGAAGACTGTGTCTGATTAAGCTTAGCAAGTGCAGACTCCATCTTAGAGAATTTATTATAATAATAATCTTCCCATGTACTTATCTCTGTCTCTTTATCAGAAATCTTAGTTGTATATGTTGAATACTCTGTCGCCATCTGCTTATCGTTGTATATTGTATATATACTTCTCATACTTGTAGATGACATTCTCTTCGTCAAATCGCTGTAAAGATTTGATGCAAGCTGTGAGAAGAATGATATTGTTGTATCAGGATCACTTGCAAGTGCAGCTTTTAACTTATCTTCATTAGCTGATGAAACTGAATCGTCTGAATCACCATCTATATGGAATACACCTTTTTCATTAGTACCTGAGCTGAAATACCCCTGTGTCTTAATACCAAAGTTAGCTAATGAATAGCTCTTACCATTAATGCTGATTGATGATGACATAATCGTCTTCATAGCTGTAGATGCATTGCCAAGCGTTGAATCTTTTCTTAAAAGAGAATCTTTAATCTTCTTCTCCCACTCTTTGACTTCATCATCTGTCATTGCCTCTTTTTCATCGCTTGTAAGAGGTTCATAGCCCTTGGAACTATCTGCATTGTAAGCTGTATCCATAGCTTTAATCAATTCATTATAATCTTTGAAGAAATCTTTAATCTGCTTATAGATACCATCTGTATCTGTATCTGTTGTAATTGATACTGTTTCATTGCCTGTAAGTGCTGTTGCCTGGATTGTAAGTCCATTAATTGAAAAATTATTAGTATTATTCTTAAATGTTGCACCGTTTAATACAATCTCTGAATCGCTGCCTGTAATTCTTACCGCACCTGTTGAATCATCACCTGATGAGCTTACCATCTGCTTTGCAAATGCTGCCTTTGCATCTATTGCAGCATCTGAGTCAGACTTAATCTTTGCATTATCTGTATCAACTTCCGCGACAATCTTATCATATGCTGATGTATCAGCATCAGCTGCCGTTGCAGCAGCTGCACTTCCGTCATCTTTTATTGTAACATATGAAGCTGTATCTTCCATTGTTTTTTTATTAGTCTCATATGTTGTAATATTATTATTTAACGCATCAATTGATTTCTTTTCAGCATTATATTCTGTAAGCTTGCCATCTTTTTCAAGCTTATCTGTATCATATACAAGATTGCCACTGCTGTCTTTTACATCGTTGCCATCATCATCTTTTTTAACGTAATCTTTATATTTATCAGCAAAATCCGTCTGTTCTTTTGACAACTTTGCTTTTGCATTATCAATGCCTGCCCATGTATCGTCAGCATCTATAGTATCTACAACTTTTTTAGCTGCATTGTACTTATCTGCATAAGATTTTGCTCTGTCAGCATAATTGATTTTCTTGCTTTCATATGCAGACTGCTTGATAGCATCAAGCTCAGCCGTGCTATAATTAGCCCACTTTGTATATTCAGCCATATCAGCTGAGGCATTGCCTTTGCTGTCTTTTGTTGTGTATATTCCAAGTCCTTTAAGTGCATTAAGACCATTCTGATTATTAGAAACTATTGAAAAATCATGGCTTTCACCTGACTTTGCTGCACTGATAAAGAATCTCTGGTTTTCGGAATCAAAGTTTGCATTAAGGCCTGCTTCCTTTAATTCTGTGACAAACTTATTAATTGTCATATCACCTGATACCGCAATATCTCTTGTCTTACCATCAACAGTTACTGTCACTTTGCCATCTGACAAATCTCCAATTCCTTTAACATTGCTGAGTTTAGAACTTCCACTAAGCTTAGCATCTTTGCCGTTGTCATCAGTTCCGCTTATTTCGCCGCCTGTAAGATATCCTGTGGCTGCAAGCTTATTGACTTTAAGTGTCTGTGTACCATTTACAGCAGAAGAACTTGCTGTAACTTTAGCATATGAACTGTTTGAAACTGTGGCTGTTTTTAAATTATAATTTTTTGAAAATCTCATAGAAGACAATTTTCCTGTGTAAAAGCTGTAAATACTTTTATTCATAGTCTTCCAGCTTTCCTGCTTCCATGAAAGTTTTGTCTGTGCTTTTACAAGGTTATCCTTCTGTAATGTATATGATGATACCAAAGCACTAACGAGTGATTCAGTATCAAGACCTGATGATAATCCTGATAATCTTATTGGCATATTATACTCCTATCTGCACCTCCGTGTGCTTAAACAATCATTGTATACTTATCTCTTCTCATCAACAAGAATTCCGGCTATCTCCCACGCTTTTTCGAGCATCTTTAATGCCTTTTCAGATGGAATCTCTCTTATAACTTCATCTGTATCCCTGTCTTTAATTTTAATTGTTATTCTGTTAGTTGGTTCATTATAGCCGAATTCAGCAACAGTATTGCGGTTAATAATCTTATTAATCTCGCTCATGTCTTTCATTGTTGCCGCATTTTTCTCTGAATTGTCAGATGTCTGGCTACTGCCCGTGTTATCTGACTGCTGGCTTGACTTTACTTCTGTCTGCTTATCCTGTGCTACGGCATCAGATGTCTCTACATTAGTTACAGGTGCCGGCTGGCTTGCAGCTGTGTTTGCCTGATAACTCTGTGCTGCTGTAACTCTGCTTATTGATTCCATTCCCATCTTAAATCCACCTCCGTGTGATAGATAATATCATATTTTCCTATGTGCTACGTTGTATATCGGAAAAATGAGTTTTATAATTAACCCGTTTTTCTATTTTTTTGTAAACAACTCTTTGATATTTTTTATATCTACAGACTGTGCCGCCTCCTTGTTGGCATTCTGAATCTGCATATATACTTCTTTTCTATAGATTGGAACTGATTTTGGTGCTGATATACCGATTTTAACCTGGTCGCCTTTTATCTCGATTATAGTAATCTCTATGTCGTCATTGATAATAACTGCCTCATCTTTTTTTCTTGATAATGCCAGCATCCTACTCACCATCCTTCTGTTTTTTTGCATCAAGTATATCGTAAATAGGAAATCTAACCTGATAATCTTCATTACCGGCAATGAGCTGCGTTCCTTTCATTGTGTCCATATTTACTATTATCGGTGCTTTAAGATTGCATGTCATCTTTGTAAGGTCCGATGGAACTGTTATTGTGACATACACGGCAAGATATGCATTTTCTATATCTTCACCAAGTGATTTTATAAGTTCATCTTCCACTATAGGATCGTAATCTTCTTTTACAATTTCCGGTTTGATAATAGGAAGTGCAAGTGAAGGTTCTTCTGCTGACTGAAGCCACATTATTGTATTTTCTGATTCCTTTTCGGCATCAACAACTATCGTGAACTTTTTGAAATCTTCAAATCCTATTATTCCTTTTTCAAATGTTATTATTTTATCTTCTGTTGTATCAATTTCCCCAAACCATTTTGTCTGTATTTTCATGCTAAATCAAACCTTTCCTTAATTTTATAAGAAATCAAGCAATGTCTGCTGTATTACTTTGCTTGCCGCTGTAAGAGAAGCATTGTATACAAGCTGTGCTGCAGAATATCCAACTACAACTTCTTCAAGGTCAATATCTTCATTTTCTGATTTGAGATTTGTAAAGTTCGTTTTCTGTTCTGTAAGTCTGCTCTTTGTAAGATTAAGTCTTGTCATTCTGTTACCTGCATCTGCTTTTGCAAGCGATGCCTGTTCCTGATAACCCTGCATTGTACCGACACAATACTCAAAGCGGTTTTTCATCTCTTCTTTTGCAAGTTCATTCTGCTTTGTAAGACCTTCCTTTATAGAATTCAACTTGCTCTGTGAATCTTTATCACTGTAAATATCCTGTTTTAACATTCCCTCAACTTTTTCAAGCTGTGCTTCAATATCAATAACATTATTTACTGATGTAATCAAATCATCAATATCTCTTCCCAGATACATATTAAATACTTCGTTGGCTTCTGTATTAACTTTTAACTTCTGTGAGAAGTTGATATTATATTCAATATCTTCTGTTTTCTTTGTATATACAACACCTGCATTATCAGGATTGTTGTCAACACAGTCATAATACATTACAGGATTCAAATCACCTTTTGCAAAGTTATCTTTTCTGTATGTAAATGAAAATCCGTCAGAAGCATATAACTGCTTATATACATTTTCTCCAAGAAGAATCTCACCTGTCGCTGCATTAAATGCTGCCTCATCATCTCCCGGCTGATAATTGGAATCATTAACAGCTGCTGCCGCAATTGTAGTTCCGTCATTTAACTTGATTTCAAATGTGCCTGCATCAGAAACTTTTGTATATCCGATTCTTACTCTGTGAACATCTGCAACATTAGGTGTTATAACATTTCCTGTCGCTGCATCTGTCTTAACATTAAGATTAAGAATATCATCATTAGAATAAGCATTTGTATATACTGTCTTTAATTCTATGTTTTCTCTTGTAAACTCCTGTGTTATTGTAAAATCAGCTTTAGCTGCTGTCTCATCTGACTGATATGTGAGCGGTGTATCTGTCATATAACCTGAAAAGAGATATCTTCCGGCATATTCAACATCGCCTTCCGCATAGTATGCATCGCGAAGTTTATTAAGGCTCTCTGCCAGTGTACTTCTTTCTGAAGGTGAATATGAGTCTGTCGCACCCTGTTCACAATAAGCATAAAGGTCTGTTATTACTGATACAGCTTCGTCTACAGCACCCTCTGTTGTCTTGAGCCACGAATCAGCATCAGGAATATTCTTATTAAGATACTGTGTAACCTGTTCAAGGCTTGAACGAAGACGTAATGCTCTGATTGCAATTACAGGATCCTCAGACGGCTTATTGATTTTTTTCTGTGTAGAAAGCTGTGTTTCAAGTGTATTTACCTGTTTTTTATTTACCTGGATATTGGCCATCGTACTGTTGACCATCATCTGATTAGTTATTCTCATCTATGCCGCTTCCTTTCTTTTATATTCCAGTCTGATTGATAAGCTTGTCGTAAATCTGGTTCATGACTGACATCATCTTTGAGTTAAGATTATAAGCCTGCTGGTACTTTATCATATCCATAGCTTCTTCATCTGTATCAACACCCATTATTGAAAGTCTCTGGTTATGTATGCTTGTCTTCAAATCAGTATAATTCTTATACAGATTAACAGCCTTCTGTGAATCAATTGACATATCACTGACAATACTTTCAAGGAAATACGAGCCTGTACCACCTGCAAATATCTTTTCGCTCTGAAGCTTATTTAATTCTTCCATTATCTGTGCATCTGACTCACCGTCATTCTGCTCTTTTTTAATTGCAAGCAAATCAGCATTTTTAAGAAGTTCAGGATTAACTGTTATATTTCCTGCTGACATTACTGTTGTATTTGGCTGCGTTACAAATAATGAAATTCCCTTGCTGCTTCCATCAGACGTGTAACCTGACTTCATTATCTTATTAACTGCATCAGAGAAAATTTTTGCAAATTCATTGAGCTGTGCCTGATAATAAGGAACACCTTTATATGAAACTGTCTTATCTGCCGCCGGTGCTGTCGTAAGCACAAGATTGCCATCTGAATCAGTAACATTGTTACCATCATCATCAGTTTCTATATTTTCATGCTCACCATTATTACCATCTCTTATATCTATTAGACCTTTTAAATGTCCACTTAAAGATGTGCTGTACATATCAAACTTCTGTCCTGAATTCCACTGTACATCATAAAGGCCTTCTGCGTCTGAGTAATTCTTTTTATCAGTTCTTGCAACCGTTTCAAGTGTATTATAGCTGTATGATGAAACTAATGTCTGTCCGTTGATTCTTACTGAAAAATTAGATACATTATTTCCCATATCTTCTTCTGATGTCTCAAGATTGACAATCTCTGAAAGTTCATCAATCATGGCATTTCTCTTATCACGCAGATCATTTGCATTACCATAATTTGCTTCAATCTGATTAATCTGTCTGTTAAGTGCAGCTATATTTTTTGCATATGAATTAATCTGCTGGACAGCATCTTTTATCTCGTTATTTGCATCAGCCTGAACATTTCTTAAATTTGTTGTAAGTGTGTTAAAATAATCTGCAAGGCTCTTTGCATTATTGATAAGCTGGTTCTTAGCTGATGTATCTCCAGGTGTAATTGTAAGCTGGTTTACGGCAGAAAAGAAATTTTTGTATTCCTGTGAATATCCGTTGAGTGTAAACTCATCAAGATAATCTTCAATCTGTCCCATATAACTTTCTTTTACTGAATACTGACCGTAATTTGCCATATTATTACGGTATTTTACATCATAGTAACTGTCTCGTATCTGGCTTATTTCTGTAACAACAACACCGGAACCGATAGCACCGTATGTTGTATGTGTTCTTAAAGCATCCGCTGCCTGTGTACCTGCCTGCTGTCTTGTGTATCCTTTTGTATTAATATTAGATACATTGTGGCCTGTTATTGTTAATGACGTATTTGCCGCCTGTAATCCTGAATATGCGATTGTTAATCCAAAAAATGTTGATGCCATATTCTCACTTTTTCCTTTCCGACATTATCATGAACCAAGTGCTGTAACTATATGTTCAAGCATCTCGCTTATTACATTGACATATCTTGATGAGGCATTGTATGCCTGCTGGTATTTTATCATTTTTTCAAGTTCTTCATCTGATGCAACGCCTTCTGACTGAAGTCTCTGGTCATCGTATCCGTCAACCATTGTCTGCTGGTGGTCTACATAATTATAAAGAACTTTTCCCACTGTCGAGAATTCTCCGATAAAGTTATTGTAATATGTGCTGAAATTGCCAACAGCATACATCTGCGGATTTATTGATGCGAAATCACCGTTCCATGCATCAATAAGTTCCTGACCCTTAGCCATATCTTCTTTTCCCTGAAGCGTTGTCATTGGAATCTTTGCTATATCCTGTTCTGCAACAGAATTCATAATTATATTTCCAAGCTTGTATTCTGAACGGTCGCCTTTTTCATTCTGGTTATTATGAACATACATGTCATTACCATTGGCATCTTTCATCTTTATATAACGCTTTGTATTAAGTCTTCCAAAGATTTCTGTGCCGACTGTCTTATCTGCATCCATGCCGTAATCTGTCTTATCCATGTCAAGCACAGTATAATTGTATGATGTTACGTCAGCCTTATTTTTTAAATCTTTATCAGTATAAAGAGGCTCTGATGATTCGTAGCTGTATGTTCCGTCGCCGTTATCAAAACCTTTTACTTCATTTTTATATTTATCATATAAAACAGCATCTGAAACAGTATAACTGTAGCTGTTTGGCATAATTTCATTGCCATTTTCATCTGTCAAAGCTGATTTAAGCTTCATGTCTTTCTCTGGGCAAAGAACATCATTTATCTTTGTCACAATACCATTCATAAGCTTATCAACACCTGCAAGAGCACTAAGGATAACCGATGGTTCTATGTACTTATTATAATATTCCTGCTTCTCCTGATATTTTGCATAATCTTTATCATAGGCTGCTTTTCCATCCACTGTTGTAAGATCATAATCAGCTTTATCAGGTTTTACCGGTATATCTGTATAGTCCACTTCAATGCTTCCTCTTGCAAGAAGTGTGCCTTTAAGTCCGCCCTTATCTTTATCTGTCAATGCAGAATACAATTCTGTCTCCGGATATACGTCTCTTTCAAATGCCGGCCATGTCGGAATAAGTAATGTCGAATCATCATTCGTTCTTGATGACATCTGCGTATATGACGACATTGTCACAAATGGAACTCCACCAGCATTTACATATATTTCTCCACCCTGCACTTCGTAATATGAAATATCAATATACTCACTGAGTTCATCAAGTGCTTTATCTCTCTGGTCTCTCAAATCGTTGGCATTCTCAACACCTGTACCTTCAATCTTTGCAATCTGCTTATTCAGTGAAAAAATCTTTTCACCATAAGCATTGATTTTGTTAATTGCATTGGCAACATCTATGTTAAGAGTTTCCTGATAATCTTTAAGTCCTGAATAAATTGCATCAGACCTTGTCACAAGTGCTGACGCATTCTGTATGAGTGAAGAACGCTTTACAGTACTTGCTGGTTCTTTACTAAGTTCATTAATTGCCGTATACAGATTGTTCAATGCGTCCTGAAATGTTACGCCCTGAAGTTCTCCAAACTGGTCTTCAACTTCTTCAATAGCCTTGTACTGGTTTGAGTAATAACCAAGCCGGCCGTTTTCTGTCCGATATGCTTTATCTATAAATTCGTCTCTTATTCTTCTGATTTCGCTTATCCCAACACCAAGTCCGTATACAGATGCTGAAGGTGAAGCATAGCTTCCACCGATTCTAAGATAGTGTGTATCCCTGAATGCAATCTGCTGTCTTGTATAACCCTCTGTATTGATATTAGAAAGGTTGTGTGCCGTTGTATTTAATGCTGTCTGTGCTGATTTTAGGCCTGATGCACCAACAAACAGACTCGCCATTCCATTAGCCATAAATATCCTCCTGCCGGTATTGCTTATCCGTAAGCCGGGCATATACTCATCCGTGAGTATATAGAACTGCAGTATCCGCCAAATTCTCATTCCCATACAAGTAATGACTCTGGCTTACTGCCTACATAAATTAAGAAAGCTGCAAAGCAGCTTTTGAAATAATCTTTATAAATTTATATTAATCCGTTACTGCTTGGCGTCAAATCCCCCTGCCGTAGGATATGAATTATTCTGCTCGTATGCACCTTTACTATAATTACCCGTCTGTGGTGCAACCTTTGAATTCTTTGCAAGATTAAGCTCAAATTCAATCATATCCATCGACTCCTGCAATAACATCTTATTATTCTCATTAACTTTCATCAACTGATCAAGTGTTCTTTTCAGTTTCATATGAACATCCGTAAGAGCTTTTGCATCTTTGGGCTGTCCTGACAACATATCTGCAATATTCTCAATCTTTATTCCTTTTCTAGGAATATTAAGGACATTGCATATATCTCCCACATTCTCATCCCTGAAAGCATCAAGTTTATTAATCTTATCAATGCTTCTTTGCTCAAGTCCAAGAATTTCCTGTAATCTTTCAACATTGCCATTAACAATGGCGGTGGTCTTTTCTTCGGAAAGCTTCAAAAGGCCCTGATATTCTGTATTTTCTTTATCCAACACATCTATAAGTGTCTCTATCAAACTCGCCATCTAATCCCACCGCCTAAAATACTAATGTTTCTGCATCTGCAATTATCTTATCAGCCACATCTTCTGAACTGACATTATATGTTCTGTTTGCAAACTGTGCCCTGAGGGCTTCTACTTTATCCATTCGGACATCTTCTGCCGCATTAACTGCTGACTTTGCTGTCTGATAGCTTTTAGCCGCATTTGAAATTTCAAGTTTATCACTGAACTCAGAACTGCCTGATATTTTCTTAGCAGTATTCACTTTTGTGCTTGACTTGTAAATCCGGCTTACCGCATTATATGCATCTATACGCATGCTAACCGCCTCTCTTTCTTTTATCTTATGTGAAATGTATCGGCGTTTATTTTATTTTTCTTAACAGCAAAAATTAACTTTTTAAATTACGTTTTTATTTTCTGTCAAGATAACGCATTCTCGCTCTTGAGTTCTTATCTTTTTCATCATCTTCTTCGTAATTTATGGCATACATGCTGCCAAGCTGGTTTGCAAGCGTGTTCTTACAAGCCTCGCAATATCTTCCAGATTTTATTGTCTTTCCACAATTTTCACATGGAATACCTATTGGGGAATCATCTGCAAAGCAGAGTCTCTCTTCACGAACCCACTTTTCAAGCTGTCTTACACTCACATCGCAGTCTTCTGAAATCTGATTCATCGTTGCTGAATGGTTTTCCTCTATATAGTCCTTTACAATATCAAACTTTTCCTCTAACTTTCTTACGCAGTCAGGGCAGAGATTCCTATATGAACCACCGATATAGTTATATAATCTTCCGCATCCTCTACAATTTCTTACATCCATAATTTTCCTCCTGTTCCGGCATCACGCCAAACCGCTGTTATTTTACCGGAAATATCCTATACCAGATATTGCATATCGCAACATTACCTCTCAGGACATTCCTCTTCCAATACAAAGGCATGCACCATATACCTTTTCTACCCCGTATTTTTTTAATACCGCAGCACACGCATCAAGCGTTGCACCTGTAGTATATATATCGTCTACCAATAGTATTTTCTTATATTTTACAACATTTTTGTCCGCAATAAAAGCATTTTCAAGATTTTTACTCCTGTCATGTCCCGAAACTTCTTTCATTGGAACTGTATTTTTATTTCTTTTAAGAAACTGTGTGTTAACCGGGACATGTATAATTTTTCCAAGTTCACACGCAATAATTTCTGCCTGATTGTACCCTCTTGCACGCTGTTTTTTTGCATACATAGGAACAGGAACAATCACATCAGGCGACCATATTTTTATAAGCATTCCCAGCTTGTCAGCCATCTGCGTGGCATACCACTTTCCATATTCCCGGCATCCTTTATATTTAAACCTGTATATCGACTGCTTTAATTCGTCTGAATACGAAAAAACAGCCGCTGATCTGTCAAATATATGTTTTGTCTTTGCACAGTCGTGGCAGTATTCTTTGTCATCAACATCTAATGGTTTTCCACATTTCAGGCAGCTTTCATCGCCGATATACACAATTTTTTTAACACACTCCCTGCATATTCCCTGTTGTCTTAATCCCGCCGGCAACGGTGTCCCACATATAGGACACGCTGGCGGATATATGAAGTCCAGTGCTTTTCCACAAAATTTTTCCAGAATATTTATGCTTTTACCCCTTTCATTTAAACCGCATTATCCAATTCATATATTTCTTTTATTCTTTCATCTAAAGACGAATAACGTCTCTGTTCAGACTCATTTTGTGCCATCTGATGAAAGCAGTTTTCATTTCCAACCATACATACACATTTTCTTGCCCTTGTAACCGCTGTATACAAAAGATTTTTGTTCATAAGCATCCTTGGGCCGGGATACATCGGAATAACAACCGCTGGATATTCACTTCCCTGCGATTTATGTACCGTAATTGCATATGCAAGTTCCAGCTCTTCAAGTTGCTTAAAATCATATTTCACAATACGCTCATCATCAAACTTTACAGTCATCTGCTCCATGAATGTATTAATCTCTGTAATTATTCCTGTATCACCGTTAAATACTCCGCTTCCGGCATCGTATGTCACTCCGTATTTACTCTTCTTTTCCCATTCCGTCTGGTAATTATTTTTAATCTGCATAACTTTATCTCCCTCACGGAATGTGACTTCGCCATACACTTTTTCCTGTTTTCCTGCCTGTGGTGGATTTAGATACTCCTGCATGATTTTATTGAGTCTTAATGAACCTGTTGCAGATTTTTTAGATGGCGTAAGTATCTGTATTTCATTAATTCCCGCACCGACATAATCCGGCAGTTTTTTCTTTACGAGTGTACATATTGCAGCTATTATCTCATCAGGTGTTTCGCGTCTTACAAAAAGAAAATCTTTACTGTATTTATTAAGAACGACCGGCTCACCTTTATTTATTTTATGTGCATTTATAACTATTTCACTCTCGGCTGCCTGTCGAAAAATCTTTTCAAGCCTTACAACCGGAAAACATCCTGATGCTATTATATCTTTTAATACATTTCCGGCACCGACACTCGGCAGCTGGTCGGTATCGCCAACAAGAATAAGTCTTGTTCCTACCGCAACTGCCTTTAAAAGCGAATTCATTATGCTTATATCAACCATTGACATTTCATCGACTATAATAGCATCTGTCTCAAGCGGATTTTCTTCATTTCTGTCAAAATTAGTTGCAAATGAACTTCCATTGGAATCTTCCTGCGGTCCTCCGCTTATCTCAAGCAGTCTGTGTATTGTCTGGGCTTCCATTCCACAGGTTTCACTCATTCTTTTGGCTGCCCTTCCTGTCGGTGCTGCAAGCCTTATATCAAGCCCTTCCATCTGGAAATATCGGATTATGGTATTTATTGTTGTTGTTTTTCCGGTTCCCGGACCACCTGTTATAACGACAAGACCATTTTGAACAGTCTTTTTCACTGCCTCTTTTTGAATTTCATCAAGCTCAATATTAAGACGCTGTTCAATTTTTTCAATTGATTCTTCCATTTCCTCATCGTTACATGAATAGCTTATATCCAAATCGCACAGTTTTCTTGCAACAGACGTTTCCATATAATAATAAATCGCAGCGTATACAAGCTTTCTGTCGCCACTCTGTTTTACAACAACTTTTTTATCTACCGCAAGGTCCATTATATAACTTTCCATATTATCAAACTCTATCAAAAGAAGCGATTTGACATAGCTTTCAAGCTCATCCAATGGAAGATATACATGTCCCTGCCCTGCTGCCTGACATAAAACGTAAAAAATTCCGCTTTTAATTCTAAATGCCGAATCCACTTTTATTCCGGCTTTTGCTGCTATTTCATCTGCAATTTTAAAGCCTATACCATCAATATCATCAGCAAGACGGTAAGGATTTTCTTTTAGAATTGTATATATGTTTTGTCCGTATTTTGTGTAAATTTTGTTAGCCAACTTCATGCTTATGCCAAACTCCTGCATAAACATCATTGCACGACGCACATCTCTTTTGTCCATAAGCTGTGCGGCAATATCCATTGCCTTTTTGATGCTGATTCCTTTAATCTCAGCAAGACGTTCCGGTTCTTCTTCCATAATGCGGAATGTATCATCTCCGAATTTATTCACAATATTTTCGGCCATTTTTTCGCCAATGCCTTTAATCGCACCGGAACTAAGATAACGCTTCACCGATTTTGCATCGTCAGGCGCCCTGAATTCATATGATTTTATTTTAAATTGCATGTAATACACGGGATGTTTGACAAATTCACCCTGTGCGGCTATAAATTCACCTGCACTGATGTAACTTAATACACCAACGCAGGTTACTTCTTCACCATTATATGTAATATCAAACACCGTATATCCGTTATCTTCATTGCGGAAAATAATATTTTCAACAAATCCCTCAACGTATTTTACAGCTTCATATTCCAAAATAATTATACCTCACTAACTCCGTAGTTTCTCTTCATCTGTTCGTAAAGCTGCTGTGCAAGTCCAAGACCTTTTCCACCATTAGACTCTGTCATCTTGTCAGCTACCTGCTGAACTATCTCATCACCAAAATAACTTGAAAGTGTACTCATTCCCGAATCAGAATTATCAGTCATTCCAAAAAGTGACGAATACAGATTACTATCATCCGTATCACCGTCAACTTTTGTCATCTTTACCATTGACTTTAACATCTGTTCTAAGAAATAACTCTCGAAATCTTTGCAGACTTCCATGAGCTCATCATCTGTTGCTTTTGACAAATCTTTATTATTTATTTTATCTTCAAGTGAATTACCTGTACCGGATGCATATGTTCCATTAGTATAAATGGAATTAACATTACTGATAATATTATCCATAATAATTCTCCCTGCTGCTTATTATCTCTTTAAGTTGTTTGCCTGCTCCATCATTGTATCAGATGTTGTAATAGCCTTTGAACAAAGCTCATAAGCTCTCTGTGCTGTTATAAGATTAACCATCTCTGTAGCAACATTAACATTAGAGCTTTCTAGATAGCCCTGCTTTAATTTACTCTTGCTTACAACCCCATCCTCTTCATTGATTGCTGTGCCTGATGCATCACTTTCTGCAAGATATGAATTACCAACCTTTGTAAGTCCTGAAGGATTAGGGAACTGATATAATCCAATCTTTATTCCAATAGGCTGTGCATTGTTAGATTCGTCAGGATAACATATATTACCATCTCCATCAACTGTAATCTTAGTTGACTGATACTGTGGGTCAAGAACAATAGGCTGTCCTTCTGAACTAAGAACCGGATAACCTTCTGCAGTACAAAGAACTGTTCCATCAGTATCTACTGATAAGAAGAAATTACCATTTCTTGTATAATATACATTTCCATCAATATTTTCTATTGCAAAAAATCCCATTCCGTTTATAAGGAAATCTGTTGTACCATCCGTTGCATTTGCTGAACCCTGTGTGTAATGTGATGTTATTGATGATATTCTTGAACCAAGTCCAACCTGTGCACTTACCGGCTTATTTTCTCCATTAGCAGAAGTTGTCTTAGCCTGTAAATCCTGATATAAAAGTGACTTGAATTCAGCACTCTGTGACTTATATCCTATTGTATTAACATTTGCAAGGTTGTTTGCAATTACATCAACATTTGTCTGCTGTGCCATCATTCCTGATGCAGCTGAATATAATGATCTTACCATTCTGTCTGCCTTTCATCTAAACTTATAACTCAGAAATTGATACCATCTTACTCATCATCTCATCCATGGCATTGATGACCTTCTGACCGCTCTCATACTCTCTTGCGATACTAATCATCTCAACCATCTCTGAAACAACATTGATATTAGATGCTTCTTTAAATCCCTGATTAACTGTTGCAGTAACCTCATCTGCCTGTGTTGCACCATCTAAGGCACGATAAAGATTCTCACCATACATTTCGAGATAATTATAATCTTCAAAATCTGTAAGAAGAAATGAATCTACATACTCATTATCAGCATATATCTCTCCTGTAGGTTCTACTGCTATATTAGTTGCATCTGTCGGAAGAACAATCGGCTCACCGCTCTCTCCCAACACATAATCACCATCCTTGGTAACCAGATAACCATCTGCGTTCATCTGAAAAGACCCATCCCTGGTATACATCGTTGATGTCTCCCCGGCTTTGTTTGTAAAGGAAATCGTAAAGAATCCCTTTCCTGACAATGCAAAATCGTATGTATTATCTGTTGTAACAAAAGAGCCCTGCTCCCAATTACGATACGTTTCACCGATTTTTGCTCCAAGCGAAAGCTTGCCGATATTCTGATTTACATGACCCACTGTCGCATCTTTAATCTTAATGCCATAAACAGCATCAAAAGACTGCGTTGTGCATCCTTCCTTTTTATATCCTGTCGTTGTAGCATTCGCCAGATTGTTGGATACAACATCAAGTCTGTGCTGGCTGTTTACCATTCCTGTATAGGCAGTATATAAGCCTCTTACCATAACCTGACCTCCATCCTGATATTTTTAGTTCTCATCTCTGTAACCGGCAAGGAATTCTATGAACTTACCTGTACCGATTGCAACTGCTGTCATTGGATCCTCAGCAGTAACTGTGTTAATACCTGTCTTTGCCTCAATTAAATCTTCAAGTCCTGAAAGAAGACTTCCACCACCTGTAAGAACAATTCCTCTGTCGGCTATATCTGATGCAAGTTCCGGAGGTGTCTTTTCAAGGACACTGTGAACTGCTTCAACAATCTGTGAAGTTGCCTCTCTCAATGCTTCTTCTGTCTCTTCTGATGTCACTTCTACTGTCTTAGGAAGACCTGTTACAAGATTACGTCCTCTAACATTCATAGTTGTAACTTCTGCTCTTGGGTATGCTGAACCAATCTTTATCTTAATATCTTCGGCTGTTCTCTCACCGATAAGAAGATTGTGTTTCTTTCTCATGTATCTTACAAGTGCTTCATCAAAATCATCACCTGCAATCTTAATAGACGTACTTACAACAGTACCTCCGAGTGAGATAACTGCTATATCTGTAGTACCGCCACCGATATCAACAATCATATTACCACATGGTCTTGAAATATCAATTCCGGCACCGATTGCTGCTGCTATCGGCTCTTCAATAATTGCAACTTCTCTTGCTCCTGCCTGAAGTGTTGCATCCTCAACGGCTTTCTTTTCAACCTCAGTTACACCTGAAGGTACGCAAACACTGATTCTAGGCTTCTTTAACATTCTTCTGCCTATAGCTTTCTGAATAAAATACTTGAGCATCTTCTCTGTTACTGTATAATCTGAAATAACACCCTGACGAAGAGGTCTTACGGCAACAATATTACCAGGTGTACGTCCAAGCATGAGACGTGCCTCTTCACCAATGGCCTTTATCTTATTAGTATCTCTGTCAAAAGCAACAACTGAAGGCTCCTTTAACACAACACCTTTTCCTTTTATATAAACCAGAATACTGGCTGTTCCCAAATCAATTCCTATATCTGTTGACAGCATGAAATTACTCCTTTCACTTTGTACTAAGCTGTTCAATATCCAATCATCCATAAATCTTCCGGCACAAACCACTGCCAAAGTACCACGCAATAAAGATTTTATGCCTAAATATCATTATATACAATAAAAAAAAAATTTAAAAGACTTATTTTAAATAAATTTATAATTTTTTTTAATATCTTTACTGTTTCTTAGTGCTTACATACTTCTTAATCTCTTCAAATGCCTCGCCAAACCTCTTAGATGAAGCAGATGGGAAGCTCTTTAAAAGTGATTTGTGAAGTTTACCTGCTTTCTCCTTTGCAGCGTCAAGTTCAAGACGAAGTCTTTCAACTTTCTGCTCCTGATTAGAAAAATATTCTATCTGCTTTGCAGTTGCCTTTTCCGTAAATGCTTCTTTTGCTTCCGCAAGTCTTTCTGATATTTCCGAAATTTCTTTCTTTATCATAGACTCATAAGCAAGAAGCTTCTGGTAATCAAGTGCTTTCTTAAATGCAAATACTGTATCGGTCGCAGCAATCACAATTATAACCAGCAAAACTGCCGTAAGAATTCTTATGTCAAGTGAATCAATAAATTCTGCTATAGGCACATGGATTACCATAACAAGCACAACTGACAAAAATCCCCAGAAAAGCGATGATTTCAGGCATATATATCCATGAATGTTAAACTTTTTGTCACTGTAATCCCAATATTTCATATTAAATATAGCTTCCATTGCAGCACCTGTTACGTATTCAAGTGCAGTAGCCGCAATCATGCCGCATATATATACAAGAACTGCATTATCAGCAACCATCAGTGTCGAAATTATAATTGTCAAAGCCCCAAAACCATATAATGGAAGCATAGGACCTTTTAAAAATCCTCTGTTTGTAAGCTTTCTTTTACTCACAGAAACTATAGTTGATTCAATGCACCACCCGAGAAAGCTGTATATAAAAAAGAATGCCAGCCATCTCTCAATTGTATAATACCCTTCCATCAAAATCTCCTTAAATAAACTGATAAGAGCCGGATGCAGGAAGTCTGTCCCACATCCGGCTCTTATTATTATACATTACCGTAATGTTATTTTACAATTGTTTTTATAAATATTTTTTTAATAATTCTGCTTTATCTGTCTTTTCCCATGGAAGATCAAGATCCGGACGACCAAAATGACCATAAGCTGCAGTCTGCTTGTAGATAGGACGTCTTAAATCAAGCATCTTGATAATTCCTGCCGGTCTTAAATCAAAGTTTTCTCTGATAAGCTCAACAATCTTATCTTCTGAAAGCTTGCCGGTTCCAAATGTATCAACCATGATTGATGTAGGATGTGCAACACCAATTGCATATGAGAGCTGGATTTCGCATCTGTCAGCTATTCCTGCTGCAACGATATTCTTTGCAACATAACGTGCTGCATAAGCTGCCGAACGGTCAACCTTTGTGCAGTCCTTTCCTGAGAAAGCTCCGCCGCCGTGTCTTGCAACACCGCCGTAAGTATCAACGATAATCTTACGTCCTGTAAGACCGCTGTCGCCGTTAGGTCCGCCGATTACGAATCTTCCTGTAGGATTAATGAAAATCTTTGTATTTTCGTCTATCATTGCAGGATCAACAACCGCATCAATTACATATTTCTTGATATCTTCATGAATCTGTTCCTGTGAAATTTCAGGTGCATGCTGTGAAGAAACAACAATAGCATCAAGCTTGACTGGTTTGTTATTTTCATCATATTCTACAGTAACCTGTGTCTTTCCGTCAGGTCTTAAATATGAAAGAGGTCCGTTCTTTCTTACAGCTGTAAGCTGTCTTGCAAGTTTCTGTGCAAGTGCAGCTGAATATGGCATATATTCCGGTGTCTCATTAGTTGCATAACCAAACATCATACCCTGGTCACCGGCACCGATTGCATCAATCGCAGCGTCATCTTCTTCACCATTTTTTGCTTCAAGTGCTTTATCAACACCCATTGCAATATCTGCAGACTGCTTGTCAAGTGCAACCATAACTGCACATGTATTTCCGTCAAATCCCTTTTCTGAGCTGTCATATCCGATTGTTGTAACTGTGTTACGTACAATCTGAGGAATGTCGATATTTGCCTTTGTTGTAATCTCACCCATAACCATTACAAATCCTGTATTTGTAAGTGTCTCGCAGGCTACTCTTGAATATGGGTCCTGCTCATATAAAGCGTCAAGTATTGCATCTGATACCTGGTCACAGATTTTATCAGGATGTCCTTCAGTAACAGATTCTGATGTAAATAATCTTCTTTCCATAATAATTCCTTTCTTCATAAAAATTAATTGTATATGTGGTTACATTAATTAAAACATAACGAAAAAAAAGAGCCCTCGTAAAAGGACCCGCAATCATCAAGACTCGAAATCCTCTTATTGTTCGAACTTCCGGTATAATCCGGATATCTTCGCTCAGGTTGGCACCTTCCTTGCAACAGTTCAATCATCAAATCACTGCCATTGCCTACGGGGTTGCCGGGCTTCACAGACCCTATGTGTCTCCGCCACTCTAAATAAGGGATGTAATATCATAAAGCATACCGCTACATGATACTCACTCGTTATATTTTTATTTCAAATGAATATTACACAATTAATACTTACTAGTCAAGTGTTTTTACCGAAATATATTTTATTTTATTTTATAAAATTGACAATTTGCCCCATTTTTTCTATAATAAAATCATATTCAAATGACGATATTATTTTATATCTAAACGGGAGTATTTTAATTATGTCAGATAATAATTCATCATCTAATAACATACATACAAAGACAGTGTTTATTTTTGATGCCGATGACGGAATGACTCTTTCTAAAGATGTCCTTAACAGCGATGGCTCTCTTATTGCTGCATCAGGCACAAAGCTTGATATGGATATGATTGCAAAGATTTCTGCAAACCACATTCTTGAAATTGAGATTATTGATAAAGATTACACCGAACCTGTAAGACCTGTCGAGAATGACAATTCTACATATTACGAAAAGGTAAGAAACAGCAAAGAATTCAAAGCTTTCTGTAAAGAATACAATGAAGGAATTTCTGATTTAAAATCACAGTTAAATGATATTGTAAACCGTAATGCAGATGTTGACGTGGATGAACTTCTTACTTATCCCCTTTCTCTCATGAATACATATTCAAACAAACTTCAGATGTTTGACATGCTGCACAGTTTACGCCAGTTTGACGACCTTACTTATGCCCATAGCGTAAATGTTGCACTTGTTGCATCTATTATAGGTGAATGGCTCGGTTATTCCGAAGAAGATGTGCATGTTCTTACACTGTGTGGTCTTTTGCATGATATAGGCAAAGTCCGTATTCCTAGGAAAATTCTTGAAAAACCAGGCAAGCTTACACCTACTGAATTTGAGGTTATGAAAGCCCATGTAAACGAAGGTTATGATATTATAAAAGATAAAGATATCGACTCAAGAGTTAAAGAAGCGTGTCTGCTTCATCATGAAAAATGTGATGGTACAGGCTATCCTTTTGGACTTACAAGCGAAAAGATTCCTGATTTTGCAAAAATAATTGCAATTGCCGACATTTATGACGCAATGACATCAGACAGAGTTTACAGAAGTGCTGTATGTCCTTTTACAGTTATACATCTTATGGAACAAGAGTGTTTTTCAACACTTGACCCTAAGTTTGCACTTCCATTCTTTAAAAATGTTGCATCATCATACATTCACAACAATGTCAAACTTTCAAATGGCGAGACAGGTGAAGTTGTACTCATTAACGACAGAAGTTTAAGCAGACCGGTTATACGTTGCAAAGATAAATTTATTGATTTATCTGCAGCACCTGATTTAACTATAACATCCATTCTTTAATCTATATTTTCAAAACGCTTTGAGGTCATATTTGTCTTAATTATTGAATATGATATACAAACAAATATGCAGGGGTTTTGATTGAAAGGTTATATCGAAGAACGGGCTATAAAAACTGCTGAATATATTATCGAAACAAAAGCTACCGTCCGTCAGACGGCAAGAAAATTCGGTGTCAGCAAAAGCACTGTTCACAAAGATGTCACTTCAAGATTAGCACGTATTAATCCCTCACTTGCAAGTGAGGCAAGAAAGGTTCTTGACATTAACAAACAGGAACGACACATACGAGGTGGTCTTGCAACCAAAGAAAAATATCTTCATGAACACAATTTACATACGTCAAAAAATATTTGATTTTTTAATAATAGAGACAGCCATTATATAAGCCATAAATTTATCTGCTTATATATGGTTGTCTTTTTATATAACAGCTCATAATATTTATTATATTATTTCTTGACTTTTTTATTTGCAGTGAACTATAATCTTCTTTGTGGGATTTTTCCGCATATTTATTTTTAATATTATTTTATGAAAACGAGGTGAGATCATGACTGACGACAGTTACGGGCGAAGTAGCATCATTGTCTGCAAAAATCAGAAGAATTCATATAAGAATATAGATTTTAAACCCGGCACTTTTGTCATGGCGGGTCTCATTTTAAGTCTATAAATTTCTTCATTTCTAAATATGAAAAACTTTCATAAATCCGGTTATCTGCATCGGATTTTTTTCTCCTGCTTTTTCTGGCAATGATTTTCATGTCCGGTCGCTACAGACTATTTCTAACTGAATATGAAAGGAGATTGTGATGGAAGAAAAAGACATCGTAAACACTACTGCTGAGGAACTTTCTTCAGCAAAACCTGACTACGAAAAGGAAATCGCTTCTATTATCAGAAGCAACGCATCCCCTGCACAGATTAAAGACAAGCTGCTTGATTATCATGAAAATGATATTGCCGCTGCACTTGACAGCATGAGCATATCAGAAAGACAGAGATTATACAGGCTGCTTAATATTGACGAGCTTTCAGATATATTTGAATATGTTGACGAAGACAATATTCCGACATATTTCAAGGAGCTCGATATCAAGAAGAAAGCTGCTGTTGTATCCGAAATGGACGCTGACAAAGCAGTTTTTGTTCTCCAGCACCTTGATAAAAAAACACGCGATGATTTAATCGAGCTTATAGGTAATGATGCAAGACGTGACATTGCTCTTATCTCTTCATTTGACGATGACCAGATAGGCAGCAAAATGACAACAAATTTCGTTTTAATCCACTCTACACTTACAATTAAACAGGCTATGCGTGAGCTTGTAAATCAGGCCGCCGAAAATGATAATATTTCTACAATCTATGTTGAAGATGAAAATGATGTTTTCTGTGGTGCCATAAGCCTTAATGAGCTTATCATCGCCAGAGCTGATATGCCGCTCTCAGATTTAATTGTAACGTCATATCCTTTCGTCTATGCCAAAGAAGATATTGACGATTGTATCGAATGGATTAAAGATTACTCAGAGGATTCTATTCCTGCACTCGATGAAAATAACAGGCTTTTAGGAGTTATAACCGCACAGGATATTGTTAAAGTCGTTGATGATGAAATGGGTGAAGATTACGCCATGCTTGCCGGTCTTACTTCTGAAGAGGACTTGCATGAGCCGCTAAAACAGAGTATCAAAAAACGTCTGCCATGGCTGATTATACTTCTCGGTCTTGGACTTGTTGTTTCATCTGTTGTAGGAATATTTGAAACTGTAGTTGCCCAGCTTACTATTGTTATGTGTTTCCAGTCACTTATACTTGATATGGCCGGAAATGTAGGTACGCAGTCACTCGCTGTTACTATCCGTGTTCTCATGGATGAAGATCTGACTGCCAGACAAAAATTCGGACTTGTGTTTAAAGAAGGCCGCGTTGGTCTTATCAACGGACTGATTCTCGGCATATTATCACTTATATGCATTGGCAGCTATATCCACTTTTTTAAGGGTGCATCAATACTGTTTTCATTCAGCATCTCACTCTGTATCGGTGCTGCACTTATGCTTGCAATGCTTATATCAAGCCTTGTGGGAACACTTATACCTATGTTTTTCAAAAAAATCCATATCGACCCGGCAGTTGCTTCAGGTCCGCTTATCACAACAGTAAACGACCTTGTTGCCGTCGTAACATACTATGGACTCGCATGGATTTTCTTAATAGAAATCATGCATTTTTAAATATACATCTGCACAAAATATGCCATCTGTAGCATTGATATGCAAAGCTTACAAAAAGCTTCGCTGTCCGTGAGAATTGCTTTATTCACGGATGCGAAGCCTTTTATTTTTTCTTTATGCTGTTTTTCCTGCTCTCTCAAGTCGCTTTTTACAATACATAAATGCCGGGAACAAGAATATGTCCGCTGCAATCCATGCGAGCGGATTTGCAAGACACGCACCGCTATATCCCATAACCGGAACCAGCATAACTGCCGCAAATGTTCTTGCCGCCATCTCAAACACTCCAGCAAGTATTGCAAATGTTGAAAATCCCATACCCTGTATGCAAAATCTTATTACATTGACAAATGTAAGCGGTATATAGAACAATGCCGAATATACAATAAACTGATGGGTCAGTCTTATTATCTCTGTCTCTGATGCTGCCACAAACAGAAGTGCAATGTAACTTGCAAAGAAATATAAAAGAACAAATGCAACAATGCTGTATATAATTCCTATTATTCCCGCAGCCTTAATTCCCTTTCCGAGACGGTCCGTTTTGCCGGCTCCTACATTCTGACCACCATATGTTGCCATCGTCGAACCGAGTGCATCAAACGGACAACATGTAAATGTAAATATCTTTGAGCCTGCTGTCATTGCCGCAACATAGACTGAGCCAAGCGTATTTACTGCTGCCTGAAGAATTACACTTCCTATTGCAGTGATTGAATACTGCAGTCCCATAGGAATTCCATTTATGCAAAGATTCTTAACATAAACCTTTTTAAACTTCTTCTCCTGCTTCTGGAATTTCAGTATATCATATTTTTTATTCATATAAATATAACATGCCACACCTGATATAAGCTGTGATATGTCTGTCGCCCATGCAGCCCCGGCAACTCCCATTTTAAATACAAGAATAAATACAAAATCAAGTATTATATTTATAACTGCCGAAACGACAAGGAAATATACAGGTGTCTTGCTGTCACCAAGTGAACGGATTACACCAGAAACCATATTATAAAGGAAAACCGTTGGTATTCCTGCAAATATTACAACAATATATGCATATGCATGCTCATAAATATTGGAAGGTGTCCTTAAAAGTGTAAGTATACCGCGGCAGCCCACAACTGATGCGACCGTCAGCACAACCGAAAATATAATGCTGCAAATATATCCATTATATACATATTTTCTGAGTTCCGAATATTTGCCTGCTCCAAACTGCTGTGCAACAGGAATCGCAAATCCGTTACATACTCCCATGCAGAAACCAATAATCATAAAGTTAATGCACGCCGTAGCTCCAACGCCCGCAAGTGCATCTACGCCTAATGTTTTTCCAACAATCATTGTGTCCACCAGATTGTAAAACTGCTGAAAAAGCATTCCCATAAGCATAGGAATTGCAAATCCAAGAATCAGTTTCATCGGCGAACCTTTTGTCATGTCTTTAACCATGTGTATCCTCCTGATTTTCGTGTTCTTTTATACATTTAAGAAACTCTTTTCCGTATCTTTCGTATTTATTTTCACCAACACCGTTTACATTAAGCATTTCTGCTTTTGTATGTGGTCTTTTTATGCACATATCAGTAAGTGCCTTATCTGAAAAGACTATATATGGCGGCACATTTTCATTTCGTGCAATATCAATTCTTAACATACGCAGTCTTTCAAACAGCATAAGGCCGTCTGCATCGAGGCTTTTTGGTGTACGCTTTTCTTTTTTGAATTCTTCTTTTCGTTCCGACCATTTCATAATAAGATGCTCTTCACCTGATATCAGCATATCTGAAGTTTCTGTAAGTTTAAGAAGTCTGTACATATCATCCGTTTCCCTAAGATACCCATCAAGCAGCATCTTGTCAATAACGCCTTTTATAAAGCTTTCACTCATCTGACGACACATTCCGAATGTCGAATACCTGTCAACTCCGTAACTTCTTAGTTTTGCCTTATTTTCACCGCGAAGCGTCCCTGTTATTACCGATGTTCCAAATCTTTCATGACACTCTTTTATTGTCTTAATAATAGCTGAAGCTGTATTTGTTACATCCTTTTCTTCAAATACTGCAGAACAGTTGCTGCAGTTGCCACAGTCATCTTTTCCTGAATACTCGCCAAAATAGTTTAGCATGTATTCTCTCAGACACTCTTTTGTACTGCAGTAGTAACGCATTTTTTTCAATCTGCGTATATCATTGTCATGTACAGCTTTTCTTTCCTCTTCAGTAAATTCGTTATTTTCCCCTTTATTTTCGATGAGGAATTCGTTGATAATAACATCCTGCGGCGAAAAAAGCAATATACATTCTGCAGGTTCTCCATCACGGCCGGCTCTTCCCGCTTCCTGATAATAATTTTCTATACACTGAGGCATATTATAATGAAGCACATATCTTACATTTGACTTGTCTATACCCATGCCAAACGCATTTGTTGCCACAATTACCGGTTTTTCATCATATATGAAATCTTCCTGATTGGCTTTTCTCATATCATTATCAAGCCCGGCATGATACCTTGTAACTGCAATTCCATTTTTAGCAAGCATCGCATATACTTTGTCAACATTTTTTCTTGTGGCACAATATATTATTCCACTGTCATCCCTGTGAGAAAGCACATAATTAAGCACTTCTGCATCCTTATTATTCGGCTGACGCACTTCAAAATACAGGTTACTCCTGTCAAATCCGGTCACCTTTATAAAAGGATTATTCAGTCCCAGCACGCATACAATATCATCTTTTACTGCCTGCGTTGCTGTTGCTGTAAATGCACTTACAACGGGTCTTTTTGGCAGCATTTTTATAAGATTCACTATTTTAAGGTAGCTTGGCCTGAAATCCTGTCCCCACTGTGATATGCAGTGTGCCTCATCTATCGTAATCATCGAAATATCGGCATTAAGCACAAATTCAAGAAATCTGTTGGTTTCAAGTCTTTCCGGTGCAACATAGACTATTTTGTATCTGCCACACATCGCATTATAAAGTGCTTTCGTAATCTGGTTTTCGGTGAGGGCACTGTTTATGTATGCTGCATGAACCCCTGCCTCGTTCAATGCTTTTACCTGGTCTATCATAAGTGAAATAAGCGGAGATACTACTATTGTTATGCCTGGAAGCAATAACGCCGGAAGCTGGTAACATATTGATTTACCTGCTCCTGTAGGCATTATTCCACAAACATCGCGTCCCAGAAGTATGTTATCCACAATTTCCTCCTGCCCCGTCCTGAATGAATCATATCCAAAGACTTTTCGCAGTACATCTTTTTTTCTGTTTTTCATATCCGCCATTCCTGCCATTGTTTATCTCCGCTAATTACTGTTTTGTGTCTCCGATAGATTATCGCTTTATCGCAAAGTATGCAAGTATTTTTTCTTAATAAATTTAATATTGATGCACTTTTAATCATTGCTAATTTTCACTATTTATGATACGATATTTTAAATAGTTTTTAAAAACAAAAGGAGTTATTTATTATTATGGGTTCAGAGAAAAAAATTCCGTACAAAATTTATCTTAACGAGGATGAGCTGCCAAAATCATGGTACAACGTGCGTGCCGATATGAAAAATAAACCGGCTCCGCTCCTCAATCCAGCAACTTTAAAGCCAATGACAGCAGATGATTTGAAAGCTGTATTTTGTGATGAATTAATCGCACAGGAACTTGACGAAACTAATGCATATATTCCTATTCCTGAAGAAATCGTTGATTTCTACAAGATGTATCGTCCGTCACCTCTTGTCCGTGCATATTGTCTTGAGAAAAAATTGCAGACACCTGCTAAGATTTACTATAAATTTGAAGGCAATAACACAAGTGGAAGCCACAAGCTTAACTCTGCTATCGCACAGGCTTATTATGCAAAAAAGCAGGGGCTTAAAGGTGTTACAACAGAGACCGGTGCCGGTCAGTGGGGTACTGCACTTTCTATGGCATGCTCTTATTTCGGACTTGACTGTCAGGTTTATATGGTAAAAGTTTCTTACGAACAGAAGCCATTCAGACGTGAAGTTATGCGTACATACGGAGCAAAAGTCACTCCTTCTCCAAGCACAACTACAGAAGTCGGAAAGAAGATTCTTGCTGAACATCCCGGCACAACAGGAAGTCTCGGATGTGCAATCTCTGAGGCAGTCGAAGCCGAATCACGCCAGGAAGGTTACCGCTATGTTCTCGGAAGCGTTCTCAATCAGGTACTTCTCCACCAGACTGTAATAGGTCTTGAGACTAAAGCTGCTCTTGAAAAATATGATATTGTTCCTGATATTATCATCGGATGTGCCGGTGGCGGCTCCAACCTCGGTGGTCTTATTTCTCCATTTGCCGGTGAAATGCTCCGCGGTGAACATGACTATCAGATTATTGCAGTTGAACCTGCATCATGCCCAAGCCTTACAAGAGGCGTGTTTGCATATGATTTCTGCGATACAGGAAAGGTATGCCCTCTTGCTAAGATGTATACACTCGGAAGCGGATTTATCCCTTCTGCCAACCACGCCGGCGGATTACGCTACCACGGTATGAGCCCTGTTGTTTCACAGCTCTACCATGACGGAATTATCGAGGCAAGAAGTGTAGAACAGACTTCTGTATTTGAGGCAGCTGAACAGTTCGCAAGAGTTGAAGGCATTCTTCCAGCTCCTGAAAGCAGCCACGCAATCCGTGTTGCAATCGACGAAGCTCTCAAATGCAAGGAAACAGGCGAAGAAAAGACTATTGTATTTGGTCTTACAGGCACAGGTTACTTCGACATGGTTGCTTACGAAAAGTTCAATAACGGCGAAATGACAGACTACATTCCGACTGACGAAGATTTAAAGCCTGGCTTTGACGGAATTCCAAAATTTCCCGGAAATGAATTTTAATATTTTATAGATTTTTATAAAATTTTTTAGTATTATAGTACAACACACGTTGGTTAAATAATCCAATTTAATAAATGTCCTGTAAAATTAAGCGGATGAAAAACGATAACTAACTGAAGATTTCCTTCTGATTCGTTTTTCATCCGCTGTTTTTATTGTCTTTCTTTTTTTAATGTCGTAATTTCCTTATGTCCCGGATAAATCAGATAATTTCCGTCTATATCTTTTAAACGCTGTAAAGACTTAATCATATCTTCTTCATTTCCACCCGGCAGACTTGTCTTTCCATGTCCTCCCGCAAGCATGGTATCACCCGTAAAAATTATGCCTTTTATATTATCCGGTTCATTTGAATCACCAACCTGATATATTGTATTTTCAGCATCCATATATTTGGCAGCTGTATCTTTGTTTTCATCTGTTCTGTGTCCCGTGCTGTTTTTAAAATCAATCTGAAATGCAGCAGAACCCGGTGTGTGCCCCGGTAAAATCATGGTTTCAAATCTTATATCATCAAGCCAGATTTCATCACCCTCTCCTAATAAAACAGATGGATATACGGCTTTATAAGGCACTTCAACATATGGTCTTTCATTTATCAGTTCTTCATCAAGAAGACGCAGTGCATCAATCCTGCTGATAACTACAGGAATATTATACTTTTCTTTCAAAGCACCAAGTGCAAGTATGTGGTCCGTATGCCCATGCGTCACCAGAATATACTGTGGCTTCAGCCCATTTTTACTGATATTATCAATTATCTTTTCTGCATCATCCGCTGGGTCAATAACCAGACAGTTATTCGTCCTGATATTGTATACAATATAACAATTAGTAAAACATGCACCAAGAACAAGCCTTATTATGCCGATATTATCCGATATTACTGAATCGCTGATATCTTTCTTTACATAACCTGCAAATTTTGCTTTTTCTATCTTTTCTATTGTATCTTTGTTTGCATGTTCTTTTAGTTTTTCAGTCACTTTACTAAATGCCGCCTCTTTTTCACCATAAGAGAGCTGCAACTCATATTCTAACGGCAACCATGTTCTTATATCAGCCTCGTTATGCTGGATAACCGCCTCCATCCTGTCAAGTGCCTTATACAGTTTGGCTTCAGTTGTAACCTGATCTTCCATCTCTTTAAACAAATCATAAAGTTCTTTTTTATACGGCTTTGGCAGTTCATCTATCCAATTTTCAACTATTTTCTCTTCTTTAAGGCTGTCTTTTTCTTTCTTTTCAAATGTCGGAATATCGCCTGTGAACGCCTCCCCGATATCGTGAAACATACACATTCTGATTACCTTATCTATGTCTGCATCTTTAAACTCATCCTTCATAAAATAAGCCATAAGTGTAAGTCTATAACAGTGCTCAGCAACACTTTCACGTCTTCCAGATGAAAGCCATGAATGTCTTGTATTATTTTTTAGTTTTTCAGTCAAATGCATTATTTCAAAATATTTTTCAAGATTCATAATACTTCTCCATTTTGATTAATCTGTTGAAATGTTATGTGTTTGATGATTTTTATAAATTTATATAACATGCTGTAATTCCAGATATGCAAGGAAGCCTTCACAGCCTTCCACAACATCCCTATATGTATCAACGAAATTGCCTGAATACCACGGGTCAGCAATACTGCTGCCTTTGCGGTCTGTATAATCCAGAAGAAGCTTTATTTTGTTATCTGTGTCAGGCCCTGTAATTCTTATTGTATTGCGTATATTGCTGCTGTCCGCACACAAAAGATAATCATAGTAATTGTAATCCTGCTTTGTGACCTGTCGTGCCCGCTTGCTGCTGAAATTGGTATACGCAGTCTTTCCAATTCCGTGTTTTTTTAGTTCTGCCTGTGCCGGCGGATATATAGAATTGCCTTTGCCGTTCCATATCTCCTCAGTCGATGTCGCCGCCGATGCTATATCAAATTTATCTTTTATGCCACGCTTCTCAACCATGTCTTTTAAAATAAATTCAGACATCGGTGAGCGGCAGATATTGCCGTGGCAGATAAATAGTACTTTAATCATCTTTTCATATCTCCATTTAAGTCTTGTATTTCTTCTCAAACGCTTGATATTTCAGGGTTTT